>Ga0209473_1000009_pt1 | contig 123217 bp, 111 predicted proteins | sample GraSoiAngelo_133_FD_185890 | JGI IMG/M metagenome (GOLD analysis project Ga0209473, IMG submission 185890) | Grasslands soil microbial communities from the Angelo Coastal Reserve, California, USA - 14_0929_05_20cm (SPAdes) (version 2) | ecosystem: Environmental > Terrestrial > Soil >...
AGGCGAGGATGCGGCATCGACTTCGGCCTGCAAAACGGCCAATTTGGGATGCGGTTTGACTTCGAAGAATTCGGCGAAGAAGCCCTGGCAAGGAGCGGATGTGTTCTCGGCGGTATCGTGAAGATGTGCGCGCTCGCTGCGGGTCCATGATATCAATACGGCTCTCGGATCAAGACAAAGCCCGTTGCACATTGGCGATCTCATGACGCGCAGTTTTTCAAACCTCCGAGCGTAATCACACTTAGCCCACACTTAGCCCTATGACGGTCAGCGATTCCTCAGCGGGGTCGACAATACTACGGAATCCCCGTAGTATGAGATTTGGACTTCGAGTGGGACGATGCCAAGGCCGCTGAGAATGTTCGCAATCACGGTGTGAGCTTTCCCCAGGCAGCACTGGCATTCAGTGACCCGTTCGCCGTCGAGCGGATTGACCTGCGCGAAGACTACGGAGAAGAACGAATCATCCTGCTCGGAATGGCTGGCAATCAAGTACTGACAGTGGTCTATACCGAGCGACAAAATATGAGCAAGACCTCTACTATCGCGAGAGCGCGCCGTAACGGCAGGCTTGTCCGGGTCAAACCGGACGGCGCCGAAGAAGCGCTCGACACTCCATCGCTTGCTCGGCGGAGCGCTGCGGAAATCGAAGCTGCCGCTGCCCGCGACCTTGAAAATCCACCCCTCACGGATGCGCGCGTCGGGCAACTGGGTCGCGTGCCTCGCGTAAAGACCCTCCGCCGCGCTCTCGCGCTGACGCAGGAAGAGTTTGCCGCGCGCTACCACATCCCCCTTGGCACTCTGTGGGATTGGGAACAGGGCCGCTCTCGGCCGGATCAACCGGCTAGAGCTTACTTCACTGTCATCGCGCGGGATCCCGAAGGCGTCGAGCGGGCGTTGCATCCTGTCTCCGCCTAGCTGGCGGAAGCGACGAGAAATTTAGAAGATCGCTGACGTTAGAAGCCCGAGCGCATGGATCAGCACGCCCGAAAGGTCTTGCCCTCGGCGACACGTTGTTGCGCTGGCGGGTCATGGCCAGGTTTCCACCATCGAACGGGCCGAATTCTATGCCTAACAGAACGAAGAGTGGGTCAATCGGGGCCTATGATCTCCCCGAGAGAGGGTGGCCTCAGTATGATGCCGACATGGGTGATGCATCCCAACCGAAGCAAGATGGTCGAAATCGCGCTGGAGGTCTTGCCCTTCGCCCCTCGGAGAGTTCCTTCACGGCCCTTGACCTCGGGGTGGAAACCGGATTTTTCTCAAAGCCGTGTTGAAGAGATTCTTCGCGACGCGGCTTAGGGCTTCATCGGTTCCGCCATTTCCGCCTGGGGCTACGACCTCTGGCAAACCGCGAGTGTTCAGCACCTGGCCTGAGCTCCCATTCGCTCCGCACCAACTCCAACAAACCATTGCCCCGAGATTGGGACTGGAGCAAGTCACGACGCACTGGAATGAGATTGTTATGGCGCTGGCCGAGTGCAACGCGTAAGCGGATTCCCCGGCTTGAACGCTTTCGGTTATCTTAGCGCTTATGGGAGGAGCGCCCTCCTTGGAATGCTATTGCTTCTTCTCGAGCCGCAAGCCGATCGCGTAGTGGAGTTGCACCAGGACGATAAACCCAATGCTCCAATACGTGTTGAGCACCGAGAGCAGCGCGCCACAGGCGTACAGCGACTGCGCAATCAATATGCGTCGGCAAATGGCTGGTGGCACATGCCGTGGGATGTCCTCTCTCACCAAGCCTGCCCTCGTGGCATAGCCCCAACTCCAGTACAGCGTAAGACCCAGAACCAAAATATTGGCCCAGTAGGCCAGCAGGGCCGTGCGGTAGCGCAAAAATTCATTCAGCAGCCTGGTCGAGAACGGCATGATGGTGACAGCAAACAAAAACGCCAGGTGAATCCAGGTAAGGTCCCGATCGGAGCGCGCCAGATAATTGAGCTGAGTCTGCTGGCCCACCCAGAAAATCCCCAGCGTGATGAAGCTCATCAGATAGACCACAAGCTGAGGCGAGAATGCCGCCAGCGCGTGCCGCAAATCGCCTTCCCGGTGGATAAGCTCCCGAGTCGGGGTGTGCAATTCAAGCAGGAGCAGCGTCATTGCCACCGCGAAAATGCCGTCGCTGAGCGCCGCTAGCCGCTCCGCGCTTTGCCCTGCAATTTGGTTATAGGAAAACTTCATGCGCCGCCGACTATTACACTGCTTCGTCCTCGACCGCAAGCATTGCCGCGGCAGATCTGGCTTCCACCTCGCGCTTTCCTTTTCTCTGTCCCTGGCCTTAAAGTAGCCCCGACACGACGCGAAAGGGAGAAGCCGATGAGATATTTTATTTCGGTGCTAGCGTGGTTTCTGTTTGTAGCGATATTCGCGCCGCCGCACTGCCTGATCCCTGCCCAGGAAATTGCTCGCTGGCAAGCCGACCTCACACAACCGCAGCCCTACGTGCTCAAGCGCGTTTCGAGCGCCGACCCCACCGGCGGCAACGCCGATTTTCGCCCTATCGAGCCCGGCGCCACGCTCACGATTCTCGACGTCGACGGTCCCGGGGTGCTCACGCACATCTGGTTTACCCTTTACGATCCCGAGCCTTATCACTTGAAAAAGCTCATTCTTCGCATGTATTGGGACAACGAATCTTCCCCGAGCGTGGAAACTCCTCTAGGGGATTTCTTCGGACTCGGTCTCGGGGATTACCACGTCTGGGAGTCCGAGCTGCTTTCCGCCGCGAATGACCGCGCTTTGAATTCCTTCTTTCCCATGCCTTTTCAGAAACACGCGCGCATCGCGCTCACCAACGACGGCAAAGGAAGAGTTTTTTCGTTCTATTTCAATCTCGACTATCGCGCCCTCTCGAAGCCACTGCCTGCCGATACGCTTTACTTTCACGCGCAGTTTCGCCAGGCGCAGCCCAATCTCGGCTGGACCAACAAATGGGAATCCAATGGCGACCCTTTCGTCGAAGATAAGAAGAATTTAGACGGCGAAGGCAACTATGTCTGGATGGAGGCGAAAGGCCGCGGCCATTTTGTGGGCGTGACCATGTCCGTACTGCAGAATCAGGACGGCTGGTGGGGCGAAGGCGACGACATGTTTTTCATCGACGGCGAATCCCGCCCGTCCATCAACGGAACGGGTTCCGAAGACTATTTTCTCGGCGCGTTTGATTTTGGCCGCAGCGCTTTTTCCCACCGACTCTACGGCGCGCCGGTCAAGGGCGAAGAGCGCGCCGGTAGCCGCTCTTCGGTCTACCGTTTCCATCTGGATTCGCCCATTCCGTTCACGAAATCGATTCGCGCCACGATCGAGCACGGCCATGGCAATCATCGCTCGGACAACTATTATTCCGTGGCCTACTGGTATCAGACCGAGCCGCACGCGCCCTTTCCGCCGCTCCCTCCGGTCGAGGCGCGCATCCCCAAACTGCAACCTGTCGGCGGCCCGGGCAACGCGGGTGCCGTGCGATGAGCGTCATCGATGAAGTTCTGGTAGCCAACGAAATTTATGCGCGCACGCACGAACTGCGCGCGCTAGGTCCACGCCCGGAGCGCAAGCTTGCAATTGTGACTTGCATGGACACGCGTCTCTCCATTCGCACCATGGGCTTAAAAACCGGCGAAGCGCACATCATCCGCAACGCCGGCGGTATCATCACCGACGATTCACTGCGTTCTCTCGTCATCTCGCACTACTTGCTGGGCACCGAAGAGTTCATGATCATCAACCACACGGATTGCGGCTTGATGCACACCAGCGAGCAGGACTTGCGCACGCGCATTCAGAACCGCACCGGCACCGCCGCCGTTGCTCCCGCCTTCTTCTACGCCTTTCAGAACATCGACGAAAACGTGCGGCATCAACTGCAAAAACTCCGCACGCATCCGTGGATTCCCAAAGAAGTGGCCGTGCGCGGCTTTGTCTACGACGTAGTCACGGGACGCCTGCGCGAAATCAAGGATTTCTGAAGAGAGTGAGTAGTGGGCGGTGAATAGTCATCGCCAAGCGAGGGAACTTCTTAAACTCTAAGCAACTGGAACAGCCCTATGACTAGCCCAAGAAATCGGCCGCCTGTCTTGCGAAAGAAAATGGAGCGTTAGAAGCCTGTCGACTACTCCCTATCCGCTGCCCCCCTACCCACTTTCATGCCATTCGTGTACGCTCAACTCATGCTGGATGAAAAAGATTTTCAACGAAAAGCGGACGCGGCATTCGACGATCTTAGGAAGCGACTGCTGGCGCTTGGCGATGAGCACGGTTTCGATGTCGAAGGAGAATCCGGTAAACTCGAAGTGATCTTCGAAGAACCCCAGGAAGCCAAGTTCGTGATTTCGCCCAACACGCCTGTGCGCGAAATCTGGATCTCCGCACTTTCCACGAGTTTCAAACTAGCCTGGAACGCTCGGCGAAACGCCTTCGTGCTGGAGAAAACCGGCGAAGACCTTTACGGCGTGATGAGCCGCGTGATTTCGCAACAGCTCGGCGAAGAGGTGAAGGTATGAAGCCCGCCATCTGCAGACTGCTGAAAAAGTTTCCAGGATGTCATTCCGAAGCCGCGCCTTTTGCCTGCTTGCGTAGGCAGGCGGCCGGGGAATCTGCTCTTCTTCAGCATCAAGAGAAAAAGCAGATTCCTCGGGCGAACACCGCCCTCGGAATGACCCCTCTGACGGTTTTTCAGTTTCCTGTTGGGATTTTGTGGCTGGCCATTGCGGCGGCGTGCGGCGCCTTCGCTCCAGTCACGAATTCGCAAGTGCCCTCCGGCCGCGACGTGGTGAAGCCCGAAGTCTACGCTTCGATGGAACCTGCGGGCCGCGGCGGCTCGTTTGAAATCGCGGTGGTCATGAAAATTCGTCCGGGCTTTCACGTGAACGCGCGCGAAAAATCGGAAGAGTATCTCATCGCCACCGATCTCAAAGCTCAACTGCCGCCAGGTTTCACCAGCGGCGACGTGGTGTATCCCCAAGGGAAACTCGAAACGTTCACGTTTTCGAAGAAGCCGCTCAATGTTTATCAGGGAACGGTGATTCTCCGCCTGCCCGTCAACGCACTCGCGACGGCTCCACTCGGCGACCAACACATCCCGCTGAAACTGCGCTATCAGGCGTGCAGCACGGAATTGTGTCTGCCCCCCGTGACCATCCCGCTCGACGCCGCCGTCAACATCGCCGCTTCGGCTTCGGACGCAAAGTCCGCCCACAAGGAAATCTTCACAAAGCAATAAAAGCAGACCCCTCGATGCGCTCGGGATGACAACCGGAGAATTCTTGAGGAGTTGCTATGCTTTGGCGGAACCGGCGACGGCATCGTGGAGGCGGCGAACGACGCGTTGCTGGCCGAGGACGACCATGGTCTCAAAAAGTGGTGGCGCAACGGCTTGCCCGACAATGGCCACGCGCGTGGCATTGATCAGCAATGCCGCTTTCGTGCCGCCTGCTTCAGCGACAGCACGCGTGGCATGATCGCAAGCGTCGTGATTCCACTCTTTTAAATGCCCTAACGCGTCCGCGAGCTTGGCAAGCAGCTCTGGGACTTTGGGGTCTTTCCAGAATTTCTCTTTGGCGGCGGGATCACGCGTAAATTCATCGCTGAAAAACGCGCGCGCCCACCTGGAAAAATCCGGCAGCAGGCGAATGCGCGGCCGCAGCAAGTCCACGGTTCGCTCAAACCACGCGTGGTCTCGGCCCTCCGGCCCTGGCGCAGCGCCCGTAGACCATTCCGGCTTCCACAAGCCGCTGCGTTTTAATTCGTTTTCCACTTCCGGCAGCAATTCTTCAATCGGCAGCCGCTGCAAATACTGCGTATTGAACCATTCGAGCTTTGGCCGGTCGAAAACGGCATTGGTGCGGCTCACGCCTTCGAGCAAAAATTTCGCAATCAAATCCTTCGTGCGAAGGAATTCTTCGTCGCCGCCCGGCGACCAGCCCAATAGCGCGAGGAAATTGCGAAACGCTTCCGGCAAAAACCCTTCCGCTCGGTACATGTTCACGTCGGTGGCGCCGTGGCGCTTGGAAAGCCGTGACTTGTCCGCGCCGAGAATCAGCGGCACGTGCGCGAAGATTGGCGGCGTGGCGCCCAGCGCTCCGTACAGGAGCACCTGCTTCGGCGTATTCGAAATGTGGTCGGCGCCGCGAATCACGTGGGTGACGCGCATGTCTATGTCATCGACCACGACGCCGAGTTGATACATGGACTGCCCAAATTCTTCGTCGCCTTTGCCAGAGCGCAACAAGACGAAGTCTTCGATCTCGTCGTTCGAAAATTCGCGCTGGCCAAAAACCGCGTCCGCAAATTTCGTCTTGCCACCGACAGGAACTTTGAAGCGAATCGCGGGCTTCACCGCTGGCGTGGAGGGCTTGCCGTCGCGGCAGGAACAGCGCGTGACGCGCCGCGGCCCGCCGCCCTTCGGCTCTTCATCCTGGGCTCCCGATTCGGCATAATCGCCGCCGGCGTATTTGTCCGCGGGGCAATAACAGCGAAACGCGGTGCCGTTCGCAAGGCACTTCTTCGCTGCCGCGCGATACAGCTCCGTTCTTTGCGACTGATAGAACGGCCCTTCGTCCCAGTCCACGCCCAGCCACTTCAAACCATCGATGATGCCTTGAACGAGTTCGGGCTTGTTGCGCTCGGCGTCCGTGTCCTCGATGCGCAGAATCATCACGCCGCCGTGGTGCCGCGCGAAAAGCCAGTTGAACAGGGCAGTGCGCGCTCCGCCAACGTGCAGATAGCCGGTGGGAGAAGGAGCAAAGCGGACTCGCACGCCCGCAGTCTTTTGTGTGGGGTCAGTCATTTCCAGCGCGTCTTCGCTGCAGAGTCAATGGTTCAGTGTAGCGAATGCGCCACATTCCGTCCAACGGGTCAGAATCTAGGAATGCCGGTAACCGGTTCTTTCGGCAGACCGTATCTGCACGTCGAAATGGGTGATGAGCGGAACGCTTACTCGGCTCGCAGGGCCTCCATGGGGTCCACGGTTGCCGCGCGACGGGAAGGAAGATAGCTGGCGAGCCAAGCCGTCGCGATCAGTCCGAGCGATGCGGCGCCATAAGTGATTGGGTCGACGGGTTTCACGTTGAACAGGAGCGATGAAAGAAGCCGCATCGAAACGATGGCCGCCAACAGGCCGCAAGCTACCCCGATTCCCGTCAGCGATAATCCGTGACTCACAAACATGCGTGTCAGCTTTTCTTGCTGTGCGCCTAGGGCCATGCGAATGCCGATCTCTCTGGTTCGCTGCGATACGGAATACGCGATCACGCCGTAGATGCCCACGACGCCCAGCAGCAGCGCCATGCCGCCAGCCCCGCCGAGCATAATCAGGGTGAACGAAGTCCGAGCCAGAGATTTCCCGTAGTAGTAATCGAGCGTATGCACGCCCGCGAGCGGAAGATTGGGATTCACGGACCAGACGGCTTCCCGGACACTCTTCAGAAAACTTTCCGAGCCGGCGTGCGAAGTTCGCACGGCGAAGGCCACGTCGCGCCGCACGAAGATGTCGTCGCTCGCGAAGCGATCCATGAAAAGAGGCCAATATACGCTGGTCGGTGCTTTCTGATTGACGCCATCGTCGCGCACGTCCCCCACGACTCCGACGATTTCGCGCCAGTCGTCTTTCGTGCTCATGCGGATCCGCTTGCCGAGGGCTTCCGAGGCGTCGCGCCAATACTCGCGTGCGAGGTTCTCTGAAACCAGCGCAACAGGGATTTTCTTGTAAGTATCCGTCCAGGTGAGGTCGCGGCCCGCAACCAGCGGAGTGCCCATCGTAGCGAGAAATCCCGGTGAGACGAACTTAAACCAATTCAGATGCGGAAGCTGGCCTTCGGCGTACGTGCGCCCTTCTATGAAGACAGGATCATGCCATCCCCCGCCACCCATCGGGATTTCTGTGCTGATGCCAGCGGAGGAGACTCCCGGAAGGGCCTCGAGGCGGTGCAATATCTCTTCTTCCATGCGAACCACCCGCCCCGGCTCTTTGACTTGCGTGTCCGGGATCGCAATGCTAAAGGTTTGCAGTTCCGCTGGTTGAGTGAATCCGGGATTGACCTTGGTCAAAGCTCGAAAAGTCCGAATCATCAAGCCGGAGCAGATCAACAGAACCAGCGCCAGGGCCACTTGTACGACCACAAGGACATTGCCGGCGCGATGTTGTTCCCGGCTTTGACTGACGCCGCGTGCCCCTTCGCGAATGCCCGTGGTGAGGCGAGCGCTTGCATATTTGAAGATGGGGACGCAGCAAACCAGCACGCTGGCGAGCAGCGCCGCAAGCAGAGTGAACAATAGAACGGGCCCGTCAATGCCGATCTCGCGGATACGCGGGAGTCCCGAGGGCGCTATCGCGCGGAGGATGCGCAAAGTGGTATAGGCCAAGCCTAGTCCGAGTGCACCTCCCAGCAACCCTAAAGTTACGGTCTCGAGGAGCAGCTCCCCTGCGATTCGGCCCCAACCCGCGCCCAAAGCGGCACGCAAAGCCAGCTCTTGCCTGCGGCCTTCCACCCGGACCAGCAGCAGGTTCGCTACATTGGCGCAAGCAATCAGCAACACCATTGCGATTGAGCCCATCAGCACCCATAGGACATTCCCTACATCTCCTACCACGTCCTGCTTCAAAGGCCGGAGGTTCGGCCCGATCCGCGCCTCCTCGAACAGCCTAATGCTGAATCCCGGCGGCGCTGGAAAACTGCTCATAACGATCGGAAGCATGCGTGCTATGTCAGCGTTCGCCTGCGCCAGGTTGAATCCGGGCTTAAGCCGGGCGAGACCGTCGTAGCTGAAGTTTCCCAGGTGCGTCTTGCCGCGGTCAAAGCGAAAGGGCATGACCAAGGCGGGATCTTCCCAGTCCAGGAAATGAAATTTCGGCGGCAGCACGCCGATGATTTGCCGCGATGTGCCGTCGACAAGGAGTGTTCGACCGACCACAGAAGCCTGACCGCCAAACTTGCGCCGCCAATATCCGTAGGTCAGCATCAGCGTTTCGGGTGAGCGCGGTGAATCATCCTGCTTGGTGAATTCGCGTCCGAGCATTGGTTGAACGCCAAGAAGAGGGAGCGTGCCGTCGGTCACCACAAGAGCAGGCACCTGCTCGGGTTCCGCAATTCCCGTAACGCTCACGGAATCGCGCACATACAGGCCAATGTCCTGGAGAGTACGTCCTTGCTCGCGAAAGATGAAATAATCCGAGGGCGAGAGTTCCGTGTCCTTCATGCCAATGCCCGGTGCCGTGAGCCGCACGCCCACCAACTCATCGGGGCGCGCATAGGCCAAAGGCTTCAGGAGTACACCTTCCAGAACACTGAAGACTATAGTGTTCGCCCCGACTCCCGCTGCAAGGGTGACGAGGGTTATGACCGTGAACATCGGCGCTCGCGCCAATCTTCGTAGAACCTGCCGCAACTCTTTTGTCAAGGAATTCATAAACGATCAGGCCGGGCCGCACTTCTTTCTGCTTGCTCTTCTGAACTGCCCAGGCGGCCTCAAGGGTTCATACGTTTGCCAGGGGCGCGAAGTTCCTCTAATAAAAACTTGGCCAAGCCGTAGCAGAACAGGAAATGGACTTGTGTGGTTAGCTCGCGTTCCAGAAACTGTCTTCCGTCGAGGTTTTTGCCGGTTCTAGCCCGAATCGCGCGTTTCCGGATACCCCGGATCATGCGGGGCATCAGGCGGCATTGGGGAGTCGATTCACTTGATCCTAACACTCCATCCCAGTTCTAGCACCGCCGCCCGACGACCTTAGCTCACTTCGCTTCCATCTGAGCCCCTGGTTCGAAGTCCTGCGCAACGTACGAACCCCCGAATCCCGTCTTATAGCTAGGGTCGATTTTTCGCCGATCGGCCGAGCGTATGGCTAGCGCGCCGAAGTTTTTCTTTTTGCGGCGAAAATGACTGGTTTTTTCGTAGGACAAATGCCTTCCGGCGGCGTCTAATAAAAGAGCCAGCCGGTCGGGGAACTGCAAACATTAGGGTATTCTATGGATTTTCCCCGGTCGTGCTGGTGAAATAGACTGAGCCTTTTCGGCAGAATCGGCTAGGCAGCTTTAGCGGGTTTCGCGAAACAACCATTTCCCCGGCTCCGAATTCCAATCGCCCTGGGAGGGCATGCTCCCCGGATCGCTCAGGGATGCTAAGGTTATGCGCATTCCATCGATTTTTCGCAGCAAGCCTGGGGTCTTTTTCCTAAGCGCCTCTTTGCTGATTCTCGTTCTTGTCCCCCTCCTTTCCTTCCACCTTCGCCACGCCCAAGCCTCCCCCAACCGCGAGGAATCCGTCTACCGCGTCGAGAAGAAGAGCTTCCTGCATACGCTCCGCCTGAACGGAACCACCATGGCGGCCCGCTCCTTCGCGGTCCTGGCGCCCCGGCTCGAGGGCGCGCAGGTCGGTTCCATGGTCATCACCAAGCTGGCCCCGGCAGGCGCTCCGGTGAAGAAAGGCGATTTGCTCGTCGAGTTCGATCCACAGGCGCAGATGAAGGATTATCTCGACAAGAAGGCCACCTACGACAACCTCGTAGGCCAAGTAGCGCAAAAGCAAGCCGAAGAGGACATCGCGCGCGCCAAAGACGACACCGCTTTGCAACAGGCCGAAGACGAGTTAAATCGCGCGCAACTCGAGCTCAAGAAGAATGAAATTGTTTCCCGCATCGACGCGGAGAAAAATCAGGAAGCTGTCGACGAAGCGCAGGCCACTTTGAAGCAGCTCAAAGAGACCTACCAGTTGAAACGAGCCGCGGCGGCCGCGGGCATCCGCATTCTCGAGATTCAGCGAGACCGCGCTCAGGAGGCCATGCGCTACGCCCAGAGCAACGCTTCGAAAATGAGTGTGTACTCTCCCATGGCGGGCGTGGTGGTTTACAACACCGTGTGGCTTGGTAGCCGCATGGGCGCCGTCCAGCAAGGCGACCAGGTCCGCCCCGGCTTGCCCTTCATGGCTGTCGTGGATCCCTCGCAAATGGAAGTGCGCGTGGAGCTTAATCAAGTGGACCTGTTGAAGGTCCATCCGGGCCAGCACGCCAAAATGCACCTGGACGCCTACCCTGGCCTTGAGCTTGCCGCTACGCTCGAAGATCTTTCCCCGCTCGGCCACAACGGCCAGTTCACCGACACCGTCCGGGTATTTGCGGCTCGTTTCTCCGTGCAAGGGACCGACCCGCGGCTCCTGCCGGACCTTTCCGCGGCGCTGGATCTCGATCTGGGCTCGCAAGACCATGCGCTGGTAGTTCCTCGGCAAAGCGTGGAATCCGATTCCGGGGACGCGTTTGTCTGGGTGGAGAATTCCGGGTCCTTTCAGAGGCGCGCCGTGAAAACCGGCCCGCACAATGACACGGAAGTCGTGGTGCTTTCCGGTTTGCAAGAGGGCGACATCATCCGCCGGGCTGCAGCCAAAGAACCGGCACCGGGAGAGCGGCCATGATTCGCGGAATCCTGACCTGGAAACGGCGGGGCAAAGCCGCCGCCGGCGCTGCGGTGATTTTCCTTGGCGGTCTTGGCTTTGGCGCCTTCCGGTTGGCAAATTCCGCCGTCGCCATTCCGACCGCTGAGGTCATGCGCAAAGATTTCGTCGATACGCTGGAAATCAAGGGAGAAATCAAAGCGCTCCGCTCCAAGATCATCATGGCGCCTTACAGCGCGGGCGATTTGCAGATCGTCAACCTGGTGGCTAACTCGGCGAAGGTCAAAAAAGGCGATGTGCTGGTGCAGTTTGACACCACGACGATGCAGCAGAAACTTGCGCAGGACAAATCCAGCGCCAAGTCCTCGGAGGCGGAAATCCAGCAATCGCAGGCCGCCGCGCGCCTGAAAGAAGAGCAGGACGTCACCGACGTCATGAAGGCGAAATTTGAGGCCGAGAAAGCGCGCATGGACGCCAGCAAGCAGGAAATCCTTTCTGCCATCGACGGCGAGCAGGCCAAGCTGAAAGTGGTGGATGCCGAGCAGACCCTGAAAGCCGCTGAAGCCAAGCTGGAAGCGGATCGTTTGTCCGCGGAAGCGGATTTGGCCAGCAAAAAGCAAAAGTTGAAGCAGGCGGAGTATCAGGTGCAGCTCGATGAACGCAGCCTGGAGTCGCTTACGCTGCGCGCTCCGCTGGATGGCGTGGTGGCGCTCCAGAACCACTGGCAACCGCAAGGCGGTCCCGCGCCGTTCAAGCCCGGTGACCGCGCCTGGCCCGGAATGGCGATCGCCGAGCTGCCGGATGCGACTTCACTGAAAATTTCCGCGCGTGTGGAAGAGGCGGAGCGCGGGCAATTGAAAGTCGGGCAGACCACCGAAGTCCATGTGGGTGCCGTCCCGGACCGCACCTTCGAAGGCCATGTGGAAGCCATCAGTCCCACCGCCAGCCTGGATTTCACCGGAGGTTGGCCGATTCCGCGCAATTTTTCGGTCGATGTCGCGTTTTCGGAGACCGACCCGCGTCTCACTCCGGGAATGGCGGCGACGGTCCGCGTGGCAGTGGCCAAGATTCCCAACGGGGTTGTCATTCCTTCCGGGGCAGTGTTTCGCAAAGCCGGCCGGACCGTGGCTTACGTGCAACGGGGCTCGAAGTTTGAAGAAACTCCGGTCGAAGTTTCGCGGCGGAGCACGGAGGAAGTCTTGCTGGCGAGAGGGCTCCAGCCTGGCGAGCGTGTTGCTGTGAAAGATCCGACGCTGGCGCGTTAGGTAAACCATCATGAACCGCAATGTTGCCCAAACCGGCGCCTTTCTAGGGCTCCTCGCCCTGGCGAGCGGGTGCGTCGCCTGCCGCCAAGCCAGCGCCTTGGCCGGCGAATTGGATATTCCCACCGCCACCGTGAAACAAGCCGATCTGCAATTGCAAGTGGAGACCACCGGCGCTTTGCGAACCAAAGAAACAAGAGTGATTGCCGCTCCTTCCATTGGCGGCGGAACGCTGCAAATCATCAAGCTGGCGCGCTTTGGCGCCCAGGTTCAGAAAGGCGATGTCGTGCTCGAGTTCGACCCTAGCGAGCAGGAATACAATCTGGCGCAGAACCGCAGCGATCTCTTGCAAGCCGAGCAGGAAATCGCCAAGTCCAAAGCCGACGCGGCCGTGCAGGCCGCCGAAGACCAGACCGCGCTGCTGAAAGCCAAGTACGATGTGCGCCGCGCCGAGCTGGAAGTCAGCAAGAATGAGCTGGTCAGCAAAATTGATGCGCAGAAAAATGTGCTTGCGCTGGACGAAGCCAAGCGCGCTCTGACCCAGCTGGAACAGGACATTCGCTCGCACAGCGCTTCCAACAAAGCGGCCTTGGCGATTAGCGAGGAAAAACGCAACAAGGCGCGCCTGGCCATGAACCAGGCCGAAGAGAACATCAAGAAGATGAGGATCACCGCGCCGATCGACGGTCTTGTCGTCATTGAAGGGAATCGCGATGCCTCGGGCGGATTTTTCTTTACGGGCATGACCCTTCCCGACTATCACGTGGGCGATCAAGTGAATCCGGGCAGCTCCATCGCGGAAGTGATCGATGTCTCTCATCTGGAACTCTACGCGCAGGTCGGGGAGAACGACCGCAGCAACCTGAAACTGGGCCAGTCCGTGGATGCCCAGATCTATGCATTGCCCGGAGAGCACTTCACCGGCAAAGTGGAGACCGTGGGCGGGGCCACCTCCCATGAATTCTGGGACGACAACTCCACGCACAAATTCGATGTCACCATTCTTCTCGATAAGCGCGACCCCCGGCTCCGCCCCGGCTTCGCCGCACGCTTGACCATCCGTGGCGACAAGCTTTCCCACGCCGTATCCATCCCGGGCGAAGCCGTGTTCGAGCGCGAAGGCAAGAAGATTGTTTATTGCAAGCGCAGCCGAGGCTTCGAAACGCAGGAGGTCAAGGTCCGCGCGCTCAGCGGAGGACGCGCGGTCTTGGAAGGCCTCCAACCGGGCACCGTGGTGGCGCTGGTTAATCCGGAAGCCCGTGCTTCCGAAAAGGCCAAAGCGGGCAGCTCGGGTCCTGCACTGGGTCCGGGCGCAAAATGAGGCGATTCTCCCGACCATGAATACTCGCTCCTTGGCCGAACCCCGAACGCTGACGCAATGGCTCCCCGATCTGTTCCTCGGCCTGGAGAATCTTGCCACGCACAAGCTGCGTTCCCTGCTCACCATGCTCGGCATGATTTTTGGCGTGGCCGCGGTCGTGGCCATGTTGTCTATCGGCGCCGGAGCACAGCAAAAAGTGATGGCCTTCATCGAACAGCTCGGCGTCCGCAACATCATTGTCGAGGCCAAAGAAGCGAACAATTACCAGGAGTTTCAGAAAATCCGGAAAAACTCGCCGGGGCTCACGCTGATCGATTATCAGGTGATCCGTCAGAATGTCAGCGATGTCCAGAGTGGCACGCCGCGAAAGCGCTTCACGCCAAGCAAATTTCTGCCCAAGCCGCAGCAGGACTCTCCCGTGGTTTACGGCGTCGAACCCAGCTACCTCGAAATCGGCCACCTTCGCGTGACCGAGGGCCGCTTCTTCGACGAGTCGGACAATGCGTCAGCGGCGCCCGTGTGCGTGCTCGGAGCCGCGGCCAAGGACAGTTTGTTCGGCGCTGCACCCGCCGTCGGTGAATACGTCAAGTTGAATGACCAGTGGTGTCACGTCATCGGCATCGCGGCGCCCCAAATGGCCCCGCAAAGCGAAATCTCCGGAGTCCGCACCGAGGACATGAACAACCTGATTTATGCCCCTCTGAATTCCGTGCGCTATCGGCTGGAAGATTCGCAGAGCCGCTTGAAAGATGAAATCGACGGCATGTACCTGCATCTTGCTTCCACGGATACCAGCACCACCGATGCTGAGGTGGTGCGCGGCATTCTGAATTCCTCGCATCACAATGCCGCCGACTTTAGCGTCATCGTTCCCGCCGAGCTCCTGGCCCAGCAAAAGCGCACCGAGCAGCTCTTCAATACCGTCATGGTGGCCATCGCTTCCATCTCCCTGTTAGTCGGCGGCATTGGCATCATGAACATCATGCTGGCGGCCATTCTCGAACGCACGCGTGAAATCGGCGTGCGCCGGGCCATCGGCGCGCGGCGCTCGGACATCATTCGCCAGTTTGTGATCGAAGCGGTGCTGATTTCCTTCGCCGGCGGCTTCTTGGGTCTTGTGGTGGGCTTTGTGATGTCCAGATTGATCGCCTTGCTGGCAGGATGGTCGACCATCGTGACCATCCGGTCCGTTCTCCTGGCTTTTCTGGTTTCCATTTCCGTGGGCTTGATCTTCGGCATTTACCCAGCCGTGAAAGCCGCGCGGCTCGATCCCGTGGAAGCGATTCGCTACGAATAAGGTTTCAGCTCGGCCAAATTCTCTGGGGGTTTCGATGGGACGGCTCTGCTCTTTTCTCGTTGCGGCATTTTTTACTTTGATGTGCGTCGCTTCTTTGTACGGGCAATCCAGTTGGCCCTTGAAAACATCTTTGGCGTTCAACTCCAGTCAAAAGCCTCTGGCGCAACTCCCCGCGCCGGAAGGCCTGCAGGACCACGTCGCCAACGGCAAGCTTGTTCTTACTCTGGACGACAGCATTCGCCTGGCGCTCGCCAACAACACCGATATTCACATTGATCGCGCGCAGATCGACTTTGCGCTGGACAGCGTTCAGCGCGCGCATTCGCCCTTCGATCCCCTGGCTACTTCCACCTTTTCCGACAGTCGCGCGAAGAGCCCGGCCATCAGCCTGGTTCAGGGCACGACGAGCATTCTTGACACCCTATCGCAGTCCTTCGGGCTGGGTTATTCACAAACCTTTCAAACCGGCACGAATCTCCAGGCTTCCGTGAGCGGAAACAAATCCGCAACAAACAGCAACCTGGCATTCGTCAATCCGTCTCTCTCCACCAATGTCCAGTTCACCCTCACGCAGCCGCTGCTTCGCAACTTCGGATTCTTTCCCAATCGTGCTCCCATTCTCATTGCTCAAAGCAATCTGAAGCAGGCGCGCGCCAATTTTATTGTCGAAGTCAATAACATCATTCTTCAGGTCGTGGGAGATTATTGGAGCGTCATTCTTGCCCGCGATAATCTCGAGGTGCAGCGCAAGTCGCTCGAGGAAGCACAAAAAAGTTATGACCACGACAAGAAGGCGCTCAGTCTGGGCGCGCTGCCTCCTCTGGACATTTACCGCTCGGAGTCCCAAGTGGCTTCGCGGCGCGTTGGTGTCATTCAGGCGGAATACGAGCTCAAGCAAAGGGCCGACATTTTTCGCCGCGACCTTGGCGCCGACCTGGATCCAAATATTCGCGCTCTGGATCTGGATCTTACCGACCAACCTGCGCCCGCGGGCGAGTTGCCTGGCATGGACATTGCCACCGCTCTCTCCCGCGCGCTCGCCAATCGCCCGGAGTTCGATATCGCACGGGAACAGCTGGCCAGCGATGAACTCAGCATTCGTTTGGCGCACAACAACTTGAAACCGGACCTCCAACTGTCGGGGTTTTATTCCGGCAATGGTGTCGCGGGCAACGAATTCAACCTGAACACTACTCCGCCGCAGCTAAGCAGCAGCACGGGGTTCGGCGATAGTTTCAGCCAGACTTTTCACTTTACCTATCCCGCCTACGGCGCTTCACTTTCCCTCAATCTCCCGATTCGGAGACATTCGGCGCAAGCCAATCTTGCCGATGCCTTGGTCGGCCGCAGCCGCGACCAGTATCAGGAACGCCGGATCAACCAGAGCATCACCCTCGAAGTCACCAACGCTGTGCATGCTCTCGAGCAAGCCAAACTCTCGATGGAGGCTGCCAAAGTCGCCACGGATTTGGCCCGCGACACCCTTCATGCGGACGAGCGCAAGTACGAGCTGGGCGCGGAGCCGGTGTTTTTCGTTCTGGACGCGCAAACCCAGCTGGCCCAGGCGGAGTTGAATCTCATTCAATCCCAGGTGAATTACCAGTTGGCCGTCGCGCAGCTCGATCACGCCACCGGCGACTTGGTCGACCACCATCACGTCCAAATCATCGAACCTCACAAATAATCGCAGCGCGAAAAGTTACTGCGGGCCCGCGGCCCGCCAGCCAAAGCACTTCCCACGTGAAATCGTGCGGTTCTCCCTACCTCCTTTGTCTTGAACCTGTTACCCGGGGCCTGCTGTCTTTTTGGCAACCGGTACCCAGGTACGCTTGCTTCTGCAAAATTCCGTACTTCATAATCTGTATACTTTGTGTTGTGTCCGGGCGCGGCTTTCTGCGCCGCCGCATAACTGCCTCTTCGTGTGACTGACTGGGGCATGGTTGCAGGCCGCATCACGAAGGAATTCTGCGCCTTAGTATGAGCGCACTGCCGTCCGTTTTGGCGGGCGGAGAATAGATCGAGCTTGATACATCAGAGCTTCATTTCCTTGGCGCTGCTGATCGCCACGTTTCTTGTGGCCGGCTTCTTTGCCTATATCTACAGCCTCAAACGCCAGAACTACTTGCTGCTCTGGACTGCCGCCTGGTTTGTTTTTGGTCTTCATTACGTCTCCCCCGCCATTCTGCAGACCGAAGTGTCGGGTTCCCTGGAAAGCGCGCTGACGCATTGGCTCTTTGCGCTTTCGGCGGTGCTCTTTTTCCTCGGCGCGCAAATTTATGCGCAACGCAAACCTTGGAAACTTCTTGCGCTCCTGGTTGCCACTCTTCTGGGGGTTTGGGCGGCGGCCAACGCCGTCAACGTATTTTCGATCTCGGCGCTTATCCCGGCCTCACTCCTGTACGTCGGTGTCGCCGTCATCTTCTGGCAGGAAAGCCGCCGTCAAGAGACACTCGCTGATCGGCTTCTCGGCCTTTCTTTTGCTTCCTGGGGAATTCTCTGGCTGGCGCTTCATTTTCTGAAGGCTACACCGGAACTTCAGGGCCCCACCATGAGCGTGGTCGCCACGGCGCCCTGCGCTTTCGTCGCCATGCTGATGGTCATGGCGCTTTACGAAGAAGAGAAACGCCGCATCGAGCGCAACATGCTGGCGCTTTCCAATCTCAACCTCGCCACCTCCAGTTTTGTCGGCGGTGAAATCCAGCGCATGCTCTCGCAAGCTTTGGATCGCGTCCTCGGCGTCGTGCGCCTTCCCGCCGGCGCGTTGTTCCTCCATCACGGCGACCCGCAGGGCCCGACCTCCGTCGTAGCCGTCGGACTGTCCGATGAATTCTGTCGCGCGGCCCAGAACGAAGCCTTGGACGATTACCTCGTCGGCCTCGTGGCGCGTCTCGGCGGCTTGTTGGGATTCCGCGATCTCCGCGATGATTCGCTCTCCGCTCTCGACAAGGAAAAATCCATCCGCCGCTTCCGCGAACTGGCTTTGGCGCAGGGACTGCGCAGCGTCGTGGCCATTAGCCTGCAAGCCAAAGAACAGGCTTTTGGCGTTTTGCTCCTCGGCACTCCCGACAACCGCCGCTTCACTTCCGCGGAGCTGCGGCTCCTGCTCGCGCTCGGCCATCAGATCGGCATGGCTGTCGAGAACAGCTACTTGATCCAGCAAACTTCGCGCCGCTCCGAAGAGTTGCACGTGCTCAACGAAATCGGCCGCGTCCTCAGCTCCACGCTGCAAAAAGAAGACCTCACTCAAAAAGTATGGGAAGAACTGCGCCGGCTCTTTGATGTCGAAAACTTTTATATCGCCGAGCTGGATCCCTTCCGCAACGAACTGCGTTTTGATTTGGAAATCATCGGTGGCAACCGCGTGCCCCGGCGCACGCGCCCTGCCGGACACCATCTCACCGAGTACCTCATTCGAACGCGCCAGCCCGTCCTGATTCGCGAGAACTATGTTTCCGAAGTAAGAAAGCTCGGCGTCGAACCCATTCGCACCGGCGGCTGTTTCTGCGGCGTTCCGCTTGTCGCCTACGACCGTGCCATCGGCGCCATGGCCGTTTTTTCCGATCACGAGCGAGCCTTCGACGAGGGCCATCTCGAACTTTTGCGCGTGCTGGCCAGCGAAGCCAGTATCGCTATCGAAAACGCGCGCCTCTTCCACGAAGAACGCACGAAAGCGCGGCACCTGTCCTTGCTCAACACCATCTCGCGCAACGCCATCGCCACGCTGAATCCCGACGAGATGCTCGCCAAAATCACCGAGCAGTTGGAAGCCGGTCTCACTTACGACCATATCGGCATCGGCTCGCTGGACTACGCTACGCGCGAAATCGTCATTCAAGCGGAAGGGGGCGCGCGCCGCGGTGTGCTCGGCCAGCGCATTCCTCTGGGCACCGGCCTCATTGGCCACGTTGCTCGCAACGGCCATATGGCGGCGTTCCGCGCTGGTTCTTCGACAGACAGTGCCCTGAAGCCGCTCCTGCCCGATTCCACTTCCGCCCTGGCTCTGCCCGTTTTTTACGCCGAGCAGCTCCACGGCATTCTGTACGTCGAATCCTCCACGCAGCAGGACTTCTCCGAAGAAGAAGTTCTGCTGTTGCGCACACTCGCCGACCTCATCGCCGGCGCGCTGCACAATGCGCTTTCTTTCCAGAAAGCCCAGGAGCAGGCCATCACCGACGGGCTTACCGGCGTCAAGACGCATCGTTTCTTCATGGAAGCGCTCTCCTCCGAGTGGAAGCGCTCCACGCGCGCGGGCCGCTCCTTCGCGCTGGTGCTCATGGATTTGGACCGCTTCAAATTCGTCAACGACTTCTACGGCCACCTCGAAGGTGACCTCGTCCTCCAGCGCGTCGGGCAGATTCTCGAAACCAATTGCCGCCGCTCCGATGTCGTCGCGCGTTACGGCGGCGACGAATTCGTCATCCTGATGCCGGAAACCACCATGGAGCACGCCCGCCAGCTTGCCAGCAAGCTGCGCGGCTGGGTTTCCGCCGATCCGCTGCTGCGCGAGAAAAACATCAGCGCCAGCTTCGGCATCGCCTGCTATCCGTTGCACGGCTCTTCGCCGCAGGAGCTCATCCAGGTCGCCGACGCTTCGATGTATCTTTCGAAGCATCAGGGCGGCAACGCCGTCTCCACCGCCGATCACTTCGATCCCAACGAAGCCAGAAAGTGGAAGCGCGACGTCCTTGAAGCCTACTTGGGCGTAACGCTCAAGCGCCTCTTCTCTACCGGTCCCGAAGCTTTCGAGGAAATTTATCAGCGGCTGCGGCAATTCACCGAATCACTCAGTGCCACGGAACCAGAAAACGGCAAGTCCCTCCTCTCGGCGGCGGCGGGCCCGCACGCGCTCCCGCAAGCGGTGCTGGATACCGTCACTTCGCTGGCGTATGCCATCGACGCCAAAGATCACTACACGCAAGGCCATTCGCAGAAAGTGGCCGCGTACGCCGCGCTCATCGCCGAAGCTATGGGCATGAGCGACGCCGAAGTCGAAGAGATTCGCCTTGGCGCCGTGCTCCACGACATCGGCAAAGTCGGCATCTCGGAAAATATTCTCAACAAGAACGGCCCGCTCAATCCCGAAGAGTGGGAAACCATGAAGTCCCACGTCAGCTTTGGCGCGAAGATTCTCGATCCGCTCACGCCGCTGGGGCGGATTCGCGAGATGGTTCTGCATCACCACGAATTTTTTGACGGCTCCGGTTATCCCCACGCGCTCGCCGGCGAAAGCATTCCCCTCGGCGCGCGCATCATCGCCATCGCCGACGCCTACGACACCATCACGAGCGACCGCACGTACAAAAAAGCGCGCAGCGCCCCCGACGCTCTCGCCGAGCTGGAACGCTGCGCCAACGCGCAATTCGACGGCTCGATCGTGGAAGTCTTCGTGCGCACCATGCGCACGTTGCCCAATCCCATCATCGAAGTTGCCGCCACTTCCGCCTCCCCGCGGACTCCCTGAGAAAACAGTGAGCAGTTGACAGTTCACAGAATGCTGTGCCCGCCGCGCCATAGGCGCGGTTCGAGACGCGCCTGCCTGCCGCCTTTACGTCGCCATTTCTCAACTCTTCGACTCTTTGTGCAATCCCTGGAAACCTCCGACGTCTTTGCGCTTCCTCTGCGTACTCCGCGTCTCCACGTTATCTCTTCTTTGTCATTTTGCCGCTGAACTTTTCAACCTTGAACTCTTGGACCTCCCTGCCTGCTACCGTTTCCTTTGTCTCCACGTCGAAGGGTCAGAGAGTCGGCGTGTGTCCCAATTCCATTGGCGAAACGGCGGGACGCATTGCCGTGGGGAGGCTTCCTAATGACCTACCGTAGATTCATGCCGCCAGGCGTGTCTTTCGCGCTGCTGTGTTCTGTGACGGTACCACTGGTCGCGGGGACGCCGTCGGAAATCGCCTTCACGAAGCTGCAATCCCTCGCCGGCAAATGGGAGGGCAAGGATGCTCACGGCATGGCCGCGAAGACCAGTTTCGAGGTGCTGGCTTCGGGCACGGCGGTGATCGAGAGGCTCGATGCTTCTGGCATGGAAGAAATGGTCACGCTCTACAGTCTCGATCGCGATGGCGTGGCGCTGGTGCACTATTGCCCAACCAACAACCAGCCGCGTATGCGCGTCGTGCCTTCCTCCAATGACGTGAAGGAACTCAGCTTCGACTACCAGGGCGCGGGAAATCTAAAATCCCCCGAGACCGGCCACCAGCATCATCTCGTCCTGCGCTTCGAGGACGACAATCGCATCACCGAAACCTGGACCTGGCGCGAAGGCGACAAAGACACGCCAATGGTCTTCCACTTCACCCGCAAGAAAAACTGAAGATGAGGCGACGCTCCGGGAACGCGTAAAGTCCCGCAGACGCCTTCAGGCCGTGCACGACCTCGCGGTGGGCAAACTTCGCCCACACGGTTTCCGTCAAGAGGAAGCAGCAAGTGTGCAAGGCCAAGGAAGCAAGGAAGCTAGGCAAGGTTAGTCTGCGGCGAGCCAAAGCGACGTACCACCCGCCACTTTCCTCTGAGCCACTACCCACTACTCACTGCCCACTACGCTTATCGCCCCCTCACCGCGCGTCGAGGTCGACGTCCTTGATGGGCAGGTCCCAGTGCGCATCGAGAATCTCAAAGCGCCGCTGTTCTTCCTTCTTGTACGTTTCCTGGTCGGGATAAAGCTGCTTGATGATGCCGGAGCTGTCGAAATTGTCGTTGGCGACGGCCGCGTTCTTGAACACGATGGTCACGCGGCAGTCCCAGCGCGCGTCTTCGGTCATGTGATAGCGCGGCGTCACCATGGTTACTTTCAGCATGCGCCCGAGTTCCATCTCTTTCTTCAGCACCGGATAGTGATTTTTCTTGAAGAGCGCGAGAAACTCTTCCGCGTGGCCCCATTTCGCTTTGTAGTAGTACTCGATCGCGTACGGCTGGTCCTTTGCCTCGGCGGCCGCGCTTTGCCCTGCGTTCACGCCGATCGCCGCCGCGCAAACAATCCCCGCCCCCACCAATGTCGTCACGAGAAATCGCCTGCTCCGCAAAGAAGTTTGAACGTGCATTTGTGGTTTCCTCCCACCGTGAGTCAAAGCTTAGCCCAGCAGTGTAAGTCATAATGCCAGTCCAGTGAGAATAGTTGATCGGCGTTTATCCGCGAGAATCCGCGGCTGGGAGTCGCGGCTTTCGTTTCCCGCGTCCGCGCCTGCTATTCTTGCCTGAGGGAGGGCTGCATGCAAACTGCATCCGTGAAGTGGATTGGCGAACAAAAATTCGTGGCCACCAGCCCGTCGGGCCACGCCATCGCGGTCGACTCCGACCGTGAGTCCAACAAAGCGCCCGGGCCGATGGAACTGGTGCTGATGGCGCTGGGAGCGTGCACGGCCACGGACGTCGTGGGCATCCTCGAAAAGAAACGGCAAAAACTCGAGTCGCTCGAAATCATTTGCTCTGGCGAGCGCGCCAAGGAACCGCCCACGGTGTGGACGAAGCTCGAAATTCTCTACCGCCTGCGTGGCCCGCTCGAGGACGCCGCCGTCAAGCACGCCATCCAGCTCAGCGAAGACAAATACTGCTCCGTCGCGGCGATGCTCAAGAAAACCGCCGCGCTTTCCTGGCGCTACGAAATTTTGCCCGCCAGCTCCTAAGCTTGATCTCTCGAAGCAGGATGTCAACAGGGCGACTTAGAACTTAAGACTGCTTCTTGCCTTGTAACCCCGCCGCGCTATCGCATAGAATCCAATTTCTTTTGGTCCAGCGAGAATTTCGCAAGGAGAGACATGTCCCACCCCATCGCGGCAAAAATCACCGGCGTGGCCGGCTACGTGCCGCCGAAAGTGATGACCAACGCGGACTTCGAGAAAATCGTCGACACCAGTGACGAGTGGATTCGCACCCGCACCGGCATCCGCGAACGCCACGTGGTGGAAAGGGGCATGGCCAGCTCGCACCTGGCCACCGAAGCCGCGAAAGCCCTGCTCGCGCAAACCAAAACGGATCCCGCGGACATCGATCTGATCGTGGTCGCGAGCGTGACGCCGGACATGTTTTTCCCGGCGACCGCTTGCCTGGTGCAGTGCCGCATCGGCGCAAAGCGCGCCTGGGGCTTCGACCTCTCCGCCGCGTGCTCCGGGTTTGCCTACGCGCTTACCGTCGGAGGGCAATTCGTCGGCGCGGGCACGCATAAAAAAGTGATGGTGATCGGCAGCGACACCATGACCAGCATCCTCGATTATCAGGATCGAGGCACCTGCGTTTTGTTTGGTGATGGCGCGGGCGCCGTGCTGCTCGAACCGGCCAGCGGCCCGCACGAAGGCATTCTGGATTTCGAGCATGACGTGGACGGCTCGGGCGGCGAGTTTCTGTACATGCCTGGCGGCGGGTCGCTGCATCCCTCGTCGAAAGAAACTGTCGAGAAGCGCATGCACTATGTGCACCAGGATGGCTCGCAAGTCTTCAAGTACGCGGTGCGGCGCATGGCGGAACTGTCCGTGCGCCTGCTCGAGCGCAACGGCTTTAAGAAAGAGGATTTGGCGTTGCTAGTGCCGCACCAGGCCAATCTGCGCATCATCCGCGCCACCCAGGAGCGACTCGGCGTGGACGATTCCCAAGTCATGGTCAACATCGACAAGTACGGCAACACCACTGCCGGCACGATTCCCTTGGGCTTGCGCGACGCCATCGCGCAAGGCCGTTTGCGCAAAGGTGACCTCGTCTTGGTCGCTACCGTTGGCGCCGGTTACACCACCGGCAGCGTGCTCCTGCGCTGGGCCTACTGAAAACGCCAGGATCTTCCGCTTCACAGCCGACAAAAATTTTGTGCCCCTTTTTGCTTTGGAAATGCACGAGTGGCTAGGCCCCCGGTGCCAGGCAAGATGTGGTCGGGGGAAGTGGATCAGGATGGCTCCCGCTCCAAGAGCTTTCAGCCACATGGTTCAAACCTCCATGGCGATACGCGAAGCCCGGTTGTTCAGCAAGCGCGGCCAGAATCCACACCGACATGCTGGCGCGAGGCGAAGCCGGCTGCTGTGACCGAGGTCACAGGGGACCCTGGATTGCGAGCTGAGGCCATGCCACCGTTCGTGGAACTCTACGGTTTGCCGATCTATGTGGATGAGTCGCTGGCAGCTGATGAGGAGATTTTCTTCAACGCCGGCACGCACCACGACGCGATTCGCTTGCGCTACGCGGATTTTGCGAAGCTGGCAAAGCCGTTCGTGTGCACGTTCGCATCCGAGAGCGGAACGCGACGCCTGAACGCGGGCTAGAGAAGCACCAGGCCGCGGCGGATGCCGAGAGATACGGCTTCGGTGCGGCTGGCCGCGCCGAGCTTGCCGAGGATGGATGCGACGTGAAACTTCACCGTGTGCTCGGAAATGGCGAGCTTCGCGGCGATTTCTTTGTTGCCGAGGCCGCTCGCGAGCATCTGCAAAATTTCGCTTTCGCGCGGCGTGAGTGGCTCGGCCAGTTCGTCGAGCTCCCGCGAGCGCGCTGGCAAAGCAAATCCATTGGCATGGACCTGCGCCGAGACCTGCGTGGGATGCAGCACCAGCAAGCCGTTCGCGGCCGCTTGCAAAGCGGCAGCGAGTTGGTCGGGAGCAATGTCGTTAGGCAAAACGGCGCGAACTCCCGCACGGAGCGCCGTTGAGAAAGCGGCGAGCGACGCGGGTTCCACAAGAAGCACGACGCTGAAATCGGATGCCAGGCCCGACGCGATCAAGGAATCGAGAAGCCGCTCAAAGGGCTCGCCGGTCGAATCCACGAGAATTGCGTCCAGGGGTTCGTCGTCCAGACGGCCCTCGAGGTCTTCAAGATTGGCGAAGCTCCCGGCGACTTCCATGTGGCGGGACGCCAGCAGGTTTTCCAAGCCGGAGCGCTCGAGCGGGGAAGCCGCGACAATGAAAACGGAGATCACGCCGCGACGGAGCTCCTTGCCGGCAGCGGATTTCCAAGTTGCACGGTGACGCGGCGGATTCGCTCGTAATCGCCGCGGAGAAATTCGAGCCGCAAAACGCGGGGACCGCTGCCCTGAAGCGCGCGCGCCAAATCCTCGAGCGAGGCAAACCGTTTTTCTTCCGTGCCCAGCAGAATGTCCCCCGGCAGAAGCGAGGCCAGAGCCGCAGGGCTGTCGGGCTGTACTGCAAGAACGACGAGACCGAAACTTTTGCTGCGAGAAGCGGGCCGCGGAAGAAATACGGGATGAATCGTGACGCCGAGCCGCCCGTTGCTCGGACTCGCGGAAAGAAAATCGCGCACCGCATTGCTGGGAATGGCCAGCGCCAAGCGGCCCGCGACCATGGTATTGATGCCGACAACGCGGCCGCGCGCGTCGGCGAGTGGCCCGCCGGAATTTCCCGGTGCGAGACGCACTTCGGCCTGCACCCAGGAGTGCGAGCCCAGGCCGCGAAGCGGGCCAACGCCGTGAATTACCCCCGTGGCCAGCGCGCCGACAAAACCCATCGGATTGCCGATGGCAATGGCGAGTTCGCCTGGGCGCAACTGGGAAGAATCCGCGGCCGATGCTGCCGGAAGATTCCTGGCATCGATACGAAGTTGTGCGAGGTCGCGGAACGGATCGCGCGATTGAACGGCGGCTTCGAATTCGCGGCCATCCCAGAGTTGAACCTTGGGCCGCACGCTGCGAACGACATGCGCGTTGGTCACCAGAAGGCCGTTGCTGGACCAAATCACCCCGGAGCCCGAGCCGCGGCCGCCGGAATGAATGAGAACCGTCGAGCGGCGGAGTTGCTCCGCGATTTCGCCAAAGCCCGGAATGGCCATGTTATTCGGCTCCATGCGTGCGCTCGCCAACGACGATCGTGGCTTCCTGGAGGGCCCCGCCGCGCACGAATTTAATGGGGAGCGATTTGCCGATGGATTCCGCGCCGAGCTGCCCGTGAATATCTTCGAGGCGCGTGACCGGATGACCGGCGAGAGCCACAAAAATATCGCCGATGACGATGCCGGCTTTGTGTGCGGGGCCTTCCGGCTCGACCTCGAGCACGATGGTCGCGGTCTTGTCGTCGCGTTTGAGTGTTTTTCGAAGCGCGTCCGGCAAACGCACGGGTTGCAAACCGACGCCGAGGTAGCCGCGAGGAATGCGGCCTTTTTGCAGAAGCACTTCAACGACGCGGTTCACCGTGGGTGCAGGAATCGCGATGGCGCCGAAGCGCGCGAACCGGGGAGTGGCAATGCCGACAACTCTGGCGTGCGCGTCGATCACCGCGCCGCCGACGGCCGTGGGCTGCACGCCGATGTCGAGCCGAATGTAAGGGGCTAGCGCCGCGCCCGTCCACGCGCGCCGTTCCGCGACAACGAGGCTGACGGCGCCAAGAGCGGCGACCGGGCCGCTGGCGCGCGTGCGGCCGACGACCAGAGCCAGGCTGCCGGGCTTGATCGAGGAGACGTCACTAGCTTCCCCGATCGGTGAACCGGCTTCGGCGCATTTCAAAACAGCTAAGTCGGTGGACGCGTCGCGGCCGGCGAGAGTGGCAGCGACCACGCGGCCGTCTGGCAAAGTGGTTTGAATGCCTTCGTCGCGGCCGAGCGCGTGCTCGGCGGTGACGATGACGCCGCTGCGCCAAATAACGCCGCTGGACGAGCCGCGCGCCTCGGTATGCACCGCGACCGCGCTTGCGGCGGCGCGCTCGGTGGCCTGCGCCAGGGCGTTCGAAAGAGCAATGAGTTCTGCGGACATTTTGAGAACCTCCATGAACAAGATGCCGCAGGGGCAAAGGCGTTTACATCCGCCAAATGGCTAGGTCGAGACCTAGGGAGGTTTCTACTTTGGCCGGCGCGGCCGGTTTGAAAGCATTTGCCGGATAGAACGGGGGGCTAAGGCTGGAGCAGAATCGCAGGGCATAAGAGCGAAGAGCAACTCGTAGGTAGGCGGAGGAGATTCAGAAATCATGGTTCCCATTCGAATTGTGGCGATTCCAACCGAAATAGCCGAAAAAGTGCGACAGACGATGCGCGCGTCCTTTCACCGATTCCCGGCCCATGCGGAATTGGCGACAGACGACGCGCCTTGCCGGCATTGTTTGCGCACGTTTGCCGTGGGCAAGGACCGCAGAATCCTGTTTACGTACGATCGGTTTGCGGGCGTCGAGGACTTGCCGCAGCCCGGGCCCGTGTACATCCACGAAGATTCCTGCCCGCGCTACGAATGCGACTCCGGCTTTCCGGAAGAACTTCGGCACAGCCCGCGCACGCTGGAAGCTTACGGCCAAGGGCGGCGTCTTTTAGGGCAGGAATACGTGAAGGACGGAAAGTTTGAGGCGGCGGTCGAACGACTCTTCCGGCAAAGGGAAGTTGACTACATCCAGGTCCACAGCACCACTGCGGGCTGCTTTACATTTCGGATTGAGCGAGCCGATCGACCGATTCCTACCGCCGTCGGCCACAAAGACCAAGGCTACCGGGATTGCAAACCACAATGGTTGGGAGTAGGCTCGGGCGAGCCTCATTCCTACCGCACTCCAAACCTGGATACCGTGAGTCTGGATCCCGTCTCCGACGTGCCCAAGAAGAACCGGAGAAGGAGCTTGACCTAGGTGAGTAGAGTGTTTGTAAATGTGAGTAATGCTGCACGAAGGACTAACGACCGGACAGGCGGCCCAAGTTTACGGCTCTGGTGGATTCCGTTGTGGCCGGCGAACTGGCCATGCTAGTCGTGGCCCACCAGGACCGCTTGGCGCGCTTTGGGTTCGCGCTGCTGCAACATCTGTGCCGCAAGCACGGGTGTGAGTTGCTGGTGCTCAACACCGAGCAGGTCTCCCCCGAGCAAGAAATGGTGCAGGATTTGATGGCCATCACGCATTGTTTTTCGTCCCGCTTGGATGGCTTAGGGAACTACCGCCGGGCCTTGAAAGAGGCGTTAAAAGTGATCCTTGCGCATCGGATTGCATTGGACCCTACGGAAAAGCAAAAAGAATACTTTCGGCAAGCCTGTGGCACGGCGCGCTTGGTATGGAATTGGGCCTTAGCGGAGTGGAACTACCGATACGACTTAGGTGCAAACCACGATGCCCGCGAGATCAAGCGGTACTTCAACTCCTTCAAGTACGAGGCGTTCCCCTGGCTGAAGAACATTCATCGGGACGCTCACGCCCAACCTTTTGCCGCTTCAGGTAAAGCCTGGAAAGCCTATTTTAACGGCGAGGTAGAAGGCCGGCCCCAGTTTAAGAAAAAAGGGGAAGTGCCGGGATGGTTTCGAGGTTGCTGCCTATAGGCTAATACAAGACGAGTCGGCGAGATTCTGAAGCGGCGTAAGAAATAAGAGGAGGGGGCAAACTAGAAAGGCGGCTTCTTCATGAAACGGTTTCCTCGATACAACGGATTAAAACTTTCGAAGCAGTTTTCGTGAAAATCTTGCTTCACCCATTCTCGCGAACCGTAAAATAGGAGCAGCAGTCCAGAAAGGGGAAGAGTCATGTCCAAGACCGGGAAGAGTTCCTCATCCGCTTTGAAAAAACCGCGAGCCGCCAAGAGCGATCCCACGCAGGAGGAGATTGCGCGGCGCGCCTATGAGATTTATCTGGAGCGCGGCGGGGCGCCGGGGCATGAGTTGGAGGACTGGACTCAGGCCGAGCGCGAGCTGCTGGAGAAAAGCAGTAAGCCGCGAGGCAAGGCTGGTCCAACCCTAGTCGCCGCGTAATTACGACACCGAAAGAAAAAGGGTGGAGTCACCCCGAAACTGCAATGCTCCACCCTGTCCGTCCAAACGTGTCCTTTGTTACTGGCCGAGCACGAAAGTAATGGTCACAATCATCTGTACAGCAATCGGCTGGTCATTCAAGTAAGTTGGCTCATACTTCCATTTTCTCAAAGCATCCTGCGCCGCCTGGTAGAGAAGAGGTGGGCCGGAAACGATCTTCATCTCGATGACGTTGCCCTGTTCGTCCAGGAGTGCGTCGATCTGCACCTGCCCTTGGATGCGAGCCTGGCGCGCCAAAGTCGGATATTCGGGGGCCGGTTGAAAAATAGCCCTTGGCGGTTTCACACGCCCGCCTACTCGAATGGGAGCTGACTTTACTGGCCCAGGCGCCACCGGCTTGGCTGCCGTGCTCAATACTCCACCCAGCACTCCACACATCTGACCGCCGGGCACACCACCGACTACGCCGCCAGTGTTATCGGCGTCAAGCGGTGCCTCCTTGATCTCGGCGATCTGCTTGGGGATGACCGTTGGCGCGAAGAGTTTGCCGGAAGCAATAAACCTTTGGCGTATCGGCGCGGCTTTATTAATCAGGGCAGTGGCTGCCGGTGGCGGAGGAGGCGGGGGAGGCGGCGCCGCCACCAGCAGCGTCGAAGTGAATTGCTTGATGTTTATGATGTCGGTGAAAAACAGGCCGATGAGAATGGGAACGGTAATCACTACGACGTGGGTCACAATAGAGACGGCAAGTTTCCACGCGCGCGAACCGGTCTTGAAGCGATTCTCGTCAAGAAGGAAGGCTTGCGAGAATTTGAATGCCGGCTTGATTTCCCGATGATCCTCAAAGGCGCGGACCTTGCCTTTTGCGTCGGGCGACGGAAGAGGAAGGAATTCTATAAGTTTCCGGACGATCACATCGTCCTTGACGGGATGTTCGGCGATGGCGGACGGGGCCATGGGAGATACCTCCTACACCTGGCATGGGCATGCCACTTGCCAAGCGGGAGTGCACGGGTGTATCTGTAAGATGTTGACTCAACAGGGGTTATCGGGCCAACGCATTTGGCGCAGGAGCCGGCATGGGCCATGAGGCGCAAAGGAGTAACGGCGCTGCGTGACTTCGCGCACCAGGAAGTGGTCCGTACGGCACCAGCCTGAGCCCTGAAGGGCGCCTGTCAATGAAAATACCGTGTGAAGGAATAGAAGGCGAACAGGAAGATGGTAAACACGATCACCCAAGAATTCCGCCTGTTGCTTATCTTATTTTTCTTTTCGAGCAGGTCGGCAATTGCGGAACTGAGGAAGAATACCTGGAAGCCTGTCACGACACTGGCCGCAATTTCCACGAGCGCGTATTGATGAAAGAGAGAATCGAGGAAGATACCGCTGCTGGCCACTGCGGCAAACAAGCTCAATAGAATCGCAAAAAGGTGCCGGCTCATGGTGCCTTTCTCGGGCTGCAGCACGGGCGCGTTAAGTGGCATGGTGCCTCAGCTTGGGTGACGGCGCGGCATTGGGCGCGAGAACGAGTTCATTGTAGCGGTTCACGGTGGCGAAAGACGTGAACTTTCTCGGCGGCAAGGTATCCGAAGCCACGAAATGTTCATCCAACCAATATCTATACGTGAGGAGAAGGTGATGCCACTACGTCCACTGGGAAAAAATGGACCGCTCGTCTCTGCTTTGGGGCTGGGCTGCATGGGCATGTCTGAATTTTACGGACCGCGTCACGATGCGGAATCGATGGCGACGATTCATCGGTCCATTGAGCTGGACATCACGTTTTTGGATACCGCGGACATTTACGGCTATGGCGACAACGAAGTGCTCGTGGGGCAGGCCATTCGCGGCATGCGCGAAAAAGTTTTTCTGGCGACCAAGTTCGGAATTGTGCGGGACAAAGCGAATCCCGCCGTGCGCGGCGTCAACGGCCGGCCGGAATATGTCCGGGCGTGTTGCGAAGCGAGTTTGAAGCGCTTGGGTGTGGCCACGATCGACTTGTACTACCAGCATCGCGTCGATCCGAGTGTGCCGATTGAAGAAACCGTGGGAGCGATGGTGGAGCTGGTAAAAGCCGGCAAGGTGCGCTATCTGGGACTGTCCGAAGCTTCCGCTGCGACGATACGGCGCGCGCACAAAGTGCATCCCATCGCCGCGCTGCAGACGGAATACTCCTTGTGGACGCGCGATCCGGAAGACGAAATTCTCCCGACGACGCGCGAACTTGGGATTGCCTTTGTGGCCTATAGCCCACTGGGACGCGGATTCCTGACTGGGCAGGTCAAGCGCTTCGAGGATTTTGCTCCGGACGATTATCGGAGAAATTCGCCGCGCTTCCAGGGAGAGAATTTTCAGAAGAATCTGGACCTTGTGAAGCGCGTCGAGACGATTGCCAAGGAGAAAGGCTGCACGCCGGGCCAACTGGCGCTGGCCTGGCTGCTGGCGCAAGGGCCGGACATTATTCCGATTCCGGGCACGAAGCGGCGGAAGTATCTTGAGGAAAATGCCGGCGCGCTGAACGTAAAGCTGTCGCAGCGTGACCTCAAGCGAATTGACGAAGTGGCGCCGAACGGTGCGGCGGCGGGCCAGCGTTACCCGGAACACCTGATGGCGATGGTGGGGCGCTGATTCCCCGTGCGGAATCTGCTTTTTTTGCCAGGATTTGAGAAAAGCAGATCCCTCGCTTCGCTCGGGATGACACCAAAAGTGTTTTTTGAAGATAGACCATTAAGCTTCTCCGGCTAAAGACCCGTTAAAGGCGATTTTCACTGGCCGCCGGTACGCAGCGCGGGAAGCCTGAATTTCGGCGTGACCCGGTCCGGCCGCGTGGCAGGTTTTGCAGGTGGCAATCCCTGGCAGCAGGATGTCGCTTGCTTCCGTGCTCGTGAGCGCTTTGGCGTGGCAACTCACACAAGTGAAGCCGCGGTGCGCGTCGTGGTCGAACTTCGCGTGTGGCATCCACTGCGTGGTTTCTTTGGCCGCCGCCACTTGGGGCCGGGAACTGCTTGGTGAATTCGTTAGTTTGTGACATTGCTTGCAGGTCTTGCGCCAAAGCAGTTCCTCCGCTTCGGCAGTTCCTTCCGTAATCCATTGTCCCGGTGTGAGCACGCGAAACGATGGTGCCGGAGTTTTACCGGTCAAATCGCGATTGGGATCGCGCTGCACGCGAAGCTCGCCCGGATGAGCGGCAATGTATTGCTGGAATTTTCCTAGCAAAAATGCGTGCACGACTTCCGGTTGGTCGTGCGGAGCGCCTTCCTCGAAGCGCTTGTCGAACGTCAGCAGGTGACACGACGCGCAGGCATTGGCGAATTTTACGGAAGCCATTCGTTCGCGGCCGGTGACAGGCTTTGGCGCTTTGAGGCTATCGAGGCGGAGCGGAAGAAATTCACCGGTTTCGCTATAACTGACCGTTGCCGCGCGATATTTCGGATCCGAATAGGTCAGGTCCGCGTCGGCCGCAATGGGCCGGTGGCAATTGCCGCATTCGAGATTCACGAGAAGGCCGTTCGGTCCGCGCCGTTGAGATGGCAGCTCATGTCCGCGCACACGCGAATCTCCGCTTTGGCTGGCGGTGCTAGGTGAAAATGCGGATAGAAGCATCCGTTGACTTCTCCGCGCCGCAAACGATATAAGCGAACAGATTCTCCCGGCACAGCGAATGCGCAACGCGACAATTTTCTTTCTGCGGCGACTCTTCGTCTGCCTATCGGTCTTGGCGCCTTGCTTGCTGACCGCGCAAGTGAAAGAGCCCGTCAAATACATCGGCCCAGATTCGTGCGCCGCTACGAGTTGCCACGGAAACGTAAAGCCCATCGCGGACAGCCGTATCCTGCAGAACGAGTATTCAACGTGGATCCTTCAGGACAAGCACAGCCGCGCGTATCAGGCGCTGACGGGGGACGTCGGCGAACGCATGGCGCGCATCCTGAAATTGGGCGCAAACGCCGAGGAGGCTCCAAAATGCCTGGCGTGCCATGCGCTCTACGCTACGCCCGAACAGCGGGGGCGCGCGTTTGAAATTTCTGAAGGCGTATCCTGCGAAAACTGTCATGGGCCGGCCTCGGCTTGGCTCGGTCCCCACACCACGCGTTCGTGGCTGCATGAAAAGTCCGTGGCGCTGGGGATGACCGACACGCGCAGCGTGATTCATCGCACGGAAAAATGCCTGGAGTGCCACCTCGGGACAAAAAACAAATTTGTCGATCACGAAATGATCGCCGCCGGGCATCCGGATTTGTATTTCGAGCTGGATTCGTTTTCCGCGGTGATGCCGCGGCACTGGAAAGTTCCACGCGAATCGGAACCCGGAAAACCCGCCGAAGACCCAGCTTGGGTCGGCGTGCGGGAATGGAGCACCGGCCAGGCGGTGCAGTTGCGCGCGGCGATGGAGCGCCTGACTTGGCGCGCGAAGGGCGAGCGCATTGACAAAAAGGATGCATGGCCCGAATATTCGGAGCTTTCCTGCTTCGCGTGCCACCACGCGCTGGGACCCGCCAAAGACAGTTGGCGGCAGGAACATGGATATGTGGGGCGGCGTCCCGGCGATCCAGCGTGGAATGCTTCGAGTTATGCGGTATTTCGTTTACTGGCGAAACAGATTGATTCTGCCAACGGGCAGGAACTGGATCGGCAAGTTCTCCTGGTTTCCGACGAAATGAGCAAGCTCAATCCCGACCGCAATGTTGTGGCCGCCGCTGCCTGCGCAGCAGCACCCCTTGCGCAGCGCATCGCGGAACGGCTGGCGGTCATGCAATACGACCAAGCGGTCGTTCTGCGGATATTGCAGCGCATTCCCGACGACGCGGAGAACATCGCGCTGGCCGATGAGCGCGCCGCAGAGCAGGCCGCCATGGCCCTGGATTCGCTCTACATTGCTTACAGCCGTGCAACCAAGCACGCGAATGCCGCCGAGGTCCGCGCCGCCATCAACGGTCTCTTCCAGCAACTCGAAAATCCGTCGGCCTATAACGCCGATCAATTCGCCTCGGCCCTCCGCCGCATCCGCTCGTTGCTATAATCCTTGTCCGTATGGGTCTAGACGCCACGGTCTACCTAAACCTGAAGAATTTGCCAGCCCATTTGCGCGAGACAGTGACTGTCGACCCAGAATCCGGCGAGATGGACCTGCGTGATACTGCCGATTACAAGATCTTTCTCCCATCAAAGCTAAAAACGTGGCCTGAGCGCATCGCAAACATTGCCATGGTCGCGTTCATCAGAGAGGAAATCTCAAGAGCGTTTGGCAACCGGGAAACGCTCCTGTCGAAGAAGGTCGTTTTGATTCCCAACAAATGGCGGGAATTCCATGCATTCGAGGCATCCGCGTTCCCCTCGCAAGGGTCGTGGAAATGGTAGCCCGGGGGATGACAGAGAAGGAAATCCTCCGACGACTACCCTTACCTCGAAGCTGAAGACCTCCTGTCGCCTCACCATGAATTCTTTTGAAAAATGGTATTGCGGGTCGGCGCTGTGGCGTTATCTGACGCGGCGGGAACTGCTCCCTTGGATGCTTCAGGGCACGGCCCTGGGTGACCACGTCTTGGAACTCGGCGCTGGACCCGGCGCAGCGACCATCGAGTTGGCCCGCCGCGCGCCTCGCGTTACCAGCCTCGAATACGACCACGCGCTCGCGTTAAAGCTCCGTGCAAGAGTCAATCGTTCCATGAATCATTCGAACGTCAGTATCATTCAGGGCGATGCGGTTGCTTTGCCTTTTCCCGATGGCACATTCTCATCCGCGATTGCCATCCTCATGCTGCATCATCTGAAGTCCAGGGAGCAGCAGGATCGCACTTTCTCCGAGGTGCGCCGAATGCTTCGGCCCGGCGGCGTTTTTCTGGCCTTCGATATTTCCGATCACTGGATTCATCGCCTCGGCCACATCAAGAGCACCTACGTGCCTCTGGACCCGGCAACCGCAAGTCAAAGGCTGATGGCCGCAGGACTCTGCAAGGTCACGCTGGACTCCCGAAGCGGCGGCTTCCATATCCGGGCGTTGCGCGCGGAGTAGGCCTTTACCCTGAAGCATTCGTTGCATTATTCACCCGCGTTGACCCTCGGAAAAGCACGGCCTAGGATGATGCTATGTGGCCGCGCCGCGACAAATTCCCTCCCGGCCCCTTCGAAGGGCTCAAAGGCTGGTCTTTCCAGGCGTTGAACGAAAGCCCGCTGGAAATGTTCAGCAAGCTGGCGCGCGACTACGGGGACATCGCGGGCGTCCGCGTGGTCAATTTTCGCAATATTTTTATCAATCATCCCGACCTCATCGAAGAAGTGCTTGTCGGACATCCGCGTCGTTACATCAAGGGGCGCGTGCTCCAGGCGAACCGGCATGTTTTTGGCGAGGGGCTGCTCACGAGCGAAGGCGACTTCTGGCTGCGGCAGCGGCGGCTCGTGCAGCCGGCGTTTCACCGCGCGCGCATCAACGCTTACGCCGAAACCATGGTGCAATATACGCAACGCATGCTGGAAAACTGGCGCGGCGGCGAAGAGCGCGACGTGCATCGGGAGATGATGCGCCTCACGCTGCAAATCGTGGCGAAAACGCTGTTTGATGCCGATGTGGCGCGGGACGCGCAAGACGTCGGCAAATCCCTTGAACTGCTTCTCGAACTCGGAGCCAATTTCCGGCGCACGCTCTTCGTTCCGCATTGGGTGCCCACGCCCACGAACCTGCGCATCAAGCGCGAAATTGCCTTCATCGAAAGCATCCTCTATCGCATCATCGCTGAGCGCCGAGCTTCCGGGCGCGATACCGGTGATCTTCTCTCCATGCTTCTCCGCGCGCAGGACGAAGATGGCTCGCGCATGACCGACAAACAGCTCCGCGATGAAACCATCACATTGTTCCTTGCCGGGCATGAAACCACCGCCAGTTCACTTTCCTGGACGTGGTGGCTCCTGGCGCAAAATCCTGTGGGGGAGGCCAGGCTGCACGCCGAACTGGACCAAGTTCTCGGCGGTCGCACGCCCTCTCTGGAGGACTTCCCTCGCCTACGGTACACCGCAAACGTCATTACGGAATCGATGCGGCTCTATCCTCCTGCGTGGGGTCTGGCGCGCGTTGCTATCGAAGATCACGAACTCGGGGGCTATCCCGTGAAAAAGGGCATGGGTGTCGCCATGGCCCAGTGGGTCATCCATCGGGACCCGCGCTGGTACGACGCGCCAGAAGAATTTCGTCCGGAACGCTGGGAAGGCGATTTCATTAAGAAAATTCCGCGATTTGCCTATTTTCCGTTTGGGGGCGGCCCGCGCCTCTGCATCGGAAACAACTTTGCCTTGATGGAGGCGACGCTGATTCTGGCAACCGTGGCGCAGAAGTATCGGTTGCGCCTGGTGCCGAATCATCCCGTCGTGCCCCTGGCATCCATCACGCTGCGGCCTCGCCATGGTGTGCGAGTGCTTCTTGAGTCATGGCGGTCCCGTCCTCGAGAGACTCTTCCGTGCGTGAGCCAACCCACAACGCAGGCCATGAGCGCCGACTAGCGCAAATCCACAAATGTGATGTCATTCCGCGAAGTGATCGAAGCTCATGTATATCAAGGCGGCAGCGAGCGGGTGAAATCTTGGGTTGCTATTTACTGGAGAGTTGCGAAGCCAGTTCCGAATGGGTTTGCATCACGCGCAAAATCGAGTCCCGCGTGACCATACCCACAATGTTTGGTGCCTCGTCATCCGCGCCACTCACCACCGGCATCTGATTGATGTCCGCAGTTAGCAGCCGCTCGAGCAGCCGCAGCAGCGGCTCGTCCGGTGAAGTCCACTGAATCTTGTCCCTTGGAATCATCGCCGCCTGGACCGAGTTATTGGCCCACTCCTCGCGCGGCACGGCATTCAGTGTATGAACATTCATCATGCCCACCAGCCGGTCGCCCGAGAGAACCAGATGGCAGCGCCGCCCGGTCCGCAAAACCTCCGCTCCGTATTCTTCTAGCGTGATGTGTCCGTCGATTGTGGGAACTTCGTGGCTCATCACGTCCGAAGCATGCAATCCAGCCAGCGCTTCGCGGATGCTCATCTGCGCGATGCTCTGCTGCGCGGCATTCAACAGGTAAAGTCCGATCACGCCCAGCCAGAGCCCCGAGTACCAATCGTTCTTGTAGAAAGCCAGGTAACCGCCGATTCCCATCAACGCGTACGCAACCACTTTGCCGCTTGACCCGGCAACCAGCGTGGCGCGGGAAAAATCTTTGGTGATGCCCCAGATGATGGCCCTAAATATCCTCCCGCCGTCGAGAGGAAACCCTGGCGCCAGATTGAACGCCGCGAGAAGGAAGTTGCTGCCACCGAGGATCTTGCCAAGCGCATACGCCATTTGATCCGACGGAAAGGCAAGCATCATCGCCGCGAATACTCCAGCGAGAAAAAAGCTAGCCAGCGGACCCGCCACGGCGATGTTGAATTCCTGAATGGGCTTCGACGGCTCGCGCCCGATGCGGGCGATGCCGCCAAAAATGAACAGCGTGATCGAATGCACGGGAATTTTGTAATACAGCGCCACGACGCTGTGCGCCAACTCGTGAAAGAGCACGGAGCCGAAAAACAGAAGGCTGGTCAAGATTCCTAAAGACCAGTGCTGGGTGGGCGTCCACTGAGGATGCAGCTGCCGAAAATTCATGGCCAGCTCATAGGTAATCAAGCCAAAGATGAGCAGCCACGTGGCATCCAGATAAATGGGAATGCCCAGGATTTTAGCGATACGAAAGCCGGCGGTTCGAGTGGGCATTGGCCAATGCTTTCCGGAGGCGGCGGTTTGCGAACTTAGAATTCCCCCGCCAACCTCATCTTCTACACTAGCGCGAATTTTCATCACTGCAAACCTCGGCGCAAGCTGGAGCGCGTCCCTCCCGACACAGCGTGTTCTTGAATCCACAGGAGTGCGCCTTTTGGTTCATGTAACACCTGTGTTTTCCACGGCTTGGGATTGGCTCGCAAACTGCCCCCCGGAAGTTCGCGCTTTGGGAGGCAGTCATGATCACCATGCTGAACTTTGCCGTACTCGCAATCGCGACCATGTTCGCCGTCGCCGCCGCGGCCGCCCTTTCTTGGATGTTCCTTCAGATCGCCTTCGTTTTGATGCAGCCCGCGACGGCGCGGAGGGTTCCTCCTCGCACGGAGTTAGCGCGCGGCACGGCGCAACTGGCTCGCGCCTTCGCCCCGAATCGCTAAACACGCTTTGGCGCGTGGCCACGGGCCAGCGCCAAACCTGCGCCACAGGGTTTCCCGGCCCAATGCGAGCGGCGGAATCGGCGATCAGCTTTCCGCCGCAGCACACCGGGGTTGGAACGGAAGGGAGCAACTCCATGCTGGCACTGAAATACCTCTTGATGATTCTCGGAGTGGGTCTATTTGGCAGTGCGGGAGCCTTGGTTGCTTACGACATCTTTCTCGCCACACAGCTTCGCCGATTGCTTGGCGGCCGCGCCGGTGGAGAGGCCACTCGGGAGGTGGGGCCGCTGGCCGCCCGCCCTTTCCGGCCCGTGCGAGCGCGGCTGGCGCTGCAGCTTGCTGCGGCGGGAGCGCTGGCGATTCTTATCACCCAGATGATCGTGGTGATTCCCGATGGAGCGGCGGGCGTCCGCATCAGCCAGATTTCCGGCGCGCGCCCCGGTACGTTGTATCCCGGCGTGCACCTGATTACGCCACTGGTCGATTCAGTCGCCATCTACGATACGCGCGAACAAGTCTATACAACGCTGGCATCGGAAAATCCGAAGCTCAAAGGTGACATTCTAAACGTGCAGGCGCGCGAGGGCTTGAACGTCGGCTTGGCCGTCTCTGTGCGTTACCGTTTGGACTCCAAGCGATTGGATTCTATTCACACAAATTTGCCGCAACCTGTGGGCGAGCAAGTCGTCGCCCCGGTTGTTTCCACCGTCTACCGCCAGTTGGCGCCGAACTACATTACGCGGGAAATCTTTGCCACCAAACGCGAAGAGCTGCGCACGAAGGCCGCCGAAGCAATCACCGCGCGCCTCGCGAGCGACGGCATCCTGGTGCGCGAAGTGCTCCTCCGCGACCTCCAGTTGCCTGCCGAATATGCGAAGGGGCTGGAAGGGCTGCTCCTGAAAGAACAAGAGAACGAGCGCCTCGGCACGGAACAGGAAATCAAGCAGAAAGAAGTGAAAATCGCGGAGCTTGAGGCCGAAGCGCAGAAATCGCGCGAGGTCAAGCAGGCCGAAGCACAAGCCCAAGTGCGCGTATTGCAAGCCAAGGCGGAAGCCGACGCCATGCAGTACACCTTGCCACTGAAGCAGAAGCAGATCGAGCAAACCAAGCTCGAAGCGCAAGCCCGCAAGGAAGCGACCCTCGAAAATGCGGAAGCGGCAGCGCAAGCCAAAATCATCGATAGTAAAGCCGAAGTCGAACGCCAGAAGAACCTTGCGGACGCGGAAGCGAACCGCATTCGCGTGACCGCCGCCGCAGATGCTGAACGCATGAAGTACGAGGCGTCCGTGCTGAAGCAAAACCCCATGCTCATTCAGAAAATCATTGCCGAAAGGCTCTCCGACAAGTTGCAGATCATGATGGTGCCGATTGACGGCAAAAATTTCTTCGCTAATGACGTGTTGCGCTCGGCGTTTTCAAGCGTGGGCTCTGGCGATGACCCGGACGATCCGCCGCCGGTTCAGCGCAAATCGCAACGCCGGCAGTAATGACCTGTAGCGCAGGGCTGACGAGTTCCGCTAGCCAAAACCCTGCGGGTGGTTCGGGAAGCGAGCCGGAAAGGAGGAGCAGCTATGAACAGAAAGGCAAGCACCGCCGCGCTTCGCCGCATGCTGCAGAGCTGCTTTTCGCTCCGCTGGAACGCACACCGGGCCACCCGGCTAGCGGCCAGAGCTAGTGCGCCGGAAACAGAAGCCTGGACGCGTGACCTTACTCCTTGACTGACGGATAGTTCGGCCTGGCGGGAATGCCCTTGTAGTCTTTCAAAGCTTCCTTCGCCAACTCGATGGCTTTCTCGAGTTGCGGATCGTGCCCGCTCACCACCAGGTCCGGCCGCTCTGGCACGACATAGTCGGGATCGACCCCGTGCTGCTCGACGATCCATTCGCCGCCGTTGTCCGTACTCCAGAAGGCGAAGCCGGGCGCAGTCACAAATCCGCCGTCGCGTACTGGCTGCGAATTCCCGATGCCCACCAGGCCGCCCCAAGTGCGCGTCCCGACAATCGGCCCGATTCTTTCGCGGTGGAAGAACCACGGAAACGCATCGCCGCCTGAGCCTGCCAGCTCATTCACGATCATCACCTTTGGTCCGTAAATCGCCACCGGCGGCCAGGGAACGTCTGCGGTATCGCGCGGCGCCACAATCGCAAGCAGTTGCCGCTTCAATTTTTCCGTATAGAAATCCGGAATCTGTCCGCCCGAATTGTCCCGTTCGTCAACAATAATGCCGTCTTTGTCGAGCTGCGCGGTGAACTGCTTGTCGAAAGCGATGATCCCGCCGAAGCTGGTGTCCGGCACGTGCATGTAGCCGATGCGCCCGCCGGTAGCCTCTTCGACTTTGTGCCGATTTGCCTGGATCCAATTGAGATAGCGCACCCCGGCTTCGCTGTTTGTGGGCTTCACGGTGATTTCCCAGGCGCCTTGTGCAGTCGGCTTGCTGTTGATTTTCAGCGTGACCAGTTTTCCGGCCAAGTCCTGGAAATACGCGTAAACGTCGCGGTCGGAGCGCGCTTCTTGTCCATTCACGGCAATCAGGTAGTCGGCCGCCTGCACCTTCAATCCAGGCTCTGTCAACGGTGAGCGCGTGTTGTCATTCCAGTTTTCGCCCGGATAAATCTTCGTGATGTGGTAATAACCGCCATCGGCTTCGAAGTCCGCTCCCAGCATGCCGACGTTGACGTGCGTCCACTGTGGCTGGTCGCCGCCGCCCACGTAGGTGTGCGAAGTGCTCAATTCCGAAATCATTTCGCCAATCAGGTAATTCAAATCGCTGCGGTCCACCACCCACGCAAGCAGCGCCTCGTAGCGCGCGCCGAGTTTCTTCCAATCATGCCCCGTCATGTTCGGGTCCCAGTAGAAATCGCGCTCGATGCGCCACGCTTCATGAAAAACCTGTCGCCACTCTTCGCGCGGGTCGATCTTCACCTGCATTTCGCTGAGATTCAGCTTGCCGTCACCGACCTTGGCCTTCCCCGGCGCCGCTTCCACAATGCCGTAGACCGGTCCCGCTTTGTAGAGGACCTTCTTGCCTTCCTTGTCCGGGTCGTAGCCGTCGACTCCCTCCAACAAAACTTTGTCCTCGCGCTTGACCATGTCAAACAGGTGAAGGACGTTCCTGGAACGCGGTGGGTTGTTGGGTACGAATTGCCGTGCCTCTTGCGGCGTGTCCACATAAAACAATTCATCTTTGCGCGCGGCCAGGCCGCGCAAAATCCCGGGATGGATGGGCACCGGAACGACGCGCGCACCGATCCCATCGAGGTCGATTTGAATCGGCTTGACCTGTTCTTCCTTTTTCTTTTCTTCCGATTTTTGTTCGCCGCTCTTTACCTCGGCGGATTTCTTTTCGTCCTTCTTTTCTTCCCCTGCTTTTTCTTCATCGCTTTCAAGCTTGAAAGGCGAAGCCTCGTCGGCTTTCAATGTGACGGCGAAGATTCCGTCGGTGGTGTAATAGTTGTACCGCTGGTCGAGTTGCCCGGCGCTCGGATAAAAGTAACGCGTGGAAATGAAAAAGAGATACTTCCCGGTCGGATCGAACACCGGGTTGGCATCGTTGTAGAAGCCCGCGGAAACCTTGGTGAGTTTCTTGGTGCCGAGCGAATACAGGAAAACATCGTTCGAGCCGCGCCGGTGCGGCTTCGAATACGTGAGCCAGAGGCTGTCCGGCGACCAGCTTGCGTCGTTAATGTCCCCGTACTCCGCTTTATCCACCCAAACCGGTTTCTTTTCTTCGATTCCCGCGTACCAGAGCTGGTGCAACTTGTCCCAATAGGCCAGTTTCTTGCTGTCCGGAGACCACGTCGGTCCGTAACGATAAACCCCGCCATCGGTGGTGATGCGCGTTTCGTCGCCGCCCATCTGCGGGCGGATATAGACCTCGTATTCGCCGGTCTTGTCCGAGAGATACGCAATCTGCTTGCCGTCGGGCGACCATGCCGGATTCAGTTCGTGGATGCTCGAATGTTCCGTGGTCAGCGTGCGAATACTGCCGTGCTCTGCGGGAACCGTGAAAATGTTGCCGCGCGCTTCCATCACCGCGCGCGCCGCGGAAGGCGAAAGCGCGAAGCTGCCAATATTCTGCGAAACGTTCTTGAACTCCGGCCGCGCTTCGATATCTTCCGCATGCACCGCGATGGGGATTTCCTGCGCTTTGTTGCTCGCGAGGTTGTATTCGTACAGCAGCCCGCCATTTTCATAGACGATGGCGTCCGGCCCCAGGCTCGGCCACTTGATGTCGTACTCTTTGTAATCGGTGAGCTTCTTGGTCTGCTTCGAGCCGAGATCGTAGCTATACAAATTCATCACCCCGTCGCTGTCGCTGATGAAATAAATGCTGTTCCCATGCCACATCGGGAACATGTCCATGCCCTTCGACTTCGGCAACTCTTCGTAGGTGTTGTTTTTCAAGTCGTAGATGGCCATGGGCAGGTTCCACCCGCCGTGGTAGCGCTTCCAGGTGCGGAATTCCTGCGAAGTTTCGATGTACGCGATCTTCGTCCCATCGGGCGAGAACGAAGTCAGGTCTCCGCGCGGCACCGGAAGCATCTTCGGCATGCCGCCCTGTGGCGACACCAGGAACAGTTTTGTGAACCGCCCCGGTGGCGCGCTGTAGCGGTCGGAGCGGAAAAGAACGTTCTTACCGTCGGGCGTCCAGCCCAACACCATGTCGTTCGAAGGATGAAACGTCAGGCGCTTCGGCTCCCCGCCTTCTGAGGAAAGGACATAGACGTCCGGGTTGCCATCGTATTCACCGGTGAACGCGATCCATCTTCCGTCGGGCGAGAATTTCGGAAATAGCTCGTCGCCCACATGCGACGTCAGCCGCCGCGCCGCACCGCCTTCGCGCGCAGCAATCCACAAATCGCCCGCGTAGGCGAACACCACCCGGTCCTTGGAAATGTCCGCGAACCGTAGAAGCTTAGTCGGGCCCGGAGGAACCTCCTCGGCGGGCTGCGCCGGCGCTTTTGCCGGGGCCGCCGTCAGCCACACCGCGGCGGCCATGCTCAGCCACAACCAGGCGTTCCTTCCGTTGCCATGCGACATGGGCTTCATCACTTCTCTCCCGAAGATTTGGTTTTTTGTTTGAGACACCCGGCCTCTTCAAGGGACGTGCCGGCTCCCAAAAAGTTTCCGTGGTGCTGCGCATCGCTTGGAATGTCAATCCACCCCGGAGACGGCCATCCTTCGCGAGTTACCAGTCGGGCGCAGGGATGCTCAATCCAGCCATTGCAGCCGTGGTATCATCTCACTCAGATTGCCGTGTTCGCCACAGAAAAACGGTTTTCCACGGCTTTTACATCCGTCTCATTAGGTATTTCATTTAGAATGGAAGCAAAAGCATGAGCTTCCGCACAAAACTTCTGCTCGTCGTTTTGCTGACCATTTTTGCGTCGGTTTCCGTGGTGGCCTATGCCGTTACCTACTACACGCGCTCCTCCTTCGAAGCCATGGATGCACAGCGTACCGAAGCTCTAGTGGCACAGTTCAAGAAAGAGTTCGTTCAGAGCGGGGCGGAACTCTCTCACCAAGTCAAAAATATTTCGGACGCCGGTGTTACCGACCGCATGGCCATCGATCTCTCGCATGCTAATGCCGATGCCTCTCTTTACGCCCGCGACGCGTTTGGTGCCGCGCAAGAGCACGGATTGAACTACGTGGAGATGGTGAATTCCGACGGAATCCTGATCTCTTCGGTGCAAAACCCTTCGCGTGTCGGCCAAAGGGTCGACTGGGTAACCTCGGTCAAGAACTGGAACGACACCGACGCTTTCCTCAAGAAAGAAGAACTGCCCGACGGCGTGGCTCTCTCTCTGACGGTGGTTCGCACCAACGACACTGTTGCGGACAAGAGTTTGTATATCATCGGCGGGCAGCGTGTTGACCAGAACTTCCTCGCTTCGTTAGTTCTTCCTGCAGGAATGAGGGCGCTCATCTACACCAACCTCGACCAGGGCTTCGTCTCCAGATCGTTGCTTGGAGAAAAAATTGACTCGGATCAAGCCGAGCGCTTCGCTCCGCTCGTCGAGCAATTGCAAAAGCAGCCTCAGCCGCTGGTTCGCACGATTGAATGGTCCAACGACCCGGTGGATGCCGAAACGTTTCACGCCATTCCCTTGACCGGCCGCAACAACGAACTGCTGGGCATCTTTTTTGTCGGCAGCGCGCGCAGAGAATTGGTTCAGCTGACTCGGGAAATCCTGAAAAGCGCCGGTGCCGTTGCCGCCGCTGCGCTTCTGGTCGGTCTCATCGTGAGCTTCTGGATCTCCGCGCGCATTACCAGGCCCGTCGAGAAACTTGCCGAAGGCGCCCGCGAAGTGGCCATCGGCCGATGGGACACGCGCATCGAAGTGCGCGGAAGCGATGAAGTCGGCCAGTTGGCTATCGCTTTTAACGACATGACGCGGACACTCGCGTCGCAGAAAGAGCGCCTGCTGCAAACCGAGCGCGTCGCTGCTTGGCGAGAACTCGCACGGCGCCTCGCCCACGAGCTTCGCCATCCGCTTTTCCCCATGCAAATTACCATTGAGAATCTGCAAAAAGCCCGCCGGCTTGACGCCAAGCAATTCCTGGAAGTGTTTAACGAATCCACCGCCACCTTGAAAGCGGAACTCGCCAATCTCAACACCATCGTTAGCCGCTTCAGCGATTTTTCCAAAATGCCTGCGCCGAAATTCGTGCGCGTCAACGTAAACGAAGTCTTACGCAACGCCGTGCGCCTCTTCGAGCCGCAATTCAACGCGGTTGGAAAGCCCACGATCACCCAAGAGCCTTTCCTCACCGAACCGCTTCCGGAAATTGATGCCGATCCGGACTTGCTCCATCGCGCATTTCAAAATCTGGTTCTGAACGCCATGGATGCGATGCCCGCCGGTGGGATGCTGACGCTGCGCACCGCGGAGCACGACGGCAACGTGCGCATCGAAGTCGCGGATACGGGCAAGGGGCTGACTCCCGAAGAATGCTCGCGCCTGTTTACGCCCTATTACACCACGAAACAAATGGGCACTGGCTTGGGGCTCGCCATCATTCAGTCCGTAGTCAGCGATCATCACGGCTCGATTTCCGTAACCAGCGAGGAAGGCCGCGGCACCACGTTCCGCATCGATCTGCCGCAACGCCAGGCCGGCCCAAGAGTGAAGCCTCGCGAACCCGCTCCCGAATCCAAGAAAGACACGCCTTCTACCCTGGCTGCGGCTTCGGACTAGCGCGCCCAAAGGACCGACTTGCCCCGCAAAGCGCATCTCCTCCTGGTCGACGATGATCCCAACACGCTGGCTGCGCTTTCCCGCGCTTTTCGCCTCGCCGGGCACGAAGCCACTGTTTGCGACAATGCCGACCGCGCCATCGAGCTTCTTCGCAGTGAACATTTTGACCTCATTCTTTCCGACGTGGTCATGCCCGGCAAGAGCGGCCTGGAACTGCTCGACGATTTGAAGAAAGCCGGCGTGAAGACGCCAATCGTTCTGATCTCCGGCCAAGCCAATATCGAAATGGCGGTGAAAGCCACGCGGCTCGGCGCGCTCGATTTCCTGGAAAAGCCGCTTTCCACCGATAAGCTGCTGGTCACCGTCGAAAATGCTTTGCGGTTGACACGCCTCGAAGATGAAAACCGTGAGCTTCGTCAGCGTCTCGGCAAACATGCATTGGTCGGCTGCGGCCCGGCTATGAAAAAGTTGCTCGCGCAAATCGATCGTGTCGCTGTCAGCGAAACCCGCGTTTGCATTCTTGGGGAGACCGGCACGGGAAAAGAACTTGTCGCGCGCGCGATTCATGAAAAATCACCGCGCCGCGAGCATCCGTTTATCACCCTGAATTGCGCGGCGGTCCCCGCGGAATTGATCGAGTCCGAGCTTTTCGGCCACGAAAAAGGCTCGTTTACCGGAGCGGCTTCACGCCATCTCGGCAAATTCGAACAAGCGGAAGCCGGCACGCTGTTTCTGGACGAAATTGGCGATATGCCTGTGGCCATGCAGGCAAAGCTTCTTCGCGTGCTCGAAGAAGGCGAAGTCGAGCGCGTCGGCGGCGACAAGCCCATCAAAGTGAACGTGCGCGTAGTCGTGGCCACGCATCGCAACCTCGAAGAACTGGTCAAGCAGAACGCCTTTCGCAGCGACCTCTTCCATCGCATTTATGTGTTTCCTTTGACGCTTCCGCCGCTGCGCGAGCGCCCCGAAGATTTTCCGCAGCTCGTCGCGCATTTCGCCCGGCAAGTCGCCGCGCAAAACGGCTGGAAAGAAAAAGCATTCGCGCCCGATGCCATCGCGGAATTGCGAAAATATAGTTGGCCGGGCAACGTGCGCGAGTTGCGCAACGTCGTCGAGCGCCTCGTTTTGCTAGCCACGGACGCGGCGGTAAGCGCCGCCGATGTTCGTCTTGCGCTGCCGTCTTCAGGTTCCGCCAGTGGGCTTTCGGCCACTACCGGTTCAGGGACGCTCGCGGAACGCACGGAAGCGTTCGAAAGGGAAGTGCTCCTTGCGGAAATCCGTCGCCACAATTTCCACATGACCAATGTCGCGCGCACCCTGGGCCTGGAGCGCAGTCACCTGTACAAGAAATGTCAGCAACTGGGAATCGACCTGCAATCCCTCCGCAAGCCCGAATAAACCGGGAAACTACAGTGGGTCCCTCATAGGTAGTCTCTCTTTTTATGGCGTGTGTCGAACCCTCGCCCGAGTCGCCTTCTTGGTCTAATTCGGAAACGAGCGGTTAAGACTTACCTCGTTTTGCGAATCGGTTCGCGGTCAGGCCCCGTATCCTACCTCTAAGCCATTTATTTGCAATTGGTTAGATGCACTAGCCAGGAGTGTTGCGATTTTGCTTGACAAATTACAGATTGCAATATAGTTTTTGCATATCGCAATATCGGGGAGCTGCCCATGAAACTCGGCGACAAGCTTCGTTCCCTCCGCGCGGTCGAGGGTTCCCTCCGCGGATTGGGCCGCCCGCTCACGCAGCAAGAACTGGCTTCTGCGATGAAGCGCGAAATTGGGCGCGGCTTGAGCCAGGCCTATCTCTCGCAGATCGAGAGTGGCGCGCGGCCCCACCTGACGCACAAGACGCGCGGCCTGCTGGCACGCTTCTTCCGCGTCTATCCAGGGTTTCTCGTGGACGACCCCGAGGGGTACACGCCAGGTTTGCAGTCGGAGTTGCGGGCCATGGACGCGAAAGTGGATTCGTGGCTGTTTGCCGGCGCAGGGCAGTTCACCGCCGATCCGGAGTTGCAACGCGCGCTCATGACCATTGCCGAGACGCCGGATTCACGCACGCCGCTTTTGCTGCTGGCAGAGATTGTTCGGACCCCAGGGCTGTTCGAGCGTTTGGCAGAGGTGCTTCGTCCCGGCGGCGGGGCAGGCGAGACCCCTGATCGCAGGGGCCAGCGGCCACCAGCCTCGCCGCTTCGAAACTGAGTCCGCGTCCGGATTCGCAAGGAGGGGTCGGCGTCTCGAATTTCCAGCTCGCGCATGGCAACGAAGTTTGCCGAAGAGTGTCGCGTTCGAGGTGAGTTATGACCGGGTCTGATTTCTATCTTCTGTGTTTCCTTGTGGGCTTTTCGCTCAGCGTGCTTTCGTTTCTCGCAGGCGCTGTCCACATCCATTTGCCGGCCAAATGGCACTTTCCGTTTCACCTCGGACATCACTGGGGCGGCGGACACGCCGGCACGCACGGAAGCTTCAAGGCCGGTGCGCACATCTCCTGGTTTAACGCTTCCACAACGATGGCATTTCTTGCCTGGTTCGGCGGAACTGGCTATTTGCTCACGCGGCACTCGCATCTGTGGGCCTTAGTTTCGTTCGCCATCGCGATGGTCGCCGGGCTGTTTGCCGGTTGGGTGGTTTTCCGCTTCGCGGTGAAGCTGATGCAAACCGAAGACGCACCGATGAGCAGCGAGGACCGGCGCGTAGAAGGCGCGCTGGGAACCATCAGCATGCCTATCCGTGAAAACGGCACCGGCGAAATCATTTTCTCTCTCGGGGAAACACGGCGCTGTGCCGGCGCGCGCAGCGGCGATGGTAGACCCATCGAGAAGGGTGCGGAAGTGGTCATCGAGCGGTACGAAAAAGGAATTGCTTACGTGAAGAAGTGGGAAGAGTTCTCGAAGTGAACGGCGAAACGATGAGTTTGGCGGACTGAAGTACGACGCGATCAGTCCGTAAGGGTGGAACAAAGGGAGGCGGTTATGTTTGGGTTGCCAACAGAAGTGCTGGTCATCGCGGGATCACTGGTTCTCGGGCTGTTGATGCTCATGATCATGATCGCCCGAATGTACCGGAAAGTGGGTCCGAACGAGGCGCTAATCCGATACGGCATGGGAGGCACGCAGGTCTACTGCGGAAGAGGCGCCCTCATTTTTCCGATGGTGCAGACCTGCAGGGATTTGTCTCTCGAGCTGATGTCCTTCGACGTGGCGCCGCAGCAAAACCTGTACACGAAGCAGGGCGTCGCCGTCACCGTGGAAGCGGTGGCGCAAATCAAGGTCAAATCCGACAAGGAATCGATCCTCACCGCCGCGGAACAGTTCCTGAGCAAGGAACCAAACCAACGCGAGGGCTTGATTCGCCTCGTGATGGAAGGCCATCTCCGCGGCATCATCGGCCAGCTCACCGTCGAGCAGATCGTCAAGGAACCGGAAATGGTGGGCGATCGCATGCGCTCCACCTGCGCAGACGACATGAACAAAATGGGGCTCGAAGTCGTCAGCTTCACCATCAAGGAAGTGCGCGACAAGAACGAATACATCACCAACATGGGCCGGCCCGACGTCGCCCGCATTAAGCGCGACGCCGAAGTCGCCACCGCCGAAGCCGAGCGCGACATCGCCATCAAGCGCGCCGAAGCCACCCGCGCCGCCGCCGTCGCCAAAGCGCAAGCTGACCAGGAGCGCGTGGCCGCAGAAACCGCCTCGCTGGCCAAGCAAGCCGAAGCGCAGCGCGACATGGACATCAAGAAAGCCAGCTACATCGAAGCAACCAAAAAGGCGCAAGCGCAAGCCGACAAGGCTTATGAAATCGAAACCAACGTGCAGCAGCAGCACGTCATTGCCGAAGCCGTGAAGGTCCAGCAGGTGGAACGCGAAGCTCAGGTGAAAGTGCAGGAAGCGGAAATCGCGCGCCGCGAACGCGAACTCATCGCCACCGTGCTGAAGCAGGCGGAAATCGAGCGCCAGCGCATCGAAACTCTGGCCAACGCCGAACGCCAGCGCCTGATGAGCGAAGCGGAGGGCCGCGCCGCGTCCATCCGCGCGCAGGGCGAAGCCGAAGCCGAAATCATCTTCAAGAAGGGTGAAGCGGAAGCCAAGGCCATGAACGTCAAGGCGGAAGCCTACCAGGAGTACAACCAGGCGGCCGTGGTCGACAAACTCATCACCGGCTTGCCAGACGTCGTGCGGGCGCTCAGCGAACCGCTCAGCAAAGTGGACAAAGTCACCATCGTTTCCACCGGCGATAACGGCGCGGCTGGAGCCTACAAGCTGACCGGCGACATCACCAGAATTGCCGCGCAAGTGCCAGCGCTTTTCGAAGCGCTCTCCGGCATGCAGGTGTCCGAACTGCTCAACAAGGTGCGGCTGATTGGCGACAAGGCTCCGAGGCCGGAGCAGCCGCCGCTCCCTGCGCCCAACAAGCAGTAAGCGCAGCTTCCGTCCCGGTGGGCGCGCCAGCGCCCACTCCAGGACGCCGAGTGTTTCGGGGGATGGACATGAACGGCAAGAAGAAGTTCTTAATCCTCGGGCTCCTTCCGGCGGTCGCGCTGGTTTTTTTCTCCACGACTTTTGGAGCTGCTCGGTCTGTGTATTAGGCCAAGCAGTCGGGTCAGCAGTCATGGTGCTGCTGGTTTTTTCAAAAGTTTTGGCGGGTATCGCTGGCAGGCACTTTTTGCTTTAGGAGTTGTTGTGACTGAAATTCTCGCACGTGTCATTCCGACGAGCTTGCCTGCCGCAGCTTGCCGGCTGCAAGCAGGCCGGGCGAAGCGTGTCTTTTGCGCCCCGGCGGTTCTGCGAAGCGGCGAGAGCCCTCCCAGTTGTCATCCCGAGCGCGGAGCGTGGTTTTTGCGCTCCGGATGCTTTTGCGAGCGAGGGATCTGCTTTTTCTTGATTAAGCAAAAGCGGCATACGAGTGGTTGGTAAGAGCAAGTCATCGAAAGGAGATTCATCATGGGACTCTTGGAACGAGTAAGCACTCTCATTCGCGCGAACATCAATGACCTGGTGGACCGCGCGGAAGATCCGGAAAAACTCATCAAGCAGGTCATCCTGGACATGGACAATCAGTATCTTCAGGTGAAAACCCAGGTGGCCGTTTCCATCGCGGATCAGCACATGCTCGAGAAAAAACTGCACGAGCATGAAGACACCGCCCGCGACTGGATGCGCAAAGCAGAAATCGCCGTAGACAAGTTGCAGGACGACTTGGCGCGCGCCGCGCTCGACCGCTTCCAGACCGCGCAGCGACTGGCGCAGAGTTGCCGCGAGCAAGTGGAGGACCAGAGGGCGCAGGTGGAAACACTAAAAGGAGCGCTCATGAAACTGGAACAGAAACTCGAGGAGGCGAAGTCCAAGCGCGATATGCTCTTAGCGCGGCACCGCCGCGGCGTGTCCCTCGGCAAAGCAGCTCACGCGCAAACGCTCCTGGGCGACGATTCGCAAAGCGCCACGTTCGATCGCCTCAAGGACCGCGTGCACCACACCGAAGCTGTGGCCACCGCCGAAGTCGAGCTGCTCACCGATGACATGGGCGACCGGCTCACGCGCCTCGACCGCGACGCCGAAGTGGATCGCCTCCTGGCGGAGCTAAAGGCCCGCCGCGGCCTGCCCGAAAAAGTCGGCTGAGACTTTCACGCGGAAGAAGGAGGACCCTTAGCGGGAACCAACCAGCTTAGGCAGGCGTCTAAGTCAGTAGTGCTCGGGGGAGGTGCTAGAGTTGTCCGCGCTTGGTTTCCCGCCCTGCCAAATTCCGTTCCCCTTTATTGATCGACTCTGTCAACGAAGGGAGAAAATGCCATGAAAGCGTACGCTACGTTTCGCCGCCACGCATTAGGGCAGGTGGTCGCTCGCACGAATGAAGACCGCCACCCGCTGGAGGTGGTCCCTTACGGTAAGTTCGGCGCGGGCGTGTGGACCGGCCATCCCATTGAATTGCTGGTTGTCCTGGGAATCCTGCTCGTCGGCCTGATCGGCATTCCCGCCTGGCGCTGGTTCTTCGCCGCCACGCTTTTGGTGGGCGGCCTGGTCGGCTATTTCCTCTGGCGCCGCGACCAACCGAAAGCCTAGCTGCTTCGTCCAAGGTCTTTGTGGGCCCTGCAATCAGGTGGACCTGCGTGCGAGAATAGCCCCGTGCATCCTTGGCTGATTTCCGTGCCCGCGGCCGTGCTGGCCACGGGAGGCGTCGCCGCTTACGGCGCGGCATTTCCCCGTGCGCAACTCTTCGGCCCCACCGTCTGCCGTACCAATTCGCCCCGCAAACTGGCCATCACCTTCGACGACGGCCCGAATCCCGCCATGACTCCAAAACTCCTCGACTTGCTGGATCGCTATCAGGCTAAAGCCACATTTTTTCTGATTGGCCGTTTTGTCCGCGAATGTCCCGACTTGGTCAAAGAAACCGCCGCACGCGGCCACGCCCTCGGCAACCATACCGAATCGCACCGGAACCTCTTTAAGCTCAGCCCGGCGCAAATCACCGTGGAATTGCGTCTCTGCCACAACGCCATTGCGAACACTCTTGGCGCGCCCGCGAAGTGGTTCCGTCCGCCTTACGGCTTTCGCAATCCTTGGGTGATCCCGACGGCCCAGTCGCTCGGCTGCCGCACAGCAATGTGGACGCTCATCCCCGGGGATTGGCTGGAACGGCCCGCGGAATGGCTGATTCGCCGCATGCAACCGATTGCTGCACGCGCGCAGCGAAAGTTGAGGACGGTATCGAAAGAGCCGTCGGGGCGTCGTTCCGAGCGTAGCGAGGAATCTGCTTTGCGCCAGGATGATGGGAAAAAGCAGATTCCTCGGGCAAACACCGCCCTCGGAATGACCGGTCAGGGCCCGGAAGGCCTGGCGAGCGGCACCGGGGATGTTCTTTGCCTGCATGATGGCTATCACCGGGAGCTTAACTACGACCGCACGCGCACGCTCGCCGCCCTCGAGCACTGGCTTCCTCGCTGGCGCGACCTGGGCCTCCAGTTTGTTACAATGGACGAAGCGGTTCGTTGATGGTTAGAAGGGCCGCTGCTTAGCAATGGACGAGCGCGCTTTTTATACGGAAAAGGAAGAGACCCGCAAGGTCAAGCTGGTCTGCCCGAGCTGCCATAAAGACTTCGAATTTCCCGTCCGCTGGAAGGTCTGCCGCAAGAAAAAAGAGCTTCCGCGCGGCGCCAGCCCCGAAGACCGCAAAAAATTCGATCACGCCACTTCCTACATGGTCCGCCTGGACGACCTCGTGGCGTGCTTCAAATGCCGCAAGCGTTTCGAGCTCACTGGCCAGTCCACCGTGCTTATCAACGACGATCTCGGCGACCCCGTCGCCGACCCCGAAAACTTCGGGAATCGGTGATTGCTACACCCCCCGCGTCAGGTCCCGTTGCTTCTTCGCCATAGTGCGATCCTTCAAATCTCCGGATACATATCAAAGAACGCCTCCATCGATTGTCGGAACGTGTTCTCAATCTCTTCCTTGCTGCCTTCGATCAAGTGCATGGTGACGCGCGCACTTTTGCCGTTCTTCAGCACCACCCTCGCGTCTTTCACTTCGCTCAAATCTTCTTCCGGCAGCAACCTCATCCCATAAATTAAAGCCAGCTTCGCCATTTTCGTTCTCCTCGGTCCAAGCTGAGCCTAGCTCTCCCGCCGCTTCTGGTCAAACCTGGCGCTTGACGCTGCGGCCGTAGCGGAGCATCTTTACTCTGGAGATGTGCATCGGAGTTTCTGATGCCAGGGAGCCTTCCATGAACAAGCTTCACCTTCCCCTGATCGTCGTCGTCGGCGCTTTTCTTTGGTTCGCTGTTTCTCCAGTTCCGCTGTCAGCGCAACAGCCTCAGGGGCCGCAAAGCGACGCGCCCCCGGCCGTCGCACCGAAACCTGTTCCCGCTCCGCAAGCGGGCTCGGGCGAAAAAGTCATCGTGCCCGCCGGCACGCGCGTTGGCGTCGTGCTCCAGAACGGCATCTCTACGCGCAGCGCCAGGCCCGGCGACTCGGTCTACCTGCAAACTTCCTTTCCCATCACCATCGACAACCGCATCGTGATCCCCGTCGGCTCGTATCTCCGCGGTGAATTGATCGAGTCCAAGCGCCCGGGCCGCGTCAAGGGGCGCGGCGAATTCCGCATGCGCTTGAATACGCTGATCCTTCCGACCGGCTACACCGTGGACCTCAACGCTGCGCCCCGCAGCGCCGACTCCGGCGGCAAGGAAACCATGGACTCGGAGGGCAAAATTACCGGCGGGAGCGACAAAGGCAACGACGTGGGTACGGTTGCCGAAACGACTGCGACGGGAGCGGGCATCGGTGCGATTGCGGGGCGAGGCAAAGGCGCCGGCATCGGCGCGGGCCTTGGCGCGGTCGCAGGCCTCGCCGCCGTGCTTCTGACGCGCGGCCCCGAAGCCGAACTGCCTCGCGGCTCCACGATGGATGTGGTTTTCGAACACGCCCTTACGCTCGATGGCAGCCAGATTCAGTTCACCAATCTCGGCCAGTTCCAGCCCGTCGTGCAGCCGCCGGTCCGCCGGCCGGACGAGCGGCCCTACTAATTCCGCTCCTGGCGTCGCGCTTGCACCGGGCCAGATTCGTTTTCGGACTTGGGCCAGCCGGTTCCGGTTGCGCCGCTCCCCATTCGGTACTATGAGCTTACTTCACTTGGTCACTGACCTCGCCGCCTCATTCTGAAACCTCATCGGGCTGAAGCGTTCCCAATCGAGGCTGACCTTTTGTTCCGTGATCCATTCGCGAATCAGCCGCGCCGTTACCGGCGTCAGCAAAATGCCGCTGCGAAAATGTCCCGTGGCCATCAGCAAGCCTTCGAGATCCGTCGGCCCCAGGATGGGAAGATGATCCGCGGAATCGGGCCGTAAGCCCGCCCAGGTTTCCTCGATGCGCGCATCCTTCAATCCGGGCGCCAGTTCCATGGCGGCCGCAAGAATCTTTTCGATTCCACCCGCCGTCACGCGCTTGTCAAAGCCGACGTGCTCCACGGTAGCTCCGGCGAGAATCCGTCCATCGTTCCGCGGCACCAGGTAAACTTTTTCCGACCACAGCACGCGTCCGATTGGCAAATCGTCCGCGCGCAGCGCGATCATTTGCCCTTTCGCGGGTTTCACCGGTGCATACGCGGAGACTCCTTCGAGCGTTCCCGAGAAGCAGCCGGCGGCGATGACCGTTCCCTGCGCCTCGACTTTTTCGTTTTCGAGAAGCAGGCCGCGACAGCGCGCGCTCTCGCGCCAGATGCCTTTCACGCGGCTCGCGGGGAAAATCTCCGCGCCGCTCTGCTGCGCGGCCTCGAAGACCGCTGTTGTGAGCAGACGGTTGTCAATCGACGCTTCCTCCGGCCGCAACACTGCGGCTTCTAGCTCGTCGCTCAGCGCGGGCTCGAGGTCGCGCGCGTCTTCGGCGCGCAGCGGCTCGGCCTTTAGCCCCAGGCCATGATGCAGCGCAATAATCGTGCTGAGCTCGGCCTTCGCGTCCTGCGAAAAGAGGGCCTCCAGCGTTCCCTTGCGCCGGTAGCCCGTGCTCCGCCCGGAAAGTTCCTCCACCCGTGCCACAAACTCCGGGTACAGCGCCGCGCTCCGCTTGGCCAGCTCCACGGTGGCGATCATCCCGGGATTTTCCGGCGCCGGCGAAATGATTCCCGCGCTGGCCCACGACGCTTCCTGCCCCGGCTTTTGCCGGTCGAACACCGCCACGCGCAAGCCGGCGCACGCCAGCTCCAGCGCGATCGCGCCGCCAATCACTCCACCGCCCGCAATCGCTACGTCGAATTTCTTCATGCCGCCATCTTAGCGCATCCAGACATCCAACGTGCGCCCTCTGACGCTACACGGAGCGGACGAGTTCTTCGGAGAGGACTTGGGCTTTTTTGGCGAGGTTGCGGGCGCGGGCCCAGTCGCCCGCTTGCGCGGCTTCGCGCGCATCTTTGAGGAAACCTTTAATCTTGGAAACCAAGTCCGTTTGCGATGCGTTCAAGCGTTTGCCGCGCGTGGCCGCGAGGTTTTTCTCGGCGATGTCCAGGCTTTGATTCGTCTCCTGCCGCGCCGCGGCGAATTCTTCCTGGGAGAGTTGCGGAGCAATCGTTGGCGCTTCCGGCTTTTCTTCCTCGGCGACGGGAGTGGTAGGAGCGGAGGAGGGCGCGGGAGTCACGTGCGGCCGGGGGGGCACGCTGCGCACCGGAACCAACAGTGCCGCAAGCGGAGCGAGATCGAGGTTAATTTCTGGGGCGCCCAGGTCCGCCGTATCCCTCTCCGCAGTGTGTGCCTGGAGAGTCGGACGCACTTGCACGGCCGCGGCCCAAGGGATGGCCGGCCTTCTCCGGAAGAGGCAGCCGTTGAGAAAAAAGGCCGAAGAACAAAAGGTCAGAGAGACAAGCAGCGGCGCGCTTCGACGGAGAAGCGAGTGCCTGGACCGAACAACGTGCTGAGCTGGGCTAACCATGATTTTTGGCGATTTCAGGCCGCGAGTGGCAGTTCGATCCGGAACGTGGTTCCCCGGCCAACCTCCGACGTAAAGTTTATCGAACCGTTGTGCAGCTGCACAATTCGGAAGGTGCTGGCGAGTCCGATTCCGCTACCCCCCGGCCTGGTGGTGAAAAAGAGCTGAAAAATTTTTTGCTGGTTTTCCGGCGGGATGCCATTGCCGGTATCGCCGACGGTGATTTCCGCCATTTCGCCGCGCCGGCTGAGCACCAGGCGCAATTGTCCGCCGTTGGGCATGGCTTCGGCGGCGTTGAGGACCAGGTTGAGCACGGCCTGTTTGAGCAAAGCGCGATCGACGTAGGCTTCGGGAACGTCGATGGGCAAAAGCTGCGCGAGCTGGATGTTGGACTTTTGCAATTGAGGTGTGGCAATTTCCAAAACCTCTTTGAGAAGGTCGGCGAGCTGAGTGGCTTCGAGGCGAACGTCCACGGGGCGCGTGAAATCGAGGAAGCGCTTCACGACTTGGTCGAGACGGTCGATTTCTTTGTCGAGCACTTGCACGGCTTGCTGCGAAGCGCCATCGCCATCGTAGGACAAGGATTCCTTGAGGTTTTCGAGCCAGAGGCGCATGGAGTTAAGGGGATTTTTTACTTCGTGCGCGACACCTGCGGTGATGCGGCCGAGCGCGGCGAGGCGTTCGCTGACTTTCAGTTGGGTATTGATGCTTTCGAGGGAATCGAGGTCGCGGAGGGTCACCAGCGCGCCGATGCGCTCGCCGGCTGCTTCCTGGATGGCTTGCACGCTGACGTTGACGCGCTTGGGACCATCGCAGCTGTCCAGATCGGCTTCCGCGGTGGTTTCACTGAGTTCGTCCCCCTCGATGTGCAGGGCGTCGTGCAACGGATGGCCTGGCGGAAAAATGTCCGTCACGCGGCGGCCCAGGAATTCGCCGGCGGGAGCGCCCAGAAACTTTTCCGCGGCGGGACTCACCATCACAGCGCGCGCGTCGCGGGTGAACAGCAGCAAGCCGTCTTCAAGTCCGGCCATGACGGAATTCATGTTCTCGCGCATGGTGCTGAAAATTTCGTGCACGCCGCGGAGTTGCTGGCCGACCTGGGAGATTTTGCGGCTGACAAGGCCGAGTTCGTCGCTGCTGGCCTCGAGAGTTTTTGCCTCCGCGGGAGGAGCATCGAATTGTCCCGCGGAGATGCGGTCGAGCTGCGCGGTAATATCGCGCAAAGGAGCCAGGGTGATGCCACTCACGATAGCCGCGAGCAAAGCGGAGACCACCAAGGCCACCGCCACAATCGTGGCCGAGGTGCGCAAGCTGGAAGAGATTTCGTTGAGCAGCAGCGCCGTTGAAATGATTACGTGAATCTGAAAGGGCTGGTCGCCGATGGTGAAAGGAAACAACTGATCATATTCCTTCGGAGAACGACGCAACACGTTTACCTGATGTAAAAAGCTGCGCTGCACTAATTGCGACAGCGGGTCGCGCCTCAGGATGTGTTTCCCCTCAGACGATTCATGGTTGGAAACCAGGATAAGGCCGTTCCCCGTGGTGACGGAGACATCAAAGATAATGGGACTTTGAGACGCGGCGGAAAGGTGAGCCCTTAACCCGTCACTGGATTGCAGTGCATAGCGCACATAGTCGGTCATGTCTTGGGCGGAGTTAGACTCCGGCCGCCATCCACGGTCCTTGGCCTCAGTGATCGCGCCTCGCACCTGTTGGAAGGTGTTTTGCGCCAAGTCTTGAGTTTGGGTATCTGTTTGATGGAGAACTTGCTCCAGCAATTGGCCAAGAAAAACGATAGACAACACGGCGACGACGAGCAGCACGAGGCTGGTCATCACCAAGGTGAATTTTGTGCGCAGCCGGAGCTGCATTGCTGGACGCTACTCCGTTTCGGCGCGATGGCCGCGGTGTTCGTTCCTATTTTACAGGGAACAGTCGACAGTTGACAGTTCACATTCAAGATGGAAACAAAAACGTAACACCGAGAGCAGCGAGGCGGGAGCACAGCGTTCACCGAGGTCAAGCAGTGGGCCCGTGGTGAGAATCACCCGGGGTGAACGAGTGGCGAGAGGCGAGTGGGAAGAGGGCGGGCTCCCGACAGGGTCCCCGAGAAGCTCGGGGCAGGCGGGGGAGCGTGCTTACTCGGATTCGGGGCGATCGCCACCGTATTCCTTGAGCTTATTGTGGAGCGTCTTCAAGCTAATCCCGAGAAGTTCGGCGGCGCGCGTCTTGTTGTTTCCCGTGGCGCTCAGCGTTTGGAGAATGAGCTCGCGTTCCATGGCGTCCACGGTGGTGCCCACGGGAAACTTGATGGTCGACAGATCGCTCGGGCCTTTCGCGGCCATTTTACCGAATTCCGGGGGGAGGCACGCGCGAGTGATTAAATCTTTTTCGCACATGATGGTGGCGCGCTCCAAAGCGTTGCGCAGTTCGCGGATATTGCCGGGCCAGGTGTGGCCCATGAAAATGTCCATCACTTCGGCGCCGATGCCGCGGACGTGCTTGCCATGCTTGGCGTTGACGTCGCGCAAAATATGCTCCACGAGAAGCGGGATGTCGTCCTTGTGTTCGCGGAGGGGCGGCAAGTGAATGTGAAAGACGTTCAGGCGGAAGTAGAGGTCCTGGCGCAACTGACCATTGCCGACGGCTTGCTCGGGGTCTTTATTCGTCGCAGCGACCACGCGCACGTCGACGGGAGTTTCGGTTTTGCTGCCGAGGCGGCGCACTTTGCGATCTTCCAGGACGCGGAGGAGTTTCGCCTGTGTGGGCGCGGGCATCTCGCCAATTTCATCGAGCAAAAGAGTGCCGCCGTCGGACAATTCGAAGCAGCCGATGCGGCGCTCGGCCGCGCCGGTGAAAGCGCCGCGCTCGTGGCCGAAGATTTCGCTTTCCATCAAGGTTTCGGGAATGGCGGAGCAGTTGATGGCCACGAACGGGCCGCTGGCGCGCGGGGAAAGCCGGTGAATGGTGCGCGCGACGATTTCTTTGCCGGAGCCGGTTTCTCCGGTGATTAACACGGAAGCGGAACTGGGCGCGGCCATCTCGACGATGCGCATGACTTCCTGCATGCCTTTGGTGCCGCCCACGAGATCGCCGAGGCGGCCTGTTTCTCTGAGTTGGCGCTGGAGAACCGCCAGTTGCCGCGAGTCGCGGACCTTGCTCAGAGCGCGGTCCAGCAACGCGCGCAGCACCGGGCCCTTGAGCGGCTTCTCGATATACCAGAAGGCTCCGGCCTCGATAGCGGCGACGGCGCGCTCCTCGCTTCCTTTTCCGGTGATGATGATGGCGGGAACACCCTGCAAATCCGGACCCAACTGTTTCAGCAGGTCGAGGCCGTTCATTCCCGGGAGTTCGACGTCGGCGATGAGCGTGTCCGGCTGATAGCTGGCGAATTTCGCAAGAACCTCCTCCGCGGAGGCTACTCCAAGAACGTCATAACCCCAGCGCTGCAGGAGTTGCTCGTAGCCCTTGCGCGCGTTGTCCTCGTCTTCGACGATGAGCACGCGGTCTTTGCGTTCGAGCGTTTCGACGGCCCGGACGGCCGCACGCGTTTCTTCCCCCATGGGTCCCAGCCTCTCTTAGGCTTTCTCTCGGTGAAATTGCTCTTCGGGTGTTTTTGCTGGACCCTTCGAATGTAGCAAGCCCGTGAGGAGTTGCCAAGGCAGGCATTTCCCCGAGGTTGCATCCTGAATACGAAACGGCCGGAGCAACCCCGGGATACTCCGGCGGTGTTTGCCAAGGATGTAGTCAGGCTTCTGGCCTGTATTTCAAACCAAGCGACTCACTCCTTAACCAGGTAAAGCGCGCGCTCGAGTTCGAGCTCGAGTTTGGCGCCTTTGGGGAGGTTCAATTCGTGGCCGCGGCCGGATTCCATGAGATAGGCGGTGATGGCGCCGAGCGCCGCGCCTTCGGCGGCTTCCTTCTTGTCCTTGTCTTTCACGCCTTTTGCCGCGCCGATGGCGGCGCCTGCCGCAGCGGCTGCAGCTGCGTTCTCCTGCGTGCTGGTGCGGCCTTGAATCAAACCCTCCTGGTTGGGCACGGGTTTTACGCTGTGATCACCAGGGACGCTCACGACTTCCGCGACGATGGGCAAGTCGCCAAACCTGGTGTGAATTTCGTCAAAAGTGAGCCAGAGCTTGGCGCGCCCGGCCACTCCCGCGGGCTCGACGCGGCTGATATGACCCTGGATCTCGGCTCCGGAGGGCAAGTAAAAGCCGCTGCCGGCTTCGAGCGGCTCCAGGGTTTTCACTGTGAACGTGGAATTTTCCTGCGTGCCTTTCGTGCTCAATTCCTCTTGTAGACTCACTAAGAACTTGGTGCCGGGAGTGACGGCAAAAGTTTCCAGGGGCAGACCATGCCGGTCGCCGTCGGCGCGGTGACGGGTCTGCTCCGGTGTCTGCACACCTGCTGGTTTGTCTGGCTGCTGTGCAGGTTCCTGCGCACGCGATGCGGCTGTTCCCAGGAGAACGGCAAGAATTGCAGTGGAAATAAGGAACACACGGACTTTCCGATAGCTCATGTTTCGCCTCCGAAGCGATGCTTCGCCCGTTGCCTGATGCACCAGGTGGGCCAACCGCCTGTTCCTTGAGGGGGCTGCAAGAGAATGAAATGCAGGCACTTAGGGGAGCTTTTATTAGCGGCGGTGGGACGGTCTTGGCTGACTGTCGGGAATTCCCATCAGCAGGCCGTAAGGCGCTGCCGACAGCCGGCGGTTAGGCTTAGATTCCAAATCCAAAAGCAGGTCCCTCCGCCAGGAGGCCGCGGAAGACCGCGCGCTGAAGGTCGCGACGACAGGGGGCCCTCGATGCCGGATAAGCTCGGCTAACACACGGCTAACACGACTTACACGGCAAGGCAGTCTCGAATCCTTTCGAATCCAGGGTTAGTGGAGATGAAAGGTGCTAGTTTTCGAGGAAGCGGCGGATGTTGGCGAGGACTTTGGCATACATAGCGGGAGTGACGCGGCCGGTTTGCGTGTTTTGCTGGCTGGGATGATAGACGCCGAATAAGCGCGGAGTGCCGGGCGCGACTTCGGCTTCTGCGCCGTGGGCGAATTTATAAAGCGCGCGCGAGGTGATGATGCCGCGCTGCTTGAGGATTTCGAGGTAAGCGTCCCAGGCGATTTTGCCGAGGGCCAGGATTGCTTTGGGCTGCAAAATTTCCAGTTCGCGTTCGAGATAGCCGCGGCAATTGGAAACTTCTCGCGGCAGGGGTTTGTTGTCGGGTGGAGCGCAGCGGCAAGTCGCGGCGATATAGGCGTGATGGAGTTGCAGTCCGTCGTCGCGGTGCGGGGCCGTGGGTTGATTTGCAAAGCCCGCTTTGTGAAGTGCCGCGTAAAGAAAATCGCCGGAACGGTCGCCGGTGAACATGCGCCCAGTGCGATTGGCGCCGTGCGCTGCGGGCGCCAGGCCGAGAATTAGCAGTTGTGCTTGCGCGTCACCGAACCCGGGAACGGGTTTGCCCCAATATTCCCATTCACGATAGGCACGGCGTTTCACGCGAGCGACCTTTTCGCGATATTTCACCAGGCGCGGGCACCTGCGGCAGGCGACAATCTCATCGTTCAAGACACGAAGTTGGGCGAGGTTTTCCGCCATGCGGCTTAATATACGCTGCATCCCCAATATGCTGGCGAGCGTGTAGCTAGAAGAAGCGGCAGCACATTCGCTTCGCTGGAGTGCAAGCAAGGCTGCCCTTCGGCTACGCTCAGGGTAAACCGCACTCCAAATTGCTTCCACGCAATTCGTTGCGTGGGCTCAGGCATTAGCCTCATTGGCGCGGCGCGGCATCATGCGATTGAGATCGACGTAAGGCGTGGCGCCGACGAACATGGTGTCGAAAGAACGCTTCTCGAGAATCTCTTTCGCAACGCGCTGCACGGTGCCCATGGCGGCGCGCATGAGGCCGGAGCCGGCGCTGACGCGCGCCACGCCGATTCTTTCCAATTCGGCGATGGGAGGGCACGCGGGATTCGCCAGGATGTTGAGCGGGGCTTCGGCGGCTTTCAACAGTTTGGCGATGGTATCGCGGTCGTAAACTCCCGGAGCGAAAAGGCAAGAGGCGCCCGCGTCGCGGTAAGCGCGCAGGCGCTCGACGGTGCGTTCGAACCGCGTGGCTTCCGGGCCGATGGGCATCAGATAAACGTCCGTGCGCGCGTTGAGGACAAAGGGAACGCCTAGCGATTTTGCGGTTTCGACGATGGCGCGAATTTTTTCCACTTGCAGAGAGGTCGGGACCTGGGAGCTCTCGTCATCTCCGGTTACGTCCTCCAGATTCATTCCGATGATTCCTGCGGCGATGGCGGCTTTCACCGTGTCGAGCATGTCTTTGACGGTGCTGCCGTAGCCCGCTTCGAGATCGGCGGTCACGGGGATGTTCACGGCGCGGGCGATTCGGCCGCACACCTCAAGCATTTCGTCGCGGGAAATGCGCTGGCCATCCGGGTAGCCGAGGGAAAAGGCCACCGCGGCGCTGCTGGTGGCGATGGCGGGATGGCCGCATTCTTCGAGGATGCGGGCGCTGGCCACGTCCCAAGCGTTGGGAAGCAAGAGCGTGCGCGGGCCATGATGCAGCTTTCGGAATTGTTCGGCTTTTTGGGCTTGGTTTCGGATGTCCAATGGAAAACCTCCTCAAGAAGGCCGCAACTCGTTCGGGGACGTGAGTCTAAGCAATGTTTCGGGCGGGCGAAACAGCCAAATTGGAGAGCGGTTTCAGAAGGCTCGAAAGAACAAGCTGCCAGCCGGTTGAGAACCTGCGCTTCGCCGAGGATGACACTCACGGAACTGTTTGCCGAGTATCACTGGTCCGATCAGTTCGGAATGCGCGTCAATCCTTCTTTAGGGCTTGCGCGATGATGACGGCCTGGTTGTGCTCCGGGTCACGGGCGCCAAACAGGAGTGTCAGGGTGCCGTGCTCCTTCTCCAGCTTTTTCAATTCCGTAAGATGCTGCTTTTTGTCTTTCAGTTCTGCTTGATACTTCTTTTCAAAGGTGGGCCACTTCATCGCGTCATGGTGAAAAGACTTGCGCAGAGCATCGCTGGGAGCGACGTCCTTCATCCACAGGTCAATTTTGGCCGCTTCTTTCTTCATGCCCCGCGGCCATAAGCGGTCGACCAAAACGCGAAAGCCATCATCTTTTTTGGGTTCGTCATAAACGCGTTTGATGCGCACCATTTTGTTACCTCACTGCAAAAGCTGGAGAACCTGGTCATGAATTCTGCCGTTCGTGCTGATGAGCTGCCCGGTGTAAATGGTCCTTTCGCCGCGCGCGTTGGTCGAGCGGCCGCCTGCTTCTTCGACGATGATGCCCAGGGGCGCAAGGTCCCAGGGTTTCGAGGTCCAATCGAGTGCTGCTTCGATCGCGCCTTCGGCGACGAGCATGTGTTGCCAGAATCCCCCGAACGAGCGGCTGGATCGTGACGCGTCCAGAAGCCTGCGGATTCTCGCCTGGTCCGAGGCGTTTTTGCTCGGGCCGGTGCCGGTGGTGAACACCATGGCGTTGCTGAGCTTGTCGACGTTCGAGACGTGCAGCCTTTTTCCGTCGCGGTAGGCGCCTTCGCCGCGATAGGCCCACCAGCGGGAATGCAAGGCTGGAGCGCTGACCATCGCCGCCACGATTTCGTGGCCTTGCTCGATAGCCATTAGTGTTCCAAAGACGAGAATGCCACGCGAAAACTCTTCCGTGCCATCAATGGGATCGATAATCATGCGGGCGCGGTCATCCTTGCTCGCAGACTTCGCGTTGGCTCCGCCCATTTCTTCGCCCAGCACGTCCAGAGGCAACCCGCTTTTTGCGACTTTGCTCCGCGCCATTTCTTCGACGGCGCGGTCCGCCGGTGTGACGGCGGTGCCGTCCGGTTTCTTCTCCACGTGCAGCTCGTTCGAGCGGAAATAGCGCATGGCAATCCCGTCCGCTTCCTCGGCGATTTCCTTCAGCAGTATGCTATAGGTCTCGACATATCCTGCTCCTGCTATCCTGCTCATGAACTCCTCTTGCAGCTCCGCCAAACTCAGAAAGATGCCAGCCTGAAGGCGGGCGCTACGGATTTGACTCTCTTCCTCTGCCTCTCTAGCATACAAAAGTACCCCGATGTGTGCTCAAGCCAACAGCGGAACTATCCTTGGCCGCATTCTGGAATCGCGGCGCGCCGAGGTCGAACACCGCAAGAAAGTCCTGCCGGAAACGGCGCTGAAGTACGGGGTTCAAGCGGCGGCTCCGCTGCGCGATTTCATGGGCGCTCTGTCGCGTCCCGGAATCAATATTATGGCGGAGCTCAAGCCCGCGTCGCCGAGCCGGGGCATGCTGCGCGAGCCGTTTGATCCCGTTGCGCTCGCCGAGTCGCTCGAGGCCGGCGGGGCCGCAGCGCTCTCGGTTCTGACGGAGCCGGAATTCTTTCGCGGCTCGCTCAAGAACCTTCGCGACGCGCGGAAAAGCGTGAAGCTTCCGGTTTTGCGCAAGGATTTTATTTTCGATCCGTGGCAAGTTTGGGAAGCGCGCGCGAATGACGCGGACAGTTTTTTACTGATTGTGGCGACGCTATCGGATGGGCAGTTGAAGGAGTTGCTGACACTCGGCAGGGAGCTGGGCATGGAGCCTTTGGTGGAAGTGCATACGCGAGAAGAGCTAGAGCGGGCGCTGGCCGCCGAGGCACGCATTATTGGCGTGAACAACCGCAACCTTAAGACGCTGGAGGTGCGCACGGAAACCTCGTACGAGCTCGTTGACCACATTCCTGAAAACTGTATCGCCGTTAGTGAATCAGGCATCGGCACCAACGGCGAATTGGCCGGGCTTCGCGCGGCTGGATTTGATGCTTTCCTCATCGGCACGCGCCTCATGCTCTCTTCCGATCCCGCGGCCGTTTTGTCGGAACTTGTGGGCACTGCGGCTCAGGGGAAATAGGCGCCATGGTTCGCGTGAAGATTTGCGGTATCACCAACGCTAAAGACGCCCAGGCGGCGGTTGACGCGGGGGCCAATCTGCTGGGCTTCAATTTTTATGCGAAGAGCCCGCGGCACATTGCTGAAGAAACGGCCGCCGAAATCCGGTCGCACCTGCCAAAACGCGTGAAAGCCGTAGGAATTTTCGTCAACCATTTACCCGCTGATGTGATCAGCTTGCGAAGTTCGCTCGGGCTTGATGCCGTGCAGCTTCATGGAGACGAGCCTCCCGAGGCGGTGGCGGAAATCGCTCCCGTTGTGCCGGTCATCAAAGCCTTCCGCGTGGAACCGGAATTTCCGCTGACCACTCTGGATCAGTATTCGCAGGCGTTTGCCTTTTTGTTTGACGCCGCGCACACCGACCAATATGGTGGTACGGGGTGCACTACCGATTGGGATGTGGCACGGCGAGCAGCGGCGAAGCACCGTATTATTTTGGCGGGCGGACTGAAAGTGGAAAACGTGGCGGCGGCCGTTCGCATCGTGCGGCCCTACGGGATTGACGTTGCCAGCGGTGTGGAATCAAGTCCAGGCAAAAAAGACCATGGGCGGCTGCGCGAGTTTATTCAGGAGGTGCGCCGGGCGGAGAGAAGATAAGTGTTCGGCGCGGAGGAAATTCGGAAATCCATGAGCACCATTCTGCAGTCGCCGACAACAGCGCCGGGAAGGTTCGGTCCCTACGGTGGCCGGTACGTTCCGGAAACGCTGATGGTGCCGCTGTTCGAACTGGAGCGCGCCTACGAAACGGCGAAGGCGGATGCTTCTTTCCAGGCGCAATTCCAGAATTTGTTGGCGAATTTCGCAGGCCGGCCCACGCCGCTACAATTTGCGGCGCGGCTGACCGAAAAGTTGGGCGGGCCGAGAATTTATCTCAAGCGCGAAGATCTGCTGCACACGGGCGCGCACAAAATCAACAACGCCATTGGCCAAGGCTTGCTCGCGGTGAAGATGGGCAAGCCGCGCATTATTGCGGAAACCGGCGCGGGGCAGCATGGCGTGGCTTCGGCCACGGTCGCGGCGCATCTCGGGCTGGAGTGCGTTGTCCACATGGGCACGGAAGACATGGCACGGCAGGCGCTCAACGTCGCGCGCATGCGCATGCTCGGTGCGGAAGTTGTGGCTGTGGATTCCGGCAGCCGCACGCTCAAAGACGCCATCAACGAGGCTATGCGCGATTGGGTCACCAACGTGCGGACCACGCACTATCTTCTTGGTTCCGTTCTTGGCGCGCATCCCTATCCCACAATGGTGCGTGATTTTCAGGCGGTCATCGGCCGCGAAGCGCGCGAGCAAATCCTCGCTGCGGAAAAGCGTTTGCCCACGCATCTTTTCGCTTGTGTCGGAGGCGGGTCCAACTCCATCGGGCTGTTCCATCAGTTTTTGGGTGATCCTCAAGTGAAAATGATTGGGATCGAAGCGGGAGGGCGGGGGGGGCAACTTGGCGAGCATGCGGCTCGTTTGGCTGCTCATCAAGGGTTTGTGGGCGCGCGGCCAGGAGTCCTTCAGGGAACGTACACTTACGTTTTGCAAAACGAAGATGGGCAAATCGCCACGACGCATTCCATTTCCGCGGGGCTCGACTATCCGGCTATCGGTCCCGAGCATGCATGGCTGGCGGACCAGCGCCGCGCGGAGTACTCTGCCGTTTCCGATCAGGCCGCCCTGGATGCCGCGCGGTTGCTTTCGCGCACGCAAGGGATTATTCCCGCGCTGGAATCGGCGCATGCCATTGCCGGTCTCGTGGAGCGCCTGCCGAAATTGACCAAAAACGACCTTGTCATCCTCAATCTCTCGGGCCGTGGCGACAAGGATATGGACACTTACTCCCGCCTCCTCTAATCCGTTCGCGAAAATGCGGGAAAGCAGAATGATTGGTGTACTATTTTCAGACACAGAGTCCCATGAAAATTGCCCTTGCCAGCGCACTTGTGGTGAGCATCCCTCTTTGCGGATGTAGTTCGCGCCAGAGAATCCAGAATCACATCCCGGCCAATGCGGGTGTTTATGACGACGGGGAAGGATATGCGGTGCTGTCGATGCTGCTGAACAACGCAGTTCCGGAAACACACGGGGCAATTATTCGAATTAACATGCTCACGCATGTGGAGTCCGTGAATGGAACTCATTCGCTGGAAGACTGCATGAAGATCCCCGAGGAATTCCGTGAAGCCGCAAATGACTATGAGCTAAGGGCAAAAACGGCGATGCTGCTGAGGAAGAAGTTCACTTTGAAGACGCCCTATGATCTTGCCGGTGAAACTCGCATCGTTGGATCGAAGGCTAAGCCTGCTTCCGCGACCGGCACGGATAGTGTAGCGAAAATTTCGAGCGGTGTTTTTTATCTTTCGCCGGTGGGATTCGACGCCAATCACACACACGCCATCACCTACGCGAATTACATATGCGGCAACCGCTGCGGGTGGGGCGGTTTTCATCTGTTGGTGAACAACGCTGGCCGGTGGGAAGAGGCCAAATACGTCACCGCATGCACGTGGCACTATTGATTGCTTGAAGCTGCAGTCAGCATTTTTACAGCAGGCTAATCTTGAAGACCAGGATCCACGAACGATTCACAGCGCTGCGCGAGGCCGGCGAGCTTGGCATCGTCGCGTACATCACTGCCGGCGATCCCTCGCTGGATGCGACGCTGAAATTTGTCTTGGCTCTTGCCGAGGCCGGCGCGGACGTCATCGAACTGGGCGTGCCGTTCAGCGACCCCCTTGCGGACGGCCCTACGATTCAGCGGGCCTCCGAACGCGCGCTGAAGTCCGGCACCACGCTTGTTGGCGTTCTCGATCTTGTGAGGCGCATTCGCCAATCTTCACGAATTCCGCTGGTACTATTCGGCTATTACAATCCCATCCTGCAGATGGGTCTTGAAAAATTTGCCGGAACTGCAGAAGCCGTTGGAGCGGATGGGGTTCTCGCTACCGACTTGCCGCCGGAAGAATCGAACGATTACCGGCGAATTCTTGGGGCTCATCACCTCGACACCATTTTCCTTGGGGCTCCCACTTCGACCAACGAGCGGCTTGCAAATATTGCGATGTGCTCCTCCGGCTTTCTTTACCTTATCTCCCGCACCGGTGTTACGGGTGCGAAGGACCATCTTCCCGACGATCTGCCGTCGCTGTTGCGGCGCGCCCGCGCGACTACCCAGCTTCCTTTGGCTGTTGGCTTTGGCATTTCATTGCCAGGTCACGTCTCCGTTCTTGGAGGCCTCGCGGAGGCCGCCGTCGTTGGTTCAGCGCTGGTTGCCCAGATCGAGAAAGCGACCAAGGCCGGGCCAACCGCCGGGGCCATCGATTCCGCCGCTGTGGCCCTGGCAGAAAAAGTTGGCGCATTGAAACAGGCAGCGCGCCATGGGCTTTCGCGCCGCGAGGTGGCGCCATGAACCTCGCAGATTGGCGGCGCCGCATCGACGAAATCGACAAGAAACTGGTCGAGTTGCTCAACGAACGCTCCCGTTGCGCACTCGAGATCGGCAAGCTTAAGCAAGAAGCGCATATCCCGCTGTATCAGCCGGACCGCGAGAACGAGGTGCTGGCGAACGCCGAGAGCAACAATTCGGGGCCGCTGACCGACGCAGCCATTCGGCGCTTGTTCGAGCGCATCATCGACGAAGCACGCGCGGCCGAACGCGATGCCATGCATTCCGATGACGGGCGAGGCAAGAATAGGAATGAATAAACGGCTTCTGCAGTCTGAGTTGGAAAGACTTTTGAATTCTGGCTTTTCCCGACAAGAGAGGAAACAGGACATCTTATGGTCATTGTGATGCAGGAAGGGGCCACGGAGGCCCAAATCCAGCACGTCATGGATCGCCTTATCGCCCACGGCTTCAACGTGCATCGCTCGACCGGTGAGTCGCACACGGTTCTTGGTGCCGTCGGTGTGCACCGCGATTTCGATCATCGCGACTTCGAATTGCTCGACGGCGTGCGCGAAGTCATGCGAATCACGCAACCTTTCAAGCTGGCCAGCCGCGAGTTCCGCCCCGAGGGAACGATCGTGGATCTCGGACGTGGCGTCAAAATCGGCGGCCCGGAAGTGGTGGTTGCGGCCGGGCCTTGCTCCGTGGAATCCCGCGAACAGATCTTTTGTGTCGCGGAACACGTCGCGAAAGCCGGGGCCAAGATTCTTCGAGGCGGAGCCTTTAAGCCGCGTACTTCACCTTATGCTTTTCAGGGCATGGGCGAGCCGGGCCTGAAGCTCATGCGCGAGGCCGCGGACAAAGTCCGCCTTTTCACCGTCAGTGAAGTCATGGACCCCTCGCAGATCCCCATGATGATGCAGTACGTGGACATGTTCCAGGTGGGCGCGCGCAACATGCAAAATTATCATTTGCTCCGCGCGCTGGGTGAAATCCGCAAGCCGGTGCTGCTCAAACGCGGGCTATCCGCAACCATGGAGGAGTTGTTGCTCAGCGCCGAGTACATACTTTCCGGCGGCAATTACAATGTTGTGCTTTGCGAGCGCGGCATCCGCACGTTTGAAACCTACACGCGCAACACTTTCGATCTCGCCGCCATTCCGGTCATCAAGAAACTTTCACACCTCCCCATCGTTGGCGATCCTTCGCACGCTACAGGGCGCCGCGATAAAGTTCCGCCGATGGCTCGCGCGGCGGTGGCTGCCGGCGCGGACGGCTTGCTCATCGAAGTTCACAACGATCCCGACCGCGCGCTCTCGGATGGCGCGCAGTCGCTCGAACCGTCCACTTTCAACCAATTGATGGCGGAGTTGCGCATCATTGCTCCCGCGATTGGCCGCCGCGTGGCCTGAGGCTATTTTTCAGTCTTAAGTTGTGCGTTCCCCGTTTTCGGAGCCCGGAGGGAACCTGAAGGGACGGGGCTAGTGTGCCCAGGGCCGCTTGCCCTTTGCGAACCTTTGCGCCCTCTCGGTCTCTGCGCTAGCATTTGTCCTCTAATTTTTGTTTCTTGGAACTGAAAACGGGCACCGAGAACGGAACATTGCGAATGTCGCCGCATATCATCAATCGCGTCACCATCCTCGGCACCGGGCTCATTGGCGGCTCCTTGGGGTTGGCCCTTCGCAAATACACCACGAACATTTGTATTTCTGGCTGGGACCGCTCTGAAGTTGTCCGAGAAGCGCAATCTCGCGGTGCCATCGACGAAGCGTTTTCCGGCGAACTCGCTCCTGCGCTGCAAAACGCCGACTTGATTTACATTGCGTTGCCCATTGCCGCAACCATCGACCTTCTCCCCGAAATTTCGCGGCACGCTCCCGTACGGGCATTGGTCACCGACGCGTGCAGCACCAAGGTGCGCGTCACACAGGCTGCTGCGGCGCATTTTTCCAGCGAAAATGGCCCGTTGTTTCTCGGGGGCCATCCCATGGCCGGCCGGGAGCTCTCTGGCATCGCCCACGCCGATGCCGACCTTTTCCGTGGCGCTTCCTACGCGCTGATCGGCGGTTCGCCTGCGCCGGAAGAGCCTCGCATCTCCGCATTTGTGAAAATTCTGGAAAAAATCGGCGCCCGGGCGCTTTGGCTCGGCGCCCCGCAGCATGACTACGCTGTTGGCTTGGCTTCGCATCTTCCGCAGCTCGCCGCCGTCGCGCTCGCGGGATTTCTCTATGATCGCCTCGACGAAAATGGTCTGCCAATTACCCTCGCCGGTCCCGGCCTCCGCGACTCGCTACGTCTCGCGGGCAGCTCTTACGCCACTTGGCGTGACATCGTACTCACGAATCAGGAAGTGCTTGCTGCCGCCCTCGACCTCTTCGCCCGCCGCCTCGACGATCTCCGCGAACGCCTTGCCTCCCGCCAGCTCGAAGCCGACTTCGACGCCGCCAACGAACTTTACAAACTCCTCCGGGGCCTTTGAGCCGTGCAGCACGATGTTGCTATCGATACGACGCTTGACAAATACGATGGGGCTATCGATACGTAGGCGGGACTATGGAAACGGTCAAGGTGTCTCCAAAATTTCAGGTGGTCATTCCGGAAAAAATCCGAGAGGAACTTCAGCTCAAGCCCGGCCAGGAACTGCAAGTCTTTTTTCTCGGCGAAACCACCCGGTTGCGCCGCCCTCGGTCCATAAAGGAATTGCGTGGAATCGCGAAGGGAATGAAGTGGAAGGATGACTACCGCGACCACCCGAACGGTTCTGAGGCGGTTCTAATAGAGTCGCGCAACGTTGACGCCGGCGCGGCGGCGTCGTTCCGCTGCATTCTTCTCATGCCTTACAAAGGATCTCTATGAACCAAGGAACTTCACGCCGCGAATTCCTCGGCAAGCTCGCGGCGTTTTCGCTCTTACCGCTGGAACAGGAAAAGCCCGATCTGATTCTTTGCAACGGAAACATCCTGACCATGAATGACCGGGAGCCGCGCGCGCAAGCCGTGGCCATTGCGCATGACCGATTTCTTGCCGTGGGCAGTGACGCTGACGTGTTGAATCTCGCCGCGGCCGGGTCAAGAAAAGTCGATCTTGGCGGGAAGACGGTCACGCCCGGCTTCATCGACGCGCATTCGCATCCCGCGGCGGCCGGACTGATGCATCTCCGCATGGTGGACTGCGACCTGCGCTCGATTTCTGCGATTCAAGCTGCGCTTCGCGAACGCGCCGCGAAAACGCCAGCGGGAGAATGGGTGCTCGGCTTCAAATACGACGACACGAAAACGGAAGAAGGCCGCCCGCTCAACGTTGCCGACTTGGACACCGCTGTCTCTGACCATCCCGTACACATCGAACATCGCGGCGGCCACACGACCTATTCGAATTCGCTCGCGTTTCGAAAAGCCGGGATTGACGAGAAGACTCCGGATCCGCCGGGAGGAAAAATCGATCGCCACCCTGCGACGGGGAAACCGACGGGCCGTGTTGCGGAAAGCGCCAACGCTCTCTTTGAAAAAGCCATTCCGCAAAGTTTTACCCGCGAGGATCATCGCGAGGGCGTGAAACTCATTTCCAAAATGCTGGCGCGCACGGGAATCACCTCTGCCACCGAAGCCCAGGGCACGCCGACAGACCTGCTTGCATATCAGGACGCCCACGAGTCGGGCGATTTGCTTTATCGCGCCTACTGCTTTATCAATTTCCATTTTCTCGATGCCATGATCGCCGCGGGGAACCGCACCGGGCTGGGCGATGAATGGGTGCGCGTCGGCGCGGTCAAACTGGTTTGCGATGGCTCGATCTCTGAGCGCACCGCGCGCCTGTCTTCACCTTATGAGGGCCGGCCGAACGACTACGGCATTCTGGTCATGACCGAGGAAGAACTCTACACCGTCGGCCGGAAAGCGCATCTAGCGGGCTGGCAAATTGGCACGCACGCCAATGGGGACGTGGCCATCGACACGACGCTGCGCGCTTACGAGCGCCTGCAAAAAGAGAGCCCGCGGCGCGATCCGCGGTTCCGGCTCGAGCATTGCACCGTGGTCAACGACAATCTCATCGGGCGCATCAAGGCCCTGGGCGCGATTCCAACGCCGTTTTCGACCTACGTCTACTACCACGGCGAGAAGATGCGTTTTTACGGTGCCGAGCGTCTCAATCACATGTTTGCGCTGCGCAGTTTTATCGATGCCGGGATTCGCCCGACGCAAGCTTCCGACTATCCGCCGGGAGAATTCATTCCCATGATGGCACTACAATCGGAAGTTACGCGCACAGATACCAACGGCAACGTTTGGGGACCGAAGCAGCGCATCACCGTGGAAGAAGCCGTTCGCGTGGGCACGCTAAACGGGGCCTATGCTTCGTACGAGGAAAACCTGAAGGGCTCGATAGAAGTGGGTAAGCTTGCGGACCTGGTGGTTCTTGGCCGCGATCCTTTGAAAGAGAATCCTTCAACCCTCGTCACCATTCCCGTCGAACGCACCATGGCCGGCGGCCGCTGGACGTTTGAATCGTAGCCTTGCGTGGGTTCCGTTAAACCGAGCCGAATTTTTCGCGCTTCACTTGTCTTGACCTGAGTAAACAGCGCCGATAAGCTTGATGTTTCTCCTTTTGTGCCAAGGCGCCATGGAGCAGATTCACATCACTTTGCCGGACGGCAGCGTCAAGGATGTCCCCAAGGGCACCACCCCTGCGGACATCGCGCGGAGCATTTCGCCGCGCCTTGCGGACGCCGCGCTAGTGGCTCGCGTGGCCCAGCCTAATGACGGCGAGGGCGAACTGATTGATCTGCGCCGCCCGCTCGAAAGCGATGTGAAACTCCAGATCCTCACCGAGAAAGATCCGGACGCGCTCTTTGTGTTCCGCCATTCCGCGGCCCACCTGCTTGCCGCCGCGGTGATGGAGCTTTATCCGAACGTGAAGTTGGGTATCGGCCCGCCCATCGATACCGGCTTTTTTTATGAGTTTCTGCGCGACGAGCCTTTTACTCAGGAAGACCTCGCTAAAATTGAAAAAAAGATGCGCGAGCTGGCGGCGCAGGACTTGCCCAACGAGCGCAAACTCATTCCCAAGCCGGAAGCGCTCGAGCTGTACAAAAGGTCGAATCAGGTTTTCAAGTGCGAGCTGGTGGAAGAAAAAGCGGCCGAGCCGATGGTTTCTTTTTACACCACCGGTAAGTTTATCGATTTTTGCCGGGGACCCCACATTCCCTCTACCAAGCGCATTCAGGCGTTCAAATTAATGAACGTTGCCGGCGCTTACTGGAAAGGCCGGGAAGGCAATCCGCAGCTCCAGCGCATTTATGCGGTGGCGTTTTTCACACAAAAAGAGCTGGACGAATACTTGCATCGCCTCGAAGAAGCCAAGCGCCGCGACCATCGCAAGCTCGGTGTTGAGCTGGATCTCTTCAGCATCGAGGAGGAAGCCGGTCCAGGCCTGATTTTCTGGCATCCTAAAGGTGGCCTCATTCGAAAAATCGTCGAGGACTGGCTGCGCGAGGAACTTCTCAAACGCGGCTACGATCTGGTCTATACGCCGCACATCATGCGCCGCGATCTGTGGAAGACCAGCGGCCACACGGGCTTTTACAAGGACAGCATGTTCGGGCCGATGGAAGTCGAAAAAGCCCACTACCAGCTCAAGCCCATGAACTGCCCGGGGCATATTCTGATCTACAGGTCCAAGTTGCATAGCTACCGCGATCTTCCCGTGCGTCTCGCCGAACTTGGCACGGTTTACCGCTACGAACGCAGCGGTGTGCTCCACGGCTTGCTGCGTGTGCGCGGCTTTACGCAAGACGACGCGCACATCTTCTGCATGCCTTCGCAAATTGAGAGCGAAGTCGAGGCGTGCGTCGATTTTGCCTTCGCGGTGATGAAGAATTTCGGCTTCGACAAGTTTGAAGTTGAGCTCTCCGACTGGGACGCCGCGCATGCGGAAAATTACGCTGGCAAGGCGGAAGACTGGCATCGCGCGACCGCCGCGCTCGCCGCGACCATGAAGCGCATGAATATCCCGTACAAAACTATCGCGGGCGAGGCTGCGTTCTACGGCCCCAAGATTGACGTGAAGTTGATTGACGCCATCGGCCGTCCGTGGCAGCTCACCACGGTGCAATTCGATTTCAACTTGCCCGCGCGCTTCGGGCTTCAATATGTCGCCGAAGACGGCGCCAAACATCAGCCGCTCATGGTGCACCGCGCGCTGCTTGGTTCGGTTGAGCGTTTCTTCGGTATCCTCATCGAGCATTACGCCGGAGCATTTCCGCTCTGGCTCGCGCCTGTGCAGGTGGGAATCTGCCCGGTCAGCGAAAAAGTCGCGGATTACGCGAAGCACGTTCTGGAGATGCTTAAGGGGCACGGTCTGCGCGTGCATTTGGACGATCGCAACGAAAAGCTGCCCGCAAAAATCCGCGACGCGCAGCTGCAAAAAATTCCTTACATGCTGGTGGTCGGCGCCAAAGAAGCCGAAGCCGGAACTGTTTCCGTCCGGCAGCGCTCCAAAGGCGATCTCGGGCCCAAACCGCTCGCCGAAGTCGTCGCCACTCTTCAGCGCGAAGTCGAAACTCGGGCGATAAGCTGAATCGTCGTTGGATCGCGCTGTCTCCCGGCCATGCCAAACTCCCAGACCACTCTGAATGAAGAACTCTTCTCTCAAAGTGTTCGTTTACTGACAGGCCGCGATGAACACTTAGCGGAAGTGGTGAAAGCCTACGGTCAGCCGCCGCTGTGGGTGCGCGAACCGGGCTTCCCCACGCTCGTTTACATCATCCTGGAGCAGCAAGTCTCGCTGGCTTCGGCAAGAGCGGCTTTTGAGCGCCTCAAAGCCGCGGTGAGGCCCTTGACTCCCAAGGGGTTCTTGAGGCTGAATGACGCCGAGTTGCTGCGCATCGGCTTCAGCCGGCAGAAAACTCTTTACACCCGCTTGCTTGCCGAATCGCTCGCCCGCCGACACTTTAACCTGCGCTATCTCCACGGCCTCCCTGACGACTCCGCGCACAAAATGCTCATGGCCTTCAAGGGCATCGGCCGCTGGACGGCCGACATTTATTTGCTGAGCGCGCTTCGTCGGCCGGACATCTGGCCCACCGGCGACCTCGCGCTTGCCACCGCAGTTCAGGAGGTGAAGCGTCTTCGCAAGCGGCCTTCTCCCGAAAAACTCGAAGCGCTCGGCGCACCCTGGCGTCCGTGGCGCGCCGTTGCCGCCCGGCTTTTCTGGCACGCGTATCTCTGCAAGCGCGGTCTGAAGTCCTCCGCTCCAGTCGAAATCTGACATAATCTCCACGCCTCAATAGGGCTTTCAAAGGTGACCATGGATCCCCGGAAACTCTCGGACTATCAAACGAGCTACGACCGCATCGCCGAGGAATACGCCGCTCGAATCGCGGGCGAACTCGAGCACAAGCCGCTGGACCGCATGCTTCTCGATGAGTTTGCAGGGCGCGTCAAAGCAGCGGGGCGTGTCTGCGAACTCGGCTGCGGCCCGGGTCACGTGGCGCGCTACTTGCACGATCGCGGCGTTGACATTTTTGGGATCGATCTGTCTCCCGGCATGCTCGAACAGGCACGCAAACTGAACCCCGCCATCGAATTTCAGCAGGGGAACATGTTGGCGCTCGACATCGAAGACGGCGATTTGGCCGCGATTGTGGCCTTTTATTCGATCGTGCATATTCCTAAGACCGATATCCTTCAAGCGTTTCGGGAAATGTTCCGGGCCCTGCGGCCCGGCGGCCTGCTCTTCCTGGCTTTTCACCTTGGCGTCGAAGTTCTGCACGAAGAAAACTGCTGGGGCCATCAAGTCTCGTTGGATCTTGTGCTGTTCGGCAGAAAAGAGGTCGAGCGCTACCTTGGTCTTGTGGGCTTCGCTATCGAGGATTCTCTCGAGCGCGATCCCTATGCACCACAAGTCGAGTACCAAAGCCGCAGAGCATACATTCGCGCTTGCAAGCCAACACAGGCGTTAGTTGAGAAGAAGTTGTAGCGGCAGTGGCGCTCTACAATTCCCGCTCAGGAGCGTAATCTTCGAAACGCGCGGCAAACCGAAAGGAGCAGGTGGAAATGGACAACATCTCGCGCCGGACCTTTCTCGCGATCTCCGCGGGCGTGGCCCTTGCGCCCTCCTTCTCTTGGGGAGCGGAACAGGTGCCCTCATTGCTTGACCACATTCTTCTGGGATGCAGCGATCTCGAACGCGGCATCGCTTTCGTCGAGGAGCACTCCAGCTTCCGCGCGGCCTTCGGCGGCGTGCATCCGGGTCGCGGCACGCAAAACGCCCTTCTTTCCCTTGGGGAACGGCGTTACCTGGAAATCATCGCGCCCGATCCCAAACAACCGAGCATAGAGCAATACTCAGTCGTTACGAAGCTCAACGAACCACGGCTCATCGGCTGGGCCGCGCATCGCGACGATTTGGATGAATTTGCCAAACACCTCGACGAGCAAGGGGTTGCGTTTGAAGGTCCGCAATCCGGCTTGCGGCAGCGCCCGGATGGCAAAGTCCTCCGCTGGAGAGCGCTCCGGCTGAAAGACGATCACGGGGGCCTGCTTCCGTTCTTCATTGAATGGAGCAAGGACTCTGTTCATCCCTCGGTGGATGCTCCCAAGGGTTGCAGGCTAACGCGTTTCGAAGCGGCCAGCCCCGAGGCTGAAGACTTGCTACGCGCGATCTCTCGCGTCCAACTCGACCTGCACGTCCGAACGGCCATGAAACCCGCTTTACGAGCCACCGTCGCCGGCCCCAAAGGCCAATTCTTGGTCACAAGCTAACTGCTGCTGACCTATCTTCCTGTTGCCGAGCGATAGATCGGCCATGCTATACTTTGAAACTCGTCCGAAGTGCCTTTTGTACCGTGGACCGGTGTTTGTGGATTTGGGGGCCAGCTCCTGGTCGTTTCGGGGAAAGCAGGTGCCTAACGCTCTTGAGGGGGATTTATCGCTGAACGCAACTTCCGGCCGATTGACCGCACGCGCGTGAATGAGCGCATCCGGGCGCGCGAGATCCGGGTGATTGACGAAGACGGTGCGCAACTCGGAGTCATGCAGCCTTTCGAGGCCATGAAACTGGCGCGGGAACGCGGGCTCGATCTGGTGGAAATTTCGCCCACGGCCGACCCGCCGGTCTGCAAAATCACCGACTACGGGAAATATCAGTACCAGCAGAACAAAAAGGCCCACGAACAGCGCAAGAGCAGCCGCGGTTCACAGTTAAAGGAAGTCAAGTTTCGGCCCAACACCGCGGAACACGATTATCAGGTTCGCAAGAATCAGATCATCCGCTTCCTCGGCGACGGCCACAAAGTGCGCGCCATGATTTTTCATCGTGGCCGCGAAATGGCGCACCAGGAAGTGGGCCGCGCCAAGATGGACCGCCTGCTTCTCGATATTCGTGATCAAGCACAGATCGAGACCATGCCGCGCATGGAAGGCAATGTTCTCGTGGCCCTTGTGGCGCCCAAAAAAGGCGCTGGGGCTTCCCGGTCTGCGGGGCAAGCAGCCTCCGGCGCATCGCAGTCGCAGTAGGCTGCCGCTATACCGTGCGCACATTGGTTTTGTGGGGGCGCGGCAGGCTCGGCGCTTGTTGCTGCGAAGTCTGGCATCAGGGGTCTGACGCGGCGGACCATCCCCACTTGTGCTCACTTTGTCATTCCGAACGGAGCGAAGCGGAGTGAGGAATCGCTCTGCGATTTTTACTTGATTAGGACCGGGGATGTGAAGGAAGGATTTTCGCAATGCCAAGAAACGCTTCGAAACCGAAAATGAAATTGAAGACGCATCGCGGCGCCCGCAAACGCTTTAAGATTACTGCCGGCGGCAAGATTCTGCGCGGGCATACCGCCAAGCGCCACTTTACGGGTCTCAAGGCATCCGGACGCATGCGCAAGCTCAAGAAACTGACAACCGTCAGCGCGCAAGACGCGGCCACCATCAAGCAGATGCTGCCGTACGGCTGAAATCGCTGTCGGGTCTGTCCCGTTTCGAGTTTCGCTTTTCGAATTTCGTAATTCGATTTTCGTGCCAGGCAGCGCTTCACGGGTGCCTGCCGGCCGAATCGCTCCGGCTTCGCCGGAACAGCGTAGCGACAGCCTTCGCGCATTTTGCGTCCCGACAGTTTTTGCCGGGAAGGCCGTTACCGCGGAAACGCGGCGCTGCTCGTACCAACCGGAAACAAACCCGTTGCGCGACGCGCTTCCCTGCGCGTCTCCGCAACTCGTATTGTTTCCTGATCCATGGACTCAATGGCTGCAGGCTCAAGAGATGCTTGCGGTTTGTAGTGGCGGGTCTTTTAGACCCGTGGTTTTCAAAACGAAGGAGCAAACCCATGGCACGCGTGAAACGCGGCACCAAGCGCCGGGCTCGGCGCAAGAAGTATCTCAAGAGGACGAAGGGCTTTTTCCTCACCAAGAGCAAGCTCTATCAGTCCGCGCAGGAAGCGGCCAATCGCGCCGATCGCTACGCTTATCGCGACCGCCGCAACAAAAAGCGCCAGTATCGTCGCCTGTGGATTCAGCGCATCGGCGCGGCCGCGCGGCTCAACGGCCTGGCGTATGGTCAGTTGATTCACGGCCTCAAGGCCGCGGGTGTAACGCTCGACCGCAAAATCCTGGCGGATATTGCCGTCAAGGACGCGGCCGGCTTCGCGCAGCTCGCGGAAAAAGCCAAAGCCGCGGCTGGCGCCGCCGCGAGAAAACCTTAGCGCTGCAGCGCAAGGCGGAGCTCTTCGGGTGTTCTCTTTGCATTTCGCTGCGTTGTCTCGATACTCTCATGGACGCGCTGCCCACTTTTCCGTAGGGGCACGATACCTCGTGCCTCTACGGTGTTATCGAACTCTCGACCATGCCGACCGATGACCTAGGTCTCGACAAAACGTTCGCCGCTCTCGGCGTGATTGAGGCGGCGCAAGTGGCTGCGCGCTTTGAGCAAGTGTTTGCGCATTTCGACGCCCAGCTCAAAACCGTTCACGAAGAATCCACATGGAAGCAGTTTCGCGACGCATGGCTTGGCCGTAAGTCCGGTGTGCTTACACAAGTCACTGACAACTGGCTCAAGCCGGCTACTCCAGAATTGAAGCGCGTGGTTGGCCAAAAACTCAATGAGTTGCGGGCTTACGTTGAATTGCACATTGAAGCCCGTCGCGCTTCCATCGAATCCGGCACGGAACAAGCCGCGCTCGCGCGCGAGCGCGTGGACCTCTCTCTCCCCGGCGTCATCCATCCGATTGGCTCGCGCCATCTCATTCGCCAGGTCTTCCAAGAAGCCGAGGACATCTTTTTTTCTATTGGCTTCTCGATTGTTGAAGGCCCCGAAATCGAAACGCCTTATTACAACTTCGAGGCGCTGAACATTCCCGAATTCCATCCGGTGCGCGACGACATGGACACGTTCTACATTGACTTGCCCAAGGGCGCGCCGACTCCGTTGCTGCTGCGCACGCACACCTCTCCTATGCAGATTCGAACCATGGAAAAGCAAGAGCCGCCCGTGCGCGTCATCGTTCCCGGGAAGGTCTATCGCCGCGACAATCCCGACGCCACGCATTCCTTCATGTTCCACCAAGTCGAAGGCCTTGCCGTGGACACGGACATCACCTTCTGCGATTTCACCGGCACTATCGAATATTTCGTGAAGCAGTTCTTTGGCCCCGGCGTGAAGACGCGGTTTCGGCCGAGCTATTTCCCGTTCACCGAGCCATCCGTGGAATTCGACGTCTCCTGCATTTTTTGCGGCGGGAGCGGCGCTGCCGCGGGTGGCGGCGTCTGCTCCAAATGCAAAGGCGCGGGCTGGATCGAGCTTTTCGGCGCGGGCATGGTCGATCCCGCCGTCTACGGCTTCGTCAACTATGACGCCAAGAAAGTCAGCGGTTTCGCTTTCGGCATGGGCATCGACCGCCTCGCCATGCTGAAGTACGGCATCGACGACCTCCAGGTCTTTTTCCAAAACGATGTGCGCTTCCTGAAGCAGTTCCCATGAAGCGCCGCGTGCCCGATGTGCTGTTTTTGTGGAGGGCCGGCTTTAGGCCTGTGGGTTGAGTTTGTCTTGCACTTGCCAGGGATGGTCATTTCGAACGGAGCGAAGCGGAGTGAGAAATCTCTCTTCGATTGTTGGAACTGGGCAGCAACCCTTGTGGCGACATAAATGACTTTCACAGACTCCAAACAACGCTTCTCCCATCGCGTGGCCGATTACGTCCGCTACCGCCCAAGCTACCCGAGCGAGGTGCTCACCATGTTGCGTACGGAGTGCGGCCTGCGTCCGGGCCACGTCATCGCGGACATGGGTTCGGGCAGAGGTTTGCTCAGCGAGCTTTTTCTAAGGAATGGCAATCGCGTCTACGGCATCGAGCCCAACAAAGACATGCGCGCCGCAGGAGAAGGGTATCTTGCCGAATACGACGGCTTCTCCAGCATCGACGGCTCGGCAGAAACCACCACGCTAAGCGAGGCTAGCGTGGATTTCGTAACCGCGGGTCAGGCTTTCCACTGGTTTGAGCCTGCCGCCGCTCGCCGCGAGTTCTCGCGCATCCTGCGGTCGCCAGGCTGGGTGGTCGCCGTGTGGAATTTCCGCGATAAGGAGACGCCATTCGCCAGAGCCTACGAGGACGTCCTTGTAAAATACGGGACGGATTATACGCGCGTGCGCGAGTCTTATCCCGCAGGCCATGACATGCAAGGTTTTTTTCTTGGCGCCAAATTTTTCGAACGCGCCCTGCCGAATGGGCGGCTGTTGAACTGGGATGAGCTTGCCGGGGTCGTGCGCAGCGCCTCCTACATGCCGCAGGAGGGCCACCTGAATTTCGTTCCCATGATGAACGCGCTGCGCGAACTCTTTCTCAAACACGAGGAAAATGGCCGAGTGCCCATGAATTTCACAACGCACATTTATTTCGGCCAGCTCCCTCGCAGCACAGGCTAGCGTATGAAAGTTGTCTATAACTGGCTCAAGGACTTCGTCGACGTCACCGCGCCGCCCCAGGAGCTTGCCTCGCGCCTCGCGCTTTCCGGCACAAACATCGCGGGCGTCGAGAACGGCGCGCACGGCGCGGTGCTTGACGCCGAAGTCGGTTCCAATCGCCCCGACTGCCTCGGTCATTACGGGATCGCGCGGGAAGTGGGCGCCATTTACAAGCTGCCGCTGAAGCACGTCTCACCAAAGCCACCGGAGAGCGCCGCCAAGGCCAGTGATGCCATCAAGGTCGAAATTCAGGCTCCAGAGCTTTGCGGCCGCTTTACCGCGCGCGTGGTTCGCGACGTCAAAATTGAGCCCTCCCCGAAATGGCTGAAGGACCGCCTCGAAGCTTCCGGGGTGGCCAGCATCAGTAATGTTGTGGACATTTCCAACTACGTCATGCTCGAGCTGGGCCACGCGATCCACGCTTTCGATTACGACAAAGTGCGCGATCATAAGATTGTTGTCCGCCAGTCGAAACCCAAGGAACAAATCCGCACTCTCGACGGTGTTGAGCGCCAGCTCGATCCAGGCATTTGTATGATTTGCGATGGTGACGGCTCGCGCGCCATCGGCATCGGCGGAATTATGGGCGGCGCGGAAACAGAAATCTCCTTCTCGACAAAAAACGTTTTGATCGAGTGCGCCTGGTTCGAACCTGTGCCCATTCGGCGCGCGGCCCGCTTTCTGAAATTGCACACGGAGGCTTCCACGCGCTTCGGCCGCGGCGCCGACCTGGAAATGGCCGAGCTGGCTTCGCGGCGTTGCGCGGAGCTGATTCTCGAGCTTGCCGGCGGAGAATTGCTTGCCGGCGTCGCAGATGTCTACCCCGGCAAGCGCGCGCCAAAGAAGATCCAGCTCACTCGCAAAGAACTGCTTCGCGTCATGGGGGCGGACGTTCCCGACAAGCAAATCGAAGCCAGCCTTACCGCCCTGGGCTTCGCCTCCGTTCGCATCGACCACAATCGTGGCGCGGAAGGCTCGCTGCTCGCCACGTGGGAGTGCACGCAGCCTTCCTGGCGCGGCGAAGTCGAGCGCGAAATCGACTTGATCGAGGAGGTCGCGCGCATTTACGGCCTCGACAAATTTCCTCCCCGCCTGCCCGCCGCACGCCAGGGGGCGGCGCGCCTGCCGCATCACGAAGCAGAAACGCGTTTGCGCGAACGCCTCGTCGGCTTGGGCTACCGCGAAATCGTCACCACTCCGCACGTTGCGGAGGAGCGCGACGCGCTGTTTCGTCCCGCGGGAGTTTCGCCTGCTCGCCTCGCGAATCCGCTTTCCGAAGAAGCTGGTGTGCTGAAGTCCACCGGAATTGTCACCATGGCTGCCGCTCTGGAATGGAACCTCAACCACGGCCAGCGCAACGCGCGCCTGTTCGAAATCGGCCGGCATTATCGGCTCGAAGGAAATCAGTCTATCGAAACAAGCGTGCTTACTATCGGCGGGACCGGCGAAGCCCGCGAAAAGGGCCTTTACGACTCCGGGCGTGAATTTTCCTTCGCCGACCTTAAAGGCGATCTTGATGCTGTCGGTGAACTTGCTGGTGGTCTTTGCTGGAGCGCTGACTCGAGCAGAGATGGAGCCCATGCCGCCCCGACCTGGCTCCATGCCGCGCGCCGCGCCCAAGTTTCTCTTGACCTCGCCCCAACCGGAGGGCAGGACTCCTTTTTTGATAGGCAAGGAGGTGCAGCCTTCCTTGGCGAAGCTGGCGAACTCGCGCGGCGTGTCGCTGACCGGCTCAAGCTTCGCCAAGCGATCTTTCTCGCCGAGTTGGGACTGGACCCGCTATATGCCGCGATCGAGGCCCTGAAAAACTCCCGCCGCTATCAGCCGCTTCCGCGCTTCCCGGCCGTGGAGCGCGATTTCTCGTTGCTGCTCGCCGACGGAATCACGTTCGCGCAGATTTCCGAATCGATTCGCTCGCTCGGCATCCCAGAAATCGGTGCCATCGAAGCCGTCGACCTTTTCCGTGGGAAGAATGTTCCGGCAGGAAAATACTCCCTGCTCATTCGGGTAACCTTCCAGAGCCGCGAAGCCACGCTGATGGACGCGCAGGTCAATCACTTCGCTGGAAAGATCATTTCCATCCTGGAGCACCGCCATGGAGCCCAGCTCCGCGCCAGCTGAATGCGCATTTCGCAAAGCACGCCCTTGATTCTCACGCCTGGCGAAGCGAGGAATCAGCTTTTTTCCCGTCCGGCAAACACAGGATATTGACGCTGCAAGAAAACCTCCAAGCGGCGTCTGCGTGAGTTACAATTCCGCACCATGAGCGCTCCGGTCAAAGTCCAAATCTTTGGGCAGATTTACTCCATCCGCGGAGAACTGGAAGAAAAGTACGTCCAGAAGCTCGCTAAGTTCGTGGATGAAAAAATGCACGCCATCGCGGAAGCCACTGGAATTGTCGAAACCCAGAAACTTGCCGTGCTCGCGGCGCTGGCCATTGCGGACGAACTTCACAGCCTGAAAACCGAGATCACCGACGAGGAAGAATTGCTCCGCGAGCAGGCCGAGCGCTGCCTCACCCTCGTCGAACGCGCCCTCAAGCAAACCGCCTAAAATTATCTTCATTTTGGGCCGCTCGCCCCGCACGCACGTGCGTCCAAGTATAATGTCCGTTCGACCTCGGGAGACTGCATCATGCGCTACCGCCGCTTCGGGCGCACCGGATGGAACGTCAGCGAGATTGGCTATGGCATGTGGGGCATGGCTGGCTGGACCGGCTCCGACGATAAAGAATCGCTCGATTCGCTGCAGCGCGCCATCGATCTCGGCTGCAATTTCTTCGATACCGCCTGGGCCTATGGTGATGGCCGCAGTGAAGAACTGCTGGGCAAAACTCTTCATGCTAACAAGCATAACTCCGCGGCAGGCGGGCCCGATAAGAAGCTCTACGTCGCTACGAAAGTTCCGCCGAAGAACCGCCGCTGGCCTGCGCGCCCTGATTTTTCTCTCGACGACAGCTATCCGCCCGACTACATCTTCGAGTATGTCGACAAGAGCCTCAAAAACCTCGGGGTCGAAACTCTCGACCTCATTCAGCTTCATACCTGGGAAGATGTCTGGCTCGACGATGAGCGCATTTCGCACGCGCTCGAAAAGTTGCGCAACAGCGGCAAGGTGCGCGCCGTCGGCCTCAGCCTCAATCGCTGGGAACCCGCCAACGGCATCCGTGCCGTCCACACCGGCCGTATCGACGCAGTTCAGGTTATCTACAACATCTTCGACCAGAATCCCGAAGACGAGCTCTTTCCTGCGTGCCGCGAAAAAGATGTCGCGGTCATCGCCCGCGTTCCTTTCGACGAAGGCTCCCTCACGGGTACGCTCACGCTCAATAGCACCTGGCCCAAAAGCGACTGGCGCAGCACCTACTTCGTCCCAGAGAATCTCAAAGCCAGCGTCGAGCGCGCGGACGCTCTCAAGCCGCTTCTACCTGAGGGCATGGCCATGCCCGAAATGGCGCTGCGCTTCATCCTGAATAACTCCGACGTGCACACCACCATCCCCGGGATGCGCAAACGCAAAAACGTTGAATCCAACCTCGCTGCCAGTGACAAAGGCCCCCTGCCTGCTGACCTTCACGCGCAGCTCCGTCCCCACCGCTGGGTTCGCACTCCGACCAAGTGGAGCCAGTGAAAAAACGAAGCTATGCGTAAACGACTCGAGGACAACAGGCGGAAAGCGGCTAACGCGATGACTGCGAAAATGAACAAAAAAAGTTTGTGGTTGATCTTTTTGGCCGGCGCCGCGGCAGCGATCTTTGCGTCGCAGGCAAGGGGGAACGCTGCCGAGGAGATCAAGCGGCTTGCCGCGCTGATGCAATGGAAGCCAGGCATGGTTGTAGCGGACATCGGAGCGGGAGACGGGAGCTATTCGTTTGCGGCGGTGGAACACGTGGGGGCCGCCGGCAAAGTGTATGCCACGGAGATTGACGCGAAGAAACTGGAAGACCTTCGGGCCGAGGTGTCGAAGCGCAAGCTCCAAAACGTGGTCGTGGTGGAAAGCAAAGAGGCCGACACGAATTTGCCCACTGCTTGCTGCGACGCGATTTTTCTGCGCCGCGTGTACCATCATCTGACGAAACCAGCAGAATTCGATGCGAACATTGTGCGGTCGCTGAAGCCAGGCGGTTGGCTGGCGATTATTGATTTTCCCCCGCGCTCCGGCCTGGAGCCGGTCGAAGGCGTCCCTAGCAACCGCGGCGGGCACGGCGTCCCGCAAAAGATCATGATCGAGGAGCTGACCGCGGCGGGCCTGCAAATGAGAAAAACTGTGAACGACTGGCCCGACGACGATTACTGCGTATTTTTCGTCAAGAAGTGAGAAGCCAATCTCACGCGCCGCATGCCCACTCCAGCGTTACACACATTAGGCGACGCGACCCTGAGTATCAACGCGCAGCGCCGGCTTTGCGGATGTAGATGCCACCGTTGAAATTGGTGAACTGATATTCGGGGCCGCCGCCGTTGATGGTGCCGTGGACGGCTTTGTCAATCTGAACGCGATATTTGCCTCCATGCCCGCGGTCATCTTCAACGATTTGCTGCGCCTGCGCGCTCTGCATTTGAACGTCGAAATCGGTGAGAATCTCGCCGCGATCCGACTTCAGGCTGAGGTTGGCCTTCAAGTCGGCAGGAAAAGTGACGTCGATGTCGCCGTTCAAAGAGCTGAAGGCCATGGGCTTCTGATTGACATGCGTGAAGGTGGCCAAAAGACGGCCGTTCAGGGCATGCGCGACGGCGCTCCCGGAAACGTTGTTGAGGGTGACGGAGCCGTTGACGTCGTTGACGTCTAATTCACCGTCCACACCGGTCACCACGATGTTCCCATCGTTCACGGCGCTCAGCTTCAGAGACGTGTGCACAGGAACGGAAATCGTGAGGTCGATGGGCCGCGCAAAGGAATCAGTGCTGATGTGCACTTCGTTGTTTTCCGCCTCGACGGAAAGACCGGTGGACGAAACGGTTATACGCCTCATATTGGATTCCGAGCGCGCGGATTCGCGCTCATGGTTGCGGGCACGCGCCTCAACGATGACTTCCTTGCCGTCGTAGGCCTTGACGGTGATGCCCCCGTTGATCAGGCTGGCTTTCACCAACGCTGGCCGTGAGGGATCGGTAAGAGTGACGGCGACCCGGTCTGGGCCCGATGACTCCTGTGCCTGCGCGCGTGCGGGGACGGCGACGAGGGCAACACTAGAAATGAAAGCAGCTACAACGAGGGTTGGGAACCGCTGAGTCTGGTTATTCATGGTTTTCGAGAATACGAATGTCTCCATTTAGATTTTCTACCTGGATCTCCGGCCCGCCGGAATTGACGCGCACGCCGGTATAGCGATCCGCGCGAAAGATGACTTTCGCGCCATGATGCTCTTCCAGAAGAGCGTGCACGGGCAAAGCCGTGACAGGAAAATCGCTGTAGATGCCGCCGTTGAACGTCTTGAAGCGGAAATCGGCGGCAAGACCTTGCACGAAACGCAACTCCACGGCGCCATTGACGGTGCGGAATTCGGAGTTCTCACGGGGATTCTGGCGGAAGGAAACTTTGACGGGACCGTTGACCGTGTGCGCGGACCCGGAGCCGGCAACGTTGTCCATTTCGACGTCGCCATTGACGTTGCGGACAAGAAAAGTCCCGTGGATATCGCGCACGACGACGCGACCTTCGTTGACGGTCTTCACTTTGATATCGATGTCGCGGGGAACGCGGAGTTGGAAGTCCATCTTGACGACGTAGCCTTCGAATTCGCGGTGGCCGCACCCATCGTCGCAATGGCAGCGAAACGGACCATTGACGTAAAGCTTCAGAGAGCCTTGTTGCTCGGTGATATCGAGCGTAACTTCTTTGCGGGCCTGCTCCAGCTTGTCTTTGGATTCCGCGCGAATGGATTTGTTGACCGTGAGTTGCGCTTGGTCGGAATTTGTGCCCACGACCTCAATGGAACCCCAGACGTTGTCGACTTCCAAAGAGCGATGCTGGACGCCGGCCATGGAAAACGATTTCTGAATGGTCTCTTGCTCCTGCACCGGCAGGTGGCCATCGGATTCGTCAAGAGAAATTGGGAATACAGATGGAAGATGAAGCTCCAGAGGAAGAGGTCCAGAGAAATTCATTATCGGTCGCGGGATCGGCACCGGTTGCGGGACGGGCACAGCGGTTATGTACTGAGCGGGCAAAGAAACCGGAAGCAGACTGCAGAGTATTCCCATCATTAAAAGGCGCTTCCTTCGCATGGTTTCCTCCTTCAATTCAGTTTGCTGATGGCCCAATCGGCGCGCTGGCGCACGGCGGGATTGAGATTCGGGGATTGGCGAAGTTTTTCCAGATGCGGCCTGGCGTCGCGATCGTGCCATTCCACCAGCTGATCGATCAGCGCCACTTGCACCAGTGGGGATTGCTGCTCCTGCAAGGCGCTCACCACGCTGCTGCGCACTTGCGGTTGCGCGGAGTGGCGGCTGAGAGCATCGAGCGCGGCCAGGCGCACGTCCACGCTTGGGTCGTAGCGCAGCGTGTGAAGAAGAGCCGAAAGCACTCTGGGATCGAGCTGCTGGTCGCGAGTGCTCCAGGTCACGCCTTCGAGTCGCGCACTGGCGGATTGCTGCTGCAACATGGATAGCACGACCAATTGCTTCATGTTTGCGAGCTCGGATTGCATCGCAGCCAAGTCCGGGGAAGGGGGCTTAGGACCAGCCAGGCGAAGGCCGGCGAAAATGCCGATGGCGAGCAGCGCAGCGCTCCACGCCGCCGCGCCGAGCGGCGAACGCAACCAATGGAACACGTTCCAGGAAGAAAAGCGTTTTCTCCATTGCGAGTTGTGCGCAGGCTGATTCGAGCGACCCGCTTGATATGCCTGCAGCACGGCTTCAAAACGCGCGCGAGACGCAGGACCCGGCTGCTCGACGGGAAGAAGCGAAAGCTTCTGCCAGATGGCTACTTCTTCGGAGCAGTCCGCGCACTGTTCCAGGTGCGTTTCGACGGTGCGCCGTTGGTCGGGGCTCAAGCTCCCTTGCAGATAGTCTGGCAAGAGTTCGGAGATTTGTTCACACTTCATGACCACCTCCTCGGGGAGAAAAATGTTCTCCGGCTGCGGCTTCGGCTCGTTTCAGGGCCGTGCCCTTGGTGAGCTGGTGAAAAGATTTGCGAAGCTCCTGCAAGGCGCGATGGATGCGCGTTCTGACGGTGTTGAGTTCGCAGCCGAGAAGCGCGGCAATTTCTTCGTACTTTAATTCCTGAAAGCGGCAGAGAAGCAGAATCTCTCTTTTGTCTTCCGGCAACATTCTGAGCGCGCGTCGCAAGAGCTCTACTTCCTGCTGTTCCTGCGCGGAGTCGGAAGGAACAACCGGCGGAAGCATCTCCGGCTCGAGAGCGGTCTGGCGCGGAAACTTGCGAAAGTGGTCCACACGGGCGTTACGCGCGATCTGATAAATCCAGGCGCGGAAAGGCGTTCCCGGGCGGTAGCTCTGGCGGTATTTCAGGATGCGGAGGAACACCTCCTGGACCAGGTCCTCGCTGAGCGTGCGGTCGCCGGTCAGCTTCGAATAAAAGTTGAAAAGAGGCGTTTGGTAGCGATCGAACAACACGCCCAGCATTTCACCCGCGCCATCGCGCACTTGGAGCATCAGATCCTCGTCGGGAGCCAAAGTCATTGCCGAATTATGGTCCTAAACGGCTGAACTTGCCCTTGCAAAGATAAATACCGAGGTTTGGGGAAAAGGTTCCATGGGGATCGGAGCAACCCGGGCTGGGGAGTGTGCAAGAAACGGCCGCGTCCTCGTTCTAACCACGACGTAGCAGCCGAGAAAGCCGGACTCTTCGGCGAGACTTTTTCAATAGAGAAGCGGATTATGAAACGAGGACAACCTTCTTCGGCGAGAGCGTCATCTCAACCAACAATCACGACACTTCGTCCCCCGGGTCGCCAGAAAAACCTATGGGCTCGCTATTCTCCAAGAGAAGAGGGCTAGGTGTATGCAAACGCTGGCAACGCAAAATGAAATCGCTCGTAGATCAAAAAGTAGGCCTATTTTGCTGCCTTTATGCGGCTTGTCGCTCGCTGCGCTTACGATTTTTGCGCCCATTTCTTCGACGCAGACCGTGGAGCGTTCGCCGGGATGGGTGGTTTTGCCGGTGGAGGAATACCGAACGCTGCACGAGCGAGCGTATCCGGTGGAGCGCGAGCCGGAGCCCCCGCCCCTGGAGGCGACGCTTACACGCGTGGACTACGACCTGAGGATTGACGGAGGAACCGCTTCGGGCGGAGAGCTCGCTTCGGGGCGGGCTACGCTGACCATAGACGTTCTGAAGGATGGTTGGGTGCGCGTGCCGATTCCCGCGGGCTTGCTGGTGCGGGAAGCACGGCTAGATGGCAAGCTAGTGTCACTTGTCTCCGGGGGCAGCGGCAAGGGCGGCGGCCAGCTATCGGCGCTGCTGTCCCATGCCGGGCGCGCAGTGCTGCTGCTCGATATAGCCTTGTCGGTGTCCTCCTCCGCGGGCGAAGAGACACTCGCGCTTCCTTCGGCCGCCTCCGGTGTGACGCGCGCTTCGGTTCAGTTACCAAGGCTGGGCGTGGACATCCGGCTTGGCGGGGGATTGCTTTCTGAGAAAACCGAATCCGGAACGCAAAGCAAATGGGTCGCCTATGGCCGGGGCAACGAGGCGCTGGCGTTTACGTGGCGAAGGAAGACAGAGGATCACCGCGCCACGCAGCCATTGCGGCTGCGCGGATCGCTGACCGAGCTTCTGGGGCTCGGGGAAGACACGACTACGATCAACGCGGAAGAGAACCTGGAGGTGATGCAGGGAGCGGCGGGCAAAGTGAAGATTCAGATTCCCGAAAAAGTCACCATCAACCAGGTCCTGGGCGCGATGGTGGCGGACTGGGAAGTGAAAGGAGGCGAACTCACCGTCACTTTCCTGGAACCAGTGGAGCGGACCGCGAGGTTTGTGATTACCGGCGAGACGCGCAGCCCCCGCGACGGTGACATCGCAGTTCCTTTACTCCGCCTCCTGAACGTGGAACGTGAAACGGGAGGGGTGGCCGTCGAGGTGCTTGGCGCGGGAGAAATCAAAGACCTGAAGACGGAAGGCCTGGAGAGTGCAGATGCCACAGACCTCGGCGAAATGGTGGCAAACCGACAGTCGCCGTCGCTGGCCGCGTTTCGGTTTCGGTCTGGCGAAGGAAACAGCAGGCGCTCGCTGATTGTCAGTATCGCCAGGTACACGCCACAAGCGGTGCTGATGGCCAACGTCGAAGAGGCGCGCTACCAAGTTCTGGTATCGAGTGAAGGAAAGACGTTCGTGCAGGCGCGCTATGCGGTGCGCAACAACCAGCGCAACTTCCTGAAAATCACTTTGCCGCCAGGCGCGACGCTTTGGAGTGCTTCGTTGTCGGGAAGACCAGAGAGGCCGGGGCAGGCGCCGGATGGGAGCGCCTTGCTTCCGCTCGACAAAGCGCGAGCGGGCGAGGAGGCGCCGCCGCTCGCGGTCGAGGTGGTTTACCTGGTGCGCGGAAGCGCCTGGAGTGACAAGGGCCAGTTTGCTTTGGCATTGCCGGCGCTCGATTTGCCGGTATCGCGCACGGGACTGCTGGTTTACCATCCGCCGCTTTTTAAAGTGACGGCGGAGCCCAGTGCCTTCCGTTCGGCGCCTTACGAGAATCCGGTTTCGACTGCTCTGGCCGCAGCGCGGGATGACTCACGGAGCGTGGCCGGCGTAGCCGGAGGAATCGCCGACAGGGCGACCGCTCAACCCCCGCCTCCTCCCCCCGATTCCGATGTGAAAGACGAATCGAAATTGAAGCGCCCGCAGAGCGAGACTCTTGCGCTTCTCGACAAATTCAAAGCCGACTCTTTGTCGGGGAAACGCGCGGGGATTCTTCCGATTCGCGTTTCGTTCCCGGCTTTCGGGCCCTCCCTGTTCCTGGTTTCCGAACTGACGGCGGAGAACCAGGCGCCGTCCGCAGTGCTCAGTTTTCAGCGCGAGAAAAAAGCAGGTGGCAAATGAAGAAGATTCTTAGCACATTGCTGACGGCGTGTTTGCTCTTTCCCGAGTTTCTTTTTGCTGGAGACAAGTCAGTTGCAGTTCCGCCCGTGCCCTCGAGCGGCAACGTCACGCTTCCGCTGGATGCGTACAACCGATTGCTCGAACTTGCCGATAAGCCTGCACGAAAGCCCGAGACACCGCCTGTTCCGTACACGCTGAAGCGCGCGGACTTGAAGTTTCACGTGGCGAGCGAATCAGTCCAGGGAACGGTGCAGTTGCAAGGAGAAATCCTGCACAAGGGCATGACCAAGGTGCCGCTGACGACGGGCATGGCCATCCTCGATGCACGGCAAGAAGGCAAAAGCCTGCCACTGGAGCTGGAAGGCGGAACGCATGCGGCTGTACTCGGGGGACCGGCAGACTTCGCCGTCACGCTGGATGCCGGACTGCCTTTGAGCATTGAGGCCGGGCGGGCGTCGTTTACTCTTCCGGTTCCATCTGCGGGTAGCGCTCGCCTGATTCTGAGTCTTCCCGGTGACCACACGAATGTGCGTATCAGTCCAGGACTGATCACCTCGGGAGCTTCCGAAAAGGGCCAAACCACAGTCGAGGCGATTCTCGTGCCGGGGCAGAATGCGAGCATTTGGTGGACAACGCGGGAAATCGTTGCGCCCACTGCGCCAAAGGAAGTGCGCTTCCTTTCCGACGTGAAGACGCTTATTACCGTGAGCGAAGCAGGCCTTCGCATTACGGCACTGGCGGACATTTCCGTGGTGCAGGGGGAGCCAGAGGAATTTCATTTGCCGGTTCCCGCCGGATACGAAATCACGGGAGCCACGGGCGCATCGCTGGAGTCCGCGGAAGTGGAATCCAACGTTTTGGTTTTGAAAGTGCGGACGCCTGCGCAAAAGAGTCACCAATTTCTCATTGCCATGGAGAAATCGATTGGCGACACGAAAGCGGACGCGCCGTTCCTCAGTTTCCAGAACGCGCAGCGGGAAACCGGGGAGGTGCTGGTGGAAGGCGCGGGAACGATTGATTTGAGCTCCACGGAGGCAGGAGGGTTGAAGCGTATGGATTTCAAGGAGACGAATCCCTACTTGCGTTCGCTCGCGCGGTTTCCGCTGCAGGCGGCGTTTCGTTACCACAAGCAGCCGAATGAACAGCCCAGCCTGGCGCTCGCGTGGACGCGGTTTCCGGACAGCAGCGTACTGGCGGCAGTGGTGGAACGCGCCGTCGTCACGACACTGGTGACGAATGAGGGGCGTTCGCTCACGGAAGTGAAGCTCACGGTGAAGAATCAGGCGCAGCCGTTTCTGAAAGTGGCGCTGCCCGCCGGCGCAAGCATCCTCTCGGCGGAAGTGGCCGGGGAAAAAGTGAAGCCGGTGGAAGGAGCGGACGGCAACCGCGTGCCATTGCTACGTGCGGGCTTCCGGCCAAGCGACGCCTACAACGTCTCATTTGTGTTCATGCACGCGGGCGCGCCATTCGCCAAGAAAGGAGGCTCGGACATTTCGCTGCCGAAGATGGACGTGCCCATCGATCTATTGCAATGGGAAGTGTTCCTGCCCGCGCAATACAAAGTGAAGGACTTTGGCGGGGACGCCATTGCCGCAAACTTGCTTCCGCCCCCTTCGGAGGATGTCTCGGGCTCAGAAAACTACGACGGGGATCTTGGAAGAGCGATTTCGGTGAGCGACGCGGAAATGACCCTGCTGCCCGGGCAATTAGGAGGCCTTGTGGTGGACTCAACGGGAGCGATCGTGCCCGGCGCGAAAGTCACGGTAAGGCAGACGGAAACGGGAGCGATGCGCGACGTGATGACGGATAATTCGGGCCGCTGGATTGCATCCAACATGCCTTCAGGCGATATCGAAGTCAGAGTTTCGAAGTCGGGTTTTCAAAGCAACGTGCGGAGGTTTTCCTACGATGGAAGCAGGCCCACGCCTTTTGGGACGGCCTTGAACGTGGGAAGTCTCGCGCAAACTGTGACTATAGAAGTCAGCAGCGGAGCGCCAAGCGTCAGCGAATATCAGCGCGTCGAGCGTGACGCCAAAAAGCAAGCCGCCGAGCAGCTTGCCGCGTCCGCCAATGTGTATAGCTTGCAGCAGCGCGTTTCCGGTGTGCTGCCGGTACGCGTGGATGTTCCTCGAGCAGGGAACTCGTACCACTTCGTCAGGCCCTTAGTCCTCGATGAAGAAACTCGGGTAACGTTCACATACAAGTTGAAATAGATTACGGTGTTAGTTGCCGGACCACGGAGGCACGACGCCGGTCATGCGCGCGTAGGCAACGAGTTGGCCCATGTGTTCGTTGGCATGCACGATGATGCGCAGGTACATGCCGTCAATAGTGGCGTCGCGATCCATGATGTGAACCTTGCGCTCGAGGTCCTTCGGCGTGACGGCCAAGTGCGCTTGCTTGACGGCTTCGAGCGAACGCTTGAGCCAACTAATCACCTCGGCTTTCGACCTGACGGACTTATCCATTCCCTCTTTCAGGTCGGCGGGCATTTTAGGTCCAGTAACGCTCAGCAGATAGAAATTCGCCATCACGATGTGCATGTAAACTTCGCTGGTGGAGCGCACTCCGGGCGCAGGACGCCAGGCAAACTTTTCTTCGGGCGTGGCTTCGGCGAGCGCGATCAATTGGCTCGAAACGTGGCGCCACTCTCCGTCGTAGCCCTGCCAGAGTCCTTCGGGAGCTGATTGCGTGTGTAACGGGCGCACGCTCAATACGAACAAAAGCAATACGAAAAGGGCTTTTCTCATGTCTCTTCTCCAGACCCGTGGCTGAGACCGGGAAAAGCGGCATTTTATTCCTTTTGTGGTGTCAAGGAAGCAGTTTCGCGGACGATACGGACGATACTTGCTAAGTGCCCAGGAGGTTGGGCTGCAGCCGCAAATAGCCTTGTTCAGTTGCCCAAAGTGTGTGCGGAATGGCGGCAAGATCGTCGACGAGCGGAATGGCGTTCCCATCCTTCGTAAGATCGATCGTCCGCAGGTAAAACTTGCAGGTGTCGCAAGCCTCCACCCGCACGTGCGGAGAATCCTCGGCGATATAGACCGGCAATTTGTCTTCGGTTTCTTCGCCACAGGACGGGCAAAGGATGCGCCGGAACTCCCACTCTTGCAGGCAGAACGAACACTGCAGGAAACGCTTGCCGCCGTCGCCCTCAGGCCGCAGCACGCCGAGAAGTGGTCGCGATCCGCACAGCGGACACAGCCTCGGGGTTGTCACCTGCGGCGCGCGCGGCAGCGATCCGGCGCGAAACTCCACGTACGGTTGCAGGAACGCTCTGGGAAGGAATTGCGCGAACGCGCCAACCTGCTGCTCGTAAATCCCCGCATGCTGCCAGTAGGCCTCTAGGCTCGCAATCCAGGAATCGGAGCCCAGCAGCGCCATTTGCCGCGCCGACTCGGCAAGGGCAGGAGGAGCGTGATTCTCGATGACGGAGAGATAGCCGCGAAAGTGAGGAAGAACCACTGCGAAGTCGATGTCTGCGCGCAGTTCGCTTGACACGTCGCTGCTCGGCTTCACCTGATGCGCCGCGGCGATATTGGCATGAAGAAGCTTCTGAAACGAGACAACATGTACGTAAAACTGGAGAAACTCCGTGGCCGAAGAATGCGGCGAACTCAAGCTCTCGGCACGTCGGATCCGCGCGCCGTATTCGGCTGCGCCGGTTTTTTCCGGCATCACTTGCGCGGCGAGGAAGACTCGCCCACGATCTCTTTATACCAAGTCGGGTGGTAGCGCTTGGCGAAGGCGATCGAAACGTCGCCGCGGATGACAGAGCCAAAGGCGCCGCGCTCTGCAAAAATTCCCATGTACAGATGAATCATGAAGAGGCCGATCGTGAACAGCGCTGCTGACGCATGGACAAGTACGGCGATGCGCATGGCAAGGAGAGAATGCCACGCAAAGTACTGCGGAGCCCACAGGAAGACGCCGCTCAGGAGTAACAGCAGGCTACACCAGAAAAATCCCCAAAAGAGGAATTTCTGTCCCGCGTTGTATCGTCCTGCGGGCGGCATTTTTTCATCTTGATTCGTGCTGTAGTATTTCAGGGCTTTCCACCACCTACGGTCGTCGTCGGTGTGCTTCATCTGTGGCGCCCACATCACGTACATGTACCACACGGCCCCGACAAAAATGAGTCCGGCCCAGGAGTGCAGCGTCCTCGATACCTGCGCGCCTCCGAGAGCTGCTGCCAGCCAGAAGAGCCAGGGCGACCAGAACGCGAGTCCGGTACCCAGCAAATACACGTACGACACGCCGGCAATCCAATGGACGAGCCGCTCGCGCAGGGTGTAGCGGAGGACGTGCCCGTGAGGGATGATTTGTTGAGGATGGCTCACGTTCTTCCTCCTCCCGGCTTGATGGCCAAGTCTTCTTCTTCGCGTGCCTTCGGCCCATAACGCAAATAGTGCACGAACAATCCGACCAATCCACCGATCATGGCCACGTTGCCGAGCCATTTCAGCGGACCTTTCCACAGTTTCACGCTCCAGGGAACGTGCGGATTTTTCGGCAGACCGCCGTAAATCTCAGGATTGGAAGCGTCATGCAAAACGTAAATCACGCCCGTGCCGCCCACTCCAGGAGGATCGTAAACCCCCGCATTCGGGAAATTCGAATGGTCACGGAGTTGCTTCGCGCGACTTTCCGCTAATTCCTTCATGTCGTCCTTGGTGCCAAAGTGCAGGCAGCCGGTCGGACACGACTTGATGCAGGCTGGCTCGAGTCCTTCGCTCACGCGGTCGGTGCACAGGGTGCACTTGAACACGCGGTGCGTCTTCGGATTCATCTTCGGAATATCGAACGGGCAGCCGGTGATGCAGTAGCCGCAGCCAATGCAATTGGCTTGCTGGAAATCGACAATGCCGTTGGTGTACTGCACGATGGCGCCATCGGCGGGACACGCGGCCAGGCAGCCCGGCTCCGCGCAGTGCATGCACTGGTTCTTGCGCATCAGCCACAGCAGCGAGCCATCTTCGCGCTCGTGCTCGTTGAAGAGGATCAGGTTCCAGTAATTCCAGCGTGTCTCCGGCATGGTCTGGTACGTGTTGTCGAAAACGGTTTCGCTGAAAGGCAGGTCGTTCCATTCCACACAGGCCACCTCGCAGGCCTTGCAGCCGATACAAGTGGTGGTGTCAATGAATTTGCAAACGGTATATTCACGCTGGGTGTCTTGCCCCGGTATGCTTCCGGCATGTCCTGAGATCTTTTGAACGCGTAGTGTGGCTTGGCTCATGGCTCAGCTCCTACGCTTTTCTCGACTTTCACGAGGAAGCCTTTGAACTCCGGCGTCCACGCGTTCGGGTCGATAACGGTCGGCGACAGCAGATTTGCCATGGTCTTTGCGGTCTTACCTTCGTCTTCGGTAATTCCGCGATAGCCCCAGTGGAAGGGAACGCCGATCTGGTAGGTCTTTTTTCCGTCGATCATCATCGACTTGATGCGTCTGGTGACCATGGCTTTCGCGACATAGTCGCCCCTCGCACTGGTCACTTTGACCTTTTCGCCGCCGCGCAGGCCCATTTCGTTTGCAAGCTCCGCAGGAATCTCCACGAACGGTTCCGGGACGAGCTGCACGTTCATCGGATTGTTCTTGGTCCAATAGTGGTAATGCTCAGTCAAGCGATAAGTAGTGCAGACGATGTTGTAATCCTTGGGCGTGCCATACTTGTCAGCATCGGTCTTGAATTTTTTCACGATGGGATTGTTGGACTGCTGCGGGTGCAGTGGATTCTCGACCGGACTCTCGATCGGCTCGTAATGTTCCGGGAACGGGCCGTCGGCTACCGTCCCAATGGGCACGAACAAACGTCCCACGCCCTCCGGATTCATGATGAACGGCCCCATGTGGTCTTTGGGCTTCGAGTCCGCCTTGAAGTCGGGTACATCGTTGCCGACCCATTTCTGTGTCGCTTCGTTCCACCAAACCTGCTTCCGCGCAGGATCCCAGGGCTTTCCGTCGAGGTCGCACGACGCGCGGTTGTACAGCACACGGCGGTTAGCCGGCCAGGAAAACGCCCAATTTGGATAGATGCCGAGGCCGGAGGGATCTTCCGTGCCACGGCGGGCCATCATGTTGCCGGCTTCGGTGAAGGAGCCTGAATACAGCCAGTTCCCGCAGGCCGTGGTGCCGTCATCTTTCAGCCAGGCATAACCGGGAAGCTGCTGTCCCGCTTTGACCTGCTGCTTGGTAACAGGATCTTCCAAGTCCGCCAGCGCTTTGCCGTTGATTTCCTTTGCCACTTCGGCGAGCGCGGGATTCTGCGGATTCGTGTAGCTCCAGGTGGCGTGCAGAATCGCGTCGGAGAACTTCCCGCCTTCCTTCTGGTACAGTTCACGAACTCTCAGGAAGATGCGCGCGAGGACTTCTTGATCCGGTTTTGCGTCTCCCGGAGGAGGCAGAGCGGCGTTCTTCCACTGCAGCCAGCGCGCGGAGTTGACGAACGCCCCGTCCTTTTCTGCGAATCCAGCGCAAGGCAGCCGGTACACCGTGGTCTGGATTTTCTTCATTTCGTCTTGCGTAATTCCGGGAGACTTCCAGAATTCGCTCGTCTCGTCCGGGTAGATTTCTCCAACCACCAGCCAATCAGCTTTCTTCAAGGCTTCGATGTTTTTGTTCGAATCGGGACCGATGGCCACGCCGTTCATGCCAAAAGCGAACAGACCCTTGACGTTGCCGCGGTACATGTCATCCCAGATGTAGGTCCAGGAATAGTTGCGGTCGACCTTGGGCAAGTAATGGAAGGCCCAGTCGTTTTGTTTCGTGGCGGTGTCGCCGTACATGGCTTTCATAAAGCTGACGGCGAATTTCGGTGTGTTGGACCAATAGTTCCACGAATCCCAGATATGCGGTTTTGACGATTTCGGAGTGATGCGCTCCAAATAAGTTTTGAAATCAGTGTCAGCAGGCACGGGAACTTTAAGATAGCCGGGCAGGATTTCGAAGATTCCCGCCATGTCGGTGGCGCCCTGAATATTCGAATGGCCACGCAGGGCGTTCACGCCGCCTCCGGAGCGACCGACGTTGCCAAGCAAGAGTTGCAGCATCGCGGCGGTTCGAATGGTCTGGGTACCCGCCGTATGCTGCGTCCAGCCTACGGCGTAGATAATTGTGGCGACTTTCTTCATGTCGCCGTCTTTGCGCACGGAAGTGAAAAGGTCCGCGACTTTCTCAAACTGGGCTTTTGGAATTCCCGTGATGCGCTCGACCATCTCCGGCGTATAACGCGAATATTGCTTGCGCAGCAGTTGAAAGACGCAGTTGGGATGTTGCAGAGTCAGGTCGTAGGCCACGTTCTCCGGGAGATGCGGTGGCGGCGTAGGTTTGCCGGCGGCCGCTGCTTTGTTTTCTTTAGGCGGTGGGTCCCCTTTGGCCCTTGCGGGTTTGCCGCTCAGGTCGCCGCCTTCCTGGTAGTTCCAAGAGGTATTATCGTAGGTTTGTGTCTCGGCATCGAAGCCGGAATAGAGCCCGTCCTCAGGCAGCTTGAATCCTTCCTTGATGACAAATGCAGCGTTGGTGTAGTTGAGCAGGTAGTCTTTGGCGATGCGATGGTTTTCGATGGCGTAGTGAATGAGGCCGCCGAGGAACGCAATATCCGAACCTGCGCGAATCTGGCAGAACAAGTCGGCAACCGAGGCCGTGCGCGTGAAACGCGGGTCTACCACGATCAGTTTGGCGTTGCGTGTGCGTTTTGCCTCGACGGGCCACTTGAAGCCGCAGGGATGGTTCTCCGCAGGATTCCCACCCATGATCAACATCATGTCAGTGTTCTTGATGTCGATCCATCCATTGGTCATAGCGCCCCGGCCGAACGTTGGTCCCAAACTTGAGACCGTGGGGCCGTGTCAAACCCTGGCCTGGTTTTCTAAGTGCACCACCCCCAGGGAGCGCATGGTTTTGACGACCAGGTAGTTGAACTCGTTGGTGTCGGTGCACCCGCCGCTCCAAGCAATGGATTCAAGGCGATTCACAGTGTGACCGGCAGCGTCCTTCTCAATAAACGTGTCATCCCGCGTTTTTTTGACTTTCTGTGCGATCTCGCTGATGGCATCGTCCCAGGAAATATCTTCCCACTCGGTTCCGCCGGGGCGCCGTACCTGAGGCTTCAGCAGACGCCTTTCGTTGAGAATGTCCTGTTCGAGCGAGGCTCCCTTGGGGCAGAGCGTGCCGCGATTGATGGGGTGGTCCGGATCGCCCTCGACGTGCACGACCTGCGGAGTAACATTCTTGGCGCGGTCGCCGATGGTGTAGATGATGACGCCACAACTCACCGAGCAATACGGACAGGTCGAGCGCGTCTCGTTGGCGCGCGCAATCTTTAGCGTGCGCAACTGCGCGTAAGCGGGCTTCAAATCAAAGCCAAACAGTGTAGCTGCAGCTCCGCCAATGGTCGTAAGCTTGAGAAAATCACGGCGGGTAGGGCTCATCTCAGACCCCCATCCGCGAGGTGTGGAAGTAGGGTAGGGAAGACCCCGCGGAACCCTCTTCATAGAACACGGGCGTCTCAACTGTCAAGCATTCATTTTTTGTCGCGCAGGCGCAACTCTCAGGAGGAAGTTTGGCGATACTTGCGTCGTCTCAGAACCTGCAAGGATGCGTCGGCGGTCGGGAGGGTGGCACATTGACCCTCAGGGTGCCCCCTCCCTCCGCGCCGGCAGGTTAGAACAGGCTAGAAGAAGTCCGCCATGGGCACGCGTGAAGCGGCTCCGCCCAGGCCGGAGAAGTTCGTCAGTCCAAGCGCCTCACCGATGGTGCGCAGGATGCTGGCGTGATCGTAGGTATTGTTGTAGTTAGCGGGGTCGCCGGCCGTGGACTTGTAGGCCAGCTTGCCGACCGGACTGATCAGCACCGTTTCGATTTGACCGCCGCAGCCTTGCCCAACCGTCGTGGTAGAGCAGTTGGGGCTGCCCGACTTGTCGTTCTCATCCCAAGTGATGATCAGCAAGCCATCGCCTCCCGGTTGAAAATAGCTGCTGGCCAGGAGCGGGCCGATTTCGGTCTTTAGCCAGTTGTCGAACGTGCCGACCGAGCAGTCGTGCGCGTCATCGCAGCCGTTCGGCGACAGCCAGGAAAGGTTCGGCAGCGCCTTGTTGGCCAGGTCCGTAGCGAATTGGCTGAAGCAAACAAAATTGGCCTTTTCGGTGTTGATGTTCGTAAAGTATTGCAGCGGGTCGTGGCGTACAATGTAGTTCCCGCTGTGCACGGCGCCGCAGCCCATACCCGTCTCCACGTAGTCTTTCCAGGTCTTGCCGGCCTTCTGCACCTCGAAGGCAATGTTGTCGCCGGAGAGGGGCATACTGGAGGGCGTGGCGCTGTCGTTGTTGGTAAAGATTTGTCCCGCCGTCATGACCTCATAGTTGCCGATCGAAGGATGGGTGTCGGCCCAATACTTGGTGGACAGCCCGTACTGATTCGCAAGCGAGGTCAAGTACGGCATATTGCTGCTGTTATAGGTGCTGCTATAGGCGCTGTTTTCTCCGATAACGATGAAGACGTGCCCGAACTTCGCCATCGTGCCCGCCGCGTTCACCGTAAGCGTGGCGGCATTGCTGGTTACGTTCCCCGCGACGTTGCTGACCACCACTCGGAACTGTGCGCCATTGTCCGCGGAGGTGGTCGCGGGCGTAGTGTAGCTGGCCGAAGTCGCTCCGCTGATGGCCGTGCTGTTCTTCTGCCATTGATAGCTCAACGGCGCGGCGCCGGCAGCCACTACTTTGAATGTGGCCGTCTGTCCCACCGTCACTGTTTGGTTGGCCGGCTGCGTAGTGATCGATGGCGCGACTGCTGCCGCATTCACGGTGAGCGTGGCTGCATTGCTGGTTACGCTTCCCGCGGAGTCGCTGACCACTACGACGAACTTAGCGCCGTTATCCGAAGAAGTAGTCGCAGGGGTAGTGTAGCTGGCCGAAGTCGCTCCGCTGATGGCCGTGCTGTTCTTCTGCCATTGGTAACTCAACGGCGCGGTGCCCGTGGCCGCCACTGTGAGTGTAGCCGTCTGTCCCACCGTCACTGTTTGGTTGGCCGGCTGCGTGGTGATCGATGGCGCGACTGCTGCCGCATTCACGGTGAGCGTGGCGGCATTGCTGGTCACGTTCCCCGCGACGTTGCTGACCACCACTCGGAATTGTGCGCCATTGTCCGCGGAGGCCATCGCAGGCGTATTGTAGCCGGCCGAGGTCGCTCCGCTGATGGCCGTGCTGTTCTTCTGCCATTGATAGCTCAACGGCGCGGTGCCCGTGGCCGCCACTGTGAATGTGGCCGTCTGTCCCACCGTCACTGTTTGGTTGGCCGGCTGCGTGGTGATCGATGGCGCGACTGCCGCGGAATTCACCGTAAGCGTAGCGGTGCTGCTAACGACGCGCCCCGCGGAATTCCTCACCACTACGTAGAACTTGGCGCCGTTATCGGAAGCCTCGACGGGCGGCGTCGTATAGCTCGCTGAAGTTGCTCCATCGATGGTCTCCCCATTTTTCTTCCACCGGTATCTCAAAGGAGTAGTGCTCTTGGCCGTTACCGAGAACGTGGCGGTCTGGCCCTTTGCCACCGTCTCGCTGAGAGGTTGCGAAGTGATAGATGGGGGGACAGCTTGGTGCTCATCATTGTTACCGGCGCGCACCATAAGGGTCACAAACAGAACCGCCAGCAGCGCCGGAATGAATCGTAGGAAAAAGGAACTCTTGAAATACAAGGGTACACCTCCAGTAGTTATTATTAGTATTAGTGGCCGCCTAAACGTCGAGCTTGCTGTGGCTGGGTGTTGTGGGGGGTTTGAAGTGCCGCTCTCTCGTTCGAGGCGTCAGGAGCGCAATCGGAGTGGATGGAATCTCGGCGAGATTTCTAAACCCTGGCTCTGTCTGTGACCACTTCCGTGAGGAAGGATACTGGCAGAAGGGTTTGCACGCAGTCAGGCGGCAACCAATTCTCGTGTCAGACTTCGGCACGAGGGTTATCCGAATTGGTCCTACGCATGTCCTACAAAACAGAGAGCACGAAAGGCTTTTTCGAGCAATCCAAGTGGCTTGGTTTGGGGGGCTTATTGCGCCTGGCGGCAGCGAAGCCTTTGCGTTTTGGCGATCTCCACTGCTGGTCGCCGCGAAAATACTGCCAGAGACCTGGCAGCCGCCAGATCATGCGCAACTGCCGATAGGGAAATGCTCGAAGAAACAGTAGCTCACAACACGGACCACATCCTTCCAGTCGTTGTAGCGTTTGTAAGTGATCTCGTCCTGCAGCACGGAGCCGATGGAAATCACTGTGGCGAAGGCGTACGCGAAAATCAGGAACTGCAGAAAGAACTCGCGGCTCAGAACACCGAGAAGCGCCGCCAGAAGGATCGTGGTGAAGCCAGGCGTCTCCATGCTTGGCGCGAATAATTCGAAAAGCCACAAATAAGGTAGCGCAAGACAGCCGGTCGTGCCGTAGCGCGGCCGGAACAGCATGTCCCGGTTAGGCCAGAGCACGTCCAGCAAACCCTGCGGTGTTCGTGCGATGTCGCGTACTTGCGTTTGCCAGTGGGGTGTTGAGGTTTGTACTCGTGCCGGCAAAATGCATAGAACGTAATGGAAAGCAGGCTCAGGAGCACCGCTCGACATGCTCCTGCCGCCTTTGCCGCAAGCGTGGAGGAACCCCGCTCGAGAAGACTCTTTTGCGGCCCACCACCATGCCGATTGTTGCCGCAACGAAAAGACGCCATTCCGGAGCGCAGGTTTGCTAGCTGTGCTAACCTAAAGTATTCAGTACAAATAACTTACGGGCGGGGGGGGGATTTCGACCCCAGGCAAGAGGAAGGGGGGAACAAATCCGGGCTCGCAACAGTGCTCCACTTTGCAACATCCCTTAGCTCGGCGCACGGGATGTTGCCTATCCATCAGTTGCAATGTCGCTGCGGGCGAACGGAACTCCAACGATTAGACGCGCGAGCGATATTTCTTTGGTCCAAGCGAGATCCCGTTCGTAGTCTGACATTTCTTACCAAGGTTCAGACAATCGCATACAATATTCGGAGTGCTCCGTAACGCTCCCCGCGGGTGCCCTGGCCTGGGCTTCTTTGGCTATGTTGTCGAAACCGGCCCAGGGCCGAAAACGGATCTTGCGCGCTAAAAAGCATGTGCCCTCGAATCCGCGGAATGCATCTGTAATTTTAGCGCAGCCTTTTTCGTAGACTAATTGGGAGCACGGCATTGAGAAACGAAGCGGAGACTCTGTTAATGCCTGTTGATTCGCCAAAACATGACCTGGGCTCCCTGCGCATCCACGATGGGCAGCGCATGAAGTCTGGCCTGGGGAAGCGCGTCTCTTATGCCTCCATTCCCGTGGTTATTTTTGCCGCCATTGTAGCCACCGCGTTTGCCTTGCGGAATCAGAAGCCCGTGGTGGAGGTTGCCACGGCGGCCAAACCGGATGCTGGTGGGCCCCAGACAGCCCTAAATGCGAGCGGGTACGTCACCCCTCGCCGCCGGGCCACGATCGCTGCCAAAATTACAGGCCGCGTCACTGGCGTTTTCTTTGATGAAGGGACACGCGTCAATGAGGGCCAACTTCTCGCTAAGCTCGACGATTCCGACTACAAGCGCGCACTTGATTCGGCGAAAGCGGACCGCGACGCCGCTCAGGCGGCTATCGCAGACCTGGAAGTCCAGCTTCGTAACGCCGAGATTGAGTTGAAGCGCGCCCAAAAGTTGCGCGAAGCGGGCATCCAGACGCAGGAAGCTCTTGATAACGCGCTTACTCTGGCCGATAGCCTGCGCGCAAAAATCGCGCTTGCCAAGGAACAGGTGAATGCTGCCCAATCGCGGATCGCGGTCGCTCAGCAAGCCGTCGAGAACTGCGTGATTCGCGCGCCCTTTCCCGGCATCGTGGTGTCCAAAGACGCTCAAGTCGGCGAGATGGTCTCACCCAATTCTGCCGGTGGTGGCTTCACACGCACCGGGATCGCCACCATCGTGGACATGAATTCCAACGAAATCGAGGTGGACGTCAACGAATCTTACATTGCCCGGGTCCAGCCCGGCCAACCGGTCACGGCCACGCTTGACGCCTATCCGGACTGGCAAATTCCGTCCAAAGTACGCACGGTCATCCCAACGGCGGACCGCCAGAAAGCAACGGTCAAGGTTCGCATTTCCTTTTTGAAGCTGGACCCGCGCATCCTTCCCGACATGGGTGTCAAGGTGGCGTTCCTGGAGGAGCAAAAGCCAGCAGTGAAGGGAAAGGAAAAAGAGAAAGGGCCGCAGGCGGTTGCTTTCATCCCCAAGAGCGCCGTGCGGTCCGACTCCAGCGCATCTTTTGTGTACTTGCTTCGTGACGGCAAAGTCGAGCGTCGCGCTGTCAGCCTGGGAACGGAGCGCGGCACGGAGGTGGCGGTGCTTGCGGGCGTTACGCCGGGCGATTCCGTCGTGGTCAAAGGTCCCGAGAGTTTGCGTGATGGTGACAAGGTCGAAATCCGCCAATAGGAGAGAAGCATGGTCCGTGTTGATGGAAACGGTGGTTCGCAAAGCCTCATCCGCGTCCGCGGCCTGAACAAGACCTACAGCCGCGGAGGCGAGAAAATCCAGGTGCTTCAGGGACTCAACCTGGATGTCGACAAGGGCGATTTTGTCGCCTTCATGGGTCCCAGCGGCTCTGGCAAGACTACACTGCTCAATCTTCTCGGCGGCTTGGATGTGCCTTCCGCCGGGAGCATTACCGTGGCTGGCGACGAAATCACCCATATGTCCGGTAGCAAACTCACGCAATGGCGCGCCCGCCACGTGGGTTTCATCTTTCAGATGTATAACTTGATTCCGGTTCTCACGGCGTACCAGAACGTCGAGCTGCCTCTCTTGCTGACCAAGCTCTCCGGCTCCGAGCGCCGCAAGCACGTCGAAACCGCGCTCGGAGTGGTGGGTCTCGCGGATCGCATGCGTCATTACCCGCGGCAGCTGTCCGGAGGTCAAGAACAGCGCGTAACCATCGCTCGCGCCATCGTTTCCGACCCAACTTTCCTTCTTTGCGACGAGCCCACCGGCGACCTAGACCGCAAAAGTGCCGATGAAATCATGGCGCTCATCGAAGAACTGGTAGCCAAGTACGGCAAAACCGTTTTGATGGTCACCCACGACCCGGTCGTCGCCGCCCGCGCGCACACCACGCTGCATCTGGAGAAAGGGGTGCTGGTTGAAGGGACCGCTTCCTCGCGCCAAAGTGTCCTCGCCGGAGGTGCAGCATGAAATTCCGCCGGCTCATCCTCGCGAACCTGTTTCGCAAAAAGATTCGTCTGATTCTAACTATCGGTTCTTTTGCTGTTGCGCTTTTCCTGTTTGCATTTCTCGGTGTGGTACGTGGCGCATTCAATCGCGGCGCTGATGTAGCCGGCGCTGATCGTCTGGTAGTGATCGATCGCGTTTCCATCATCAATCTTATTCCTCTGAAATACCGCGATCAGATTCTTCAGATTCCCGGCGTAAAGTGCATTACGCACAACAATTGGTTCGGCGGCGTCTACCAGGACGAAAAGAATTTCTTTCCCCAGTTTGTCATCGACCCGGAAAATCAGCGCCAGGTGTTTCCCGAGCTCGTCGTTCCCGACGACCAGTGGAATAATTTCGTGAAGGACCGCCAAGGTGCCATCGCCGGCGCGCGAACCGCAGAGCGCTTCCACTGGAAAATAGGCGACCGCATTCCGATCAAAACCACGCTATACGGAGGCGGCTCCTGGGAATTCATTCTCGACGGCATTTATCACGGCCAGCGTCCTGAGAATGACGAAACCCAGTTCTGGTTTCAGTGGGATTACTTCGAAGAGCGCATCCCGCAGGCAATCAAAGGGCAGATTGGCTGGTACGTTCTGCGGGTCAACAGTCCAGATGACGCGGTACGCGTCGCAAAAGCCATTGACGCGAAATTCGCCAACTCTCCAAATGAAACAAAGACGGAGACGGAGTCCGCGTTTGCCGCGGGCTGGGTCAAGCAATTTGGCAACATCCAGTTTCTTATCCTGACCATCGGGTCCGTAGTTTTTTTCACCTTGCTGCTGGTTACCGGCAACACCATGGCGATTTCGGTGCGGGAACGTACTTCAGAGCTCGCGGTGCTTAAGGCTATCGGCTTCTCCGGCCGCGCAGTTCTCTTCTTCATTCTCGCAGAATCTTTGGTCATCGCTTTGGCGGGAGGCGTTCTCGGTCTGAGCCTCGCTCTTCTGGCCGTTCCGGCTCTTGCCAAAGCGTTGAATGGCATGCTTCCCCAGCTCGTTCTTGAGCCCTCGATTCTTGTTGTGGGACTCTTTGCGGCTCTTGCGGTGGGAATTGCTAGCGGCATTCTTCCGGGTCTGGGCGCGATGCGCATGCGGGTTGTCAATGCGCTTCGGAGGGTGTGACCATGGCCATTCCGCTGATTTACAACGTTCGCAGTGTGAGGGCGCGCTGGACTTCCGCCATCGTTGCCGTCATTGGAATTGCCGGAACGGTAGGCGTCTTCATCGCCATGCTTTCTCTTGCCCGCGGCTTCCGCGCGACTTTGGTTGCTTCCGGCTCCCCCGATAATGCGCTGGTGATGCGCGCTGGCTCCACTTCCGAGATGATGGGCGGCATCACACTTGATTCGGTAAGAGTTGTTGAGGACGCTCCCGGGATTGCAAGAGACTCCTCTGGGCCGCTGGTTACCCAGGAGGTGGTCGGAGTCATTCCCTTCCCCCTCATTAGCACGGGGACGGATGCCAATGTTCAGGTGCGCGGAGTTTCCCCGCATGTGCTGAGAATTCGCAATTTTGTCAAAATCGCGCAAGGCCGCATGCTCGAGCCGGGGCTTTCCGAGATCGTTGTCGGCAAAAACGCTTCCACAACGTATTCCGGCTTGACCCTCGGCAATATTCTCAACTTCAGCGGCAGCCATTGGAAGGTAGTTGGCATTTTCGACGCGGGAGGTTCTTCTTTCGATTCCGAAGTGTGGTGTGACGCGCCTGTGCTCAATCAAGTCTTGAAGCGTCCGCAGAATATTTTCCAATCCGCCACCGTGCACCTTGTTTCGCCCGATGCTTTTCAACAATTTAAAGATGCCGTCACGTCGGACCCGCGGTTGAACGTCGATGTCATCCGTGAGGTTGATTACTACGCCAAGCAGTCCACGAGATTCACGACGCTCATCACCATCCTCGGCGGAGTTGTAGCCTCTATCATGGCCATTGGCGCGATTTTCGCGGGGCTCAATACCATGTATTCGGCTGTGGCGGAACGCGGCCGGGAAATTGCCACCATGCGCGCCCTCGGCTTTGGCGCAGCTGCTGTGGTGGTTTCGTTTTTGGTCGAAGCTATGCTGATCTCTTTCATCGGCGGGGCCGTCGGGTGTGCCGCCGTTCTGCCGTTGAACGGTCTTACCACCGCGACCATTAATTGGCAGACTTTTTCTAGTTTGGCTTTTGCCTTTAAGATCACAACTGAGTTGCTCATAAAGGGTGTCATCTTTGCCCTGGCGATGGGAATTATCGGCGGGCTTTTGCCGGCGGTTCGCGCGGCGCGGCTGCCCGTGGCTACAGCCCTCCGCGAACTGTAAGACTTCGCTCGATTTCCAACTGGGCGGCGCTCTTGCCTGGTCAAGTAGCGCACGCGCAACGCAATTCCGCCCCCAAAAAAAGAAGAATGCCTCGGGCCGAGACTCTCCTTTTTCTTTGCTTATGACTTACAACCTATGACTTAAAGCTTTCTAATCCGCCAGCTTCAACTTCTCAAGATAGGTGTTGTATGCGGCTTTGACCTTGGCAGGATCTGGCGGTTTGGCTTTTGCTTCCCATAGGGGTGTCAAGAACTCGTCCATGGCCTTGTCAATTTCCTCGAAGAGTTTGTGATTGGTCTTTGACAGCGCCGTATCGCCTCCGTAGTCCTCTGCTTTATCCCAAACTCTCTCAAGCACTCGCCCCATGGCCGCCGCTCCAGCGATGTCGCCTTTCTGGAAATCCGCATAAATATGCTGCGCCAGGGCGCGATACGGGCCCATTTTGCTGTTATCGACGCCATTGACTTGCGCGACCTTCTTCTCTTGCGCTACCGCGATACCGGCGCCGCCGAGCAGAAATGCCAACGCTAGAAAAAGAAAGGTCTTAGGCATCTTTTCGAAGGAGTGTCTCATCGTCTCTCCTTTGCTGGTAAACGCATAGCTCTCTCCACAACGAAAATGGATTTGAGCAGCTCTCGTGACAATTTTTAGCACAAGGATGGCTTGCAATGAGCCTGAACCAAATAGAGTCTGTGAGCAAACAGGCACCCACGGTCACCCAGGCGCCGGTAAACTGCTTGTTCTTGGAAATTCGTCAGGAGCTCTTTCGCTGTGGCGTGTTATCACAGGGTACTCCCTGATTTCGCAGCCTTTAGCAGCGCTGTTGGCATGTACATCACACGGATCTTGACCTCGCGCTGCCCTCGACTTTAGGCTAAAAAAGGACACGTCCTGGGAAATTCATGAGCGCTATCGGACATCAAGCCATGGAAATGCGGCAGTGCGCCTTCTGCGGAAAACGGATCGCCGCGCACTTGAATCAGTGTCCTTTCTGCCGGGAAATGGTGCCGCAAGTGCGCTTGTCCCGCACTTCGAGCGGGGCCGGGCGCGTGCAAATCCGGCGTGGACTCCTGTATACGTTGCTGGCCGGGGTAATCTATTACTTTGCTGCCGGATACGCAAAGCCGCTGGAGATTCCCGTCACCATTCAGCCCGCCGTGATCCATTATTTGGCGCCTCTGCTTTTTTTGAGCGGCTTGGGCCTCAGCCTCTACGGCCTGATCCAAAAGGCGAAATCCTAATCCTTCCTAGACTAAGACTAGCTCTCCTGTTGCCCCCGGCGCAAATTCGCAGAAATCCTCCATGGGGCTCACCCTGCTGTTTACCTGTACCGAGGGACAACGTGACCAATTAGCGGAATCTTCCTCGCGGAATCACTGCATCCCTGGCGCGTTGTGGCCTACTGGAAGCGAGGCCGGATGCGGCGACCCTTTCCGCATTCAAAAAATCCTCGACGAGGTAAACATGAAAGGAAATCTTCTAAAGGTCTCAATCATGACGCTGAGTTTGTCCTCTTTCCTTGCCCTCGGCGCGCAGCGCGCTGCGGCGCAGGGGCCCGCGGGAGCCGGCGCGTCCGAGGCAGCGAAGGAATCTGTGCACACGCCCCATTCGCTGAATCCCATCAAATGGGTCAAAAAAGATAAAAAGTCCCAGGATTCCGGCGCCAGCCGTAGCGACATCGAAAAGAAACTCGCGCCTAAGCTGCAGGCGCAAGGGCTGTTGGCGGCCGGCTCCAATACGACGGAAGCTTGCTCACCGTTCACCGCTCTGAATGAGTGCCTGGCAGCGCTCCACGCCAGCCACAACCTTGGACTGAATTTTGCTTGCCTGAGTGCCGCCATGACCGGCGTGCACATGAACGGCGATGTTTCTTCATGCAAAGTGGCCGATGGCGAGAAAGCGCTCCCCTTGCAGAAAGCCATTCAAGCTTTGAGTCCTGACGCTGACGCCAAGGGCGCTACGAAAAACGCCGAGCAGCAAGCCAAGGAAGACCTGAGCAACCTCGGATCGTAAGATCCAGCTTCGAAGCGCTTTCGAATCGGCAATTTCCCCCTATCTTTCCGGGGCAAGGAACATAACCCTATGTGTTCCTCGCCTTTGTCTTTATCCGGCCGGCTCGAACGTCATTAGAAATCCCAAGCTGGCGGAGCTGGTTAGTTTCCGGCTTGGGATTTGTCAGGTTATTCCTGGAAAATGCCCAAGGCGTATACAAAAATATCCCGATTGACATACCTCCACTTCTAGGGCTATCTTGCGCATGACACCAAGTTGTCTAGGGGTGCCCAGGCATGGCAAGAAATGATCTGCAGGGAACTCTCGACCTCCTCGTTTTGAAAACCCTCTCCCAGAAGGGAGAACTGCATGGTTACGGCATCGTGCTGCACATCCAGAGAGCTTCCGACACATTGCTGTTTGTGGAAGAGGGCTCCCTTTATCCGGCGCTGCACCGCATGGAGATGAGCGGGTGGATCCGCTCGGAATGGAAGGCCACGGAGACGAATCGCAAGGCCAAGTTCTACCGGCTAACGCCTGCCGGACAAAGAGAATTGCAGAACGCAGAAAAAAGTTTCGAGCAACTGGTGAAAGGAATCCGCGCCATGCTGCGGTACGCGTGAGGTGTGCCATGTCCATTTTTCGCCGCCTTGCAAACACTTTCTCGCGCTCGGAATTGCATCAGGAAATTGATGCGGAAATCCAATCGCATGTCGAAATGCGCATTGCGGACAACATCGCGGCCGGGATGTCTCCTGAAGAAGCTCGCCGCGACGCGCTGCTTCGTTTCGGGAGTCGAGTTGTAATAAGGGAACGCATGACGGCTGCGGATGCGGCGACGGCTTTCGACGCCTTCGGACGCGACCTGCGCTATGCCGCGCGCCAATTGCGCCGATCTCCAGCATTCACGGCCACCGCTCTGGTGACACTAATTCTTGGGATCGGCGCCAACGTCGTTGTGTTCAGCGTGCTGAATGCGGCGCTTCTGCGGCCCCTCGACGTGCCCCAACCTGCTGGCCTTTGCCACGTCGTGCACAAACAGCAGGGGTACGACAATCAGTCCTACCCCGACTACCTGGATTTTAAGAGCAAGAATTCGACCTTCAGCGACATGGCGGCTTACCGGATCGAGAGTGCAGGCCTCAGCACAAAGGACGCGGCTTACAAATGCTGGTACTACAGAGTTTCCGGCAATTTCTTCGACATGCTGGGCGTGCAGCCTGCGCAAGGCCGGTTCTTTCATGCGAGCGACGAACATGGGCCGAACTCCGCTCCCTATATCGTTTTGAGCGATGACTTTTGGCGGGCACATTTCGATGCGGATGCCCGCATCGTTGGGACTACGGTCGATGTGAACAAACATCCGTTCACGGTGATCGGAGTCGCGCCTCCAGCTTTTCACGGAACCGAGGTGTTTCTTTGGCCGGCCTTCTGGATGCCGATCGTCAACAGCCCGAGCGGCGATACCGCGGATTATCTCGCGAGTCGCTTCTCGCACAATCTTCTGATTCTCGGAAGGCTGAAGCCTGGCGTCACTGCGCAACAAGCCACCGATAATCTCAACGCCATCGCGCAGGAACTGGCGCGGCAGAATCGTGCCGACGATGGCCTGGACGCGAGACTGACAAAACCTGGTTTGATGGGCGACCAGCTTGGAGCCCCCGCTCGCTCGTTTCTGGCGGGAATTATGCTGTTGGCGTTGCTCGTGCTCCTTGCCGCCTGTGCCAACCTCGCCAGCCTCTTTGCGGCATGCACTGCGGACCGCAGCCGCGAACTCGCCATCCGGCTGGCAATCGGATCTAGCCGATGGAATGTCCTCCGGCAACTGCTTTCTGAGGCGGTCCTCCTCTCTGTTCTTGGCGGTGCCCTCGGAACCATTTTCTCCACTTTCTTGCTGAACGCCTTGACGCGCTGGCAGCCATTTCCGGAATTTCCGATTCATGTGGCCGTCAGCCCCGATCCAAAGGTCTACTTCGTAGCCCTGCTGTTGTCTATCGGAAGCGGGATGCTGTGGGGCCTGGTCCCGATGCGGCAGGTCTGGGCGACGGACTCCGCGCAAGTGATGAAGAGCAGCGGCGCCGGCACGATTGTTTTTCGCCGCTTCACGCTTCGCGAGCTTCTCCTGGGCGTGCAGATTACGCTCTGCACTCTGTTGGTCACGGCATCCTTTGTTGCCTTGCGCGGCATGCAGCGCTCGCTGCACGCGCCGTTCGGCTTCCAGCCGCAAGGCGTGCTCTTGGCCGAGACCGATTTGCACATGGGCGGACATTCCGATGCTTCCACCACGCAGATGCAGAAGCGCATGCTCGAGGAAGTGACCCGCGTCCCCGGTGTTAGCTCCGTCGGAATCATCGATGAGACCCCGCTCGGCACCGGAGGAAGCGGTTCTTTCGTTTTCCGCGTGGGTACGACTGATTTTCGGATGTCCACTAGCGCATTCGGCGCGAAGTATTTCTCCATCTCGCCCGGCTACCTTACGGCGGCTGGAACGCGCTTGCTGACTGGACGGGATTTCACTTGGCACGACGATGCCAGGGCACGCAACGTCGCGATCGTCAACCAGACGTTTGCCCAAAGAATGTTCGGGACCACCTCCCCGATTGGACTGCGTTTTCTGGTAGGGCAGGGGACCCCGTATGAAGTTGTGGGCGTGGTCGAAAACGGAAAGTATGAATCGCTGACGGAAGCGCCTTGGGCCGCAATGTTCTTCCCGCTCGAGCAGAGTCCCCAAAGTGACACGTCCTTGATTGTCCGCTCGCCGTTGCCGCCGAGCGAAATCGTTCCCGAACTCCGCCAAGTGCTTGCCCAAATTGATCCGAGCTTGCCGTTTGTGTTCCACACTTGGCCCGACGCGCTGGGGTTTGTTCAATTTCCGGCGCGCATTGCCACCGCCACTCTTGGAGTGATGGGTTTGCTGGCGGCCATGCTCGCCCTGACCGGAGTTTTCGGCATGGCCATGTATTCCGTCTCCAAGCGTATGAGAGAGTTTGGCATCCGTGTGGCGGTGGGCGCGCAACCAGTGCAGCTCATGCGTTCGGCGCTGAGCCGTCCTCTCATTTTGCTGCTTTCGGGCTCCGTGGCGGGATTGCTTTTGGGCGTGATTGCCAGCCAATTGCTGGCGCAAATCGTATATCAGGCCACGCCGCGCGACCCGCTGGTGCTTGGCGGAGTTGTGATCACCATGGCGCTGCTGGGTTTCGTTGCTACCTGGATTCCTGCCCAGCGCGCTTTCGGCGTTCATCCCGCGCGTTTGCTCAGGGAAGAGTGATAGAACGCGCCACGCGACTAGACCGCAACTGAGGAACCGGAGGGTGCTGAAGCGGAAGAAGCGGAAGAAGCGGCGGAAGCGGCGGAGGGCACATCCGTATCCGTAGTGGCTGACGCGGCAGCCGCGCGATAACGCACGATGAGCAGCGTTAGATCATCCGCCTGGCGCGCCCCTCGCGTGAAATTTTCGACGGCTTCGAGAACGCATTTCTGTAACTGCTCCAGCGGACATTCCAGCTGACCGGTGAGAACTTGTTTAAGGCGCGGCATGCCAAAAAGTTGCTCGTCGGGGTCCATCGCTTCCGTCACGCCATCGGTGAAAAGCACGAGCGTGTCTCCGGGTTCGAGCTTCAGGCAGGCTGCGGTGTATTGCGCTTCGGGCACAAGCCCCACGGGATAAGAGCCTTCCGTGAAGGCTTCCTCGGCGGCGCCGCGCCGTATGAGAAACGGCGAGGGGTGCCCGGCGTTGATGAATTCCAGGTGTCCGTTGTTATCCAGCAAGCCAAAAAACACCGTCGCGTAGCGGCCAACTTCGGAGTGTTCACAGAGAAAGCGGTTCACGTGATTGAAGACGCGCGCCGGGTCGGTGCCGAGCGTCATGCCTGACAGTGCACCCTGCAGCATAGTGGTCAGGATGGCGGCGCCGAGACCTTTCCCGGAGACATCGGCAATGACGAATGCGGTGCGTCCATCGCTTAGCGGGAAAACGTCGAAGTAGTCGCCTCCCACGGACAAGCACGGAAAATTCACGCCCGTCACGACAAAATTCGGTGTGTCCGGGAAATTGCGCGGGAGCAGCGCCTGCTGAATGTCGCGCGCAATGTTGATCTCCTGTTCGAGGCGCTGGCGCTCGCGTTCGCGTTCGACGAGGCGCGCGTTGTCCAGAATTCCCGCGGCGTCCGCGGCGAGCGCATCCAGGATTTGCCGGTCGAGCTTGGAGAAGGCGGCGGGGCGCCGCGAGTCCAGATAGAGAACCCCGAGGAGTTGCCCGCGCTTGATGTTGAGCATCGATTCCTGCGTGTTCGCGCGCGTCAGGGCCCGCAACGGAATCACCACCACGGCGCGTAGCCGCTGCGCGACGACGCTCTCTGCCGCCTGCAGACCCATTTCGGCCTGCGCGAGATCTTCTGTGATAACCGGCGATTGTTGCTTCAGAGCGAGTTGGATGGCCGTATAGCTGGGGGTAAGGCTCTCAGGCGGCAGGCGCAGTTTGCCGCTTCTCCGCGCAAGGTGCACCTTCAGCGCGCCGCCGGCGTCCGGTTCGAGTAGCAATCCGCGGTCGGCGTCAGTGATCGAAACGGTGTAATCCAGCATGTTTGCCAGAACTTCGTCCAGCGGAAGCTGGGAGTGCAGCAGCACGGTGGCTTCCAGCAGTTGGTTCAGCTTGTGAAGCCCGCCGCCGCTGGGCTCTGAACTGGTGATGTGCTCGATGCGCGTCAGCAGGTGCGGGATGGATTCTTCATCCGAGCCGCTGGAGAAGCGGAAGAAAATCTCGTAGGAATCCTCGAGGCCAAAGGTGATGACGTCGCCGTTGTGGAGCTCGCGGCTCTCCACTTTTTCACCGTTGATGAAGAGCCCCCGGCGCTGGCCGCGATCCTCGAGGTAGAAGCGATTGGCTTCGATGGCGATCGCGGCGCAATTGCGCGAAATGCGGCGGTCAGAAAGCTGCAGATGGTTGCCGGTCTCCGCGCCGCGCCCGATCAGGAAAGGCGATTGCGTGACGCGCACGTAGCGACGCGCACCGTCGGGAGAGACGACTTCGAGAACGGCATCTTCGCCTGGGAGAACGGTTTCCGGCACAGGTGATTTCCAGTGTCCGCATTGTAGCACGCCGAACGGGAACCAAAGGGAAGAGCGCGTCGGTAGCGGAGATCGCATCGAAAATTACGTCACTCGAAATTTGGGATGGCCTTTACTGGACTTCCATTAGCGGTGGTGCTTACTTGTAGTAGGCGGCGTTCTTTTCGCCGAAAGCCCTCAAATTCTCCGGCAGGTCGTCAATGGGGTAAATGGAATTGTAGTCGCACGCCGGCACACATGCGCCGCAGTCTGTGCACTCATCGGGATTGATGGGGGACTTCCGCAAACTTCCCTTCGTCCTTTCTCGGATGGATACAGTCGATCGGACAAGCCTCGATACAATTTTCATCCTTCGTGCAACTGTCGACGATGACGTACGCCATTTGAAAAACCCTCCCGCAGGTAAACGAGCAATTCCTATGCCAACCCCTGGGAATGGGAAACGATTGAATTCACCGGGAATAACCAACGGCTAGAAATTGCATCACGCAAATCGGACCAATTTGGGTGCGTGGGATCACACAGGCGCCGCGGCGCATCACCGGGAGAAGTGCGCAGAAAAAACGCTGATCAAGCAGTGGCGGGCCTGGATGGATGCGCTTTTACCGGCCCCAGGTCCGGGAGGAAGGCCGTCAAAATGCCAATCGCGGGAAGGTACGCGCAGACGTGGTAGACAAAATCAATGCTCGTGAGATCGGCGAGCTTGCCAAGAATCGCCGCGCCCACACCGCCCATGCCAAAAGCGAAACCAAAAAATAATCCTGACACTGCGCCGATTCTTCCGGGCATGAGTTCCTGAGCGTAAACCAGAATCGCGGAGAACGCGGAGGCGAGAATCAAGCCGATGATCACGCTGAGAATGCTGGTCCAGAGCAGATTTGCATACGGCAGAACCAGCGTGAACGGCAGCACACCAAGAATCGAACACCAGATGACCAATTTGCGGCCGACTCTGTCGCCCACCGGACCGCCAATAAACGTTCCTGCGGCCACGGCGCCCAAAAACAGGAACAGATGCAACTGCGCGTTCTGAATCGTGAGATGAAATTTGTTCATAAGATAAAAGGTGTAATAGCTCATCAGGCTGGCGAGGTAGAAGAATTTTGAAAACATCAGCGCCACGAGAATGGCCAGGGACCAGCCGATTTGCCGATTAGACAAGGCCGCGTGCGGATGCATCGAGCCCAGGGAAGCAAGATGCTCCGGATCGACAACCACCGGCTTCGGGTGTAGCGCTTTGTTCTTGCGAAACCATGCGCCAATATTCATAAGCAGCACGATGGCCAGCAGCGCCAAAAGCGAAAACCACGCGATGTGGGACTGCCCCTTGATGAACATAAACGCCAGCAAAGGACCGATGGCCGAGCCCGCGTTCCCCCCCACCTGGAACAGCGATTGCGCCATCCCGTGCTTTCCACCGGAAGCCATGCGCGCCACGCGCGATGACTCGGGGTGAAACACCGCGGAACCTATACCAACGAACGCTGCTGCCGCAAGAATGGTGAGGTATGTGGGTGCCATGGCAAAGGCCAGCAGACCTACCATGGTGATGCCCATGCCCAGGGCGAGCGAGTACGGTTGCGGCCGGCGGTCGGTGTAGAGTCCCACGACCGGCTGGAGCAACGAAGCCGTCAACTGCAGCGTGAGCGCAATTCGGCCAACCTGCCCGTAATTCAGATGGAAGCTGTCTTTCAGCAGCGGATAGATAGCGGGAATCAGGGATTGCACCGTGTCGTTCAAAAGATGGCAAAAGCTGATGGAGAGAAGAATCGGAAATACCGCTTTGGCCGCCACTGCGGCGCGCGGCTGCCCTGGCATGGCATCCAAATTCGCGCCACTCGCCATTTATGCCTGCAGTACCGGAAACATTTTTGCGCGGATTGGCAACATGCGTTTTATCTGGCGGCGGAAGCGAGCCGGCGGGTGACGTAATCGGAAACGTAAACGTCGAAAAGTTCGTTGAGGCGATGGCAAACCGGTCCGGGCGCGGGAATGGGGTGACCTGCGATTTCGCCAACACTAATCAAATTGCGGTTCGTCGAAGTGATGAAAACTTCCTCAGCAGCGTAGAGGTCTTCTGGATGTAGCGACTGTTCAACGATGGGAACCCCGGCTTCGGGCGCAATCTCCAAAAGAATGCCGCGCGTGATTCCTTCTAGGCAGCCCGAACTGAGCGGAGGCGTTAAGATCTTGCCGTTTTTTACGACGAAGATGTTGGCGGAAGTGCATTCGGCCACTTCGCCGCGCTCGTTGAGCATCACCACTTCATCGAAGCCTTCTTTGTTGGCTTCGGCGACGGACCAGACGTTGTTGAGCCAGGAAATCGTTTTCACGCCTGCAAGCGGCGAAGCAGCGTGGCGGCCGTGCCCACGGAGAGCCAGACGAACAATTTCACGATGCTCGGGAAGTCCCGCGCTGTAGATGAGGAGATCGACCTGCGGGCGGCTTTCCGCGCTTTGCCAGAAGCCCACAGAATTGTAAACCAGGTAGATGCGCGCACAGCCTTCCGTCACTTTGTTGGCGCGAATCACTTCGTGGAGGTGCACGCGGATTTTCGCCGCCGTATACAGCATGGGCAAATGGATGAGTGCGGCGTCTTTCTCCAGGCGGCGCCAGTGGCGCTCGTAAGCGAACGCTTCGCCGCGCGAGATGCGCACGGTGGTGAAGATGCCCCAGCCGCAGATAAGCCCTGCCTGGCCGGGAGAAAGCCGCACCTTCTCGATGGGCAGAAGGCTCTGGTTATGGAAGACGTACGGGTGAATCACTCTTGCGCCTCGTTCTGGGGACGAAAGAAATATTGTAACCGAATCTGGGAGTTGCAGGAGTGCAGTCCGGTGTCGAGAGATCGCTGACCCGCAAAAAGAGAGAGAACTGCGCACAAAGAGGTGCGAGAGGGGTCTCTGCGTTTAGAATTGGTCGAAAAATTCCCTGGGCATAAAAAATAGGGGCGGGCCGAAGCCCGTCCCTCGCAGAAATAAAGAGGGCCAGCGCTAGAAGATCAGCTTCAAAGCAAACTGCATCTGGCGCGAGGAGCCGAAATCGCCGGTTGGGAAGCGCGTACCCTGAATCTTGCCAAACGAAGCGCCGGTAACCGTAAGGACCGGGTTGCCAAAGTTCGGATGGTTTAAGAGATCGAACACCTCCGCGCGGAACTGGAGGTTGAGCCGCTCCGCGAGCTTGGTGTTCTTGGTCACGGAGAAGTCCGTATTCAGGAAGCCCGGTCCGGTGATGGCGTCGCGTCCGAGACTGCCCGGGTGGCAACTGCCAGGAACGACAGGATACGTTTTGCCTCCTGCGGTCGTGGGTACGCTGCTAAACGTGCACGGCACAGCAAAAGCCGCAGCGGGCGTCGAGGCGCAGTCTGGAATTGCTGGTGCGCCACCTTGTGGCGTTCCATTGAATGGCTGGCACACTGTTTTGTTGTTGAAATACTGCGATGGGCTCCCGGTACCAGAAACACGCTGGAGTAAATCGGGGCGGACGGTCAAGGAGATTCCCGGTCCGGGGCCGATGGCCAGGGTTGGTGTCAGAGGGTTTCCTGTTTGCGCTTGCTGAGTGACACCGAACTGCCAACCGGAGACCACGCGGTTAGCTTTGAAAGGCAGTTCGTAGAAGCCGCTCAGAACGACGCGATGCCGGACGTCAAACTCGGACAGGCCATAATCGCCTCGCGGGTTGTAGGCATTTTGCAGGAAGAGAGATTCACCGGTGGAAAGGGAATTGTAGTCCAAGGACTTAGAGAAAGTGTAGGAGCCTTGGAATTGCAATCCGTGCGAGAAGTGCTTGTTGACGGTGGCCCACAGTGCGTTGTAGTTGGAATTTCCTCCGCCGTTGACCTGGCCGCCGCCACTGAGATTGCCAAGCGGGCAGCCCGATGCGATCGCCGCGCACTGTGCGGGGAACACCGGACTGGTCGCGGGAAGCGTGGGGTACGGACGAGTAGACCCATAGACGCCATTGGTGACAAAGGGCTGGTTGATGTTTTGCAAAATCTGGAGGTGCGTGCCCTTCACGCCCACATAAGCCACTTCGACTCCGAGGGTGGAACTCAACTGGCGCTGAATCGTCAGGTTCCGGTCCTGTACATAAGCGTTGTCGAAATTCGGGTTAATGGCGAAGGGGCCCAAGCTGATGCCCGTACCTGCAGGGAATGGATTCTCCAACGTTATGCCATTCATTGAAGAGCCGAGAGATATCGGCACAGCGAATAACGGATTGGAGCTGAGGCCGTTGACGATGTTGGTCGTCGGATCCTGGGCCATGAGGGCATAAGCAGCGCGGATTGAAGTCTTGCCGTTCTTGAAGGGATCCCAAGCGAAGCCAAGGCGTGGTTGGAAATTCTTGTTATTCGTGTGGTAAGGCTGAGCGGCAGAAACCAAGGTGCCGTTAGAGGCGTCGAAATTGGTGAAGCGGTCCCTGGCGTCAGAGGGTGTGGAGTTCCAGGCATAGCGCAGCCCGATGTTAATGGTGACGTTGGGCTTCCACTTGAAGCTGTCCTGGGCAAAGGCGTCATAGGCAGGCTGTAGAATCTTGTTGTTCCCCGAGCCGAGCTGGTCCGTGAACAAATTGCTTTGATCCGCGAGGAAATTTGCCATCGTGCCGTAAGTAAAACTTCCAATGTTCTCGGCAATGTTGTTGTTATAGGCCCGCCGCATTTCACCACCGAAAGCAAACGTGTGCCGACCCTTAAGCCAGCTCAGAGTGTCATTCAAAACGCCCGTGGTGTCGCCGCGACCCTGCGGTTCATTCGTTGGGCCGCCGAAGCCTAAGGCGCCTGCGACGTTAATAAAGGGTAGACCGGTGGCAACGGGAGAGCCTGCTGGCATGCCAATATTAAACTTCCTAGGGTCCAAGAAACCGTTTGGAATGAAAGTTAGGTGAATGCGGTTAAAGCCGAGACGCACAGTATTGGCGAGAGCCGGGCCGAAGGTGTGGTCCTCGCTTAAAGTGCCCAAATGCCGGAAACCTTCGCGGGTATCGCCAAATCCAGGAACGTTCGCGCCAATGGCGCCGCCGGCCGTGGGTTCCTCGCGCAGGTCCTTCTGAACGACGTAATAGCCATGGATACGATCCTGCGTGCGCAGGTCGAAGTCAAAATCGGCAGAACCTTGGTTAAGGTTCACATTGGCAACAGTGCCTCCGGTGAAACCTGTCCAGTCCGCCTGAGCGGTTGATGCGTCCGAGGCTTGATGGAAGTTAGCAGCGGGAAGAAGAGTTACCAAGCTAGCTACTGCCGGAGCGGTGACAGTCGCTATCTGGTTCTGGCTGGGGACGGTGCTGGTAACAGTCAAGCTTTGGTGCTGGCGCAAACCCTCATAGGCGAGAAAGAAGAAAGCCTTGTTCTTCTTGATGGGGCCGCCAAAAGCAGCGCCGAATTCGTTGCGCTTGAAAGGGGCCTGGGGGTTCGGCGCGGTGTTGAAGAAGTTACGAGCATCAAGATCGTTGTTGCGAATGAACTCAAAGGCCTCGCCGTGATAAGAATTGGTTCCGGAACGGGTCGCCATGTTGACGATAGCGCCGGAGTTTCGCCCATACTCTGCCGGGAAGGCCGAGTTATCGATCTTGAATTCCGAAAGCGTGTCAATCGGCGGTTGAAAGGTAATCTGGTTCTGCACCGGGTCGTTCAGATTGATGCCATTCACCAGCCAATTCGTAGTGTCCTCGCGCTGGCCTGCGGTATTGATGCCGAAAGAGCCTTGTCCGCGCAGAGGAGCTGAAAGAAAGCCGTTGGCAGGAGGCGTGATCGTGCCGGGAGTTAACAGGCTGAGATCGGTGAAGTGGCGGCCGTTCAGGGGGATGTCTTGCACGTATTTGTCATTGATCACCTGGCCCATGCTGTTCGTGGTCGTGTCAAGGATTACGGCATCGGCCGTGATCTCGACAGTTACTGTGGCTTCACCAATTTTGAGCTGCACATTTCGCGTGACCGAGGTCGCAACGGGAAGATCAAGGTCGGTGACCACGGCCTTTTGGAAGCCTGCGGCCGTGACTTCGATCTTATAAACGCCGATGGGCAGAGAGGGAAAAAGATAAGCTCCAGCACTGTCGGTCTGCGTGTTTGAGGAGATGCCTGTGGCTTGATTGGTTGCGGTGACCTTAGCATTGGGAACCATAGCCCCGGTGGCGTCGGTGATAACGCCGCTCAGAGTGGCGGTGGATTGCGCCGTGGCCGAGGTAACTAAGCTACACAACAGAAGAACCGAGAAGAAAACAGAGAGGCACCCATTTCGCAGCAACGACTTCCTTGCAACAGCTTGCATAAGGCTGTTCCTCCTGGAGTCCAATAAGACTCCATCAGATGAAAGTGAGCGTGCTCTCAACCGAGTCCGTGGTTGGCTGGAAGAACTGCGCCGCGGAACAAGCACGGTTTCCCTGAAGAATGAATTTATTTGCAGTCGGGAGCCCATCCCCTTGAGTCCAAGGTCCACACCCCCCTTTAGCGCTGGCAATCCTGGTTCCAGAGGAGCGAAGAAAGTATTTTCAGGCATCACGCCTTGAATCAACGATTTATGGAAGCTCACCGCCCCCCAATAAACCTTAGGGCGCCGCAGGGCTCCAATAATTTGAAGGTCCCTACGAAATACAAGAGATTCGCCATGCAATTTGGAACAGCACAAATCTTCTTTCCAAGGAAAGTAGGGTGAATACCCGAGGCTAAGGAAAAATCAGAATATCTTCAGACTGTTGTTCGGGGAAAAGACTGGGAGGACCTTCCGCCGAGGAGTGAACTTTCGGATCATTCTCAAAGCCAACTCTTCGCCGCGGTCAGGAGGTAAACCATCCGGCCGAGAAGCTCCGGGCAAATCCTTTGAGGCCAGGGGTACACACAGGCCTCCGCTGAGGCCTCAGGGTAAACAGGAGGAGGGGAGGAGGAGGGCTTTGCTTGGGTCGATGCGATTGGCGTCCAGGAGATCCGGATTCGCTTTGGCGATGCAGGCCCAGGCAGTGCCGGTGCCCAGTTGCGTTTGCGCGATGGTCCAGAGCGTGTCGCCGTGGCGGACAGCGTACTTGGTCGGAGTTCGCGGCGGAGCGAAAGAAGAAGGAAGAACAATTTCCGACCCCACTTTAAGTACGTTTGGATCGCTAAGACCGGGATTGAGGGAAAGCAGTTCCTGCCAGCGGCGTCCATCGCCTAGACGTGAGGCGGCAAACTTCCAGAGAGAGTCGCCGGGCTTGACGATGACGACAGTGAGTTTTCCGGAAATTGCCGGTGCAGGCGCGACACGCGCAGATGGTGGCGCAGGCAGCACGCGGGGAGTGCGCGGCGCCGGGACGAGTGCAAGGGGTGTGGCAGCAAAGGTGCGCGGGGCAACGGGCGGTGCGGGCAAAACGCGCGGCCGTTCGAAGGGGGATCGCTTGACGAACGGCCGCACCACTCGCGGAGCAGGCTGAACCACCGTGGGAGGGTCCACGGTTACAGAAGGAAGCAAGGGCTGGGCCGGTGGCTTGGGCGAAGCGAGCACAGACGCGTCCGCGAAAGGAAGAGGAAATTGCGCGGAGCGCTGAAGTTGTTGCGATTCTTTTTGTCGGCGCAAACGGCGAGCGACATCGCCAAGCGGAACGTCGACGGAAACTGAGGAAGGCGACGTGGCATTGGCGTCTTGGGGGACGGCGCTGTCGAATGCATCTTGCGGCTTTTGCGGGTTGGCAGGAGACGCGGGCTGATTCTTGCGCGCCTCCAACTGGGCGCGATCTTCCAGCGTAAGAATGTGTTCGCGCTTCAGGTCTTCGGCAGTGTAAACGTGCTTGGACTTTTTTTGCAGGCTTTGTTTGCGGGCGCGTTCCTGGCGAGATGCTTCACTAACACTTGGGTCTTGCTGAGCTTGGTCTTGAGCTTGAGCTAGAACCTGATCTTGGACTTGTTGAGATTGTGCGCGACATTGAGCAGCGCCCGCAAAGGCGAACGAAAAAATCAGGACAGAAGGGACACAACACCGTAGAAAGCCGGAAGGGGACTTTGCGGCACTCAAGTGGCTGACCCGGGCTGGGGCGTCAAGATCAGGGCTTGCCATGCAAACCGACCAATGACGGGGGACAACGCCTAACTAAGAGTATACCCCCAAAGGCCATTTCAAGGAAGCGGATTTTTTCCGAATTGAACACATGGCTATCAGGAGGAGGGTAGATTCGAGGAAGCAGAGAGACACATTATAAGGCAGCGCTTGCGGATCCGGGACGCGCGTTCTGGTGTTCAACTGCCACGTACCTGGCGAGATTCTACGTAGAGCGCCGGCAGTATGGCGAGGCAGAAGCACTCTTTCAGAAGGTGCTGGAAATCTACGGAGAAGATGAAAGTCCGAACTCGAATCTGCCTCACCATCTTCAAGAGTTCGCGAAACTCTACGAGGCGCAAGGAAAATACGAGGCTGCGGAGGGGCTGCCGGGCGAGCCCTGGATGATTTGGCTGGATTCTGCCGGGCGAGAGGTCGCCACGCAGAGGCGGAAGAGCTTTACCGCAGAAGCTGACCACTGTAGAGGAACACCTAAGGTCTGAAGTGGATCGGTCGAAGAAGCGTTGGCGACCCTGGCGAAATAGGAAGGAGCTCGAGGTTCGGACCAGCCGGAATCAGATTCCAATTAGCATCGCCCTCGACGGCCTCGCGCTGGTCTACGAAGATCAAAAGAAGTATTCTGAGGTGGAGCCGCTCCGCAGACGTTCACTTGAAATCAAGGAGCGCGCTTGGGGCGAGCGGTACT
>Ga0209473_1000010_pt1 | contig 123000 bp, 97 predicted proteins | sample GraSoiAngelo_133_FD_185890 | JGI IMG/M metagenome (GOLD analysis project Ga0209473, IMG submission 185890) | Grasslands soil microbial communities from the Angelo Coastal Reserve, California, USA - 14_0929_05_20cm (SPAdes) (version 2) | ecosystem: Environmental > Terrestrial > Soil > Grasslands...
AGTTTTTGACAGACGGGTTAGTGGACAAGAGCACCTGTTTCGCGACTAGCGCCCATATATATCTCCTAATGCACATCAATTCGGGAAAATTCACCGCTTCTAAGGGTGAAAAAGCTAAAAAATCTTGCCTTAGAAAAATCTACCTGCTTTTCAGGGCACTGGCGCCTGCGGCATCCAGCAGCTTTTCATGGGTCCTCGCTACTCTGCTAATGGGCGCCGAGTCGACAAAAATGGTCGCCCCTCGCAGTATTTTTTCTCTGGGTTTGCACGTCAGAAAGGTGCGTCGTTCCGCCACTGCGATACAGCTCTTATCTCTACTAATGCCCATGCCTTCGGCAAAAGTTAGCGCTTGCCAAAACAATTTGGCGGCGATTCTCGAAAGAGATTCGCCGCCTACTCACGACTGCTGCGCGAAACATGCTCAGCTCGGCCTCAGTCCCGGAGTCGAGTTTGCTCCAGACAGCAAACTTACCGCCCACGAGCTTGGCGCGTTCGTGCATGCCGGGCAAACCGTAACGTACAGCGCGTCTGTCTCTACCAAGGATTTTCGGGTCAATGCCTTTGCTGTTGTCGCGGACGCGTAAGCGGAACTGCCGCTAGTCATAGCGGATTTCCAACTCGATGCGCTGCGCATGTGCATGGCGGAATGCGTTGCGCAGCTGCCTCGCAGCCTAAGCGCTAGACTTTGTCGCAGACAACCCGAGCCAGGTTTCGCAGCGGGCCCTCAACGTGCACGCGAAAGTCAGCCCGGTTCCCGTCGGACTTGATTTGCAGCGAGTTCTTCTCGGAGCACGCTGAGCGACCGACAGCCACGATGTATTTGAAATCAACTCAAGTGAGCGCTGATTAATTGACGGGATTCTGGCTGGAGTTCTTAGCAGGCTTCGGGCGAGACAAGAATGAGACTGCCGTTTGAGTCCTTTGGACATCGTCGCTGTGTTTCCAGCTCAGGGAAGATCCGCGATCTGCGATACCGGCCAATACAATCGGCAACTTTCCTGTCGGCTGAATGTCACCAAAAATCGCTTTGACAGCACTGAGTTCGGAATTGGGAGAAAGGGAATACGTACATAAGTACGTCTGAATTTCCGGGAAACTTTCGATGACGTAGGGATTACCAATAGCGACCACCGCGATCTTCTCAGAAGCGACCGACATCAAGATATGCATGAGGGCTTCAGAAGGTCCAAGCAGTCCGAAGGAGGTGACGGCCACTCCATTCAACACTCGTTCTCTGATTGCTGTGTGCGAGGTCGCAGTGGCGATGATGACCTTATTAGCGTTCTGGACCGCGCTTATCAAACTCGAGCTAATGCCCTTCGCATTCGTCTGGTCAATCAGAAATACCTGGGCCGCGGGGATCCGCTGCTTGACTGCGGCAGCAAAGGCATCGCCTGAGTCGCTCGATAAACTGCTCTTAAAAACAACAAAGACCGGAGCACCGGCACCATTATGCTCCGCACTGTGCACTTCTGTTTCATTCAAAGGCAAAACCCTTCCGCTATCTCTGACGAGGGTCATGGCGCGGTCGGCAACTTCTTGAGCGAAGCGGTCGGCGCCTGCGGCGTTCATCGTAGGGTCGATGCCATCGAGATTCACGATTCGATGTTTATCCAATCCCAATGATTCTTTAGCTTGCAAAATCTTGAGTACGGATTCATCGATTCGCTTTTCAGGGATCTCGCCGGATCGAACCGCATTCACGATCGCATGGAAAGCGGCGTCCAGATCTTCTGGAAGTGCTATCACATCGTTCCCCGCTTTCACGGCATCTACCGCAGCGCAGGCTGTCGCACTTTGACACCGCGAAGCATACAACTGCATTAGTCCACGCATTTCAAGCGCGTCCGTGATCACCAAGCCATTAAATCCCAATTTGGTCTTTAGAGTACCGTTGATCACCGTTGCTGAAGTTGTAGCCACGTGAAGCGGATCAGGATCTAGAGCAGGGACTCTCGCATGCTCGATGAGAACTGCATCGACTCCAGCTCGAATCGCCTGCCTGAAGGGTTCGAACTCGACACGTTGAAGGTTTTGAAGATCGCCGGTGATCGTGGGAATGCCTTTATGGGAATCCGAAGATGCGCCGCCATGACCCGGAAAGTGTTTTGCAGTTACCATGAGCCCGCCTGCATGGGCTCCATCGACAAAGGCGGCCACGAAGGCCCCCACTGCCTTCGGATCGTCGCCGAAGGAGCGGTCATTGATGATCGGGTTGAGAGGATTGGTATTCACATCCGCGACCGGAGCAAATGCCCATTGAAAGCCGAGCGCACGGGCTTCTGTCGCAGTCATTTTGCCAAGATCATAGGCCGCCTGGGTGTTTGCAGTGGCACCGAAAGCCATGGGAAATGGGAATCCAGGAACTCCTACCAGGCGAGAGGCTAAGCCGCGCTCGAAGTCAGCCCCAATGAGCAGTGGAAGTTTAGAGTCAGTCTGAATCTGGTTGGCTACCCGGGCGGCCTGAATTGGCGAGATCCGTACCAGATTCGCTCCGCGCATATGAAGTCCCAATGCAAGAGATCCGACGTGATATTGCTGGATTTCACTGCGCAGCTGCTTGTAGTCGGCCGCTTCGAAGTTGTCGTAGTCAGCGAAGTAGCGCACTTGCAACATCTGGCCGACTTTTTCTTCAAGCGATAGGGTCCGCATCGTTTGCACAGCCCACGATGTTGGTTCTGCGCTTCTGTTCCGTTTTGAAGATTCTTCTTCACCTATTCCAAAGACGGCTAACAAGCAAGTAGTTAACGCCAAGAAAATTACTTGGCTCCGGAAAGTGTGCCGGAATGTAGATGGGAATCTCGAGTGCTTGTGATCGCTGGCGGAAGGAGCCAGCCTCTGCTTATAGAGAGCGCCAAATTTCGTAATCATGGTTTCATTGATTTCGTAGGAAGGACTTGAGGAAGTCACAAATGAATTACATCGCGAGCAAAGCATTGCCTGCATCAGGGAATATGCTGAGTCGAGTGTTCGATGATGCCTAGGGTTGCAGAATATATGTTCTAATCCGAGAGGATTACATCCTTCCTAGTCATGTCGTTCGCAGTTTGCAGGTTCGCGCGTGTTAAGGTTTCAGGATTAAGGGCCCTGAATTTTCGGGTAAGCGTTGCTGAACTATGCTAGACGGCACAACCGCGCGCTTTTGCTTCGCGCCACATGCGATCTCGGAGCTCTTGCAAGCAGCAGAATTCCGGAATCGGTGGGCGAACCATCAAATCGACTTGCCTTCAAGTTGTTTTGGTTCCGCCGAGTTGAACAATCTCCAGAATGAGAGAGTCGGCCCTCGACGAATAAACCGCAGCAGAATGATCCAAAATATCTGTTAGCGGCTGGGCTTCTTGCCATTGATGAAGTCTTTCCACCGTAAAACGGCCGATCACACCGTCTAGCTGCAAAGCCGACAATATCTGGGTTCCGTTCTGCATAGAAAGGAATAGTTAGGGTTTTAAGGATACGCGAGCGCCATGCTTTCAATCGACTGTTGAAGAGTATCCGCTGCCTTCGACATTGGATAGGGTGTAACGGTCAGGAGAAAAATGTGGTCGTGGGTTTCCGCAACATATCCGAAAACTTTGCTTTGGCTTTTTGGATTCAGTGCCGTCAGCCTATAAGCCGGAGCTTTGCCAAGCCTAATCGGTATGAGACCGCTGATCGGCTTAAGCGAGCTATGCTCCATGCTGCCGAGAGTCATTTGCTTGGCGAGTGTTAGCAGAGGAATCCGATTCTTGCTCGTTAGGTACTCCTTGGGGAGTTTCCACCCGGCCAAGAAAATTGTGCCAATAGGTCGTGTCCCTGGAACTGAAATGAAAGCAATATCGATGTCTTCGTTGCAAAATGGACCCTTACAATTTGGATCAGCCGGGCGGGGCGGCGACGGTGTCAGCCCGAATCTGCTTTGCATTTCGGGCGTGAAGAATTCCCAATGCTCCGGTAAATTGATTCTCATCCCCAACACTGGATTCGTATAGATGTGATCGCCTGAAAGTGCTCCTTTTCCCACATCGCTGCTGTGCATAGCGAGGGTGACTCCAGAAATGAACATCACCAATGAGACCGTCATTCCTACCATACTGTGCAATTTGATGCGCCTGGGCTGGGGATCGGCGTCTCCCCTGAGGTCTATTCAGCGCAAATTTGTCTCTCGGCCAATATCAATGCGTTATGGCACGAATGACATGGTGTCGTAAGGCAGCTGCCAGTGGCGATGCAAGCTGTGTTCATCATCAAGGTCAAAGTGTTCTGAGATTTTTACCTGGAGTGGTGGGCGACGCAAGCCCTGCTACGCACAATGAGGCTTTTCCGTGTTGGTCGAAGCTGAGCGCTTAAGGAGAAACAAGAGTTTCCCTTGAATCTTTCCGGCCAATTCGTGTTCTCCACATCTCAGAAATAGCTGTTTAGCTTGCTCATAGCTCTTAATTGCCTCCAGCAGTTCCCCCAAAGTTTCAGACGCAGAGGCGAGAGATGACATCACCACCGCGCGAACGCGGTCCGATATAGGACTTTCTGCAAAGAGTTCCCTCGCCTTGTTGAGGGAAGTCTTTGCCTCGTGCGGCATGTTAAGGTGCAGCTGGATAAATCCGATCGACGAGAGTTGCTGAACCTGCATCTCAAGGTTGCGGCAGTGCTCATAATGTGAGAATGCCCGCATATAATAATCAAGTGAACCGCGAAGCTCGCCGCTGCGATACAGCACTGTCGCTATAGCGGAGGTCAAGCGTGCAAGGAGCGAAGGATCCTCGAGAGATCTAGCCAAGCCGTAGGCTTCTTGATAATCGGCAACGGCTTCATTCCATCTTTTTAGTTCGTCGTGGACTCGCCCAAGATTTTGCAATGCATTTACTTCGCCACGAATATCGTGCTCCTGCTTTCTAAGAACGAGTTCATCCCGGATAAGCTCGATGCACTTATTGAGATTACCGGCTTCGAACTCCTTGGAGACCATCCGGCTTATCGCATTTGCCTTCCTAATTGATTCGAGCATTTGGGCGCTTTCTTGCTTGTTGCTTCGGCTATTCTCGTTCCTGGCGAACTTAATCAACTCTCCTCCAAACAGATCTCATGCCAGACACCTGGAATACCTTTGAGTCTGTACAATTCGTCTCCACCGAAATAGAAGCCTACATTCGAGACTTTAGCCTTCCTTCCAGAATATCGCAGCTGGTCCGGTTGCAATGGATTGTGATACTTCCAGTTCTTCATGAATTCCAACAGAAATTCCTTATCTTTAACTCGCACCCTACTGCCAACCGGAAACTCGGCTACATTCGGTCCTTTCTTAGCTCCCATTTCGTTACCCCCATCAAAATGGAGTTGGCACGAAGGAACCCGGAGGGATCGGCACAGGATTGTAGAGTTGAAATTGTAGAGACCCCCCGCTGGTGACTGGGCCTCCCTCGGGAATGAACAGATTGGTCTGTGGTGTCTGAAATGTCACAGAAAAATCCCCCTTTCCTGGATTAATCTCCAACAAAGATTGAACATCCATCGGACTCGAACCGGGTGGAATTTGAGATGGTAATGTAACGTAAGACTCAGCATTGATTGCTCCTGACTCTTCTATCAGGGCAGCCGTTCCCTCAGTAGTGTAATGGGTAACAGTAACCATCGTACCGTCCGCGATCGGTGAGACAGCTGTGGTTGCCCCAGCCAAGCCTCCCATCATTCCAAGCCCAAGTCCTGCGACCCCCAATGTAGCGTAGCCAGCTGCATTGCCAGCACCGGCGGCATTAACCCAGGTGCTTCCACAATTGGGACAAGACGGACTGTTATGAAAGATATCAAGGGGAATCGGAGGATCATAAGATGGGGGGGGGCTTGACGATGTGCCACTGCGGGTAGTAGTTCCCCCACCAATAACTTGGCCGTTATAGATAATTGTAGTCGTGGTTGATTCTGTTGGTTGCGGCCCGGGATTTGGGCTGAAGAAATTGCCAACCGCGCCGCTGACAGAATTCCATACATTCGAGAAGAATCCTCCTATGGACCCCCAGAAGCCATGGCTGCCGCCATCGGAAGATGAAGTGTCGTCTCCGGTTGGATCCTCGTTTTCGATCGGATTGTCAAGGGCATAAACATACTTGTTCAGCGATTGAGGATTGGAGAGGTGACCTGACAGCCGATCAGGGCTTGTGAATCTAGCAAACTGGCTGCTCAGCATGCGAGCGTTGGCGTTCTCCAGACCCGACTCATCGTCATGTTCATATCCGGTGAACTTGTAGTGACTTGTTGTGAGCTGCGGATTGTATTCGTAACCAAACGGCAAGTACGTTGCTTGCCAAATTGGGTAGCCGTTGCCGGATGTCATCATCCTGGCAGAGCCCAGATGATCTCCGTGGTAATAAGCCGTGGTTAGAGCCGTATTGCTACCCTGCCCGGAGTAGATGTCGATTTGATGGCCGAGACCTGTCTCCCCGGAAGTTCCGGCAACCGAGCCGATCGGAGAGCTGGATTGCCCGGTGTAGAGGGATCTGACCGTGCCGTCAGAGCTCTCTAGAGCGATTTGCCCGTACATGATGATCCATGAGCCGACAGCAGTGTCGCTCTCACTGTTTGCCGCAACTTGCGTGATGGTCTTGCCGGCCAGACTTGTGAGATCGACGGTACGGGCGTGGTAGACGCCTTGTGTCTGATCGTCGTTCAGTTAATAGCCATCCTGGTCCTTCACCGTCCAGCCAGAACTTGTACCGTCACCGAAGGAAAGAATCATTCCTCCCTTTGCACCCGTGAATTGATATTGCCAGAGGTAAAGTTTGTCACCTGAACGAATCGTGTAATTATTCAGAGCACCGGGGTTTCCCCAATAGAAGAAGGCATATTGACCGCTGGAGTTAGCGGTTCCATAGATGCGCAGATTCTGCCAGTAATCATCCGCACGAGCCAGGCGACGATTGCCCAAGAAGATGTAGTCAGACCAGCCCTTAGCCGGGTCATTCTCCGCGATAACATTGCCCCCGACGCGAATGTACTCCGTGTAAGTCGAACCGGTATCCTTGCGGACGCGCACGTTACCGTAATCATATGTATAAGTACCTACGCCCGCATTTACGGACGTTAACTGGTTGGCGGCATTGTAGGCGTATGTATTCATGCCGTCTGAAGTCAGGTTGCCGGCGGCATCATAGGAGAAGCCGCTATCGGCAATCTGATTCTTTGTATTCACGAGGACACTCAGGCCAGGAGCAGTGCCCGCAGTCACATTTTGCTGCAACAGATTGCCGTAGACGTCGTAAACGTAACCAAGTCCCCAATTGGTTTCGTTAGCTGTGGCCAATCGATTTAAAGGATCATATGTAAAAGATTGTGTCCGTGCGGAGCTCAGGTTATCCGCTACGCTCATCACATTGCCATCGTTGTTTCCAGACGCATCCAGGTAACTCAACGAGTGGCTCATGAAAGTTGTTGAAGCGGTTCCCAGCTGTTGGGAGATCATCTGAAGGCGATTGTTGTAGTTGTAAGTTTCGCTCAGTCCCGAGCCGCCATTCAGCGGTAATCCTTTCGCGGCTCCAGTCGGAGCGTAGGTTAGACCTGAGGCGTACGAATAATTTTGCCCCGAACCATGGATAGAAGTTTGGGTGACTGACGAGACTCTTCCCGCATTGGTATAGGCATATGTAATCTGCCGGGTACTCGGATAATTGATCGTAACCAGATTACCGCCCGGACTGTAGGTCAGAGTTGTCGTGAACGCCGCTATCCCGCAATTCGAAGGCAGACACTCTGTTTGACGCACAATGCGTCCAACTGTGTCGTAGCTGAAAATCCTCTCTGATCGGTTGCCGGCTACTGCTACATGGCTCAACCGACCCTTCGTATTACTAAGCGGGACAGTCCACAGTGAGCCCTGATCATATTCATAGGTCACAGTCGGAGTGCCATCGGAATAGCTTTTCTGTTTGATCCGATTCAAGGAATCGTATGCATATGTCGTCGTTATGCCACGCGCATCTGTCTGGCTGCACGGATTGCTGGGATTGCCGCTGCACAGGCTGCTGCCGCTGACGTAGGAAAATGTCGTCGTGCCGCTCTCCGGGATAATGGAAGACGTGACCCTGGAGAGACCGTCATAGACATACGTGCGGCTCTGGGCCTGTTGCGCGATAGCTTTGAGGTTATTCAAGCCGTCATACTTGTAACAGGTGGCTACATTGAGTATTCCTGAAGAGTTTGGCTCATCGACTTCGATTATCTTGCCGAAGCCGCTATACCACGTCAGTCTCTTTTTACCCGCCTCATCGCTCGACAGCACTGGATATCCAATGCCGTAAGTCCCGATGGAGCACAGCTGTGAAACCGAACCTGCAGCGGCTCCGTATGAAACGTTTACAGCGTTGTTATCAGGCCGAATGATTTGGGTGACACGGTCGAGACCGTCGTATATAGAAGTTGTTGTCCCATAAGTCGACTCCGTGGTGCTTCGGTAGGGGTTTGATACTGCTCCAGCACGACCGTTTACGTCGTAGCTCGTGTCTGTCGAGGTAGTCCCCTCGGGATCGCTCACGAGAGAACTGCGGATCTTGCGGGCAACACCGTCAAAAATGGTTTGGTCGTGGCGGCAACTGGTGCAAGCGGTTGACGGTGTTGCATCATTGATGCCAGTGTACGTGTCAGTCTGCGTGGCGGAGGTATAGGAAGTGTCGACCCAACCCCCAGCGGAATCGGTGGTGATCGTCCGACGGTTAAGAGGGTCCAGATAGTGGGAATACGAAGTCGCTCCATTTTGGTCGGTGCTGAACGCGGCGCCACCATTCCCGAAATAGTATCCTGCCGTTTGCGCGCCAATTATGGGAAGCGTAGTCGTTGTGGGATAAGCGTTCGTCACTCCCGAGGGGGCGTAGCCGGGCGGTGGGTTAGCGCCCGTATCCGTATAGAAATTATCCGCATAGCTGTAGGTGGTGATATTGCCGGCCGAATCAGCGCTCTTGGTGACGTGTCCGGTTATGTCATACCAGTATTTCCACGTCAGGTAAGTGCTGCCCGCCACCCACTTCTGGACTGTGGTGACGTTCCCACGCGTGGATCGCGAGATGTCGAAAGCGCTGTCATGCTGAACAACGCCAGGTACATCTGACAATCCGGTGAGATCGTAGCGGTCGTAGGTATAGAGTGTCTGCGCAAGCTGTGTTCCTGCGCCGTTCTTCACAGTAACCGAAGTGGGAAGGTTCAGCATGTTCTTGGACAGGTGAGCGTCGTCACTCACATAGGTGATGTCCGTCTCTCGGTCTGGAGTGGTGCCTGGCGTACCTGTATAGAGGTTCCAATCCTTCACCGCGGTCACAAGCGTGTTCCAGGTAGCGTTATAGGAATATTCGGTTTTCTTTGTGACCGTACCCGTGCTGCTGTTCAGGCTGGTCGTGTGCCGTGACTTCGTGACATATGCAGCGCCGTTGCATCCTGTGCACGTCTTGGAAAGATCGTAATCGTTGGTGACCGTAGCAAGTTGCGCTCCGGAGTGGTCGTAATAGACCGCCTGACTGTTCCAGGCGCCCCCGTTCAGCGTGAAAGTGTATTGAATCGAATCGTTCGAGGGCTTGGTTACAACCACTTTCTGCTGACAATTCTGCGAGCCACCACTGCAGCTAGAGATCACGCTTGGTGTGTAGGACCAAGTGCCGCCGACAGTCGTACGGCTGCTGATCCAGCGGTTTTTTTGGCCGTAAGAATCGACAAAATTCGTGTAGCCGTAGGAGAGCAGCCCTCCTGTCGGCAGAGTCACGGTAGCAAGTTCACCGTAGCTGTCATAAGTAAATTGATAGCTAGTGCCGTTAGGAAGCTGAACCGAGGAGAGGACCTGGATGCTCCCCGAGTATTCCGTCACTCCAGATTGGCTAAACGCGGTGTTAACAGTGATGTTCGAGTAATTCAGCGTGTAGCGATTCGTCGTATTTTGTGATGAGAGCACGTCAAGGAACGTTTGATTGCCAACGACAGTCGTTGTAACTGGAACACGATTCAGAGTATCAATGGCGTCTCCATTGCCCTTCTGGGTGACGTAGTTTCCATTGTTATCGCGCGGCACGTCATAAAGCTGATTGCCGGTGGTGTTAATAACGTATGCCTGGGTGAAATTCGACACCCACATGTGGTATCCGGAAGCGTCACTGGCAAACGCATCATTCGAGGAAACGTCGGCGGAGCAGCCGCTCTTGGTCTCTACCGGGAAAGGAATCTTTGTTCCGTCAGGTGACGTCCACACGAAATTGGTGTAGTCCGTATAGGTGCCTGATTGTCCATTCGTGCAGTTGTAAACGTTGGCGTCGTAGGTTACCGTGCCGGACTTGCGAACGTGCACAAATCTCCATCCGGAATTGGAGTTCATTGGCTGCCAAACCTGCGAAGTCCCGTTGTCGACCGGCATCCACATCCTGCTGTCATAGACCAGCTTTTCGCCGAGGACGATGTTGCCCCGCTGTGGTGGCGAAGCGATTGGAATCTCCAAATGCAGGTTGCCGTTCGAGACGTTGACAAAGCCGAGTTCGACGGGAAGCGAAGTCGTGAATGTCGGCGCCCCGGTGCCATTGACGTAGTCTTGCGCCAAGGTTGATTTAGCGCCAAGCAGGAGAATTCCGAGGGACAGAAGAAGCCGGAAAAATGATTTTGAACGCAGAATTAGCATGACGATACTCTTCATAGGGTGATTCATTTTGGTATTCGATCCGGATTACTGCAGTTGGAAATCGCTATCGGAAAGACCGGTGTCAAACTTGATGTCGGTGATCTGTAATGACCATACTTTTTGGCCGCCGACGTATTCGGAAACGCTGAACGGCACCATGATTCCATTGACCGGGCGGTAGTCCCCAAAGTAGACCGAGTGTGCGACATCTACTGTCATGGAACGCGTGGGATGTGTCTGATCGTGAATACCCACCAGCAGATGTGTACTCGGTTCAAAGTAAAAGTCAGCATCCATCAAACGATTGCCAGAGCCATCAGGGTCCTTTTGAAACAGATTCTTGTGCACTCCGAGATGTTCGAAGCTTGAGTTCTCTATGCTCGACGTGCCTCCGTAAGTCAAGGAAGCAGTGTTGTCGATGCTGAGGGACTGCAAGCGGGCAGCAGGAAAAATCAGATTTCCGAGCGTGATCGCATTATGAAAAGGAATTGATGTGATCTTGCCGTTGGTATCGCGCAAGCTGCCAGAGCCCGCATTCACTGCCCACGAGCGTGTGCCGTTAGCAAGTACAGAGTCAAAGCGCAGTTCGTTAAGGCCTTTTCCGCGGACAGTTGCGCTGCCCTTCTCTTCTGTGCCAGCCCAGTAATAGGTGATATCGCCGGTTGCAGTGAAGTCCTGCACGGCCAGGCTTTGAACACCCCCCATGGCGGCCGCTGCACTGGCAACTAAAGCCGCCGCCTTGGGGTCAGTCACCTGGCTAGGAGCGCTCGTTCCACTTGGCTGAGCCGGAGCAGCCACAGATACAGGCGCCTGAGCAGCTGGTATCCCGATGCCTGAAGACGTTGTGGGCTGAGTTTGAGCAGCGGAGTGAGCCGCAAGGAGGCAAGTGCAAATGAGAAAGGGCAGATAAGGTTTCATGTCTTTGGAAAAATGTTTCTTAGTAAGGACCTGGTCAGAGTAGAGGCTGGACTCGGCGCAAGTAATAGGGAAAAAGCCCCAACTGTCTTGCTAAGCGCTCTTAGTACCATTTGAGGAATACGTAATCATCCCGAAAAGGGAAAGCGCATTAACAGTTTCTGATAAAATTGTCAAATGTGAGTCTCTGGATTAAGGGCTTATCGAAGAGAATTACGAAATTTTCAGCCACCACCGTCAGATCATCGCCGGATTCGCGAAGAGTATCCTCTGCGCTCTAATGGATCTGTATCCACCTTGAAATCCACGAAGGACCATAATGAGACAGATTAATTCGTTTGCAATTCTCTGTTTGTTGACTGTCAGCATTCACATTTCGGCGTTCGCCCAGAGTTATCAGTCAAATTTGACCGCCACCGGCAATTACGTTGCAGGGCAGCAGCTTCCTGACGGCGCGATTCTCTACACCACTGATCAGATAGATCCTTATTTCGGAAACCTTGCGGCAATCGGATGGCTCAAGGACAACTCAACGAACCGGATTCCTGCGGTCGAAGCATGGATGTCCTGGTACATCAATCACTTTAACTGGCCCGACTACAGCGGCATCTACGGCACCGTATACAACTACAACGTAAGCAACGGAATAGAAACTCCCACGCAGAGCTACGATTCCGCGGATGCTTATGCCGCCACTTTCCTCACATTGGCAGAATCGCTTTGGAATACCGGTGACGCAGGCGCGCAGGCCTATTTGAAGAACATTGGTTGGTATGACTTCAATGTGGTCGGTAACGTAGTCACGAATCTGCAGCAAAGCGACGGCCTCGTCGTGGCAAAGCCTGACTACGCGATCAAATACACCATGGATAATGCGGAGGACTATCGAGGATTATCTGATCTTGCGGCTCTCGCGTTGCAGGCATTCGACGATTCCGGCTCGCAAAATTGGTACAACGTTCACGCGTCCGATATCCAAACCGGCATGCAGACGTATCTGAGGGTTCCCGGTGGAAACGTTTATTACGCGTATCTCGGTGCATCGTCTCCGGATTTAACGAAGTGGTATCCGGACACTGTTGCTCAGCTGTGGCCGATCAACAATGGGGTCATCGCACCTGCGAGCGGTCAGGCCAAAAGCATCTATTCGCAGTTCAAGACCGCCTGGCCTACCTGGTATGACCTGTCGTTCAATTCACAGGATTCCTTCCCATGGTGTGCGGTTTCATATGCTGCCTTGCTTGAAGGAGATCGAGCAGGAGTCAACAAATATATTGTGACCATGCAGAACAAGTACGTGAATGTAAATCCTTCCTTTCCATGGCCATTTTATTCGGGGGAAGCCGGCTGGTTTATGCGTACGAATGCAGCACTGGGTAATTTGCCATAACAGCGTCTCAATCCCGTCCCTTCATCCGGACGGGATTTGCTTTTTACTCAGCTCTCTGCCGCAACAGCACACCAAGCACTTTGAGGTTTTCAAGTGTGATACGAGCCACCGAGGCTAGCGCTGGATCTGGAAAACAGATGAAGAAGCGCTACCTTCAAATTTCTTGGGGAAAGACTTTCGCACCGAAGGCCGCATGTATCTAGCGGCCAGAATCGCGGACAAAGACGCGACCACCGCAAAAGTCACGAAAACTTCAGGCGATGTCGTTGACGAGAAAAGTTCTAAAATCGTCCTCTAGGGCCGACCATTTCTTTTCAACAGCTTACAATTTCGCGATTGTTCGCAAGTGAACCGGCGCAATGCGGATCACGTATTTCACCAGCAGTTCCTTCTTGTTCTTCTGACCATTGACGAGCGTTGTGAGTCGCTTCTGCCCAAAAACAACAGCGGTGTAATGGAAGCTATCCGAGCACAATTGACAAAGGCGAAGAAATCATTGCCACCCAAATCGGCAGACCCGAGTGAGGAGTTGAAGCCGGCAATACGATCCGATGCCAAGAACAGACGAGAGGAATTTAACGAAGACGAATTCCTTGGCTTCGCAAGTCCTATCTCTCCGAAACGTTCCCCAACCCTCAGCGCATCGATTGCCCACGTGATTCCGATCTGCAGCGCATGGCCGAACATCCGGTTCCGGAACGGGACAGGAGGTGAGAACATCTTACCGGCTGTTCACCCTGCTTCAATCGCTATATGGAAATTTTGGCTGAATTGAAGGGCAGGAAAGCCGGACAGTGCGGAGCTGTCTTTGAATTCCTCAATGATTAGCTAGCGCCAGCGCTCGGGCGTTTTTGCGCCAGAACAGAATGGCGTAGTTCACATGGTCAGATTTGAGCAATTCTGGCCGAACTTGCTACCAAGTTGCCATCAGCTTTATCTGGCGGATTCGCCTGAGGGTGCTTGAATGCATTCGTAAACCGAACGCGAGCCAGCCAGAAGAACCAGCATTACCAACGGCAGGACACGAAGCACAAAAAGTGGGTTTCTTTGGCTTCTGGAATCCTGCCGAGAGCAAGCATTGCTTCGGATCTGCCCTCGTATCCCATAAACGGAAGCCGATATCTGCATTTGCACTGGCTAGTCTCATGGCTCGATCAAAGAATCGAAATGCTTCCGCGTACCGATGAACGTCGTTGTAGACGGGACGGAGTCCGACTAACTGCGCATCGGTTGTGCGCTCTGTTGTCTTTGCGTCAGTTTGCTCATCGTTGTTGTCGCCTTTCGTGCTGCGCTTCCTTCCGACCATCAGCGCGAAAATCATGATGCCTTTCTCGCCGCGTCTGACTCTGCGCCCAAGCTGATTCTACAAGTACATGCCTGCGACCCGAGTCGCATCCCGTTCTGCATTGTAATGGGAAGAACGTTGCCGAAGCTGTAGTAATGAAACTTCGCCATCGCTGAGAGGTAGGAGGTGAGAACTTCGCTGTGACCCGATTCCAGAGCACCGATGACGACGCCGATGCTGGCATCGATGAGTTCTTTGGTTGTAGTTGTTTTGGCCCCAGCTTCGAATCGGGTGCCATGCTGGCGAAGGTGAATGCCACCAAGGCGATCGACAAAATCCGCTTCAGTTCCTCGGGAAAAACGAACTGGTCATCGCCGGCATACATCGTCTGCTGTCAGCACATCGGGCAGCAGTCGTGGCTTCCACTCGTGAGCGACTCAGCTTCGGCCTGCGTCACGCGGCGACATCAAGGAAGAGTACGTGTGGCCACCGCTTATTTCCGAAATTGTTCGCATCCCCAAGTTAAGGTTGTAATGGCTCACGCGCAGCTTGGCTGACACCAAGCTGCGCGTGAGTGCTCGTCTGGTAAAGCCAGGAACGCAGGTTCTAGGCTCCAGCAAGTCCCTTATTAACCAGAACCTTTACCTCAACCCGACGGTTTTCGGCCCGGCCTGCCTTCTTCTCGTTCGAGGCCTTTGCACCGTACTCGCCCATCGCGCCGGGAGCAACGATGTGCCGAATTGGAATTCCACCCTGCTGCTGCAGCCAGGTTACGACTTGCTTGGCGCGATCTTCACTCAGCTTGGTGTTCATGGCCGCAGTGCCGGTAGCGTCCGCATAACCGACTACTTCGACTATGTAACCGGTGAGTCCCTTCGCCGTTTGCGCCAGCTGATCGAGCTTTGCAGCGTCCGCCTTCGAGACCTTGCTGCTGCCGACTGGGAAATTGACCGTAGCTTCGCCTTTGACGTCAAAGTCTGTTAGAGAATTAAAACGCTTCGTCTGTGCCTCGATGGCGCTGATGTTCTGCTGAATCTGTCCTCTATTAGAAGCAACCCCTTGTTGATTGGCAGCGATATTTTGCGAGTGTGCGCCCAGCTGTTCATCGTGGGCTCCCAGCCTTCCATTGTGCGCGGCGAGGGTGTCCACGTTCTTTGCGACTTGATCCGCCGTTGGAGTCAAGCCGGCCTGGATCATCTGCGATGCTTCCAGATCGTCGCCGTCGGTAACGATCTCATTGGCTACGACGCGGCCCTGGTCATCCGGGGTTCCCTTGACTGACACCTTCAGGCCAGGTATCAGGACGGTGGCGCCCAGTTGTTGTTTGTCGAGGCCGAAGAGGCCTTTTTTGTCTACCGTCTTGGTGGTTTCCGTGAGAACGACGGTGACATCGGTCCCCCCGTCGGTCGCGACGACCAATGTTTCTCCGGTTCGAGTTTTGATAATGCCATTGACGTCATCACCGGCAAACGCGCCTAAGCTTGACACCAAGGACAAAGCCACTGCACCAAACATCAATCTCTTATACATATTTTCTCCATTCTGAAATCTGAATCTTGTCGATTGCTGCGAACTCACTGGACCGCGTCGCCGTGTGTTTCCAATTTCATGGCCAAAACGGATGCCGATACAAAACGGGATCCAGGGCTGAGAATGCATCCAGAGAGTACGGGACGCTACTGTGAGAAATAGCAGTGCAAGGTAGGAATTTGGGAGATGGAATTAATCGGTTCAATTTAGAAGAACGCGTGTTTGTGCCCAGAATGGATGTCGAAGTGACGACCACCTCTAAGGTGCTAAATGTCTGCCGAACGCAAAGTTCAAATGCAATAGCATAAGCGCGGGGCCAGTCGCTCTATTACATATCAATTGGCTGGATTGCCCGATCGTGTTCGCGGTCGTACGGGATAGAGATTTGCTATCGAATACGTCGCTCCCACGAACACGTGCAGACGTGGCGCGCCGGAAGTGAGTCCCGATTCGAAACCGCCGTCAATCACCAGCCGTGGAAAAACGGTGTATGTCAGCGCCCACAGCGTAGAAGCGAACGCAGGGGACGTTTGGTTGAGTTCTGTCTGACCATAGAATTCCCCAGTGAACTGGAGACTGCGGTAGATGAAGTGTGAAAACGCGAGATTCAGTTGCTGGTTCCGATCAAACCCGGACGCATTCGGGCGTCCGATCAGGAATTGGCTGGCGTTGAAGTCCAAATGAAAATGCATGAGGTCTTTTCCCGCCAAAAAAGTAAGTTGGTGATCCACGCGTCCCGTTCCTAAGCCAGCTGCCGTGCTGGCCGATGGTATTTTGACCGCATAGCGAAGGCCAAAGTGGGCACTCGTTTCGTCTGCCGATGAACTCGGATCTGCGGGCCAAGCCAATTGTCTCCAAAACTCTGGGTGTGTGCCACTCGCACCAGTCAGCGACAGGAACGAGGTTGTGCCCCAGCGCAACTCAACGTCGCACAGCATCCCAAACTTCACAAGACCACCAACCGACTTCCTTCGAGAATCTTCTTCAGTCCAGAACCGATCCCAGCCGTACTCTACTTCCAATACGCCGTATTGCGTGATGTCAGCAGGATTCGCGACCGTAGGCCGGTTCGGATTTGCGACGATCGAATCTGCATAGCAACCGGTCTGCGTTCCCAACCATTGCCCAAACGCGAGATTGCTTTCGGCAAGACACACTGCCAGAGTCATAACCGTGCATCGCAAGAAGTAGCACACCCGTTTTTGGCAAACGGCATATTCGATCAAGGCGCCACCGGTCCGGAATCGCCATCGGAGTGATCAGGAGCGAGAAGCTTGGCGCGCTTTTTGCTTGTGAGTGCGCCTTACAGATCAGACGCTTTCCATATTCTCGCTAAGAGGGTCCACCGAAGCCAAGTAGTTCTCCTACTTACTTTCCCGCACGACGCGATTGTGCAGCGGCTGGATGGGCCGCGCGTTGCGCGGATAGATGCTGGCGAACTTCTCAATCTGCGCTTTCGAAAGTGACAGAGGTGTCTCGAGTACGTACCAGCTAACCCCTTCTGTACACGGAGGCGTAGTCAATGAGCCGTCGAACGTGTAGTAGTTGTGGTTTGACGGCAGCAGATCGGCAACATGCACTTCGACGGACTTCCGCTCAAGCTCTTTGTTCTTGGTAGGCGGCAGATTGTTCCACAGTGTGCTGATGAGCGGGTTAGGATCGCCCTCTTCGATCAGCACCGCGACCACCGCAAGCTTGCCCTGACTATTCTTATGTACGAGGTGAGCCACCATTGCGTAGCGTTTGCCAGTGATCTCCTCTTCGCTGGGATGGTGAAAGTGGAACTGCACCAACTCGTAGGTCTTGCCATCGAGACCAATGGTGTTGCCGCGCGCGTAGTTGACCTGGATGGTATGGCCGTTGTCAATAATCTTCAACGGCGAGGCAGAGTAAGCGAAGTGAATCGGCGGAAGCTGCGCGACATTGGGATGGGTGATATCGATCGGCGACTGCGCCTGGCCGGCGCCGCAGGCAGCGAACTCGGGACTGAGATCGCCCCAGTGCTCCGGCCCACGTTCGCCGAAATACGTCCAGCTATGCGCTGGATCAGCGTGGTGGTCCTGCGCCAGCATGACCGTTGCTGCAAGAGAGCAGATCGCAAACAGAAAAACCCCAGCCCACCTTCGCGAGGCTTTCTCCAGGGCAGCCTGTTTCGGAATTTCCGTTTGCGCCCGCATTCACACACCAAACTGACGCTGAGAGCAGACACAGCGAAAGTCCAGAACTCGCGACTCGTATCAAACCGAGAGCTCGCACGGCACGTGACCATCTCGCGAGGCACTACGATAACTGGTGCGCCAGAGCAAATTGCCTGTTTGGTGCGGTTCAATCGTTTGAGATTATGAAATTGCTCAGCTTCCAGGGGTTCTGATAGGTTTCGATCTCGATCTGCTTTGTCTTCTTGTTCACCCTCAGTTTGCATGCCGGCAGCACCGTGCCGGAGCCCTTGCCGTCTGGGGTGAGCACCAGCTCGATCGCTCCGACACTGTAATCCCGGGAGCGCGTCCCGTTGTACAGTTCGCCGAACGCGAGATTGCGGTCGGTGATGAGACGCAATTTGCGCCCCTTGTCGGAGGGCAATTCGATGATGTATTTGACATCATTGCCAACGCCGCCACTGGCGAATCTGACCCGGCCTTTGGGCTTCATGTCCTCGAGAACATCAATAAGTCCATCTTGGCCTGAGCGCTTGAAGGCAGCGATTAACGTCTGCTGATCATCCGCGGTGGAAAACTTCTCGATCAGGATATTCACGTTGTACAGCCTGCCCAATTGCGTGCTCGTTCCCATGGCGGTCGCCTGGATCGTCATGCGTCCCTGAGCCTGGACGATTGTGCCGACGACTATCAATAAAAAGAAGATGGAACCTGTGAGGCCCTTACAGAGCAACCTCTCTATGTCTCGCATCTGTGCTCTCCTTTTGTAATACCGCGCACCGATTTGGCCGAACCAGCCGAAGACCTCAGTCTCAGAAACTACCGATCCTTAATACGCTGGAAAACTGCCAATTAAAACAGGGCCAAGCGAATCCTGCGGGCAACAGGCGTGTCCCGGCAATCCACTGATCCGAACTGTCGGTTGATATTCACGTCATTTGGGGGCAGATCCGCACATGACCTCACCTTGTCCACTGCGGCGCCCCGAAAGGGAGCAATCGGACGATGCGCAGAACGCGCACTGACTAAGTTGCAATGCTTCCGAAAACCAGCTTAGATAAGCCACCATTGCGCCGTCGCAGGCGCAGGACCTGGTGATCCACCCCGTCCTGGTAACCAACGGTTGGTTACATTCGTAAGGAACGCCGGTCAGCAACTTGGAATAGTATGCACACTGCTGATTTGTGTCTTCATGCAATGAAATTGCGCATCATAGTGGCGGACGATAACCAGAAAATGTTGGATCAAATTGTGTTGCTGCTGCGAGCTCACTTCGATGTTATCGCTACCGCCACCGACGGCACTGCCGCGCTGGAATGTATCCAGCGCTACAAGCCCGATGTCGCTGTGCTGGATGTCGTAATGCCGCGAATGAATGGAATCGAGCTCACCAGGGAATTGTCCCGGAACGGGCATTCGACACACGTTGTCATCTGTTCTGTCGAGAATGACCGGGAAACGATTGACACCGCGCGCGCAGCGGGGGCTCTGGGCTATGTGTTCAAACCGCGAATGGTACGAGACCTAATTACTGCGGTGAAGTCGGTTGCCGCCGGCCATCCCTTCACGTCGGCTGAGTAAACCTATGCTGTTCGTTTGAGTTTCCGACGACAGGAACTGTCCAATGTGCCACTCCGCCTGTTTGCGGGACTCAAAGAATTCACAAACACGCAAGCAATATCTTAATCTGACGTTAACAAATCTTCTTGGGCCATCTCCCTTTTTGGGAGTATCCTGTCCCTCATTCTTGAGAGATTAGACTTTCAAGAGTTTCACCGGGTTGTCGAGAGTTCTCGGAATGGCAAACCTTGCGCAGTTTTTGTTATCGAACCGCGCTCTTTCACAGAGGGCGGAGGTCAGACCGCGAACTGCGGTTGCCGTTCTCCTGCACCTGCAGGTTCCCTTTCTAGCACTCGCTACGGCACTCGCCTACTACTTCGGAACAAAGCTTGGTTTTCTATTAACGCCCGCAAGCACGCCGATCGGCACGTTGTGGCCGCCGAATGCAATCCTGCTGGCCGTGCTCTTGCTAACTCCGACTCGAATTTGGGTCTTCCTGTTGGTCGGGGTTCTTCCGGCTCACCTCCTCGCGCAATTGGGCGCAGGAGTGCCTCCGGCTGGGGCGATCGGTTGGTTCTGCAGCAATGCAGGCGAAGCTCTGGTTGGAGCAGCCTGCATACGCCGGTTCGGATCGAAACTGCGACCACTCAGTAGTCTGTTTGACACGGTGATCTTTGTGATTTTCGGCGTGTTTGTCGCCCCAATCGCCACGTCGTTCCTGGATGCAGCAGTTGTGGTGCTCACTGGGCAAGGAAGCGGCTACTGGATGCTATGGACCACACGCCTCTCTTCGAACATGATCTCCGAGCTGATATTCGTTCCAATCATCGTGGTGCTTGGTGTGCGTCGGTTGTCATGGGTTCGCGGCCTGAGTTTCGCAAGATTGCTGGAAGCAAGCTTCCTCTTCCTCGGCACAGTGATTGTGAGCCTATTGATCTTCGGGACGCAGAATCTGATAAGTAGTATCCCGGCGCTCATCTCTGCGCCATTGATTTTCCTATTATGGGCGGCGCTGCGGTTTGATTTGAGCGTACTGAGCACGTCACTCTTAGCGGTTGCCTTGATCTCGATCTGGAATGCGATGATCGGGCATGGCCCTCTGCCAAGAGCGTCGATGACCGAGAACGTACTTTTTGTTCACTTCTTTCTCCTGGGGTTCACTTTGCCGTTGGTACTGCTCCAAGGTTTCAAAGTGGAGCAAGGTCGAGCTTTGGCATCGTTAACCGAGACCCGCAAACGCTTGATCAACTTGGAAGACGAACATCGCCAGCGCCTGGGAAGAGAACTCCACGACAACATCGTGCAGCGGCTGGCGTTAATTGCGGTCGAGATTGATCGATTGGGATCGGGTGGGCTTTTGCCGGGTGATGCCGATCTTAAGTCTCTCTACCGAGAAGTTACGCAGGTTTCTGAAGCGACCCGTCAGTTGTCGCACGAAGTACATCCTTTTGTTCTCGAGTATGCCGGTCTTGGGGCAGCGTTAAGGACTTTATTTCAGCGCGTCGTGCAGCAGAGTGGCATTCAGATTGGCTTTACCGAACATGAAGCTAAGAAAATCGGAGAGGATGCTTCGCTTTGCTTATATCGTGTTGCTGAGGAGGCCGTGCAGAACATTGTGAAGCACGGCCGCGCGCGCAACGTGACCATAGATTTGGCAGTAAGTGAGGAACGTGCTGTCCTGCGCATTGGGCATGATGCGATTGATATCGGGAATGAAGAATATCCTGGTCAGGGGATCGGGCTTGCGAACCTACGTGAGCGTGTGACGGTGCTGAATGGTAATTGCAACATCCTCTCTGCGAGCGAGAGGGGAACGATGATTACGGCTACAATTCCGCTTCAAACTGAGGCTCATCTTCAGCAAGAGAACTAGCTCGCAAACCACGGTCGGTTAGCCTTCCTTGTAAGTCAACAACAGCGCCCCGATCAGCATGAAACAGAGTGGCCACATCTGACCGGGAATCCTTGAGTCCGGCCGGGGGAGACGCAGCTCGAGCCACCGCATGCAGCCTGCGAGAACGCCCAGGATCGCTAATGGGGTGTGGCTCAATTCGGCCAATACCTGATCTTTCGAGTTTGCAAAGGCATGAGTGTGTGTAAGGAGTAGCGCCCCTCCAATGACGCACACTGCCGGAAACACTAGTGACGGAAGGAGTGAACGCGTTCTGTTGCGCTGCACCCGCCATTCAAATGCCGCAAATGCAACCACCATCAAGGCTGCCGCGCGATGCTGTAGAACCTCAACTTGATCAAAGCTCTCCCAGAAGCGGTTTGGTCCCAGCGGCCAGTTTTCGGGATCGGCTCTTATGAATATGAAGACTCCAAGAGCGAGAAAGATGAGAGGCCAGTGGTGGGCAATCGGCACTCTGCCTGTCCGTGAGAGAAAAGCAAATAAGCCGATCACGAGGAGCATTAGACCAACCCAATTGTGGTTGTACTCTGACCAGGCGATGTCCGAAGCAGTGTTCGGAGCCGCGACATCAGAACGCGCTATGCCAACATCGGCGATGTGGTCCGCCGCCGCTGTTTTTTCTGATAGGTGCCGTGTCGCAGGAGAGATATCTCTCAGCTCCGGAGTCCTGAGCCTGGGCCATGTTGGTCGCGCGCGCTGGAAGATTGCGCTCAGGCTTACGCGATCAGCTTTGAGATCTACAGCAGGCGGTTGTGATGTCAAAGATGCAGCCGCTAAGAAAGCAGTGATACCGATCACAATTTCCGCTTCTACGCAGCGCTTCAGCCGCGGTGCGAGCTTCACCGGAGACAGGTTTCTGATTCCCCTGTGGTTCATCGCTCCCAACGCTAACAGCGCGGCAAAAAGACATGCCTTGGCTCCAAGCATCACGCCATAGGAGGTTCCATATATCGCAGTCGCACTGTCGACGTATTTCAACGAGGCTGCAACTCCACTTAGGGCGAGCACCGATACACTCAACGTCGCAATATACGAGAATCGTTTGGCGAAGATGAAGGCGATCCCATCCGGCGCCGCCGAGACTGCCATGCGCACGTAAGGCAGCCCTCCTATCCACGCTCCTGCAGCGAGCAGATGCAGCGTGGTGAAGACTATTAGTGAAGCCCGGCTATCTATGCGCGCAGCAGCATGATTGGTCATCACACTCGAGCCGAGTATGAGAACAGCAAGGACCAAAGGTGGCCACATTCTGCGCCGCGAAATGACTGCCGCCTGAACAATCAGCAACCCCGAACACATAGCAATGAACGCAGCAAGTACGAAGTTTGCGCCGATGATGTCAGGAATCGACAGACCTGCGGATTGAATCAAAATACTGCAATTGACAAGTAAGCACAATGCATGTGCCGCTACGAGGAGTAAGCCCGAGATGCGCAGCAGACGAAGACACTTAGTGCGTGCAGCGTCAATTTCTGGAGACCAGACGGATTCCGATGGACTCCTCAGAGCCGACCAAATGAAGATGACTCCACCAAGAATCAGGGATTGGAATACGAGAATAGCAGCGCGCAGAACGACGGCCAGATACGCGTACACGCCCGCCAGCCGGTCGACACTCCACATGGAGTCATTTCACCGCGAATGGGATGTCGCCCTGAGTCATGTGGCCATCAGAAGCAAGTACCTGCCACTTCAAATCGTAATGACCGGGTCCCAAATCGGAGACATCGGCAGCAACCACGTCGGCGGGCTGTTGTTGCTTGACTTGCAAGGCATGCAGTGAACCGCCCGGATAAACAAGAGCCAGTCGCGAGCGGCCGGGATCAATCCGAACGTTGAAGCGGAGCTTTACCGCTACTGAGCTGCCATTTACTATCGAGTTACGGGTGGGAGTAGCCTCAAAGAGAATTGCATGGGCGGATGCTTCGCGAACAGGTACCATCGCAATGAGAGCAGCAGCCATAATTAGTCGACGGAGTTGCATCAAGTCTATCTTCATAAGTAGCGCGTTCAGGCATATTGCTTAACTACTGTCGACGTAGCCACTAGTAGTATTAGCAGTTATCTATCACTCTCTGGCTTGGCGTACTCTCTGGTATTCGCTTCAGGCACATCCTTTTGACTGTTGTACAGATTGCGGTAGTGTGTGAGTTACGATGAGCTGCCATCGCTATAGGTCCGGCAGCCAAGGATGATGCTTGCAGAATGCGTGACGTGAAAGATGCTCAACCGACCTTGGATCGCGATTGTGCTGTCGGCGTCGATAGGCGGGACTGCAACGACTGCCGCGCCAGGAGCACCGCTGAGCGCTCCACTTGGACCCAGAATCTCAACTCCAGACATTGCACTGCCCGGAAGTGGCAACGCAGTAGGAGCAACGCTCTCAAGCGTGGCAGGAAATGATAACCGATGGTCTTCCGCGCCTTCCGTTTGATGATCCCAATGGATCTCCTCTTGCCGTGGTCACGAGTTATTCCGGCACAGATACTCAGTTCACACGCTCAACTACTTCGGTCGACGAAGGACTGCCATCGTCGACCTCGTTATTCGAAGTTGGGATCCAACACTTCGAGTCGGGTTTGTTCAGGTCCCCCAATCGGACGCGAAGCCTAGGAGAAATTGCTCTACTTTATCGTCAGCGACATGGGTGGTGTTGAAGCAGGAGATTCAAGCTGACAGCTGAGTAGGTTCCAAGTACTTGACGAGAAGAACCTCGTTTCCCTTTTCGCTGTAAATGAGGTCGTCAACGAGGCTTCTGGCCATTAACACGCCGAAGCCGCCACCGCGAAGACCCTGGGCTTCGCGGACGATAGTGTGGCGGAGCGGATCGTCAGGCGGATTCGTTATGGCAGCATGCTGAAGTTCCTCAAGAGAAAACCCGTCTCCGGGATCTTTAACCCGACACAAGACCATGTGCCGCGCGCGAACGTATGAGATCTCAACATACTGAGTAGGATCGAATGTTCCCCCATACTCCATGGCATTAAGCAATATTTCGCGAAATGCTGTCCCGAGTTGATGACTTTCGTCCTCGGGTAAGTCGGTGATTTCGTGCAGAAATTGCAGGAGCCGATCTGCAGTGCCCAAGTCGCATCGCGCTGCAATCCGGATCCACTCTGGGATTGCTTCCAGGACCTCTATGCCGTCGTCCCAGCACGCGTCTTCAGCAGCTCGGCGCAACATCGTTTCCAACGACGTTGCTGAAAAAGGCTTAGAAAAATAGCTGAACGCATATTCGCGCATGCAGGCGATTACATCGGACGACGTTCTCTCAGTCGTGAGGACTATAAGTCGCGTGTGTGGACGCACAACTCTTATCTTTCGCAGCAGTTCCAAATCTGCGAGACCAGGTGTCTCCTCCCCGGTGACCACAACCGCGAAGGGGCGAGCCGCGATCGCTGCGAGAGCCGCCATGTTGTCTGCCGCCCGCTTTACTTCCCATTCCGGCAAGACGCGGGTTAGCACCTCGGACAATTGCGGATCCGACCCAATCGCCAGCGCAGCTTTCCTTTCAACAGTTCGGCAATCATTCCGCACGGAGGTGTTCATGTCGAACAGCCTCGCCGAATTACGAGGTCCGCGAATACTGTCACTATCCGCAGTGTGAATTCCTGCATGCCTGCCGATAACATTCATTCCAGTGCTCAGGTGTGCAAATTCCGATTTTGCAAGCGGCGCCGAGCCACAGCCGCCACTGTTCAAGGGTTTGGACAAATCGGATATTGAGCGTGTTGTTTCTGCCGGAGTACGTCGCAAGTATCCGCGAGGTGCGGTTTTGTCTACTGAAGGAGAAGCCGCTAATCATTTCTTTCTGCTTCTGAGCGGACGTGCTCGATATTTCACTTTGACCGAGGATGGGCGCAGAGTCATTCTCCGCTGGATACTGCCAAGCGATGTCTTTGGCGCAATGACTCTCATGCACGATCCCGACCTATATCTAGTCAGTACAGAGTCAGTAAAGGACAGCGAATTGTTAGTGTGGAGTCGCGCCGACATTCGACGCGTCGTTTTGCGGCACCCACGTTTGCTCGAGAATATGTTGGCGACCGCGTCGGACTATTTGAAGTGGTATGTCACCGCCCATCTGGCCCTGATTTCTCACTCTGCTAAGCAACGGCTCGCACGCGTACTGTTTCACTTGGCGAAAGACATTGGTCAGCCGGTGGAAGATGGCATAGCACTCGACATCACGAATGAGGAATTGGCTGACGCCGCCCACATCACCCGATTCAGCACGAGTCGTTTACTAGGCGACTGGCAACGCAAGGGCATCTTAAGCAAACGCCGCGGCAAACTCGTACTTACCTCTTCAGAACGTCTCTTCGCCCGAATCCCTCGGCAAAGCGCCTTGACAATCTAGATATTAAAGGGCCTACAAAGCTTCCTGATTGCAACAGTGCTCTCGGGCAACGACCGCCATGGTCCTTGCCCTTTACTTTTTAGGCGCTATTCTCTGCAGCCGATTGCACCAGAGCAAGTCATTTGCCGGCTGTTCGGCGCTGTAGCGTCGGCAACCGCGAATGTTGAGATTTATGCAGAGCGCGTGGAAACGCATTGAAGCGAATCTTGGTGGTTGATGACTTTGCGGTTTGGCGGCGTTTTGTCAACACACTTCTCACTGTGACACCGGAGTGGCAGATCCATGGCGAGGCTGCAAGCGGAGCCGAGGCGCTTACAAGGGCTCAGGAGCTGCAGCCCGATCTCGTGCTACTTGATATCAATCTGCCTGACATTAACGGCATCGAGGTCGCTCGCCAACTTCAAGTCATTATTCCAAATGCCAGGATCGTCTTCCTGACGAGCGAGTCTTCCTCCCACCTCGCGAACGCTGCGTTGAGTACAGGAGCTTTGGGATACCTGCTCAAGTCGCAGATCGTTGATGAGCTGTTGCCGGCGCTAGAGTCTGTATTTTCTGGTAAGCGATTTATCAGCAAGGGAATCATGCTGCAGGGTTCGATCTAACCAGAATCTTGGCTTGATGCGCGGCTGGGTTTTCCGAATAACAGGGAATTTTTCAGATTCCGCTTCAAGAATCATCAAAATCTGCCCGAAAACGTTAAATCTTCTTCAGGAGCAGGAGATTAACAGGGATTTTCTCGATTTTGCCGGAACTTTCAGAATTTAGAGGCATTTAGCGATCTTCTGTCCGCGACCCAACAAAATGTCAGGAAATTAGCAGGGATTTGTGTCCTATTTTATAGATGCTTACCGAACTCTTCTCACTGCATGTGAACGGCCGAGTGCTCAGCGCAGATTCTCTCCAGGATTCGGCTATGTCGCCCAGACGGGTAGGCGCCCAGCACGTACGCACACAGAAGGTCTAGATTATGGGCTATCGCGATATCGTCGAAAAGCCGTTCAACGAGGATAGCAGCCTCCGTTTTTCCTCGTGCTAATAGAGTCGGAGCCAGTTCCCCGCAAATGGCGATGCGAGAATGCTCTGTCGGTGCTCCCTTGGCTGCTTTTGCGATCAGGTTGCGGGCAATTGCATCGACGCGAGCTGCTACAGGCGTATCTTCCTTCATAAACGCTGCTAACACTTCGTCGACGTCCGCAATAATCAAGCTGCCCCGTTCCCTGGCGGCGTCTACATCTAGCACTTTCTTCAGTCGCTCAAGAATGGCGGGACGATGTGATTTAGTTGCGACCACGACCACGGAATTGCCGGCATCCGCGGCGGACTTAGCAAACCGAGCGAATCCGTCGATGCAAGACTCATCATTCGGATAGAACACAACTTGATGGTCACGGCTGACCTCAACCTTGTTTCCGGCCGACGTTCCGCTGACATCCTCGCGGGAAGAATGATCAGCCGTCACGGTGTCGATAAAGAGCTGGGCGTCCAGGCTGGGACTGGCAAAATGTTTGCCTTCAAGAACGGCTGCCATGGCCGGCAACAAGTCATTCCCAGCGGACGATTTGACAAGGTAGCCACTGCCACCTGCCCGGATGGCTTCCTTTGCTATGTCGATGGAACGGTGTTCGCTGACAAATAGGATTTTGGAGTTGGGAGAGAGCCTTCGGATGCGGCGAGCGGCTTCGATTCCATTCAGGGCTGGAAGTCCGATGTCCAGTAAGATCAAGTCTGGTTGCAGCTGTTCCGCCTTCTGAAGTGCTTCTAGCCCGTCGGATGCTTCTGCGACGATCTGCAAGTTTGGCTGGTTGGAGACACCCGACCAAATAAAACGGCGCCAGGGTTCGAAATCATCTACGACGAGAATCCGTGTGATGGTTGCGCTCAACGCAGCCCCCTCTTCATTCACAACCCGCATCGCAATGCATAGTTGCTATAGCCCAGGGGAGTGCTCGGATGGACGGGCTACAACCCTGATGGAACTGCCTACATACGGCGTTCACACCTGCTCGGCCAATCAGATGCAGGCACAACCTAAGAATTCGCAGGTGTTAACTTGGAGAACAGCACCTGCTCTTCGACAGAATCATGAGTCTGAAACTTACCATCGCCAATTACTCAAATTCGCTGGTTTGAGCAGGGCCAGCCTCAAAATACTCAACGATGTTTACGCACACCGAAGCCAGCTGCAAGCGCCAAAATCAGACACGCGAGCGAGTGTTCGACGCGGTCCATTGGGCCGTTATTGATCTCTGTTGCACAAGCTCGGCCTTTCAATTCAGCTTCGCATCCACAACAAGAGAATTGTACAAATGAAAACCGTGAGGAGAATCTTGCCGGCGGTCTTGCTCCAGTCGAATTGCTCGTTATCCAAAGTAGCGAATTCACCTTTCGGAGGAAACAAAAACCGCCCTGGCCCTGACTGGGGCAGGCACTCGCGGTAGTCGGTGGAGGAATCCAAATAGTGCAGTACGCTCCGGATGTAGTGATCCGCCTGCCAGTCTGCGGCTTTAGTTCGTTGATGTTGCTTTTGATCGGCCATTCAATCCGAGCGAATTTACGTCTTCGCGTTACTCTGTTGTTTTAATTGAACCCCCCAAGGCGCGCACTGGCAATTTTGACAGTCCCGGCTTCATCTCGCATCACGTAAGTAACACTCTGCGTGGAAATCCAGCGGAAAACCTGCAAGTAATACTCGCAATGGAAAAACGCTGAACTCTCGGATACCCGCCCTTATTCGGGACGCTGCTAGTTCTGCCAGTGGTTGTCCTGCTATGCAGGCATGGATTTTAATTTGTGAATGTTCAGTGCCCTGCAGACGAAATTTGACGGACCAAAATGCCGCTGGCTGCCGCCTTAAAATCAGTGCAATTGATCCCGAATCGGGGTAGAGTTACGTCGATTTTTGGTTGCTGCAAACTAGGTGCAGAAGTTCTGGCTACCGGTATTCGAGGCTGTTTATGAGGCTCCCGCTTGGAATTGTCGCTGCGATCGCAATTATGCACTCACGCCTGCACAGCGAATGCTTAATCAGACAGCGTGTGCGTGCCTGGCGTATGCTCGAGTTGGCGCTAGTCTTGTTGATCGCGAGCGGTCTGCTATGCCCAACCAGCTCCGCTACGCCGATAAGCCAAGTTCGTCGTATTCCGGATGTCATGTTTGGTTCACGTCCAACGTATCGATGGAGGCTCAGGCACAGTGACCTTCCCCTAACGAGCCTTGGATTGTATCGGGGGCCAACAGCTGGGGAATCTTACAAGTCGTACATCATAGGTGGCATTTCGCTGATGCTCTTTCAGACGCTCCTTATTACTCGCCTGGTGTGGGAGCGTTCGCGACGAAGAAAAGCAGAGGCCGAGACTGCCGTTACCTCTGAGCGATTGCGAATGGCGATGGAAGTGGGCGACTCCTGGGTCTGGGATTGGGACTTCAAAAGCGGACGAAGTCGTCGCTTCGGAAATCTGCAAAATCTTTTCGGAATCGCATCACGCGACTCTGTTGGGAGGATCGACGATTTCATGCATCGGATTCACCCCGAAGATCGTGAGTTCGTGTCGAAGACAATTGCTGATGCCAGGCTAACCCGAAGTCCGTATGGCGCCGAATTCCGTGTGGTTCGCGATGATGGAACCGAGCGCTGGGTCAGATCTAGGGGAAAGTTCTGCTACTCAAGCAATGGCGATGCAGAACGAGTGCTGGGTATGGCGATAGACATCACTGAGCTTAAGCACGTCGAACAGAAGTTGCGCGAAAGTGAGGGGCGCTTCCGCTCGGTAGCCAATACCACTCCAGTTCTCATTTGGATGTCGGGCACCGATAAGCTTTGCACTTACCTTAATCATTCCTGGCTTGAGTTCACGGGGCGGCCTCTTCAGGCAGAGTTAGGAAACGGGTGGGCGGAAAGTGTTCACCCTGAAGATCGGCGCGGGTGCATGGAGACTTACACTAGAGCCTTCGATCGGCGTCAGGGCTTCCAAATGGAGTACAGGCTGCTCCGGCATGACGGACAGTATCGATGGATTCTTGATAGCGGCGTACCAAGATTTGATCCCAATGGAACCTTCGAGGGTTACATGGGCTCGTGCCTCGATCTAACCGAGCGCAAACTTGCAGAAGAAGCGCTCTCAAGCGTTAGTCGCAGGCTGATTGAGGCGCAAGAAGAGGAACGCACCCGCATTGCGAGAGAACTTCACGACGACATAAGTCAGCAAATTGCCCTGCTTGCCATTGAACTCGACCACCCAAAGGAGTTCTCCGGTCTAGACCCTGAGGCTCAGAGATATATTGACGACGTTCTGAATCGCATACATTATGTTGGATCACAAATCCAGGCGATCTCTCACCGCCTCCACTCCTCCAAGCTGAAATATCTCGGGCTTGTTGCTGCCTGCAAGAGCTTCTGCACAGAATTGGCGGACCAGCACAAGGTCAAGATTGATTTTGCCGGAGCCGATGTTCCCAATTCGATATCGCCAGAGATCTCGATTTGCCTGTTCAGGATCCTGCAGGAAGGTTTGACTAATGCTGTGAAATACAGCGGTGTCCGGCACTTCCAAGTGAAGCTGTTAGGAACGGCAGAAGAGATCGGCCTAAACGTCCGCGACTCCGGCAAGGGGTTCGATGTCGAAGCCGCGTTGAGCAAGAACGGTATCGGGCTGATTAGCATGCGAGAGCGAGCCGCCCTGGCTCAGGGCACGATATCAATTCAATCTGATCCTGCGTACGGCACCCAAATTGATGTCCGTGTGCCACTTGCTGACGGCAACGTCCATCAAGTGCGCGCAGGAGTGGCTTGAGTGCGATTAATGGCAGATCGCTTAATCAATTCAACTTCCTTCGGAGTTGCCCACTGCTTTCGTTATCGGACCCCGACGCTACTGCCGAACATTGCAGTCGTTTCGCGCGGCAAGGGGTTGTGACACAAACAAGCGACCCGAACACGCTGCCCTTACCGCCGGCACGAGATCACTGTTCATACGTGATTTGATTACGTAGGCGCAAGCGCCCGCTGCGAGAGCGGCTTGTACATAATCCAGACTCTGATGAACAGTTAAAAACAGAATCTTGGCGCTACAGCCGCTCTCTCGAAGACTGCGGGCGACCTCGATTCCGTTCGGCTCTCCCATTGAAATATCGAGCACTATGATATCTGGATGGAGATTTTGTACTTCGCTAAGCACGGTTCTACCGTCGCTCAAGGAAGAAACTACTGTGAACTCTGTGTTCAGAAGCCGACGAGCTAGTTGGAGAATGCTGGAATTATCGTCGGCTAGCAGAATGCAAGGGCGATTCATGAATCCGTCCCTTCCGCTCAGCGGTCGAAGTTGTAGATTGCACCAACCACATTCCGACTGATACTGGCAAGAGAGGAAGGTCGCGTCTAATATCCAGTCACCGAAAGCCACGAATAGGCCCAGTTTACTATTCACAGTCTGCTTTCCGGCCGGCGAATAGCTTATAAGAGTTGAACCAGGTATATCTGATTAGTGGTGGAGCAAGGTTGAAGTGCCGTGATCCGATGCGTGCGGGAGGGTTCCAGGCGTTTTGCAGATGACGCGAGTAAGCTGAGCGAGCGCCTGTGCGGTTCCCGAGTCGCGGAATTTTCCCCTAAATACCGCAACTGCTCGCGTTGCGGCCCGGCTATCCCGCTCAGCTTACGAAATGCTGCTCCATGCCCCAGTCGTTTCGGAACTGTTAATTGCAACAGAATGAAAATCAACTTTCCTTGTGTTCGTTCAGCAAAGCCTGTGATTGATTGCGCTTGTGTCTTGCCTGTGAGCATTGACAGTACGGCATTCTTGACAGCACCTCGAGAAGCAGCTTGTGTGTGATTCTTAGTTGAAATTCAAGCATACGGGAGGCACACATGATTCGCACCGAGATGACGCGATCTTCCGAACCTGTAGCGCGCAAAGCTTGCACGCTTTGGCGCTGCCTCCTCTGCGACTCATTGGTCTGGATCGATTCAGACGTTTGTTTTAGTACAGCAACCTGTCCTCTATGCCGATCTATCGATCTCCACTTCTGCGGTCGTTCCGACAGCATGTCCGAGGATTCGTTCGATAACGCCTGAGGGCCCGCTGTAAATCCTGACAGTTCAGCGATGCAAGCTCTTGATTTTTAATGGGCTTGGATCCGACGCTTAGAGCTTCGCAGCGCCAGCGAGTTGCCAATGCAGTCATCTATGGACTTCGTCTGCCTGCCGACTCAGTTCGTCCCCAAACAGGAACTTACTCAATGAACCCGATACAAAAAATACCGATTGAATACACGGAAACAACGGAGCAAAAGCGGCTCAACCATGCACGTGAGAACGGGGTGCCCTGGAAAAAGTGGGGACCTTACCTCAGCGAGCGCCAGTGGGGCACGGTGCGTGAGGACTACAGTAACGACGGCAATGCCTGGGACTACCTCACTCATGATCAGGCGCGTTCTCGCGCATATCGGTGGGGAGAAGATGGAATTGCCGGGATCTCAGACGATAAACAACAACTGTGCTTTGCCGTTGCTCTTTGGAATGGACGCGATCCCATTCTGAAAGAACGCTTGTTCGGCTTGTCTAACAGTGAAGGTAATCACGGCGAGGACGTTAAGGAATACTATTTTTATCTCGACAGCACGCCAACGCACTCTTATATGAAGTACCTCTATAAGTATCCGCAGCAGGAATTTCCTTACCGCGACTTAGTCGAAACGAATCGTCGCCGATCTCGCGAAGAGTTGGAATACGAACTGCTGGACACAGGTATCTTTGATGACGATCGTTACTTTGATGTTTTCGTTGAATACGCGAAAGAGAGTCCCGAGGATTTGGCTATCCGTATTTCGGTGCACAACCGGGGACCGGAAGATGCAGATATCTACGTAGTTCCGACGCTCTGGTTTCGCAATACCTGGTCATGGGAGGAGGGTACCAATAGACCTTCGCTGCGCCAACTGAATGGCGGAGGAAAGATTTTTGCGGCGCATGCCCAGCTTGGCGATCGAGTCCTACACTGTGAGGGAAACCCTGAGCTGCTGTTTACAGAAAATGAATCCAACGCCGTACGGTTGTGGGGCGGATCAAATGCGTCACCGTATGTCAAAGACGGATTTCATGAGTACTTGATCTCCGGTAAGAGAGAAGCGGTAAATCCGGGCAAGTTCGGCACGAAAGCGGCGGCAGTGTACGCTCTTCGCGTACCAAAAGGGGAAAGTGAGGTCGTCCGGCTAAGGTTGAGCGCTAAGGTAGGTCTCGACGCCATTAGCAGAGTTGATCAGATCTTCGCGGCGCGCATCGCCGATGCGAATGAATTCTACGATCGAATCACCCCACGTTCCTTGAGCAAGGAGGAACGCCTCATCCATCGCCAGGCTTTGGCTGGAATGATGTGGAGTAAGCAGTACTACCACTTTGATCTCGATAGATGGCTAGCCGAACACGAAGCCCATCCCTTAATGGGAGAAAATCATCGCAACGTCCGGAACCGCGACTGGTTCCACATGTTGAACAGCGACATTATCTCTATGCCCGACAAGTGGGAGTATCCGTGGTATGCGGCATGGGATCTCGCCTTTCACACGCTTGCGCTCTCAATGGTAGATTTCGACTTCGCAAAGGAGCAGATGCTGTTGATGTTGCGCACGCTTTATTCGCACCCCAACGGGCAGCTTCCCGCTTACGAGTGGAACTTCAGCGACGTGAATCCTCCGGTACATGCCTGGGCAACATTGTTCCTTTTTAACATCGAAAAGGACCTCGGCCGGGCAGACGTACGCTTCCTGGAACGCTCGTTCCAGGGTCTGATGCTGAATTTCAATTGGTGGATCAACCGAAAAGATCCAGAGGGCAAAAACGTCTTTGCCGGAGGGTTCCTGGGATTGGATAATATCGGAGTCTTCGACCGCAGTGCTCCACTGCCGTCAGGCGGGCACCTCGATCAGGCGGACGGCACCGCATGGATGGCGTTTTATTGTCAGAACATGTTGGAAATCGCGCTCATCCTGATGGATCACGACCCGATGTACGAGGATGTTGCTTTCAGATTTCTGGAGCACTTCCTCTGGATTACATATGCCATGGATCGAATTGGAGCGAGCCATGACGAGATGTGGGACACCACCGAGGGCTTCTTTTACGACGTGCTTCACCTGCCGAATGGGGAATCCATGCGGCTCAAGGTCCGGTCCATGGTCGGATTGCTTCCCCTATGCGCTTCCACGGTGCTCGAACCAAGCGGAGCACTGGCGCGCCATCCACGGTTGGTTGAACTGATTGACATCTTCAAGAAGCGCCATCCCGAACTGCTCAAACATGTTGCCCCTGCCGATGATAAGTTTGTGGGATACGCGGACCGCCGGTTAATTGCGGTCTGCAACAAGCAAAAGATGGAACGCGTTCTGTCGTACCTTCTCGACGAAAACGAGTTCTTCGGTCCGTATGGCATCCGCTCGCTCTCGCGCTACCACGAGAAGAATCCGTTCGTGTTTCATCTAAATGGGCATGAGTACAAGGTCGGATACCTGCCTGCGGAATCGAACAACGGCATGTTCGGCGGCAACTCCAATTGGCGCGGGCCGGTATGGATGCCGGTAAATGCCCTACTGATCCGAGCGCTGCTAAATCTGTATCAATTCTACGGCGAGGACTTCAAAGTTGAGTGCCCTACCGGGTCCGGAACATACATGACGTTATTTGAGGTTGCTCACGAGATCATACACCGACTCTCAAATATCTTTCTTCCTGATGCCAGCGGTAAACGTCCTCTCTATGGCGGCACAAAGAAGTTTCAAGAGGACCCATACTGGAAGGATTACATACTGTTCTACGAGTACTTTCACGGGGATAATGGCGCGGGCCTTGGCGCCAGTCATCAAACCGGCTGGACGGGGATTATAGCTCGGATGCTCGATGTGTCCGCTCGGCTAAGTGCCGCCGATTGGCTCCATACCTCCAAGGGCGAACTGAGCGCTCGGCTGACACGCGAACTGGTTGCAGGATAAGTTGCTTTGGACTCTGACCCGCAGTTTCGAGGCTGCGGGTGTCTTTTGTGGAGATAATAGAACCTTGAATAAGGCCTGACGCTAACGCGCTTTCAGCCCGAGCTTCTAGCCGTCCTTTTTCGATAAATTGCGCAACTGCGGAATTGATCCCTGGAAAAATCGTCTTTCGCTCACGGTGTCCAGAAATCCGCGCGATCAAAGAGATCCATGACGGGATCGGCTACTCGCGCAAAGTGAAGTTCTATTTCCCGATTCATTCAATTCATTGTTTAACTGAATCAGCATCTCGAGGCTAGTCACGTCTGTTCCGGGCAGGCCTCGAAATTTGAGTAGAACGGCTGGAGACTATTTCATAGCGGAGCTAGTACCCTCCAACCCAAAATGGCCACAGCCACGCCGCAGTCCCGAGAGCAACAACATACAGAATTCCCACACTGACAAGCGCTACTCCCGCCACAATGGACGATTGCGAGGATCGTTCGTTCAGCCGTGATTCGCAAGCTTCTGCGATCGCATCTGCTTTCGTCATTACTTAGTATCTCTCGGATATAAAACGATAAGGCCAATCGAGCGGTTCATACCCGTTTGGCTTTTGCCGCTTTGGAAGTGTGACCTTGGCATGCGGAATTTGCTTCCACGGCACCATAGTAAGGAGGTGATTGATGCAATTCAGTCGAGAACGCCGCTTATTGTCGCTTTGCACAACGTACCAGGGCGACTCCGGCGTGTCAGTCGCCGCAAACATCCCATCCCGAGCACGCGAGTAGTCGTACCAGCGACGATGTGACTCAAGATCCATCGGACTGAGTTTCCACTGCCTCATTGGATCTTCGATTCGCCTGAGGAACCTTTTGTGCTGCTCTCTTTCGCTGACCTCAAACCAATATTTGATGACTATGATGCTGTTGTTTTTGAGAAGGGCTTCAAAGGGTGGGCACATTCTTAAAAAGTCATCGTATTGCTTGTCGGTGCAAAACCCCATCACGTGCTCTACCAGAACGCGGTTGTACCAGCTGCGGTCGAAGAGGACAACCTCGCCGGCGGCCGGCATCTCTTTGATGTATCGCTGCGCATACAGCTGCGACCTCTCGCGTTCAGTTGGCGCAGGCAGCGCGACATGTCGGAAGACGCGTGGGCTAACGCGCTCCATGATGCGATGAATCACTCCGCCTTTGCCGGCGGCATCACGGCCTTCGAAAACTACTACAACCTTAGCGCCAGTGGACTTTACCCAGTCCTGCATCTCGACCAGTTTGGTTTGAAGCTTGTGGAGCTCCTGCTCGTACTTGGTTCTTTTTAACTTAGCCGTCTGGTGGTCATGCTTGTGACCATTGCTTCGATCTTTGAGGGGTATAACTGCAGAGGACAGCGCATAGTCGAGATTCATGAAACTAGTGTTGCAATTCGCGCCATCGCCAGAAACTGGCATTTCTGGCAGTTGGTCGTGCTCAGGCGTTGGAAGGGTTCTCTGGAGATGAAACAAGTAGATGAACGCAGAGCAGATCTTTTGCTGAAGTCCCCCGCTACCGGCCCCCGCAAAACGATACCGCGGGGGCCTATGGGGCTTGCGCATACTGCTGGTTGACAGGCGCAAGTAAATCGGTCGGTTACCTATCGAAGTGCTGCCGCTGTTGCTTGCTTTCTTGCCTTTCTAATTACCGTAGGAGCAAGTGCTTTGAGTTGGTCTTCGTCGAGCAGAGTAGTATTGTCGCCGGTGAATGCGCCACCTGCGGGCACCCAGTACAGGATCGCGTTCTTTCCTTCTCCGTCGCCCTTGCGAACTTCAATGCGTGACGCGTCGATTTCCTGGCCTCCTTCACCAGCAGTGAGGTAACTCTTTGCATTGAACGCGCGCAGACCGCCAAGCTGTGACGTCTTGGCTTCTTCGCTCGCGTCAGCAAAGCTGACGATAACAAGCTTGCCATCTGGTTCACGCTTCAACTTGAGGGCAGCGTCATCCAGGGCGGCCTTGCATGCGTTGTCCACACGCCCAGGCTTCTTCCCATTTGAGAAGTCGCATTTGCCAACTTCACTCTGAGCCACAACTGGAGGAGGAGGTGGCGGCGGTGGCGCCTGCACATCGACAGAAGCCAGACAGCTTGAACTCAGGCCGCGTGCATCGGTGACGCCCACATTTACATCAAGCTTGCCGGGCTGCACGCCGGATGTGTCCAAAGTAGCAACGGATGCCCACTCGCCTGCTGTTGCGCCGGCGCTGGTCTGTCCTTCTTGCACCGATCCTGCACTCGCGGAAAACTTTCGCGACTGAATGGGACGACCATCGGGAGTACTGCCCTGAACGTTGATGGTGATTGGCGTTGCCGCACCGGCAACAATACTGCTCGGCGATGCGGAACAGCTCACTACGGGTGGACGCGGTTGCCTCACGGTGAAGGCCACATTGCAGGAAGCGATATTGTTCTGTTTCTGTTTTGGATCAGTCACTCTCGATGTGACCTGGTACGTCCCAGGTTCCGCACCGGCAACGTCGATCTTCGCGGAAGACCCATCGCCAACCACCTTGCCGCCAGTGCTTTCCCACTGATAGGTAAGCGGGTGCTTCGGATTAAAGTCGGCCGTCTCTACCGATACTCCAAGCGGTGGATCATCTGCAAGAGCCTCTAAGTCATGTCCAACACAAGAAGCTGAGGGCACGCCAGGATTCGGAAGGCCGAAGTTGAAATTGAGCCCTCCTAAATAACGAAAGTTGTTCTGATTAGCATTGGATTGCGTAAAGAAGTTCCCGAATCGGGTCAACAAGTAGTCAACCTCAACGGCTCGGAGCGACACTCTGCGATTGATTGGGAAATCAAGTCCGCCGCCGAGCGTCATAGCCCATCCATTGTTTGAAGGTGAACCCGAGACGCCAGTGCATGCTCCTACCACTGGCTGACAGAGCGTCTTAAAGGCATTGCCGTAAACATTACTGTGTGCTGCGCCGGCCAAAGCGTCCACTAAGAGCTGCACGTGCTGGCCGCGAAATTTGAGTTGCGGCCCGAACAAATATGTGAACAGGTTGCCTGAGACCGATCCGTTTGCTCCCGATGGAAGCGCTGCAGTGGCAGGAATATTGAATGTGTTGGTGAAGCCGTTGTACCCCTGAAGATCCATCTTGACGCCAAAATTCTTGGCAAAATTATAAACGAATGCTCCGCCGCCGCCATTCATACTGTGATTCGTAGTAAATTGCTGGGCCGGCGCGAAATGAAGATAGGAGTAGTCCAGGGCGAGCTCTGCCTTTGGATACTCTTGAGCGATCCCGACAATGCCTGTGAGAAGCATCGCTCCGAGCACAAGAAGACTCTTCTTAATAGCAGCTGTCGTTTTGATTCTGAGCATGGAATACTCTCCTACAGCTGGCATCACGGGGCTAGTAAAGAATGTCAGCTTGGTTTTGCAATTGAGAGTCTCAGATAAGGTGAGTGGAATGAATACTGACAAGAGTAACAGCGATTATCCGGTCGCCGCCGAGCGCTGTAACTTGTCCTAGTCGCTATGTTTGATAACATTTTCTAGAGTGACCGAACGGCTGTAACAATAGTGCTCAGCGGCATATTGTTCAGCTACGGCGGGGCCGCCGCGAGCGGCCTCGTCGGCCATTCAGCAGCCCACCCAGAAAGAACTGATGATCCGTAGAGGTACAGGAAGAGAAAAGACCGACAGCGTCAGCGGTCCCAGGACTTGCTGGGCCACACAAATTATCGACAGTGATTGCAGATTCTCGCTGACGTGCTCGGAGTAGCATTTCTATCCAAGCCCGCGCAGGAGCGCGCGAAGATCATGCCAAGCGATCATCTCAACAGAGCTTTACTTAGTAGCCAACCCGATTGCCAGGGACTGATTTAATTCGTTGTTTTAGCTACTTGAGTTCCCGTCGCAGACTTCGGCCATTGATCGTCGGTTGGTCGCCACGACTTATCGGGATCATATAAATCCATCTGCTTGGCGATTTGAAGCGAATCAGGACCCATGTCCTTTTGATATATCGTGCCATCTTGATTGACTATGAATGTCTGCACGCCCGTCACTCGGTATTCAGCCGGCACGGCAACCAATGCGAATCCACCGATCATTACTCCTTGAATAACATAGTCGAGCCGACCTAGTGGTGCTGCTGGGCCTTGTCCCTTAAGAATCTTGAAGTAGTAACCGTGGTATGGGCCCTTGGAGGTGTACCCCTCCTGGATTGCGCGCGCTACTGCCTCACCGATCGGGCCTCCGGAGCTGCCGTCTTCGTTTTTCCAGTACAGGCCATCCTGTTTACCTGGAGAGCTGATGATCTTCTGGGCGTACTGATTGATGTCATCGTGGGCCTGAGCAGCGTATTGATGTTGAGCCTCGACGTAACCGTGACAGACTTGGATTGCGTCCAACTCGTTTGCGCCAACACGCCTGCGAAGGACCTCATCATGGCCTTCCTTGGCATCGAAGTACCACGCTCCATTCTTCTTGGCTAGAGGGATCGGCAACGGCCAAGCGTCATTACCGAGTAAAAGAGTGGCCTGATTTCGGTTTTTCTTGTCGATGGTCACCACATTCTTTTCTTTTGCCTTGGCAGCAAATGCGCTCGCAGCATTCTTATCGCGAACGGGATCGGCGGAAGAAACAAGGTCCTCCCCATCGGGACCGAAAATTGCCAGCAACGCGGGTACGTCATACGATGCTGCCGCTTGGATGAGAGCGTCCACGGCAACCTGAGGCGTAGCAAACGACTTCTGCTGAATGGGCCCGGTAGCTTGTTCTTGAGGTTTAGCGCACAGCGTTGCAGCGCCTAGGCAAAACAGTGAACATATTAGGAGCCTGTATGTGACGACATTCGACATTTTCATTTTCATTCTCATGTGCTTAGACTAATCACTTGACACTGTTTACCTTCTCCGACCACCGCCGCCTCTGCTGCCACCGCCTCCACTTCTACTTCCACCGCCGAAGCTAGAAGCGCCGCGCTGGCTGCTGGCCCGTGCCGAACTACCGCTCATGCCTCCCCCCGAGCCTCCGAAGGCACCCGACGCGCGAGAGCCCGAAGAGGGAGAAACACTTCGATTACCGACGCGATCACCACCCGAACCACCGCTTCTGCTTCCGCGGTCCATGGTCCCCGCCGACGCACCCCGGTCACCGCCACCTCTGAAACTGTTCTGGGCGCCACGGTCCACAGTGCCGGCCTGCGTACGACCACTTGACCGTTGAACATTCTGGCGTGCGTTTGCTTGACGAGTCGCTGCAGAAGATCCTCGAGTAGTGCCGTTATATCTTGAAGCAACTTGGCCGTTCGAGTACGGAGCACCCCCGCGATGTTGCGGGTTGTGCTGCCATGTATTGCCATTCCCCCGATTAACGCTCTGCCGGTTGTAATTGCGATTGGAGTTGTTTACGAAGTTATTGCTGCGATTGACATAAACGTTGTTGTTCCCTCCCCATCCAGCATTCCAGCCGCAACAGCCTCCCCAAGCTGCTCCCATCGCCATACCAACACCGAATGAAATCGCCATTCCCGCTGCGTAGTACCCCGGAGGTGGATACGCGATTGGAGGATACGGATATGCAGGTGTGCCATAAACAACCGTGGGATTGTAGCTAGGCACGTAGACTACTTCGGGAGAAGATGGCTGTATTACGACAACACTTTTACTCTCGATAACCTTCGTCTCTACCTTTTGCTGCTCGTTGGACTTTAGATTGCCGTTATCTTTGGCTTTTACGCGCATTCGTTGAACTGCGTCCATAACGTCGCTTTGTTGTGCCAGAAACGCATTGCCCAAGTCGGTGGTCCACTTGATATTTTCAGAAAGCTGTTTGACTAGATCGGGAAACGCCGCCATGGCCTGAACGCTCGCATCCCAATCTTGTTTTTGCACCGCATCAACGAGAGCTTTGTCTTTAAGATTCTTGTTTTTTCCCAACCACTGTTGAAGTTGAATGATTTCGAGCGGATAAGTAGAGCACGCCAGAGTCTGAGCCAGCAGTGGATCAGGATAGAGAGCGATAGGAGCAACTAAAGAATCAAGTTGTTCATTTGAGATCTTAGCTTGTTCCTGCCCGTTCTCCTGGGCGCGTAGCGAGGTGTCTCCCGGGACCATTAACATTACGCAGACTAAGGTCATCAACTTGCGTATGATTTGCTGTGCTACTTTCATTTCGCTTCTCCTATTCGAGCTCCTCTACCCATCTTTGGGCTGAATGGAGTCCGGCCTTTGGTTAAGCTCGCCTGAGCGTGAGCGAATGAGTTAACTTGAAACTCAAAGCTGCTTCCGCTGGTAGATCAATGTCTCTCTTGCCGGTTGTCGCAGCGCCAATAGTGCCTGCCGCTGCGCCAGTGAGAGCGCCAATCGCCGCTCCCTTTCCACCACCCGCTAACCCTCCAATTGCGGCACCCACGCCGGTGCCTCCAGCAATGACCCCCGCCGTTCGCTTGCCCTTGCCAGTTGAGGTCTGAGCCACTTCTTCGGCTTGAACGTTATAGGGATGGCCATTGATCGTGACAGACTGCAGTGCCAGCCTCAAGACGGCTCCTCCCTTAAAGCGCCCGGCTTTCTTAGCTTCCTTCACGATTCCGGTGATTTCCGATCCGGCTGGAATGACTACTTCTCCATCGACGGTGATAGCAGTCATAAGGGACCCTGTGAACACCCCGCCAGTTTGACTCGTCTTACTTCCCAAGGCGTGATTCGTGCGAATTGTCAGCGTTGTTCCGGCAGGCACGACGAGTGGCTTAGGCGGAGGCGGCGGTGGGGGGGGCGCGATCTCTGGCGCAGGCGCTGCACTGCCGGAGGAGGAAGCTAACTGTGTTGATTCTGAAGTTGCTGTAGAAGTAAGTTCGACCGAAGTCTGATCGTCAACGTTGACAACCCCAGGCTCGTGCTTCGCAATGCTCTCAAGTTGCTCTCGCGCAGCCTGAGTTTTCACTTTACCGGTAAGGGTTACTCTTCCTTTATCCGAATTAACGTAGAGCTCCGACCCTTGCGCAATGGGATCGGCCGAAGCTTTGCCCTGAATCTCCTGCGCGATTTTGTCGTCGTTAGGTTTGCTGGAACACGCCACCAGCAGGCCACCAATGATGACCAAGTAAAGCGATGGTATTCGTGCGCGCATGGGGTTCCTCCCGGGTGACATGTATCGAGGAGCGAAGTGTGTGCAACTCGCCGATTTCATCTGATTAGACCAGGAGAACCAACTGGCAGAAATAGCAGCGAGCGGCAGCGACGCATTCTGGAAAAGGATTCAGGAAGAATCGCTGGTAGCGCGAGATGTTATCCGGGAATGATAAAGTGCCGAATTGCGTACTGTATGAGCTCTGAATTTGTGTTGAGGCGGAGAGTCGCCATGATCCTGTATTTGTGGAACGCGACCGTGCGCGTTGTGAGATTTAATACGCTGGCCGCTTCTTTCATCGAACGACCTTCGGCGAGAAGCTGCAACACTTCGCGCTGCCGCGGGGTGAGAGATTTGCTTCCGTAATCACGTTTGTGGCTTCTTAAAAATTCCGATAGCGCATCTTTCGTGACCTGAGGGGAAATGTATAGGCGACCGTTCAAAGCCTCTTTGACCGCGATGATCAATTCGGGGATGGCTGAGGTTTTGAGGAGATAAGCAGAGGCTCCACGGCGAAAAGCCTCAGCCGCAAGCTCCGGATCAGGGATCATTGTCACGTATACAAGCTTCACTTCGGGGTTTGCCAGCTTGGCTTGCTCCCCGGCATCGAGACCATTTAGAGACTGCATGGCAATGTCGCTAACGATTACATCGGGTTTCAGCACTGCATTAGCGCGAAGCAGCGCCCGCCCATCGGCGACAATTCCCACAACTTCGAACTCAGCTTCCAAGAGATTTTTGCAGGCTTCTGCCACGAGCGTGTGATCGTCGGCGAGCAGTACGCGAGGCCGCGCTGGGGCGGGCGCGGCCTTCGCGGCGTTTGTGGTCATGTTGTCCCTGTAGTCATAAGCCACAGGCTGAGGTGGGTACTGCAGGACTTGCGCGAGCGTTTTTGCAACTGGAGGCTTCACTGTGGCGGCGCGTACCTATCGATTAGGTAACTGCCCCGGCAGGCTTAGTCACGGACGGAAATGCTGGGCAGAACCGTGACAAGACCGTAAGCGTAGTCCAAGGAGAGTGACACTGGCAATCGTAACAGTAAGTTAGTGTCACTCAGATAAGCTAGTCGGTAAGTGGAAGCCTGCCTGTCGTGGCTAATACTCGAAGTACTGGGTGTGACACTCGATAACCATCGCGAGGCACGTTTCAGTCATCTGCAGGCACGGTTTGAAAAGATGATTACGCCCAACGCCATTCTCGAAGTCTGTGCGAATAGAGGCGACCGCGAAGTAAAGTCGCATGCCTCAAGGTAGCTAGGCGCTTCTTCGTTCGGATCCTGCCCGGTCGGAAGCCGCAGGTCGCACAGCCAATTTGCTCACAGATAATGGATCATTAGAGAGAATATTGTTCCTGAGAGCGAACTGCACCAACTCAGCGTTACTTCTGAAATTCAGCACGTCCATGATGCGGTACTTGTGAAATGCAACGGTGCGCGCTGTAAGAGACAAGACCGAACCGACTTCCTTCATAGTCTTTCCCTCAGCTAACAGCTGCAGGACTTCGACCTGACGCGGAGTCAATTTCTTCTCAGCCGTTTTGGGTTTATTGGAACGGATGAATGAGTCTTCGATGAGCGCTTTAATCTTAGGCGTGACGTAAGTCCCGCCTCGCAAAACCTCATGAATGCTTTTTAGCAATTCTGAAGCTGCTGAACTTTTCAACAGATAAGCCGATGCGCCTGTACGAAGTGCCTCAGCTGCGACGTCAGGATCTTCGTTCATAGTTACGTACACGAGTTTTGTTCTTCGCATCCTCTGTTTGAGTTGCTGGCCCGCAGACAAGCCATTTAACAACGGCATGCCGACGTCGACGACAACCACATCTGGCTTCAACTCCAATGCGGCTTCCAGTAAAGCGCGGCCATCGCTTACGGTGGCGATAACATGGTATTGGGGCTCAAGCAGATGTCGAAATGCTTCGGCGATCATCATATGATCGTCCGCGAGCAACACAGTCGGTTTATTCATAATCTCTACCTCCGTAGGGAATTGGGACCGGAGGCTGGGAAGCGTAACACGAAAAACGGCTGCCACAGCGAAGAATGTCTGTTAATTGAAGCAGAGCGATCTTAACAGTAGGGCGCTAAAAACAAATGCTGTCAGTTTGGACAGGGAGAAGAGTTGGTCTGCGGCCTTCGAGTCCCTATACGAAACGCGACAGACAACACATTTGGTATGAGTTCCAAGCCTTCCAAGCTGTCAATCCGAATTGAAAAAACTCACCCTCGAAGTCTGTTCCCGACGAAGTGTTCTGGGAAAAGTAGAACCTATCGGCTTGAGTATTGCTTCCTATACTGCAGGTGCACGGCGACTGAATCTGTGGATTTCGCCATCCGCACCTTAATTCTGTGCGATTTCCCAGTGTGGGAACGCTCGGTCGGATGGTACCCGAGTACATACTGGTTCCTGAGTTCCGTACTGATTGCTGCGGCCGCACCGGCAATATTGTCGCTGTATCCCAGAGAGACTGTGCGTCCACCAGTTACGTCGGTAATCCCAGACAAAAGGCGATTTCCTAACTTTTCTTCGATCGTGCGGAACACAGGCAGGGCATCGACAGGGCGAATCGCGTAGACAGTTACGTCCGATTCTTCGGCAAGAGCCTTAATTTCTCGAAAGTTGAATCGACTATCGTTCTCTCCGCCGTCGGAAATGATCAAAATGGCTCTTCGCGCATAGCGCGCGGATCGCAATTTGTTCAAAGCAAAATAGATCGAATCGAGTAGAGCGGTATAACCAGCAGGTTGTACGAGGGCGAGTTGCGATTGGATGTCGCCGATCCCCTGCGCGGAGTCTGCGAGCAGTAAAGGTGAGCTGGAGACACCAACTGCGAAATATTCGTCTTCAGGGTTTGCGTTCTGGAAGAATTTTTCCAACGCCTCGCGTTCCACAGAGACCCTATTAACCATGCTATTGCTGATATCCAAGACCAAAGCCATCGAGAGGGCGTCATCGTCCAAGGAAAAGAAGTGAATTTTCTGCTTTTCTCCGTCATCGAGGAGTTCAAAGCTGTCCTTGGTGAGACCAGTGACTGGGCGGTTGAGCGTATCTGTAACGACGACCGGCACTAGAACCACGTCGACGTCAACGCGAAGGCGTTCCGGTCGAAGCTTTAAATGGTTAGTGGAGCCCAGGGGGCGGCCGGTGTCCGTCGCGCGCTCAGAAGCTTCCATCGTGCCGGGCCGCGGCACCACGTGCACCTCATCTTCAGACTGCGCGCTAGCCGAAGCGGTAAACGCTAAGGCAGCACCCAGGCAGGCTGACAAAATGTACAGACGGGTATTAAGGATGCTTTGTAGGCAGGGGCCAGCTTCGATCATAGGCGCTCCGGCGTCAATAATCTCAGCGGCATCTACACGTTAGCAGACTCTGCCTCGCAAAATCAAACGCAATTGCGCTAGGCGGCAAAATCGACGCGACAGAGCGTTCGATGGCGAAACTGACAGATCTGATGCCAGCGGGGAAATGCCTTGTTGCGCCACTCATTAATTCAAGCCTGAGTGTCCAGACGTAGCTGCTTAGAGCCTGCCAACCCGCAAATCGCCTCGTCGCTGTCAGCTTTGACAGTTCTACTCACGCCTACGGTTGCCTACATTGCGCGTGGAATGAAACCAAGCTTTTGGCTGGATCGATTGCTGTTGCTTGTCGGCGTTGCGTTATTGGCCGTCTATGTCGGAATCCGTGTTGACGGCTTCATTCATTCGCGCGCACATCAGCGCGGGTCCTCCGTTAACTTCAGCCTGTGGTCTCCGAAACGAATTGAGGAATACCAACAGGCATTATTGTCGGATTCCAGAGCGCCTGTGGCCCTATTGCGAATTCCGAAAATTGGGCTGGAAGTACCTGTTTTGGAGGGAACAGATGAGGTGACATTGAATCGAGGAGTCGGGCACATCGTGGGAACAGCGCGTCCGCTCGAATCCGGCAACATCGGGATCGCAGGACATCGCGACGGATTCTTTCGCGGGCTGAAAGACATTATGCCGGGGGACCTTGTCGAGCTCGAAAGCGGCGATGCGCACGCGTCCTATGCTGTGGATGAGATTGAAATCGTTTTACCAAGTGACAGTTCAGTGCTTCAGCCGCGCAGTAAATCCGCAATAACGCTGGTTACTTGCTATCCCTTTTATTTCGTCGGAAGCGCGCCAAATCGCTTCATCGTACACGCTTCACTTACGCAGGGTATTCCGGCCACAACTGCCCAGGCAGCATCTGAAGCTCCCGCCGTGAGCAACGAGAACAACTAGGAGAAAAATCAATGAAATCGTCATGGAAGACCTCTCTGGGCCGCTTAATCGTTGCGACTGGGATATTTCTGGCATTCACGATTGCGACGAGGGCCCAAGTTAAAACAACCACAAGTACAACGGAAGGAACATCGACCAAGGAATTTAAAGTGGACCGTGCCGTAGTCGAGCACGTCTCTGGCAATGACGTGTGGGTGAAGATGGAAGACGGGCAAGTCCGCCACATCGGACATGTTGCAGAGAATGCCAGGATCTCAGTCGATGGCAGAGAAGTCGGAGTTCATGAGCTCAAGCCCGGAATGAAACTTGAGCGCACAATCGCCACGACGACAACCCCGCGGACGGTCACTACGGTGCAAACCGTCACCGGCAAAGTATGGCATGTGACCCCGCCGAAGACCGTCATTCTTACTATGGAAAACGGAGAGAATCAGCAGTTCACAGTGCCCGATGGTCAGGTATTCAAGATTAACGGAGAAGAAAAGGACGTGTGGCACCTCAAGAAGGGCATGACTGTCTCTGCGACGAAAGTTACTGAAGCTCCCGAAACGGTTGTCGAACATCAGAGAGAGGTAACGGGAACTATGCCGCCTCCGCCGCCACCGTTGCCGAGCGATGCGCCCGTTTTGATTGCTCGCGTAGAAGTTTCTCACGGGCCGAGCACAGTGACCTTGCCGGCCGAATTGCCAAAAACCGGCAGTCCCGTGCCGCTCATCGGTTTGCTTGGCCTGTTATTCTCTGGCGCTTCAATTTGCATGCGATTTGCACGACGCTGACTACGTACTCTCTCCTCGAGCGGTTCGGCATGTCTGTTCGAGACCTCTGCCGAACCTTTTTTTAAACCATTACCTTTGAAGACAATCTCCGCGCGCCAAAAGTCTGCGGGCCGACCAAGTGATTGCTTCAGGCACTCGCAGGTGCGACAGACCTACGAAGTCACTCTGCAGGCGAGTCAATTCCTGAACAGCCTCGTCATCAATACTTCTAGTTGTGTACTGTCGATTTACGAATACTGCAACATTTACTAGTTACGTTCTGCTTGGTCGAACCGCAGAATCCCTATTCGGAGATAAGACAAGGTCATGTCTCAGCAACTGCTTCATGGCCAAGCCGCTCTCTAACCAGAAGGAGATTCTGATGCGGATCCCATCCAAGCTCCAATCTTTCTTCTTCACACACTCTTCTATCAACCTTAAGGTGCTTGTGGGTGGACTTTTGGGCCTCCTGCTTGCAGGGTGTGCTGAAAAGCAAGCAGCGGGTCCGCCGCCGCCTGATGTCCAAGTTGCGGAGGTGGAGCAACGGGATGTTCCCGTTTACGGCGAATGGGTAGCGCAACTGAACGGGCCGATTAATTCCGACATTACGCCCAAGGTGCAAGGCTACCTGCTCAGCCAGGACTATGTGAATGGATCGCTGGTTAAGAAGGGACAACTGCTGTTTCAAGTAGATCCGCGGCCTCTTCAGGCGGCGCTGGATCAGGCCAAAGCAGAAGTGGGCCGGGCCGACTCAACCATGACCAGGGCAAACAACGATGTCACACGCGATACACCATTAGCTGCCCAGAGCGCCATCCCGCAAAAACAGCTGGATGATGACGTTGCGAATGTGAATTCTGCTAAAGCAGGATTGGCGGCAGCGAAGGCGGGGCAAGAGCAGGCTGAGCTCAACCTGGGATGGACAAAGGTCTATTCGCCGGTGGACGGCATCGCCGGAGTTGCAAACTCTCAGATCGGCGACTTAGTCGGAACTACGACGAAAATGGCCACAGTTTCGCAAATCGACCCGATTTGGGCCTACTTCAACATCAGCGAAACTCTGTATCTCAGCTTCGCGCAGCAAATTTCTAAAGTGTTAACCAGGGGAAATGTTAGGACACCCGTATCTGTCGAATATTTGCAGGCGAACGACGCTCCTTATCCGTTTAAGGGAAAGATCATTTTTGTAAACCGCGAAATCACCGCGGGCACGGGAACAATTCAATTGGCGGCTGCATTCGCAAATAAGGACGCGATCCTTCGACCCGGAGGATTTGGGCGCGTGCGCGTGCAAACTACTACTGCCAAGGATGCTTTGTTGATTCCTCAGGCGGCCGTGATTGAGGTGCAATCGCAATACCAGGTCATCGTGGTCGGCTCTGACAATAAGGCCACGATCCGGCCCGTGAAAGTGGGAGATCGCGTCGGCACCAGCTGGATTGTTGCGGCGGGATTGAAGCCGGGCGAACGAGTGGTTGTCGAAGGCATTCAGAGAGTACAGACGTTCGCAGCGCAAGCGCCTCAGCTAGTAAAAGAAGGAGTTCCCGTCAGTCCGAAACCGTACGTGGTCCCCTCGGCCGAAGGCAATTAACCATGGCGAAATTTTTTATCAACCGGCCCATCGTTGCAATCGTGATTGCAATCCTGATGGTTGTGATCGGCATCGTGGCGATGCTCGGCCTGCCAACGGCGCAGTTTCCCAACATCGCCGATCCAATGATCCAGGTGAAGGCCACCTATCCAGGAGCCGACGCGCAGACGATTGCAGAGTCGGTAGCGACGCCGATTGAGCAACAGATGTCTGGCGTCACCGGCATGAATTACATGTATTCATTGAGTGCCAGTTCGGGAGGCGGAAGCAGCCTTTACGTCGACTTCCGACTGGGCACAGATGTCAACACCGACCAGATCCTGTCGCAAATGCGGACAGGACAAGCCAACTCGCAGTTGCCCAGTGAAGTGGTGCAGCAAGGCGTGATTGTGCAGCCCGGTACAACCGCCCCTTTCATGCTGCTCGATCTCTATTCGCCAAATGGTACGTACGACAATATCTTCCTGGCGAATTACGCCACCATTAATTTGCAGTATGCACTCACACGAGTTTCGGGTGTCTCGCAGGTTCAGATCTTCGGCGCCGGCCCTTACGCAATGCGCATTTGGGTGAATCCTGACCGGCTGGCCAGACTCGGAGTGACGGTCTCTGACATCACCAGCGCAGTCAAAGCGCAAAACAAAGTGAATCCGGCTGGGCAGGTTGGTGGAGAGCCGGTTCCGTCGGGCCAGCAATTTACTTACAACGTGCGAGCTCCCGGCCGGCTGCCAACAGTGGAAGAGTTTGGTGAGATCGTGGTCCGTGCTCAGCTCGACGGGTCGCTGCTGCGGTTGAAGGACGTAGCGCGAATCGAATTGGGATCACAATACTATTCCTATCTCGCGCGGTTAGGGGTGGCAGACGAACGTAAGCCAGCCCAGCCCGCTGCGCTCATCGCCTTATATCTAACTCCGGGAAGCAACGCCTTGCAGACGCGAGCCGCCGTCCTCAAGATGATGGGCGAGGCGAAAGGAAGATTTCCGCAAGGACTGAACTACATTGTTGCACTGGATACAACGCTCGCGGTAAGCGAGGGTATTCACGAAATCTACAAGACCTTAGTAGAGGCTCTGGTCCTGGTCATTGTAGTGGTCTACATCTTTCTCCAAGGGGTCAGGGCCACTCTCATTCCACTACTCGCCGTGCCGGTTTCCCTGATCGGAACCTTTGCTGTTTTCCCCATGCTGGGCTTCTCCATCAATACTTTGTCTCTTTTTGGCCTTGTGCTTGCGATTGGACTCGTAGTCGATGACGCCATTGTCGTGGTCGAGGCAGTGGAACACCATATCGAACATGGAATGTCGCCTCATGACGCGACTATCAAAGCCATGGAGGAAGTCTCTGGACCAGTGATCGCCATTGCTTTGATTCTGGCCGCAGTCTTTGTTCCTACAGCATTTGTCCCCGGCATCACGGGCCAGCTTTATAAACAGTTCGCAGTCACGATTGCCGTGTCGGTAATCTTTTCAGCTTTTAACGCGCTGACGCTCAGTCCCGCGCTCTCAGCCATGCTATTGCGTCCGAGAAAACCCGCGCGAGGTCCCCTCGGCGCTTTCTTCCGCTGGTTCAACCGTGTATTCGGGCGCACTACCGATGGGTATGTAAGTTGGTGCGCGCACCTTATTCATAAGGCTGCTTTTGCCTTTCTTCTGCTTGGCTTGCTAACCGTCGGTGCGATGTTCTTTGGCAAGAAGACTCCCAAGAGCTTTCTACCCGACGAAGATCAGGGTTACATCTACGCCGGTCTGCAATTACCCGATGCCTCCTCCCTACAGCGCTCGTCTGAAGCCGCCAAGGAAGTTGAGAAGGCGCTTATGGAGACGCCTGGAGTCGAATACGTCAGTTCCGTTATGGGATACAGCATGTTGAGCGGCGTAAACGCCACCTATAGCTCGTTCTTTTTTGTGTCGCTGAAGCCCTGGGAGGAACGCAAGACTCCGGAAACGAGTTACGACGGTATCAAGGCCCACTTGCAAAGCGTGCTCTCCAAAGTTTCCTCGGGAATTGCGTTCTCGTTTCCGCCACCCGCGATTCCTGGCGTGGGAACCTCAGGAGGAGCAACTTTCCTTCTGGAAGACCGGTCGGGGAGTGGCGTGGACTTTCTTGCAAAGAACGCGAAGCAGTTCGTGGCCGAAGCGCGCAAGCGCCCCGAATTGTCTGGAGTGATGACAACGGCTCTGTTTGGAGTGCCCCAGGTTGGCATAAAAGTTGACAACGCAAAAGCGATGACCCAGCAGATCGAACTCAGCAGCCTGTATGAAACCGTGCAGGCTTTCATGGGCGGTGCGCTGGTCAATTACTTCAATCGTTTCGGTCTGCAATGGCAGGTGTATGTCCAGGCAGATGGTGACTTTCGCGCGAAGGCGGAAAATGTTGGCAAGTTTTATGTCAGGAATGCTGCAGGGGGGATGGTTCCGCTCAGTACGCTCACGACAACGTATCCGCGCAGTGGCGCTGAGTTCATGATGCGTTACAACCTGTTCAACTGTGTACAGATCAATGCTGCAGCAGCGCCTGGCTACAGCTCGGCACAGGCCATGGCTGCGCTGGAGGATGTCTTTCGCAAGTCGATGCCAAACGAGATGGGCTTCGATTACATGGGCATGTCGTACCAGGAGCAAAAGGCGGCGCAGGGAGTTTCGCCGGCTGCGATCTTTGGGATGGCCTTCTTCGTTGTCTTTCTCATAATGGCAGCCCAATACGAGAGCTGGTCACTGCCTTTCAGTGTGCTGCTGGGGACGCCTGTCGCCGTCTTCGGGGCATTCCTGTTCCTGTGGATGCGCGGACTCGAGAACAACGTGTACGCCCAAATCGGGCTGGTCATGCTGATCGGGTTAGGTGCGAAGAATGCCATTTTGATTGTGGAGTTTGCGAAAGTGGAGTTCGACAAAGGAAAGTCTGCAGAGGAAGCGGCGCTGATCGGAGCGAAGCTGCGTCTGCGACCGATCCTAATGACGTCTTTTGCCTTCATTCTTGGCTGCGTGCCGCTATGGAAAGCCGCCGGCGCCGGAGCCATTTCGCGGCAGGTACTCGGCACTGGTGTCATAGGAGGCATGCTCGCAGCTTCAGTTCTGGCCATTTTCCTCATTCCAGTGAGCTTTGATGTGGTTGCGCGACTAGCTCACCGCAACCGCGCTAAGAAACCTGTACCTGTAATCAAAGCAGCGGCGGCCTAGATGATGAGGAGGCAGTTAAGGATGATCAGTAAGAATTGGATCGCACTGGTAATTTTCCTTGCTGGTTGCACCGTCGGCCCGAAATATAAGCGACCGCAAGTTGTAGTTCCCGATGTGTATCGCGGGGTCGCTGCTGATGCCGACAAGACCAGTCCTGCATCGCTGGGAGACGAGAAATGGTGGACGGTTTTTCAGGACGAGCAGTTGCAAGCGCTGATCCGTAGCGCGTTAGCGGAGAACTACGATGTGCGAATCGCTGCCGCGCGTGTGCTCCAGGCTCAGGCAGTGCTAGGCATCCGTCGGGCAGACCAATTTCCGACGATTGTCGGCGGTGCTGCAGCCTCTAACGACCGATTCCAACAAACCAAGAATTTCCCAGTGTTTGAAACCAGCGCTAATAGCGTGAGTCTGTCCATGGCCTGGGAACTGGATTTCTGGGGAAAGTTCCGAAAGGCAACTGAGGCTGCCCGCGCCGCATTGCTGGCTAGCGAATGGAATAAGCGAGCAGTTATGACAACCCTCGTTAGTAGTGTGGCCAGCGCGTACTTTCAACTGCGCGAGTTTGACTTGGAGATGGAGATCTCGAGGCACGCGCTGGCGTCACGGCAAGACTCACTTCGCTTGGTGAAAGTTCGCGCTTCGGGTGGTGTTACTTCAATGCTGGATGTCCGGCAGTCGGAACAATTAGTGTACGAAGCAGCAGCAATCATTCCTGATTTGGAACGACGAATCGAACAGGAAGAAAATTTTATCAGCATTCTAATCGGCAAGAACGCGGAAGCACTTCCTCGCGGGAAGACACTCTTGGAAAACACCTTCCCTCCAACAGTTCCTGCCGGCCTTCCTTCAGCACTCCTGGAGCGACGAGCCGATATCCAAGCGGCCGAAGAATCGCTGGTTGCTGCCAACGCTCGCATCGGAGTTGCAAAGGCAGCGTATTTTCCTCAGATCACGCTAACCGCCACCGCTGGATACCAGAGTTCTGCACTGACCAGTCTTTTCTCAGGCCCCGCGGGAACGTGGAGTTTCGGAGGGCAGTTAGTCCAGCCAATTTTTGAGGCGGGAAGACTTCGCTCGGGAGTGAGATTGGCGGAGGCTCAGAAAGAAGAACTCGTACTGGTTTATCAGCAATCGATCCAGCAGGCATTCCGGGAAATCTCTGATGCACTGGTTGGCTACAGAAAAGACCAGGAGTTTCGGGAACAGCAGGATTTGCTTACCCGATCGGCGCAAGATGCCACTGCTCTATCGCAATCCCGCTATCAAGGTGGCGTTACCAGCTATCTCGAGGTGTTAGATAGCGACACTCGTTTCTTTTCTGCACAGTTGACGTTGGCTCAGGCGCAACTGAATGAGCGTTTGTCCCTTGTGCAGTTATATGGAGCGTTGGGCGGAGGATGGCAACAGTAGCAGCTTTGCGAGTGAGTAAACTCCCCATCGATTCTCATGAAAATTTCCCGCAGTTCGATCTTGTTCGCGATAGTTGCTGCGGCGCTGTTGATCTCCGTCCCAAGCAGTATTTATAGACTGGTACAGAGCGGTGATCCTTATTTATTCACCGAGAAGTTTTTTCAAGACATGCTGGCCCGCTTAACCGGTCCAGGCAAACTTCGCTTCATCGTGCAGCCGATCGTCGCCATCACCATTGGCGTTCTACATGGGAAAAAAGATGTTCATGCGAACCTGCCTCCATTTCTCTGGATGCTTGCTTTCCACCGTTCGCATCGCCAGCATGCGCTGCGAACCGCTGTTGTCGGAGTTCGAGATCTTGTAGCAGTTGCGATTCTCCTCGATATCATTTCTCAGGCGCTGATATTTCACGAAGTACGTCCTGGCGCCGCCCTCGTGGTTGGACCGATCCTCATTTCCGTTCCTTATAGCCTTGCTCGCGAATTGGCAAATCGCATAAGCCGTGCGCTGCGTCCTCGTGCTTCAGCAGCGGGGTCATTTTGAGTCGCTCTAGTGAGCTCCCAGATGCGCCTCAGATTCGCACTCGCTGCAGCGATGATCGTGTCCTCTGTGAGCCCGTCTTTTGCGCAGGACTTGGTTCCACGAGCGTATGTAATAACTCCTGTTCACTCGAATGCAGTCGTTCTGACAAGCTCCTTCTTTAGTGGCGACATTCTGTTCGAGGGCGCCGTCCCAATTACCGACTCTACTGGCAGAATTTATGTGTCAACCATCAGCTTCTATCACGCGCTGAGTTTCTTTGGACGCTCATCAAACGTCACCGCCTCTTTTCCTTATGCCATAGGAAACTTCCGCGGGAAGGTCATTGGCACGGAAACCAACGCGTACCGCTCCGGCCTGGTAGATACGGTTTTTCGCTTCTCCGTGAATCTCAAGGGCGGACCGGCATTGCCGCCACCAAAGTTTCGATCTTGGAAACAGAGAACCTTAATAGGCGCGAGTCTGAAGATAGTTGCTCCCACAGGCCAATACGATCCAACCAAGCTGATCAATCCAGGGGGGAACCGTTGGAGTTTCAAGCCGGAACTCGGGCTTTCCCGGCGTTGGGGTCATTGGATAGTGGATGCATATGGCGGGGTAGCGTTCTTCACGACGAATCACGACTTCTTTTCGCGAAACCAATTTTCCGCCGGCAAAAACACGCAATCTCAGAAACCTGTAGTCGCCTTCGAAGGACATTTGAGTTACGATGTGCGGCCCCGATTATGGGCATCGCTGGATTGCAACTTCTGGCGTGGAGGCAGAACTACTCTGAATGGAATTGAAAGCCCAATCAGCCTGCAGTCAAATTCCAGAATCGGAGGAACGGTTTCGGTACCGATCAACTTCCACCAGTCTCTGAAATTCAGCTATAGCAGAGGTGCATACGTGAGATTCGGCGGCAATTTCCAAAGTGTATCTGTCGGCTGGCAGTATTCGTGGCTGGGCAAACCTGAATAACACCTAATAAAGGATGGACCGGTCACTCATTAATCTGATCTTTTTCAACCGTATGCGAAAGTGGGGCAGGTTGGGACGATCTCTTAGTTCTCCGCGATTATGCGATCTGAGTCCCGACTGTTTCGCAGCCGAGGGGCTCTCGAGGAGTCCTCAGGGGTAGAAGAGGATACAAGGGAAAAGAGATAGAAGACTACCCCAAGACCAATGAGAAGGCCGCCTAATCCCAAAAACACAAGAAAGGTCATAGGACTGTTCCACTGCAGCGTAAGGGCCTCGATCAGCAGGCCGAGGAATATGAGGGCTCCCGCAATCCGTAGGCGCCGTTCGATCTCGGTTATTTGAATTTCGACACTCATTTCGCGTTCCAATACTTCACTTCGTTGAGCTTGGTAGTGTTGTGAATCTGGTCATGGCACCCGGAGGTCAAGCATGACATCCTGTTGCTCTTTATATCGGCCATGATCTGAGGATCGGCATTGTGAGTTGCGCCTTCCTCAAAGGTCCGCGATCCGGCGTGGCAGTGCAGACACTCGCGGTTGTTGTAGGGACGGTAAAGATGGAGCGGAGGCTTGGGATTCCCTAAGTACTGCGCGTAAATGTGATGAAGCCCGCGCCACTTCGCCTTCATGCTGCCGTACATGACGTAATCGCTGTGGCAGGTGTAGCAAGCTTGCTCGCGAGGCACGCGGTTGTTCTGGAACTGGGAAGCGGGAAGCCAGGTTGGATCATCAACCTGCAGGCTGCGCCCGTAGGGCTCCATAAGGTGGCAGGACAGGCAGAAACTAGTCTGTTTAGATCGCTCCATGTGCTGCTCATAACCGAGTGCAGGCCTGGTATTTCTGCGCCTGGTTATGGAATGACGGAATGCCGGGAGCCGCCGAATCCACCGTGAGCGTGTGGCACTCCAGGCAGAGCACATTGACTTGGCTGCGCTTCAGCAGGCGCGGATTCGACGAACCATGGGGGAGTGTGGCAGGAGACGCAGCCTCCGGTCTTCACTGCGCGTGCTCAAAGACGAAAGGTCCCGCCTTGTCTGTATGGCAGCCAAAGCAAACCTGATCCTGTGCAGCGGTCGAACGCAGCCGGCGCGTCATGAACCCGCCATGCGGATTATGACAATTGCTGCACGACATCAGGCCCTCGTCCACGCGATGGTGAACGGGTTTGGAGAACTGTGGTTTGATTTCGAGGTGGCAGCCGTAACACAGCATTGGCTGGGCCATCATCAGAAGAGCACGTTCCACTTTGGGATGGTGTGCCGAATGGCAGTCAATGCAGCCTACGTTATTTTCTAAATGTTCCGACCGGAGGAAGTTGGCGTGCTCCTCTCCGAACTCATGGCAGCTTAGGCAGCGCTTGCTCGATTCTTCGCGCGAGAGTTCTTTAAAGCGGATGATCTTTGTAATATCGCCGCCTGCTTCGGCGTGTGCCTTGCCCGGTCCGTGACAGGCCTCTCATCCCTGATACTGCACGCCACGGTGATTGAGCATTGTCTTCCAGTGTGGGCTGTGATCGTAGGTCTTGCCGATGTCCTCGTGACACGTTTTGCATGTGTCAGTGCCGGCATAAAGCGATGGATCGGCAGGATTGTCGGTGAAATGTTCGCCCTTGGAGGAATCGGAATTCGCTTGGGGCGTCGATTCAGTCTGTTGAGGGGAATTCTGAGACTTGGAGTGCTTGCCGGAAGCGGCAAGCACGAACAGCGGCAGCACGAAGATCAAAACGCAACACGCAGCGTTGGTCAGTTTCATGCCTTCCGCCTTCAGTGTCGTTCCAGTTCCGGAGGCTCAACGCTAGAGACTTTCCAGCGATGTCCTAAGTGAACGCTTGATCTTTGCCAGATTCAGGCCTTTTCGTTCAGAGGCCAGCAAGACTCTGAATACCGAATTGGGCGGCGTGAACGCGGCTAGCCTTGCTGTGGGTTGGCTACTCTACGATGCCCCATTCTCTACGTCTGTTCCTGGATTGCTGCGAACATTGGCTGGAAAGGACTGTCCCGCTACCTAGCCCCCTGATAGAAGCGTTTCGTAAATGGCGCGATGAAGAGCGCTGGCTCCGAAGCTATTGTCCAACTTGTGGCTCTTTACCCAGCATGGCCCAATTAGTCGGCAAGGAACCGGGGCGTCGACGATTCCTTTCATGTGGATGCTGTGGCACACGGTGGCCGTACAAGCGCACGGGATGCCCATTTTGCGATTCCCAGAGTGACCATCGGCTATCAGTTCTCGCCATTGAAGGGAGAAGCACCTCTTCGCATCGATCGCTACGAAACCTGCAGCGGCTATGTGAAAACGTACGACGGAGAGGGACATGAAAATCTGCTTCTGGCTGACTGGACCTCCATTCATCTCGACATCATTGCTCAGGATCGTGGACTGCAACGATTGGCCGCATCGCTATACGGTTTTTGAAATCAGTCTAATTCCTGGATTCAATGAAGAGCACGAGTTATAGCCATCGCAATGCGTAAGCTCCGGCTAGGCGACTGCCTTCCTGGCTTTCTCGGCCCGCTTCGCAGCTTCGTGTGCATCTCGATATCCCCGTGCGATCGACCGAACGCCGCGCCCAATCTCTTCATACGCCTCGTCGTCGAGATTGGCCAATGACACACGTAGTGACCAGTTTGGCGCTTCGAAGCCGCTACCATTGAGCAACACAATTCCACGATCCTCCGCCAAACGAAAAGCAAGGTCCAGCGGATGCACATTCTTCTTGAGATACTCAACCGCTTCTTCGCCGATGTTCTTGCGCGCCCAGAACTCGAAGTCAATTAATCCGTAGTAGGCGTCGTACAACGGATTCGGCGTGACCTCCAAGCCCAGGCCTCCGATCAAAGCCCAGGCACGGCGATGCAAGATCTCCATACATGCCTTTTGATATTTCTTGGAGGTATCCATCAGTTCGGCAAGCGAGAACATACTCATCATTACTTGTTGAGGCAGTGCGAGCCCAGCCGTATGGTTGAGAGCTACGTCGCGACTGTCAGCAACAATCCGATCGATGAACTTGACTTTGCGCGGTTCCAGAGTGAGTGCGCCATAGCGTTTGTCGAGCGCTTTCAGATCGGCTTCAGGAAGCTTCGCAATCATCTTGTCAAAGATGTTGTCTTCGTGGATCGCGATGACCCCGAGCCGCCATCCGGTACAGCCGACATATTTCGAATAGGAGTAGACTCCGATCGTATTGTGCGGCAACTCACCGAGTAGCGATCGGAAGTTTTCGACGAAGGTACCGTACACATCGTCCGTGAGGAGCAAAAGATCGGGACGCTTCGTCTTAACCAACGTTGCGATTTTACCGATGACCTCGCGGCTCAGCGCCATTCCCGTCGGGTTACCTGGATTTACGAGAAAGAACGCTTTGATTTTGGGATCCTCGAGCTTTTTGAGTTCTGCGTCAGTGAACTGAAAACGGTTTTCCTGAGGAGCATGAATGGTGACGAAGTTCAAACCATAGTCCTCGAGATGAGGCAGCTCAAGATAGGGCGTGAAGATGGGTGTGCCCAGTGCAATGGTGTCGCCCGGACGCAGCAGGCGATTCATCTTCAGTGATTTGAAGATGTAACACATCGCCGCGGTCCCGCCCTCGACAGCATACAGATCGAACTTGCCGGTTGGAACCGGATCTCCGCAGACGGCCCACATCAGATACTCGTGCACAATGCGCTCGTTGTGTACGAGCATTCGATCTGGCACCGGATAGTTATCGCCAATGATGGAATCGACGAGCTCATGCACAAAGGCGTCGCGCTCAAATCCGAACTTCTTTACGGCAAATGTCACCATTGATGACAGGAAGGAAGCGCCGGGCATTTCTGCGTGCTTCGCAAGCCATTCGTCAAGCCGGCCGGCGATGCCTTGAGCCTGCGGCATTCCGCCAAGACCTGCCGGGTGCTCCATTACACGTTTGCTCTCCGTGATTGCGAACTGACCTAGCAGAAAATAGCCCTCGCGCGGAGTGGTCGCGATCCAATTCGGGTTGCCGCGGCCGGCATTGAGAAATGCTGATTGAGTTGTACGGGAGGTTTTCTTAGCGAGTTTGATCAGCTCGTCTTTGATCTCGAACGGGCTCAACGTCTCGAACTTGCTGAGGTCCATAAGGTCCATGATTTTCTCCTCGTTGTTATTTGGAAGATCCGAAGGTTAAGAGCACGATCAGCACCATGCCCCAGATTGTGAGGAATGTGTTACCAACTGCGTAGGTCACTGTGTACCCAAGCGCCGGAACCTGGCTCTTCCCCCGATCGCAGACGAGCCCTAGGGAAGCTGTCGTCGTGCGCGCGCCAGAAACGATGCCGAGCAAGATCGCGTCGTGGAACCGGAAGAGGTACTTGCCGATGTACATGCCCAAAACAAGCGGCACTGTTGTGGCAACGGCACCCCACAGAAAGAGACTTATGCCCTGTGTCCGCAAGCCATTCACGAAGCCTGGACCCGCCGAGATGCCGACTATTGCAATAAAGATGTTGAGGCCGACGGAGTTCATGAACCATACGGTCGAGGAGGGTATGCGGCCAAATGTCGGCCGGACCGAGCGCAGCCATCCGCACACAAGTCCGGAGATGAGCGCGCCGCCCGCAGTTGAAAGGGTTATCGGTATGCCTGCTACTTTCCAAACTAGCGCGCCGATCAGTGCGCCGACTGCGATTCCGGCGCCGATGAACGCCACGTCGGCCACATCCGTAGCACGATCAGGAACGCCAATCATCTTGATGGCTGCAGCGGTGTCTTGAGTGCGGCCGGCGATGCTGAGAATGTCGCCACGGAATATCTTCGTGTTCGGCAGGATGGGAATGGACGTAGCGACTGCGCCTCGCGTAATCTTCCGCAGAAAAACGCCGCGAGCACCGGGTTGGTGCGCAATCTCAGCAAGAGTCTTTCCGTCCACCTCTTTCTTAGTTAGACAAACATCGATGCCCTCGACTGGAACGCTCAAGAGTTCAGGATCATCAACTTCTAGTGCAGATTGCCCGCCAATCGCAGTACCTTCGCGCCCTCCTGCAACCGCAGCTAACTTCGCTCGCTCGCCGATAATGTTTACGAGTACTTCACGAGCACCTACAACTGCTATTACATCGCCCTCGCGCAATACTGTGTCTGCAGCTGCTTCCTCAATCACTCCATTTCGACGCAGGCGCAGGACAAAAACGCGCGCGTTGGGAACAAGCGATTCCGCTTCCGCAGCTCGCAAACCGTTGACTCTGCTGTTCGCGAGCACACGGAATGCCCGTACTTCCCATCGGTGCCACGCAGTGCCCGCCCCACCAAGATCCTTCGTTCCGCCATGTTTCTCCTCGTAATCCTTGCAGGCTTTGGCGAGATCGAAACGGAGCAGCGCAGGGCCAAGCAATCCGATGACGATCGCCGAACCGACCGTCCCAAAGATGTAACTCACGGCATAAGCTATTGGCATTGAGTTGAGTAGCGCCTTCGTTTGGTCGGCGCCGAGCCCCAATCGGTTGATTGCGTCGGTTGAGAGTCCCATGGCCGCAGAGATTGTTTGAGAGCCCGAGTAAAGTCCTGCTGCATAGCCAAGGTCATAACCGACTAATTTGACGATTACGATCGGCACCGCCAGGCAGAGCGCACATTGGACAACAGTAAACAGGGCTTGTGGTCCTCCATCTTTCGCGACGCCGCGAACGAACTGTGGCCCGACTCCGTAGCCAACAGCAAACAGAAACATTAAGAACACGGTCGCCTTAAGAGGCGTCGAAATCGTAATTCCGATCTGTCCGATCAGGACACCCGACAACAGCGTGGCAGTGACCGATCCCAGACCGAGGCCGCGGAATTGAAATTTGCCGAAAAAGTAACCCAGCGCGAGTGTGAGAAAGATAGCGATCTCCGGGTATTGACGGAGGGTTGCTGCGAACCAGGAAAACATGTAGTCACCTCTGTATTTCAACCCGCTCCGCGCAGAGGTCGAGAGCAGGAAGCCCAAGAGTCCGCTTGACGAAGCTTTTTTTGACAGGGCTTCGTTTGAGAGCCACGCCGCAGAAGTGAATAGCTGCTGGTGCTCTCAATCTTGGTTTGCGCTATTCATAATCAGAAGAATCGGCAGGACCAACAACTGGTAAACCTGTCAGTGATGAACTGGAGCATCCTTGCTTCGCAGTTTCAAAAGGGGACAAAGCAGTCCCACGCGCAGGCAGAGCTCAGCCAAGCCACCCCTCCCGCAAGTTACTCTCGACCTGCTTCGGAAGATCTCCCGTATCTGTGCCTAAGCAGCAGAACTCCGCGCCACGCGCTTTGGCTGTTCAATACCTTTGCCGCGACCGCCGGCAGCTTCGAGATACGCTGGCGTGAGCAGTTTCAAGCCAAGCGCCGCAGCGAATCCGTGGATTTCTTTGACGTCCAGCTTGCGCATAAACTCGATCGTTTCCCGATTGATCACTTGGCCGGGAACCATGATCGGAAATCCAGGCGGGTAGGGAATCACAAAGTTGGCAGAGACCAGCTCGGGACCCTCCTTCAGACGCCGATCGATTTCCGCACTCGAGAGCTTCACATGCTCACACTGTTCCTCGCGATATGCTCCGAAGAAAGCAGAGCGCATGTCGCCCTCGCTGGTTGTGCTCGCCGGATTTTGTCGGAACGTGTTGTGAAAGCTAGTGAAATTTGGAAGATCAGGCACATCCTCCATCAGAGACTTTACGCGTGCCGCGAAGGCTTGCTGTGCCTGTTTGCCGCCACGCTGAAGTTTCACGTCTATCTGTTGCGAAATTCCGACGAGGACTTTGATTAAATGTGCAATGTCGCTGCGAGTGTTATTGATGTTGGTTTGCAGCAGCACGCTATTGCGGGAGGTTTTGTTTAGCTGAATATCGTAATCTGCGGCGAGTATGTTCTTGAATTGCGTGCCGTCGAAACCGGCACTTCCACACACTAACGTCAGCCGCGTCACGTCGAGCGCAACTTCATCGTCGCGCAGGCATTTCAGACTGGTGGACCAGTTTGTGCCAGGAACCAGGTAATCCACGAATCCGGAAGCGCGGAATTCTTCCGGAATCATCTCGTCCGCTCCGGCAACATGGAAATATTTTGAAACCAACGGGTGCGAATTAACTTCACGGCGCACGTCAAGAGCCAATTGAATCGCTCGATTTACCAGCTCGTATCCCTCCAACTCCATTTGGCGGCGTGCCACATCGATCGATGCAATGATCTGGAGGTTGGGCGAAGTAGAGGCATGAGTGAACACCGCTTCATGGAACTGCTCTTCTACAGTGTGATAATCCTGATCTTTGACCAGGACCATCGACCCTTGACGCAAGCAAGACATTGATTTGTGTGTCGAGTTCGTCTGGTACACTCGCAGCCGTACTTTGTCAGGATCGGCCAAGAGACGCGTCTTTAGTACCTCTGGATTCGAGAGGTCGAGGTTATCTCCCAACTTTTTCTTTTGCTCCTCATAGGCCCTGTGATACGCGGGATCTTTAAACTTACGCTCCAGAATGGCTGCAGCTCCCATCGCCGTGCGCCGGCGATAGAACGGAGTCCATCTGGCAAATCCAAACCATGCTTCGTCCCACAGGAAAATCAGGTCAGGTTTGATGGCCAGGCATTCTTCCATCACGCGTTCAACGTTGTAGATATGTCCGTCGAAAGTGCAGTTGGTGAGGACAAGAAGTCGAGCACGGTCCAGTTTTCCTTCGGCTTTCAGTTCGAGTAGGGCTTGTTTTATGGAGGCCAAAGGAACTGCTCCATACATCGAGAATTTCCTCAGAGGATAGGCTTCAAGATAAAGAGGAAGTGCTCCAGAAAGAACCGCACCATAGTGATGTGATTTGTGGCAGTTTCGATCGACGAGCATGATATCGTCGGGACCCAGCAACGCCTGCTCAACCATCTTGTTCGACGTTGAAGTGCCGTTCGTGACGAAGAATACATGGTCCGCCCCAAAGGCTCGAGCGGCCTTCTCCTGGGCGACCTTTACGTTCCCGGTGGGTTCCAGCAGACTGTCGAGACCGCCTGTGGTAGCGGATGATTCCGCGAGGAACAGGTTCATGCCGTAGAACCTGCCCATATCTCGAATCCAATTCGACTTGAAAATCGATTTCCCGCGCGCTACCGGCAGCGCATGAAAGGTGCCCATGGGACGTTGGGCATATTTCTGTAGATTGTCAAAATAAGGAGTTTCAAATCGGTCCGCAATTGCATCCAGGATGCTGAGATGCAGCTCCAGCGGTTCTTCGACTTGATAGAAAATCCGTCGGATATATTCCGCAGCGGTGGCATCGCCTGCGATCTTTTCCACTTCGCTTCCGCTGAGAAGAAAAATGTCGAGCTCCGGACGAATCTGCTTCAGCGCTCTTGCGAGCTCCAGAGTCTGCTCGCCAGAACGCGTACTGAACGCATGAGAGGGCAGATTCGCCAGCAGAAACTCACGTAAAACCGGTGCATCATGAGAGGAGGCGAACGGAACGCCATCGGATGCGATTACCGACTCGATATTGCCGTTCACAATCGATGCGAGTACTGCGTCTTCAAAGCTCCCGACAAAGACCAATTCGTAAATGAACCTGTCCTGCGGACGACGGAGCTTTTTATACTCCTGTGCCATTTCGGGCCAGGCATCCCGACGGAGAGGTGTAACGACCAGCACTTCAAAATATGGGCGGTGAGCGGCAGCGTCGTCTCCGCCGGGAAGACCCTCTCCTAACCTGACCGGCTGTTCTTCTCCGTCCCACTCAGCCGGATTACTGCGATATGAATGCGTAAGAAGAGCAACGTGGATCAACTGGACCAATCGAACGGTTCGTCTCAGATCACCAGAGGCGATGCTTTCCTCCAGACTGCGCATCAGAATGGGACCGGGATAAGCGAAGTAATCCTCCCATTGTTTCAATTCCTGGAGGGCAGCAAACGTCGAACTTGAATCTTTCTCTTTTCCTGCCTCCCAGGCGCGCGCTGCGTCCAACAGTGTCCGCCACCGGTCAAACCGGGCTTCTGCTGCGGTAAAGAACTGATCAACACGAGTGCCTTGTGCAGTTGCTGCAATACTCATCACCTTCCTCCAGATTGTTGCGGGTTATGGTGCTTCATGGCGCAGATTCAGCTCAGCCTAGTTCGCGGTTTTCTGAGCTTTCACAAAGTTGTATTTCGCGCTCAGCATGAGTCGGGGAACATTTCCCGTTGAGCCGTCTTTCTTCACCACCCAGCCGTACAGAAATTCTGTGCCAACATGCAACGATCCAACCACATTCCAGATAACGTTTGCGGATGTGTAGTTGCTTTGGTGGAAAACAGTGCCGGGCTGGAAATTGGTATTGTCGACTTGCACAAATCCGTACATAACAGAGGACCGCACTCTATCCATCCAGAAATGTTGATAACTTCCATAAGCGGCAACGACGGGAACGGCCTTCAAATGGGGATCCTGCGTGCTCGTTACAGCAGCGTCGATGCCCAATCCGGATGTATCGTTCAAGTATCGCTCAATGCCATGGCCATATACGCCTTGGTAGACGAAAGTATCCTTACCAAATGTCTTATGCGATCCAGTGAAGTTAAATCCCCACCCAAATACCGAATCACTAACCCCGTTTGGTAAGAAGGCTCCCACACTTCGGAATAGTCCAGATAGCTGTATGTGTCCTCTTTCCATGTCATGACGAAGAGTCGCGGTTCCGTCCGGAGCTTGGTTACTGGGTAGCGCCTTGAACTCTGGAGTCGTGAAAGCGATGTCCGATGAAGCTTTTTCGAGCGCTAGCCTAAAAGTAGTTTTTTGCCCCAACGGAATGCTGTAGCGGAACTGCGGATTACGGAGTGACACCTGCGCGTTCGGACCTTGGAAATCGAGTTGATCGGGACCGGAATCCGGATCCTGGAAATTTGAGAATGTCTGGCCGATCAGAAAGTTCTTCATTTGCGCATATGCATGCCGCATGCGTGGCGTGGTTGAACTGGAGCCGAAGAGGTCTCCTTCCACGAAGAACCGTACGCTCCCCACGTCTTCCAACGGAATTAAGAAGTCGAGGTTTAGCCGAGTCGGCCGCACCGATACCGTAGAGTTCGTTCCACCCCCGCTTGTGGGAACGGGAATACTGGAAGGGATAAAGCGCTCCGGATCGCCCGCGGGCCTGAGATCGCGGATGAAGTCGCTCTTAAAGTAGCCGCCGATCTTCAAGAGCGTTTTCGTGCCGGGTAGCCGAAAATATCCAGGGAAATTTGGATCAAGCGGCAAGTTGTCCACTCGGGGAGCCGCTTGAGGATCCTGAGAGTAGGTCTCATAAGTTGCCACGGCTTCGCCCGTTTGGTGCTTCGCCTGTTTGTTCAACTCCTCAGTTAACTCTTCTTTTTTGTCAGAGGACTGCTGAGCAGCCGGGCTACCCGATGACTGTGAGTCAGTAGTGCGTGCAGAGAGCTTGTTGAGCTGATTCTGAACATCCGCCATTTGGGTCTGCAGGCTTGCGAGTTGCTGCCGAAGTGCTTCAACCGCAGCCGCCGACGGATCTGAACTCTGCGAGCACATAGCACTCGCGTAGAGCAGCAGGACAATGAGGCAGCCCAGACATGCCTTCCCTCTATTAAAGATCATGAGTGCACCTCCAGTGTTTGTGAGCCGAGTATTCTGCTGCCAACCGTCACAACAAACTGTCAAAAGTCTCAGCGATGCAGGCAGAGTTATCGGTCATGAAGCGGGGAACTGTTACAAGGTGCCCGATGTTGAAATCTGCGGACGATAGGGTCCGGTTCTTTCTCCGGCACTTGAAACTGCCCGGTTGTGTCTGGCAGGTTTGCCAGTGCCCGCTTCAGCCTTTCACCGCCTATCATCCTGTGCAGGAAACCTCGAACGGCACCTGTCTACTCCCGTGAGTTTCAGCACATAACACTCCTCAAAGACAGGCTCGGGCTGGCATTGTTAAATCTAGAAGTGGAGAAGCGTATGTCAAGAATCACTTGTTTGTCTGCTGTGCTGCTGGTGGCAATAAGTTTTGTCGGCGCACAAGACGTTCGTTATAACTTTGATAAGACCGAAAACTTTAGCAAGTTTAAAACGTATAAGTGGGTTCTGATTAAGGGGGCGCAAACTCCCAACGATATCGTAGACAAGCAAGTTAAGTCGTCGATCGACGCGCAGTTAGCGGCGAAAGGCTTAAGCAAAGTGGATTCAGATCAGGCAGATATTTTTCTTGGATATCAAACCGCGATCGGCCAGGACAAACAATTTACTTCGTATAGCACTGACTGGGGATACGGGGGCGGATGGTATCGGGGCGGCTGGTACGGAGGGATGGGCGGATCTTCCATGACTACCGGACAAACGTCAACCATATATACCGGCCAGCTCGTGGTTGACATGTATGACTCAACAAATCACACCTTGGTTTGGCGAGGCGTCGCCAGCAAGACACTCGATCCGAAGGCCAAGCCTGAAAAGCAGGAAAAAAATCTCAATAAAGCCGTGGCTAAGCTCTTCAAGAATTATCCGCCGAAAGCGAAGACATAGTCAGTACTGACTGGGTAAGATCGGATCGGCGACCACTACCGATCCGCCACACTCTCCTGTACTGCAACTACGAAGGACTGTTCCTAAGTACGAACGACGGATGAAAATACCGTCGTTCTAACGTTTGTAAACTGCTGATTTCTGGTCAAACTTTTCACACTCTTTCTTGTTTGACTCCCGGGCTTGGTTCTGGTTGCATCGTGGTCCGAGCGCGGGCAAAATGGCAGGGACGTGTGGGATATCCACTTGCGTGCACGCCGGGAATGACAGCATTCGAGCTCAAGCGCGCGACTGCGTCGGCCGCAAAGTGTCCGTCGCTGCGAGGAACCGTGCAAAATCGACCATCGCGGCAAACGTGATCACAAGATGTTCTCATTCTAGATTCGGAAATCACAAGATGTTGACTGAGTTTGCACAAACCGGAGGGGAGGGCCACGGCGCTTTGGAGTACAAAACGAACTACAACTACCTGCAGATCCCGTGGGAGCCTTGCCAGGGAGTGCCCCCACGGAAAATGCGGTTGTCAGATCTACTGACCGTGACCGAAGTTAAAGATGACTCCAGTTGTGTACCGGAAGTTATTCTGATTGGCGTTAGAGTGCGTGAAGAAGTTCCCGAAGCGGGTTAGGACGTAATCGAGCTCCGCTGCTCTAATCGACACGGTATGGTTGATGGGAAAGTCGATTCCACCGCCAAGCATCATTGCCCATCCATTGTTTGAGGGTGAGCTCTGGGTGCCGCCGCAGCTTCCGGCAATTGGCTGGCAGAGTGTCTTAAACGCGGAGCCGTAAACATTGCTGTGTGCGGCACCGGCCAACGCTTCCGTCATCAGCTCCATATGCTGGCTGCGAAACTTAAGCTGCGGACCAAAGAGATATGTAAATAAGTTACCTGACGCAGTACCATGGGCTCCAGAAGGAAGTGCTGAAGTGGCAGGAATAACGAAAGACTCCGTAAAACTGTTGTATCCCTGCAGGTCCATCTTTACGCCAAGAATGTGGTTGAAGTTATAAACGAATGCTCCGCCACCGCCATTCAGACTCTTGTTGTTCGTGAATGCCTGGGCCGGAGCGAAATGCATGTACGAGTAGTCGAAGGAAAGCTCTGCCTTTGGGTACTCCTGCGCCATTGCAGCTACTCCGAGCAGCAGAACTGTTCCGAAGGCAAAAAGTTTTGTTAAAGTCATTGTTTTCTCCGTTTGTCTCAATGCTGTTCGGAAGGCAAGCTTTGTCACCTTCCACTCAGTTTCGATATCAACAGAGTGTCGATATCAAGTGGCACTCTAGAGACCACTGAGCGTGGGTAACACTGGCAAGAGTTACAGCCTGTTGAATAGTTATCTATGGTGAAAGGAAGACAAGATCGAAGCTTCAACGAGCTGCTGAAGCGGCGTTCAGTGGTTGGGGCAGTCGTTCCGGCAACAATAACTCAGCTGCAGAGTCGTTCTTTGTCGAATCCGTAACGAGATACGTGGTTTGCGACGGGAAGGCAAACTGGGCGCCGATCTGCTGTGCGATGGCCATTATGCCGTGTAGAAGATCTTCTTGAATTCGCAAGAACTGATTCCAATCTAATGCATACACGTATGCAAATACGTCAACATTCAGGGAAAAGCTGGCCATCTGAAACAATCGCACGCGAACTGAATCCCTGTCGATGTGTGGATGGGCTGTCAGCAGATTTTCGACGCCTTCTGTCATGGAGCTTATTTGAGCAGATGTAGTCTCGTAGCGCAGAGTGATTGTGGGGTGAAACCAGAATTTGTCGCGACAAGAGATAATCTCCAGATTCATGTTCGCAAGCTGGCCGTTGGGAATAACGAGCATTGTCCGATCAAGAGTTCGGATCCTGATCGATCTCAGGCCGATATCGTCAACGGTGCCCGTGACTTCTCCTACCTTGAGAACGTCTCCCACTCGCACCGCCTCATCCATGATTAGCGAGATGCCGCCAACTACATTTTCGAGAGTCTTCTGGGCTGCCAGCGCGATTGCAATGCCACCAACGCCGAGGCCGGCCAGTGCGCCTGTCGGGCTTATCCCGAAATGCCGGAGCATGACCAGAAAACCAACAAACACGAATACCAAGTCAACGGATCGGCGTATCAGACGCTGAACGGAAGCCCCTCCCGATGCATTTCGGCTTTGCCGGCGAGCGCGAACGTATTGCTCGCTTCCGCGGTTGATCAAAATCGAGAGCCACACAGAGGCGCAGATCGTAATGAGCGTGGCCAAGGTTGACCAGAACTGCCGCGCGATGAGGGAAAGACCCATCTCCAAGAGCAGCCAACGAATAGAGGCTGCGACAATCAGTAAACGAATCGGTTGCGGTAATACTTGTCGCGGACGTTGATCTGTCCGCCGCCGGAAACGGTTGAGAAACCAGCCAACAACCGGCAACAATAAACGATTCAACAATGCCGTCAAAAAGTAGATGAGAGGAAGGCCGACAAATACAAAAACCCATTCATAGGCAGGAATTCCTAATAGGTAATTGTTCACGAAGGCTTGTGGAAAGATATCCTCAGCTGATATTTGGTGGGTCTCCTCATAGATTGCGGGAATAGCTTCCAGGGTTGCGCGGGAGAATAGCCAAATTTGGCCGCTGTCCTCTCTCTCAAAACGCTCAAGAGTGACCTCTAGATTGGTTCCGTTGATGGTGCCGACTAGATATAGATCCGGCCGAAGCAGACTTGTGGCAGTGCCCTCGGGCCGGTCGCTAATCTCATTGAGACGTGCTGGTAGCCGCCTGTTCAGGACAACATAGAGTTCGCCGGCAAGAGCAGCGGTCGCCTTTGGGCCTTCGCGAGCGTTGAGATATTGCGCAGCGACTTGGTTGTCTTTCTTGCCGGCGGCGAGCAGGAAGCCCAGAACAGTTCCGCGAGGAGTGCTGCGTCCGAGTGGATCCTTTCGTGCCAGAGCGGAAGGTGTAGCAGGTTCTCCGCTTGGCAGTTGTGCCCACGTCGAAGTGCAAAGCAGGCAAGCCAAGAGTAAATGACGGCCGATGAACCGCACTCTTATAAGTGAGAATCTCCGCAAGAGGGTGTGGCGGACAAGATACTTCACGATCTCATTGTGGTCTCACGGAGGTAAAGCGGCACTGGTAGAACTTGCAGGCTTAGGCTGGCTCTGTGTACCTGGAATAGTGTTCACCTGTGATTCTTGCCAGTACACAATTATTGGTTGCCCTCATCTATTCATGCTTAACGCCTGTCGCCCCGCGTCGAGGCCCCAGCAGGAGTGTCTAAATGTGGTTTGTGCCTAGTCAGAAACGAGCACTATCGATACTCATATTCGTATTGTTGACCTTTGCAGCTATTGCGTATGCCCAGTCAGACGTTCAGGAACTTACACTTGTGCTAAATGGTCACAGCGGGCAAATTCTCGTTTATCGAATAAACGGAGAGGCGTTTGTTGACGTCGAGGCGCTTGCGCGCATCGGCCAAGGTTCCGCAAGTGTGCAGAAAGGTGAATTGGTTCTGACGTTTCCGACAGCAGTAGCGTCTGCTCCGGCCGGCGCACCGGTTGAAGGGATGACGAGAAATTTTAAGACAGCAGCTCTCAAAGATCTCGCCATCATCAAGGATTGGCATACAACAATCGCACATGCACTGCAACGTGGTCTACCTGGAGATGGCAGCCGCCTGGTAGTGTTTCATGATCGCGCGGCCGAAGGCCTTCACCTTGCAACGGTAGATACCTCAACTCATGCCGATCAGGAATCTCTACGATTGTTGACGAATCATTTTAACCACGTCGACCGATGGAACCGCAGGCTTGTCGATGCTCGCAAATCGATGAGTACTGGACATTATTCAATGAGTACGGACGCTCTAGAGAGAGACTCTGACTATCAAGCGATCGCACGCTGCTCCGAATTCCTCAGCGCGATGTTAGCCGGAGGCAAATATGAGGACAATGATTCTTGCCATTGACCCTGGCAACGTGATCTTTGCGCCTACCTACCACGACAACAATAGACTTCTGGCAAACTTGCCAGTTCATCTTCTGCTTGCCGCAAACCAGCATGGATGCGTTCACGAATTCAGGAAGCGGGGCAGCTGGCTATGAGATCGAAATTAGTACTTTTCCTGACACTTTGCCCGATTTTCGCAAACTCAGCACCAGCGCAAATGACCGATTCCCTCCCGTCAGTGTCTCCAGACATTCGGGACAGCCGTAAGCATCTTCATGACAAAGATGACGTCGGCCGCATTGGCCACCGGAATCTCGGCCACACAGGCTTCGGCAACTGGTACTCCCTTGATAGTGAAATTGCTCTTGGCAAGGAATATTCCGCAGTCGTCGAGCGTAACCTAAAACTCCTCGACGATCCCGGGGTCACCGAATATGTGAATCGAATCGGCCAAATGGTGGTCAGTCATTCCGATGCCAAAGTGCCGTTTACGATCAAGGTTGTTGATTCTGACGAGCTGAACGCGTTCACCCTACCAGGCGGCTTTTTGTATGTGAACCACGGGGTCATTCTGATCGCTGAAAATGAAGCTGAACTTGCGGGAGTTATGGCCCATGAGATTGCACACGTGGCCGCCCGCCACGCTACTCGCCAGATGACTCGCGCTAACATGTTGAGCCTCATGTCATTGCCGCTGGACTTGGCTGGCGGAGGACTGGTAGGCCAGGCGGTTCATCTGGTTGTCGGCTTTATGAAGCCGATGGAAATGCTCAAATTCTCTCGAGGCTTCGAGTCCGAGGCAGACTATCTTGGTTTGGAATATTTGTATGCGGCCGGCTATGACCCAGAGGCATTCATCTCATTCCTGGAGCGGGCTAGTGCTGAAGAGAACAATGTCGGCAAATGGGGAGGATTACTCTCGACCCATCCGTTAATGACGAGTCGTATCAAGAAAAGCCAAATCGAAATTGCCAGAGTCTTGCCGCAACGAGAGTCGTACATTGTGAACACTTCGCAATTTGACGAAGTAAAGGCGCATTTGCTCAAGCTCGCAGGTTCGCAGAAGCCAGAAGCACAGCAAAAGACTCATGAACCAGTGCTCAGATCACGCCCTGCCAAGCTCAGGCCCCGCGTGCAATTAGCATCTCGCCGGATGATATTTTAAGAGGTAGAGCCGCAAGTACCCAGTTCAGCAATCAGCCCAATCCTCGTAACTGCCTGTTCTAGGTGCCGCAAGGTATAGCTCTACTCGCATAACTCTCGGCATGGATCAAATCCGACATTTATATACTTAAGACTTACATGGGAATGCGCACGATTAGTACAGTCCCCTGTTTAGGCTTCGAGAGAATTGATAAGGTCCCATTGAACGCAGCAATGCGTTCCTTCATGCTCAATAAGCCTAGCCCTTCGCCTTTCGTTGCTTGATCAGGATCGAAGCCCACGCCGAAATCGCGAATTGTGAGTTGAATCTCTGCGGTTGTTCCCACCAGCTCCATTTGGAACTTCCGTACTCCACTGTGCTGCACTGCATTATGTACGCCTTCCTGAGCCACGCGAAGCAGTGCGAGCGCAATTTCTGGCGGGATTGAATCCGGAACATTTCTATCGGCGAATTCGACCTTCACCTTTTGATCACGGCCTAGATTGTTGCAGAAGCTTCTCATGGCCGCAGTAAGACCCAAGTGCTCCAAAGTCACAGAGTGCAACTCGTGTGATAACGCTTGTAGATCAAAGCTTATCTCTGTTGTACGTTTGAGCAATCGCTCGATGCGCTCGTGATGCTTTGTCTGAACCATCGGCGCCGAATCAAGTTGTCGGAGCTCAATGGCCACCATCGCCAAGCGCTGGTTGATGTCGTCGTGAAGCTCTCTCGCGATCCGTTTTCGTTCTTTCTCCTGAGCGTCAATTAATTTCCTGCTGACATTGCGCAGCACCTCTTCTGCTGCTAGCCGATCAGTCTCATCGATATAAGAGCCAATATAGCCAGCGAATGAGCCATCAGAATTGAAGGTCGGCGCACCGGTATCGACAAGGCAGCGATATTCGCCATCATGCCTCCTAATACGATACACAATCGTGAACGGTACATGTTTATCGAAGGCCTTGGTGTAAGACTCTAAGAAATTCGTGATGTCTTCCGGGTGAACTCCTTGAATCCAGCCTTGGCCGAGCTCTTCCTCGAGAGATCGCCCAGTGAAGTCAAGCCAACTACGATTGAAGTATGTGCGGAGGTTGTCGGGATCTGACATCCATATCAGTACCGGAGCTGAGTCTGCTATCGTGAAAAACCGGTCCTGAATGTCTTGCACGCTTTCCTCCAAGCCTTTGCGATATGCAACATGTGGGTTGTTCCGCGGATTCCGAGTTTCCGCCCACTCACATCGCGCTCCGCTTCGCCGCGAGTAGATCTCCAGAGTTTATTCCATCGGGGCGGATAAACTCCAGATCAGTATCGGAAATGTTTCGGTTTGCCACGCTTCTACTACACTTCTTTTAAGCTGTTCTCAACTCTCAACTGTGAACAATTGCCTTAGCCTTTGTTGTCGGGCAGGACAAGATTGGAATCGTCGGATCCGATACATTTCGTCAGACCACCGCGTAATGTTATCTGAGGAATTCCAGTTCAGCTCCCGAGTTGGGCAAGCCGTTTGCGCTTCCTTCAGTTCCGATTGTCTCTCGCGCAGCTCTCCCCGATACACTTGCACCCAGTGATATTCACAGTCTGCGAACAAATGTTATCCCCGCTTTCCGGTTCTGGAGTCGCGAATTATCGTGCGGTTAGTGTTACCGCCAGTTCTTATGGGCGAGCAACTGGTACTTCTTCTAGTGAATCATCGCTGGCCTACTAAGCATAATGTGTTTCCTCGATTAAGCCGTTGCGTAAGCTGTGCTTGTATTTGTACTAGTAGTATTAGCGAAAGTAGAGTTCTACCATGTTCAAATACCCATTTGTATGTGTCCGTTATTGCGAGAGGTTGTCTGAGGAGCAGGAAAGGAGTTTCTGCGTGGGGCGTTGCGGGATTCAAATAATGTCCGGCAACATCAGCACATCCGATTTTGACTGTGACTCATAAGAGTCACTCAAGCACAAGAGGAAGGTTCATCATGAGATTATCCGAAGCCGGTGCCGCGTTGAACGCCTTAGGTCGATTGCTCGTATTCGGGCTAATTATCACGACGCAAGGAAGCGCGCAAAGCGTGCTTTTGCGGCAGGGTCTGCTAGACGAGTTGAACAGCTCGCTCAAAGAGCTTGCGGAGCGGGTGTCGCCAGCTGTAGTTGAAGTGAAAGTGTTGGGATACGGTGTAGACGACGACCGTCAAGAGAGCGACGACGACAATGGTCGCAATCTTGTGAAGCAACGGCTATCGGGAGCAGGAGTGATACTCGATTCAAATGGCTATATCGTTACGAACGCCCATCTGGTTGAGGGTGCAAAGCGCGTGCAGGTTATCCTCAATCCGACTCGCGAGGCGGAAATGCCGATCAGGACATATCTAGAGGTTCCGGGAAGAACCTTTGATGCTGTAATTGTCGGTGTACATCACGAGACAGACCTCGCTGTGCTCAAAATTCGAGCCAGTAGGCTTCCGACTCTCCAGTTTGCGAACTACGAAAATCTGCAGCAAGGCCAAATGGTGGTGGCTTTCGGTAGTCCACTCGGGATGCGAAATGCAGCAACAATAGGCATTGTCAGTTCCGTTGCAAGACAAATTGATCCCGACAGTCCGCGCATTTATATTCAAACTGACGCGGCAATCAATCCGGGAAACAGCGGTGGTGCCCTGGTAGATACAGCCGGCAACCTGGTTGGCATCAACTCGGCGATGTTGAAGGCCGAACGGGCCGGACTTGCCATACCCAGTGACACCGTCAGCTTTGTGTACGAGCAACTCCGCAAGTCTGGTCGCGTGATTGAAGGCGACATCGGAGTGAATGTTCAAACGATCACTCCCGGCATGGCAGCCGGCCTCAAACTGCCGGAAGACACAGGGGTGATCGTGTCCGATGTGCGTCCCGGGCTCTCGGCGGAAAAAGCGGGGGTTGAATCTCAAGATGTAATTACAGGGGTGGACGACCGGCCCGTCCAGAGCTCCTTACAGTTTCTCACTTCGATATATCGACGAAAGCCAGGAGAACACGTAAGACTGCGGCTACTGCGCGGGAAAAAAAACATCGATGCCAACGTCGTTGTTGTCGAGAAAGCCCCGGACGCTGATCCGCTAGGTCAGGCAGTGGATGTGGATAGGAATCTGATAGGCATCTTGGATATCGTCGGCTTGGACGTCGATAACAATGTAGCTGAGACATTGACGGGCATCAGGATGCGGTCCGGTGTTTTGGTAACGGCAAAGTGCGAAAAGCGTGAGGGCACGGAAACATCCTTAAAGGTTGGCGATCTAATTCACGCCATCAATGGGAAAACGGTTCGAAGCGTCGCCGAGATTCGTGCGGCGTTGGCGAAGCTCTCATCTGGCTCTCCTGTCGTACTGAGGGTAGAACGCCAGAAGCAATTCCTTTACTTAGTCTCGGAAGTTGAATGAGTTGCCGATAGAGCCGATCGCAGCCTAACAGTTGGATTGAAAATCAGTCTGGTTCCAATAGCACTACTCTTCAGGATCTCCGTCCCGCTGATTGAATATGATATTGCGTCGGCGCAAGGACTCGCCCGTCACTACCTTCTAGTCTCAACAGCGGATTTTCCGCTTTGAGATCGCGGACGTGCTCGGCGTCATCAGCCCGATGAGAGATGGTTTCGGGTCTACTCGAGGAACCGCGCAATCGTGACGAGTGCGACAGAGATAAACACGACGATGCCAAGTGCTCCGTGTTCAGCAATTCCCGCCTTGATCGCTGCCCACCTAATTCGACGTTTAAACGCACCGGGGCTCCCCGGCAGAAATTCACGGTAATTTGTCGCCGAATCTAAATATGAAATCTTCACACGGATCATTCCATCGGTTAGCAGAGTTGATTGGCTGGACATAAAAGACGACTTCACGGCGCGATTCATGGGTTACCTGCTGCTCGCAGCTACTGTTTATGTAGAAGGGGTCATTGGCTTACGACTGAGGATCGGCACCTCGATCTTGCGTCCAAGAAGGTTGTTGAAAGCCATTGTCTTTGCTCCGACCGATACCAACAAGTCGAGTCCAGCGCGGTGAGTAATCTTGTCTGTCCCGTCGGGCGGCGCATAAAGTACGACATACATAGTTCTGCCCACTTTGATCGAAACATCATATTTGTGAACCTCGCTGCTGTCCGTGTTGTGCGCTGCAACAGCCATGATCGTCCCAACCCGCCATTTTGAATGATGTTCTTGACAGAATAGTGGCGTCGCCGCGAGCAAAAATAGTGCGACCGCAGCGAACGCGGGTCTTTGCACAGTGTACCTCCTGAAATTTGCCGCTTAGGCGTTAAGCTTCGCAGTTCACGCTGATCCTAACCAACTCAACACATCTGAGATAACTGGCAGAACTGATAGTTTACAGCGGCTGCGAGTTCTGTGTCCTGGATTAGCCATTTCCTTTGGCGCTGCCTCTACTCTTTCATCCCATACTTGCTCAGTGAACGTTGAAGCAAGCTTAGAACCGAAGAAGAAGCGATCAGAACTAGTACTTCTTTCAGTGCCAATAAGCGAGTGGGCACGTGCTGGTACTCTATGCAAATGGGGAACGATCAGCCTCGTCTTCTACAGCATGCAGAGCTGGCAGTTTTGACGGATGCTGCAATTAAGCATGGGACGCAAACTAGATGACGCTGGCCACGAATAAGTGCCGGCCTCGAGATCAGTCAACAATCACTCCTGATCTCGAAACAGGTCACTTGTGCTTCCCGCTACGATACTGCGGTTTCCGGATCACTCGTTGTTCAAGGTGGCAATTCTTCTTGTAATCGTGCTGCTGTGCCGGCCGTCAGCCGGTCAAAGTACTCCTAGCTCATCTCAAGATGGTACTCAATCGAGTGACGCTTCAGCTTCGACCAAGAGTTCTGACCAGAAGAAACGAATATTGCGCCGCGGGGAGTTCGTGGTTGCTCCTATTCCAATCTCGAGTCCGGCATTGGGGACCGGCATCATTCCCGTCTTGGCATACATCTTTCGGCTCGATAGGGAGGATGAAGTTTCTCCTCCTTCGGTTCTCGGGGCGGCGGGCTTAATTACGAATAACGGCAGTCGCGCGTTTGCCGTAGCCGGGCAGCTCTATATGAAGCGCGACACCTACCACGCTAGCGCTGCCTTTCTCCAGGGCAATCTGAATTACAACCTGTATGGTATTGGAGCGAGCGCCGGCAATGCGGGATTCCAATTGCCTCTGAAGCAAGACGGTTCAGTGTTTTTGGGCGAATTCCTGCGCAAGCTTAAATGGAAGTTTTTCCTAGGTCCCCGCCTCCTAACGGGACATTCCTCGATCATGCGCGAACCGGGAGGGAGCGATCTCGTTCTCATTCCATCGGGACTCACTCTGAATACTAAGCTGACGGCGCTCGGGTTTCGACTTAACCGCGATAGCCGCCCTAATCGTTTTTATCCAGAATCCGGCACATTCTTCGACCTCACCTCGGATTTCTTTGCCATGGGGCTAGGAAGCAAGTACTCATTTCAGTCGTACCGCGTAAGCTTCAACAAATATTGGGGTCTGAAGAAAAAACAAGTTCTTGCCTATAACGCGTACTTCTGCGGGACCGGCGGTGCTCCTCCGTTTTACGGGAATTGCATCTATGGCACCAATAACGAGCTGCGCGGCTATGAAGCCGGGCGCTACATTGACCGCTACATGGTGGCAACGCAATTGGAGTACCGCCTGCCTTTGCCGAAACGCTTCGGGATCGTCGGGTTCGGAGGCATAGGTGGGGTTGCGCCGGGTGCGAGGGAATTTTTTTACAGCACCGCATTTCTCCCCGCAGGCGGCGGCGGGCTGCGCTTTATGCTCAGCAAGGCCTACCACGTAAACCTTCGCGCCGACATCGCGGCCGGAAAGAACGGACATACTTTCGGAATGGGAGTAAGCGAAGCGTTCTAGATAAACAAGCGCTTTCTTGTCAGGAATCAATGTTGTTGTGCGCCGGATCGACGATGTGTGAGCCGGCGCAAGTTAAGGTGAGTGATTAAATAGAGACGGTCAGCTTGGTTGCAGCGTCTGTTTATGCAACTGCCCTCGCAGCAATTTTCTCGACCATCTTGGTTGCAGTTAGGTTTTGGAGCAGACGACTCGTCCGCTCGACGAACGCGAGTTTGTCCGCAAGGCAGCTTTCAAGCAGTACGCCAACGGCGAAGTGACCCGATAGATCAGCGGCCGCGAGCCGGGATCTGTACTCGGCGATACGAAGGTGAAGCACCTGATTCGCCTTTGCAAGAATGAATAGGTTTCGGACCGTGGGATTTTGTATATCGGCCAGTTCGCTGCGGAAGTCTTCGACAAACGCGTCGTACAGGCGTCCGCTGACTTTTACTGGCTGCTCACCGATGAGTTTGAAACATTGGTCAAGGGTATCAAGAATTTTTTGGGAGACGAAAATCCGCGCTTCCAGTGCCTCCCGTACGTCTGTGTCCTGCACATTGTGGGTAAATTCCTGAACGAGCTTAGTAGCTCGCTCGGTTCCCTGCCGCAAGTTGCTCAACATATGCACAAACAACTCCCTTGGATTCTTAATTGGCATGATTCTTCTCCTTGTGTGTTGTTGTTCGGTTGGAGAGTCTTAAGTCACGCTGTTGTAGTTTTACCGTGAAACGGGCTCAGGATATGGCCGCATCATTCGGCTTGGGAAGATGTCAAAAATACCAGTGCAACTTCTTACCTGTCTTTGTCGGCCCGAAAACGGTTTTGATTCCCACGTCGCGTGTGAACAGCCTTCGACTGACAAAAGTCACAGTTGGTCCAGAACAAGAGTCGAGTCGAATATGGTGACTGCGCCCCCTTCACGAACCAACATTATGAGGAGAGTCGGGTCAAGCTTGGCTAGGCAAGATCAATGAGTCACTTGGCCAAGCGAACAATGGGTCGCGAAATCGACCGGCAGGCCAAGTGTGGGAATTAGAAACAAAAAGGAGGATGTCATGACCGTAATAATTCGGCGAATCGGACTGTGCCAACTACTTGTGTTCTGCCTTGCGTTGCCTCCAGCATTCTGTGTTAGTACCGGTCAAACAGTAAAACTTGAAGGATACGTTGTTTCGGTAAACAACGATTCGCTGACAATGAGAACCAAAGAATCCGGCGAGATCGCCGTGTTGTTGACGGAATTCACAAAAATCAGCACGCCACGAGGCTTGTTTCGGAAAAAGCAGATGCCGCCAGATAGCCTCGTCCCTGGGCTCTGGATCAAAGTGCAAGGAATGGGCAGTAGCCCCGGCCGCGTGCTTGCCAAGAATATCAACTTCTCAGGGAGCGATTTAAGAATGGCATCTGCAATTAAGGCAGGGTTAGTTCCAGTAGAGATGAAACTGACCGACACGCAGCAGCAGGTTCAAAGCAATGCGCAAACCATCCAAGCACACGAAGGCGCCATTCAGGCACACCAACAAAATATTGAGGCTAGTCAACGGCAGATCCAAACTATTAATCAGAGATTTTCAAAGCTGGCTGACTACGATGTGAAGTACTCGGTGAACGTGTACTTTCCGGCCGGCAGTGCAACTCTTTCCGAGAAGGCCAAAAGCGATCTGACGCAATTGGCACAAAGCGCTGTGTCACTCAAGGCATATCTCGTCGAGGTGGAGGGCTATACCGATTCCAGCGGGCGAGCTGACGTGAATCAACAACTCAGCATGCACCGTGCTGCTTCGGTGATTGCATTCCTGCAACAGGAAGGCAATATTCCTGTGAGACGTGTACTGATGCCAGGAGCGATGGGCGAGTCTCATCCCGCATCGTCAAATGTATCAAGCCAAGGCCGCGAGGGAAACAGACGCGCGGAAGTTCAGGTCCTGGTAAACCGCGGTTTGGCTGAGTAAGAGAATGCGTAAAGGTTCAAACCCGAACCAGTGCTCACGTGAGCGGTTGGCACGCGTGTTCGGCAACATGGTTCCCAGGCAAATCCTTATTGCGATCCTGTTGAGCTGTTTTGCAATCGCGCAGCCCCCGTCGCGAATTCAGAGCATCGTCACTGCGGGAAGTCTCGACAGCATGCGCTGGCGGAACTTCAGCGATTATCGAGTTTGGCTGCAGAAGTTCTACGAGCCGGTCGGCTACGCTCCGGCATGGCTTCAGGGAAATGCCCCAAGTTCGCAAGCTCTCGTGATGATCGAGCGATTTCGTGATGCCGCGCAAAACGGGCTCGAACCCGAAGACTACGACGCGTCACGCTGGAATGATCGTGTGCAGGGGTTGAAGGGCGCAGGCGGCGATCCTTCGGCTTTTGACGTTGCACTCAGTGTCTGCACGATGCGTTACGTCTCCGATCTTCACATCGGACGCATCAACCCGAAGCATTTCAACTTCGGCTTGGATATCGATCATAAGAAGTACGACCTGGCTCACTTCGTTCGCGAACGGTTGTTGACCGCGAAAGATATCCCTGCGCTGCTGGATACAATAGAGCCTCCGTTTCCAGGATATCGTCGCACGGAGCAGGCTCTAGATAGATATGTGCAGTTGGCCTGCCAGGATAACGGCGAAAAGCTTCCCGTTCCAGCAAAGGCCATCGACCCCGGTCAGCAATATGCAGGTGTCCCACGGCTTTCGCGCCTTCTGCGTCTGATCGGCGATTTGCCGCCTGATGCTAATCCCAGTGATCCTCAGATTTATGATGCCACCTTGGCTGAGGGAGTCAAACGCTTTCAGCGTCGTCATGGACTTGATGAGGATGGCCGACTCGGCGCAGCTACGGTCAACCAGCTGAATGTGCCTCTATCGGAGCGAGTTCGGCAATTGCAGCTCACGCTCGAACGCTGGCGTTGGCTTCCCAGTGAGTTCGCTGCGCCTCCGATTATCGTTAACGTTCCCGATTTCCACCTTCGAGCCTTGGACGATAAGAATACAGTCACTCTCGATATGCGTGTTGTGGTTGGAAAGGCGCTACGCACCCAAACGCCCGTCTTCTCGCGCGACATGACTTTTGTCGTGCTGCGTCCATATTGGAACGTTCCACCGAGCATCCTGCGTGGCGAAATCGTTCCCGCTATCAAGCGCGACCGCAGCTACATAGCAAAGAAGAATTACGAGGTCACCACCATCGACGGCAAAGTCGTCACCTCTGGCGCAATTTCAGATGAAGTGCTCGCCCAGCTTCAGGCAGGTGAGCTGGCGGTGCGGCAAAAGCCTGGATCAAACAATGCCCTCGGCCTGGTCAAGCTAATATTCCCGAATGAACACAACGTCTATCTGCACAGCACTCCATCACCCCAGCTCTTTGCGCGCACTCGCCGTGATTTCAGCCACGGCTGCATCCGCGTCGAAAAGCCGGCCGAACTTGCCGCCTGGGTGCTGCGCAACAATCCAGGATGGACGCTGGATCGTGTGCAGCAAGGAATGAAGGAAGGTAGTGACAACGTCACAGTAGGCCTCACTCAGCGGGTCCCCGTCTTTATTGTCTACGCGACTGCCCTGGCCTATGAGAACAACGAAGTTCACTTCTATCATGACATCTACGGGCACGACGCGAAGCTAGCCCAGGCACTGGCAAAGGGCTATCCGTACCCATAAGTTGGGAAATTACCAGCGGCGCAGGCGCCCGACGTCGACATGGACGAAGTCCGAGCTGGCGTAGTAGCCCACGCCACCGCGCTGCAGTGCGAGAGCTGTGTCGCGCAGTTTGGAAGTGCGCACGCCCGGTACCCGAATATCGATCGCCATCGCCTGCATGTGGAGGCTGTGCCGCGCGATGCCATGCCCATGCATCCTGAGATACTCGTTGCTCCACGGTGTCCGGTAGCCACACAATACGTCGATCTCTCCGTCTGGACGCCCCAGAGCGGCGGTCAAATCGTGTAGCAGGTCGAATACTCGCGGGTCATATTCATGAACAGTGCCGGTCCGGTGATCTCGTAAGTACTCATTCAACTCTGCGAGGGCGTCAGGATCGTACGTGTTCCCACGTCGATAAACAATGTCGAGCCTTTGGCCAGTGTGGGTGTGAAACAAATGGAGGCGATACGAGGTGTCGGACAAAGATGTGCTCTCGGCCGCGCTGGGGGAGGCTGCACCCCAAAGAGAGATTAGAAGTAGGAGAGATAATAGAAGATTGTTTCGAAACAAAACTCGCAAACTGTACTCCAAAACAAATAGATCTTCTAGCACTGATGCTAATCCTCCTACCTTAGCAGAGATGGTTGTTCAACACAGTGCTCCAGAGCAAGGAATGGAAATTAGGCCAGCCACATTTGCAACATGCGAGACTCTGCCTCGTCTTACGAAAAGGCCACTCAATTTTGGGTAGTAGGAACGAGAGAAGACAGCTGAGAAGCAGTTTGCTCGTCTTCCTCCTGCACTGGTGTCCAGGACTTGTCTGGATTGAAAAGCTCCATCTTCCTAAACTGATCGCGTGTGTTCGGTCCAAGATCCTTCTCGTAGACAACGCCGTCGTGACTGACGATAAACGTCCTCACTCCTGTCACGTCGTGCCGCGCTGGCGCTGCCACTAGAGCAAAGCCCCCGATCATCACGCCCTTTACCACAAAGTCGATTTGGCCAAGGGGCGCAGCCAGACCCTGCCCCTTCAGGATCTTGAAGTAGTAGCCGTGGTACTCCGAACCCGCCGTATAACCCTGCTCGATCGCACGCGCAATTTTTTCACCCACCGGACCGCCCCATGTGCCGTCGGCATTTTGCCAAGCCAGGCCATCTTGTTTTCCAGGAGTGCTAATGATGCGCTGAGCGTACTGATTCACTTCGTAGCCCTCCCGCTTCTGTAGGGCATACTCATCCTGCGCTTCGACGTAACCGTGGCAAAGCTGAATTGCATCCAGTTCATTCGCCCCAATTCGACGGTACACGAGTTCTTGCCGGCCAGCCTTGGCATCGAAAGACCACTTGCCTTCTCTCTTCACAAGCGGCACCGGAAAGGGCCAGTCTTGACTGCCAACCAGAATGAACGCTCGATTTCCATTCTTCGAACCTACTGAAATGGTTTTCTTTTCTCGGGCCTGAGCGGCAAAATCGGTGGCGTGCTGCCGGTCTTGCGCGGTTTCGCCTGTAACAACAATGTCTTTACCATCCGGGCCAAAAATCTTCGTCAGCGTATCGACGTCGAATTTTTCGGCTGCACCGACCAGCGCATCTGCAGCTTGCTGCGGGGTGTCAAACTTTTCTACTGAGGAACCAGCACTCATGGTCGCTGAGACCGTTTTGGGCACGGCGTCTTGCGCGGTGGCGAACAGGCCCGACGCGGATACCATCGCACAGGCGACGAGAAGGCCAATTGCGCGTGACCGAGTTCCATTCTGGGATACCGATCTCATGTGTGTCCTCCGGCAAGTTTTCGTTTTCTGCGATTCAGCCGCCGTTTACCTGCGCCGCCCACCGCCGCCTCGGAAGCCACCGCCGCCTCGAGATCCCATACTCGAAGAGCCGCGACTGCTGCTGCTGCGGGCGCTCGATCCGCTATACCCCCGGGTACCTCCGCCGAACGCATCACGGTTTCCGCCACCACTACGGGAGAGATCACGGCTTCCAATGCGATCGGCTCCGCCTCCCAATGATGAACCGCCGAGACCTCCACCACTCCGATTACTCAAACCGGCTCCACCGGCGCGGTTGCTCACGCCACCGCCAGAGCGAAAGCTGGATAGATTGCCACCTTGTCGGCCAAGCTGTTGTCGAGCACCCGTCTGGCGCTTTGCAAGTGAATCACCGCGCGCTGCTCCTCCGAATCGGTCCGCAGTGGCGCGGTCCCGATATGGAGCACCACCGCGATGATCAGGATTGTGTTGCCAGTTACTTCTGGCATTCTCGCGGCCGGCAGGAAGTGTAGACGGACTGTTACCGCGACCGCCAAGGCTTCCGCGATTGCCAAAATTGCCGCGGTCCCCAGCCGGTAACTGTGACGGCCGGTTTCCACCGATATTATTGCGGTTCCCACCGATGTTGCTATTGCGATTGAAATTATTGTTGTGGTTGATGTAAACGTTGTTTCCGCCCCACCCGGAGCCCCAGCCCCAACCACCGCTCCAGAACGCCCCCATCATTACGCCAACTCCGAACGAAAGTGCCATTCCCGCTGCGTAGTACCCGACTGGATAGTAGATCGGCGGGTAAGGATAATATGGCGCTCCCCACACAACTACCGGATCGTAAGAAGGTACATATACAACTTGCGGATTGGATTGTTCGATGACAATGACATTCTTCTTTTCGACCAACCTGGTTTCGACCGTCTGCTGCTCGGTCGATTTCAACGTGCCCCTATCCTTGGCCTTTTGTCGCATCCGCTGAACGGCATCCATTACATCGCTCTGCTGCGCTAAGAAGGCATTTCCGACGTCGGTGGTCCACTGAATGTCGTTTGCCAGGCGGTTTGCCACGTCGGGAAGAGCCGCGAGCGCCTGAATGCTGGCATCCCAACTTTGCTTCGCAACAGCGTCGACAAGCGCTTTGTCCTTAAGAGTTTTGTTTTTACCTAGCCACTGCTGAAGCTGAATGATTTCGAGAGGATAAGTGGATGCCACCAGCACTTGGGCCAACAGTGGGTCTGGATAGAGCGCAATCGGTGCGACAAGAGAATCCAGCTGCTCAGATGGAATTGCAGTGCCTTGCTGTTGTTGCCATGCAACCAGAGTCGACACAGGTGGCAACAGATACGCCAAGGTCTCTCTTGGCAAGAGCACAATTGTGCAGAGGATCGCGATTGACGATCGGAGGAGCACACATTTGCCTTCAAGCTTCATCACTGTCTCCTGAGAGTCTTATAGGTCGCAGCGGCAGCAAGGGCATCTGTCAATAATGCGAGACGCTGATCTCCCACGGCACTACTCTTCAGCAGGTAAAAGCAAACAGTTTCATCTTGGATTCAAAGGCGTCTCAACGGCCGTGTTGTGACAAAAATAGGCCGGATTGGCCCCTTATTGCGACGCCGGAGCTTCCCGCTTGAGAAAGCTTTGCAGAATGTTCTCTGGTTTACTGACTGGCCGACAAAATTCCTTTGTTGACCATCACTCTAACTTCGACACGGCGGTTTGCCGATCTGCCTTGCGATGTCTCGTTCGAAGCAGCTGGTCTGGCAATACCCATTGCTCCAGGAGACACGATGTGCCGCGGAGGAATGTTCCCTTCCTGCATGAGGTAATTAACCACCGCATACGCGCGCTCTTTGCTCAGACTCTGATTGGCGGTTGCGTTTCCAACCGCATCAGCAAATCCCTGTACTTCGACGATGTAACCCGAGAGCTTGGTCGCCTCGGCGGCAAGTTGAGAGAGAGCAGCCTTGTCATCGGCTCCGAGCGTGGATTCGCCAGAACGGAAGTAAATCTTCGCCCCAGTTTTCACTTCGTAGTCGGCCAGTTGCTCGAACCGGCGGCTCACTTCCTGTTGATTGGATGCGATCTGCGCTTTATTAGCTCCGATATTGGCTGAGTTCACGGCAATGTTTTCTTTATTGGCAGCGATGTTCTCTTGATTCGTACCAATGTTTTGCGCATTCGCTGCAACCTTCTCTTCGGTTGGCGTCAAACCTGCTTGGATCATGCTGGCAGTTTGCAAATCATCTTTGCTGAACTTGATTTCTTTAGCGATGAGATTTCCGGAAGCGTCGGGAACGGCCTTCACCTGAACTTTGAGGCCCGGGATCAGGCTGGCCCACGACATTTGCTCCTTCCGTATACCGAGTCCTTTTGGCGACTGCACTTTCGTTTCGTCGGTTAGCGTGATTGTCTGGGCCGCACCATCGGCTCGGACTGTGATTGTGTCAGCAGTACGCGCCGTAATTAATCCCTTAACCGTTCTTGTGTCACCACCGAAGGCGGAAGTCAGCGCCGTGCAGGCAAGCGTGAAGATTAAGGCAAGGGCCGAGACATTGATTCTCTTCATGCGTATTGCTCCTTGGAATCTTCTGCCCAAGCTATATACGCCGTTGATCCCTAGGCACTGGCAAAAATACCGGAGACTTAGTACGACCCTGTCCAACTCTATTTAGGCTTCGCTGGCTAACTCTCAATAGTGACAGGTTCTTACTCCTCCAGTGCTCTCTAATGTGCTCACAGGACACCTGTGCGGACGAACGTATTTGGATGTCGCGTTTAAATCGGAGGATCAATGAACCTTTTCAAGAGCCTGATGGCGATGTTTCTAGTCATCATGGCGATCACGAGCGCAACGGCTCAAAAAATAAAAGTAGGATACGACAAGAGTGTCGACTTCTCGCGATACAAAACCTACACGGTAGCGGAGCCGGGCATCCAGCCAACTCGTCCGTTGCTGCACGCGTCCATTGTCGGCTCACTCGACCATGAACTGAAATCTAAAGGTTTCGCCAGAACGGAAAGCGATGGCGATCTCATCCTAATTCCTGAGGGAGGTACGGAATTTGGAGTCAATCAAGCTGCGGGCGTACCGATCTCGCCGACTTACGCCGGCGCGCCGCCCGCAATAAATGCCACGATGTGGACGGGTGCCGCTGGTTATGCTGCTTCGTCGGCTACCTACGTTCCAGAGGGAACACTTCGAATCGACTTCATCGATCGTGCGGCGAACAAAGTGGTGTGGAGCGGAACGGCTAAAGTAAAACTGGATGTCGAGCGCAAGTCAAAGTCTCTTGAATTGATCGACAAGTCAATACTCAAGCTGCTAAAGGGATTTCCTCCCGGCACGAACTGAACCCTAATTGCCAGCTTACTGTCTCTTAGCATTGCATCTGGACCATAGCACAGGCCCGTCGGCGGCGAACAGCCCGCCACCAGTCCCGGCAGCCCAACGTATCCGTTGGATATCTCCGCCGCATTCACCGGCGATCGCAAGTTTCTGACAATAGCGATCGTCAATCCGACACAAGAGCCTCAGTCTCTCAACTTACATCTCGAGGGTGCGCAATTGGCGAATGAAGCTCACATGTGGCAAATGACGGGACCTACTCGCGACGCTGCCAACGCGCTTGATAAGCAGCCGGAAGTCGAGGTTAAAGAAACAGGACTGTCGTCAGTACCAGAAACACTATCCATCGCTCCTGCGAGTATTACCCTTTATCGATTTGTGGCAGCAAGCGTTGCCGCCGCTAAGCCTCACATTGAGGACCACATACTCTCTACTCAGGTGCCTGAACCAGGCAGATAGGAAAAGCGTGAAAACGAGAATCCATGTTGCGGTTACGTTTGCACTGACGTTTTGCGTTGACCTCCGCCACGTCGAAGATGGCGGCACAGAACGGCGCAGGTTCCAATGTTTTCTCCGCAGCGACCGGCCGGTCCATGTGACGTCTACGCTGCCATTAACGGACTGTCCCTGGGGGCCACCCAAATTGGGACAAGTCCGGGGACAGGGGACCTGTGCTGCAACCAGCTGACTACAACTTGAGAGAGGATCAGAAGTGAGGTAGTAGAGGACGCTTCGCTCGAGTCTTGCGCTGACACGTGACATCGGTTTCTTCGTCTGTCAGTGTTAATTCGCTGGACTGGGCAGGAGAAACGGTGAGCAGCACGGTTTCCCTGCGGGTTGGAACTCCATCAATTCCACTCGAATTCCGTCCGGGTCGTACAGGTTGAATTGCCACTTCCCGTCGCGCCCAATCTGCGCCTGAGAATGCCGGGCCGTAAGTCTGTCGCCCTCATACAAGAGCGTGACCGATTTTTCCATGTTCTTTACGCCGAGAGAAAAGTGGTCCAACACGCCGAATGCTTCCTGTGACATTGACGCAGGAATACCGGTTTTCTCCGCTCCATGTACCAGCATGTATTCGAGCCAGTCGCTGCCGTCAGGGACTTGCTGGGAGACCCAGTCCGTCACGCCTTCCTTCATGCCGCCGTGCCAGTACGGGCGAAAGCCGAGCAGGGTGCGAAAAAACGTATCCTCGGCCGCAGGGTCGTGCACGAGGTATCCGATATGAATGACGCGACTGCTAAGCGGATTCTCAGACACGGGCACAGGATGGGCGGCCGGCTGCACGAACTGAATCTTGTTCCCTTCAGGATCCTTCACCTCGAAATATTGGCTTCCATCGCTTGCGATCGTTACCGCCGAAGGCTCTTCGACACCCTGCGCGTGGAGGTACTTGCGCATTGTGCCTGTATCGGACGTGTTGAATGCCGCATGATCTAAACGATCGACCGACGTGGGACCCGCCGGCAATGGCAACACTTCCACAAACTGAGCAGCGCTGAAGTAGTACCGGACGTCCGCGGGATTCTCCGGGTCCGGTCCTTTTACCGCGCCCAGATCATGGACATAAACCTTTGCGCTTTCGCCGGATCGGTGGTGTAGACAGCGATGTGCGAGATGCTGGTAACCTTAGGCCGCTCTTGACCGGTCGCGCCGTCTGCCAGCGACAAAAGCGTGACAATCATCAACGCCGTTAATACTTTCATCGTTGGCTCCCTACTTTCATCTGTCCAGAGCGCACTGAGTGCCCCATTGTGCTCAGGCAATCGGCGCTCCTGCTGCTTTGTAAATAGCTTCGATGGCGAGCATATCCTTCAACCCTTCTTCGCCCGGCGCCTCCGGTTCCTGGTTGTTGCGGATGCAGTCGGCGAAATGTTCCGCCTCAATCGTAAATTGATACGGATGTCTTTCATCGCTCACCTGCTCGATCTTCTTTCCGCCGATTTCACCATGCAGCCGGACACCTTCGTAGTTAAAAGCGGGTTCCATCACTAGATAGCCGGTCTCGCCGTTGATACTAAGAATGCTTGGCCCGCGTTGACCGTATGAACACCCACAGGATGCGATGATGCCGGAGGGCAGCTTCATCGTCCATTCCATCGACTGTTCCACATCGCTGAAACGGCCGCTGCGCTCACGCGTCGCGATGACAGCAGTGAAATTCGTCGGCTCCTCGCCGGTGATATGACGAATCGCGTTGAGCGGATAAATCCCCAAATCCAGCAGCGCGCCACCGCCACCGAAAGCCTTTGTAAGTCGCCATGCGCCCGGTCGCTGCTGCCCGAAGAAGCCACCATGCAGCGATTCCAACTGCCCGAGCTGGCCCGATTGGATGATCCGGATCGCCTGCTTCCACAATGGCTCGTAGTGCACGCGGTAGCCGATCATCAGTTTGACCTTGGCTTGCCGGCAGGCATCGATCATTTTGTGGCATTCGGTGCTCGAAATGGCCATCGGCTTCTCGCATAAAACATGCTTTCCCGCTTGCGCGCCGCGCACGGTGTACTCGCAGTGCATGCTGTTCGGCAAGCCTACGTAAATCGCATCGACATCCGAGTTCTCGCGGATCCGATCAAACGTCTCGTACGTGTAGATCGAGGTTTTGGGGACGCCATACATCGCCGAATACTTCGCGCCCTTCGTGTCGGGATGTCCTGTGACGAGCGCGGTGATCTTCGCGGTCTGCGAGCTTGCGCATGCTCTCATGAAGATGTCAGAAATAGTACCCAGCCCGACGGCCGCATAGCCGATCGGCTTGTTTGCTCCGCTGTAGGCGTGGATGGGCAGGTATCTCCCTGCCAGAGCAAGAGCGGAGAGCTTCGTGAATTCGCGACGATTCATGGTGCGTCACCTCGGGCGCGTCCCATCACGATAGCAAAGGCGCTTTGAAACCAAGAAGGCTACGCGGCTTTTTGGTTATTTCGGCCTGTACTCAAGGGATACGAAGACTTCAAAACCTATTCCGCTGCGTTTATAGACCAATTCGGGCATCGTCATTAGTCGGGAATGTGCTGTTCACATTGTTGACGGGGGCCGGCGCTTCGCTGAAGGGTCAATGATTGTTGAAATTGAAAGCTTCATCAGCATCGAGGTTTTTTACATCCTTGCTCGCACGGCGGCCATGCGTGGCTAGTACCACGCGTGGCTAGTACCACTTCACGAATGAGGGTAGCCGCACCGACAGCGGCCGTACGCTGCAAAAAGGCCCTTCGAGAAAGAGCTCTCTTCATAACCTCCCCGATACCGAAATTGTGCAAATGATCTAAATTTAACGGTCGGCCCATCGCAATTTTTCGGATTCGCGAGGGTTCAACTGTGGATGATTCCAACTCAGTTACCGGGCCCAAGGACAATGCAGCTTTCGGGCGTCACAATGATGAAATATCGGTATGAATGTTTCGCGAACTGCAGCGCGAGAATCCTTGGGATTCTCATCTGCGAATTGTATTGTTGCTGACGATGCTCGGCAGATATCAAGGCGGGAAACGGCGCTGGCTCCCGCTAATCGCTTTTCCCACGACTGTTACCATGCGGAGCTACAGAAGGCTAGACCAGACTGGATTGTCGAAAACTGTAGTGCATTAGCGTTGCAGTCAGTAAACGACCAGCTGAAATTTCACCTACAAGAGCTTGCTTCCAAATGAAGTCCAGGATTATTGACGCGGCTGCGAGAAATCTCCTCAAACCCTTGAATACGAGTCGCAGGAGTAAGATCGCGTGGCTCATTCTCCTCGAGTTAATGGTTGCCGTGGCTGCACACGGACAAGAGCAGATATCCATCCGAGTCGATGCGTCGCAACCAATCGGGTCCTTCAGACCGATCTATTCCTATTTCGGATACGACGAGCCAAACTACACCTACACTGTGAACGGAACAAAGCTGGTGAATGAGCTTGGAGCACTGAGCAGCTCTCCGGTTTACATTCGCACACATTTTCTCCTGGCGACTGGTGATGGCGGCGCTGGACTCAAGTGGGGATCTACGAACGCCTACATCGAGGATTCGGCGGGAAAAGCAATCTACGACTGGAAGATCATCGATCGCATCTTTGAGACTTATCTGCTGGCGGGAGCTAGGCCGTTTGTAGAAATTGGATTCATGCCACAAGCGCTGTCATCAAAGCCCGAGCCCTATCGCCCAACTTGGATTCCGGGCGCGGCGAATAAGGACTATGCCATCGGTTGGTCTTACCCCCCTCGTGATTACCGCAAGTGGGAAGAACTTGTCTATCAGTGGGTGCGACACTGTGTAGAAAAATACGGCCAGCAGGAGGTTGAGTCGTGGTATTGGGAGGTGTGGAACCGCCCGATATTTTTTATTGGCACGGAACGCCAGAAGAATACGAAAAACTGTACGACTACACTGCAAGCGCTGTGAAGCGCGCTCTTCCGTCGGCCAGGATCGGAGGTCCCGCAACGACGGGACCAGCGAGTCCGCAGGCAGCGGCATTCCTCAGGCACTTCCTTGAACACTGCGATCACGGCACTAATTTCGGGAATGGGAATGCTGGTGCTCCACTCGATTTCATCACTTACCATGCAAAGGGTCGCCCTTCGGTTGTCGATGGGCGCGTGCGAATGGGAATTGCGAAGCAATTGCAGGATGTTCGCGAAGGTTTCCGGATTGTGCGCTCGTTCGCAAAATTTCGCGATCTGCCTATCATACTGAGCGAATCGGATCCTGAGGGATGCGCGGCATGCTCGGCGCGCGTTTATCCGCAGAACTCGTACCGAAATGGGACGCTCTATCCGGCGTACACAGCTGTGATGTTGAAGAACATCTTCGAATTAGCCGATCGTGAGCAAGCCAACATTGATGGCACGCTGACCTGGGCTTTTGAATTTGAAGGCCAGCCCTATTTCGACGGTTTTCGCACTCTGGCGACTAATGGCATTGATAAGCCGGTGCTGAACCTTTTTCGAATGCTGGGAATGATGCAGGGCAGTCGGGTGAAAACAGAGAACAGCAGGCGAATACCTTTGCTCAGCATGCTCGCAGAGGGTGTGCAGAAGCCGGATGTCGATAGCTTGGCGGTTGCTCGGGATCGTGAGGTTTCAGTCCTGACGTGGCACTATTGTGACGAAGATGTAGTCGGAGTGGCGACGAAAGTACGATTGATCATCAGTGGCCTTCCTAAGAACGCGAAGCGACTTTTGCTGCGGCAGTATCGCATCGACGAGGACCACAGCAATTCTTGGACTACGTGGAAGAGTATGGGATCGCCACAATCGCCATCACCAGAGCAATACGCAACGTTGGAGGCCGCAAGTCAGCTTCACCAGAGTGATTCTCCCATTTGGGTATCCTCGAAGAACCGAGAGATGACTGTAGACGTTACCCTTCCGCGACAGTCTGTGTCTCTGTTGCAACTGAGCTGGTGACGCGGCTACCACCTTCCGGCTCACTTTGTACTACAACGGGAATTGATTCCCGAGAGCGGTCAACCGGTAAAACACGTCATTCCAGCGGAGCTCTTTTTTGAACTCCGAAATAGTGGTTTTTGCATCAATCAACAGAAATTCTATATCGGCAATCGAGGCGAAGTCTTCTAAGTGCTGCGCAGTTAAGGCGAGGCTGAATCCAGTGTGGTGCGCTCCGCCGGCCAGAATCCATGCCCCCGCACCGACTTTCAGATTTGGCTCTGGAATCCAAACCGCTCTCGCCACAGGCAATTTACGCAGCGGATGCTCAGGCGGAACCGTGCCGACTTGATTGACGATCATACGGAAGCGATCTCCTATGTCAACGATCGATGCGTTGACCGCCGGTCCCCGCCCGGCATCAAAGACTAGACGCACAGGATCTGCCTTCCCGCCGATGCTCAGAGGATGAATCTCAAGAGACGGTCGTCCGTCGGCAATCGAAGGGCAGATCTCCAGCATGTGCGCGCCCAGCACCATGCCGCCATTCTTCAGATCGTAGGTGTAATCCTCCATGAACGACGTTCCGCCTTTGAGTCCGGAGGCCATCACTTTCATTGCGCGCACCAGAGCCGCCGTTTTCCAGTCGCCCTCGGCACCAAAACCGTACCCGTCGGCCATGAGACGTTGCACCGCAACTCCGGGCAACTGCGGCACGCCATGCAAATCTTCAAACGTATCGGTAAAAGCTTTGAAGTTGCCGTCTTCAAGGAAATGGCGCAGCCCCAACTCGATTCGCGCCGCCTCTCGCAATGATGGGCGCTTTTCTCCGCGTGTCCGTAGCGGCTCGGTGACGGCATATGATTCCTCATACTGGGAAATGAGTCTCTCTACATCGGAGTCGTTGACACGCTTACAGTGGTCAACCAGATCGCCCATTCCGTATCCGTTCACCGAACATCCGAGGCGCATCTCGGCTTCGACCTTGTCACCCTCTGTGACCGCGACTTTGCGCATGTTGTCGCCGAAGCGCGCGATCTTCAGATGCTGCGCGTCGTGCCATGCGCTCGCCGCACGCAGCCAGGTTGCGAGTTCGTGGGTGACATCTTCGTCTTGCCAGAATCCGACGATTATCTTCCGCCGCATGCGTCCGCGGCTGGTGAGAAATCCAAACTCGCGATCGCCGTGTGCCGACTGATTCAAATTCATGAAGTCCATGTCGATCGTCGCCCATGGCAGCTCGCGGTTGAATTGCGTGTGCAGATGCACAAACGGCTTGCGGAGTGCTCTCAATCCCTGGATCCACATTTTTGCCGGCGAGAATGTATGCATCCACATGATGAGGCCAACACAGTTTGCTGAGCTGTTGGCTTCGAGGAAAAGCTGGTAGATCGACTCCGGCGTAGTGAGCAGCGGTTTGAAAACGATCTTCACCGGCACAGTGGATGACCTGTCCAGCGCTGCTGCGATCTCTCGCGAATGCGTCGCGACCTGATCCAGTGTCTGCTGCCCATAAAGATGCTGGCTTCCCGTCACGAACCAAGCTTCGAGGTGTTTAAGATCAATCATTGCCCCATTTTTTCCCGTGAAGGCGTGTCTAAGAGGCAATAGTGCATAACGTAGAACTCTCTCAGTGTTCGTAAGTTGAAGACACGCTTTTGGCGAATGCTATCATGCGGGCGTAGATAGGCTGGTTCACTTCCTCAGCATTCCAACCACAAACCGGAACGATTGCGTTTGTGTCGGAGACCAACCAAAAAAATGAGTGAGTCCGAGAAGTACGTTTAGAATGTCACTGCTTAAGTGCTCTTAGACGTCGTCGCACTTTAGTTGCGGATAACACGAAAAAAGCAAAATGCGAATCTACCTGGGAGTGGCGGAGGATCATCCAGGGAGACGAAACTCATGGTCCAGCTATGGTCCAATTATGATCCACGAATCCTTTCTACCCGCGCCGAAACTGCTTTAGGTAGCCACTCGTGTCGCAGTTTTTCAATCAGTTCCAACAGGGTATCGGACTTTCACGGCGGTAACACGGGTTCAAATCCATCGCTGAGTTCTAAACGAACCTGCTGTATTCGGAAAACATAAAAGGCTGATCCGCCACTATCAGCCTTTGATTGCGCCCAATTTTCTTGGTGTCAAATTTGGTGTCAAACTAGGGCGATTCTGCCGGTTTCTTGACATCAACCCCGCTTTATCGCCCTTTATCATCAATAACTTATCTGGTTTCCAGCACCATTGCATGGAAGAGGTCTCGTCTCGATCGCGACGACATCCGCCAGGTTCGTGAGGTTCTTGAGGGCAGAGAAGCTTCATTCGCTTACTCATTTAGTGATGTGATCGGCGCGTTTACGGGAAATGGCCGGAATTGTTTGCGGAGTCTTCTTGCTCCGAAGTAGGAGGAAAGTAACATTTGGAAATAGGCATAGCGAGCTGTGCCGAGAAATGCCAGGAAGTCACTTCAATCAACATCGACCATTAATCCAACAGGTCCAAATTCAAAAAATGTCTTCCCCTACTGGGACCAGCTGTTTACACGTTTCTTGCGGTACAAGAACGGTACAATGAAAGTCCGTGCCCTGCCGGGTTTGCTGCTCCTTACCAGGCATTGTTGAACGACCCGTGCCTTGTATTTGTTAACTGATCTAGCTTAAGGGCCGCTTTCACGGCGGTAACACAGGTTAAAGTCCATCGCTGAGTTCTAAACAAACCTGCTGTATTCGGAAAAATACAAAAGGCTGATCCGCCACCAGCTCCTGCCAAGCGTCCAAGCGTATGTCACGTTGAGTGAAGGTCCAGATTTGTTCGCAATGAAGTCAGACTTCAGTTGCTTCCACCTGGGTGTCGCGCCAGTTCTGGTCTTCGCTCCTCCAAACTCCTCGCTCGGGGCAGATAAGCGAATGCATCGTGATTGTGAGCCGACTCGGCTTCCAAAGAAATCCATTTCCGCAAACGGGAAGAAAAAAACCGTTGCTTCAGAACACAATCACCGTACAATAAACGTACAATGAATTCGGGATTGCTGGAAGTTCCGGCATTTTGCGAATTGTAGGATGCAGCGAAATCAATTACTCGCCTGTTTTCAAGGTAGATGGCGCGCCGATCCCGACTAGCTCCACCACGTTTTCAACCACTTAGCGCGCTCGCTTGAGGCAATCACGCTGGATTTTCCGTTCCAAATCGTTCCAATTCAGTTGACTCGCGTGCTCTCGAACTGCTGCAACTGAGCTTGTCGTGTTTCCACCATCGTCATCGTGCGCTCAATCGCCCGCCGCTGACTCTCGGGAACGTACTGCGCATAGATGTCCATAGTGGTGGGAGATGCGAGCGTGTCGCATCTGTCCTTGTACATCCTTCGGGTTTGCTCCGGCCTCGACCATCCACGTGGTGCAGGATGTTCGCAGTGAACGCCAAGTGGCCTTCTTCGGATCCAGGCCGAGCTTTATGGCTGCGGGGCGGAGGTGGCGCCGCAGGACGTTGCCGTCGCTGAGCGGAGCGCCTCTGCGGAGCGATTGGAAGATCTTTCGGCCCGTCGGATCGCACCAGCTTAAAGCGCTTCTTCGCTCCCTTTCCTCCCCAATGATTTCGACTTCCATTTTCTTCAGTCGTTGAATGCGAGCGATGACCGATGGCGTATAAGCCAACCCGCAGCTCGCACCTGCTCTCATAATTCGTCATGCCCGGCAGAGTTGCCGCCGCCGCCTTACTTATCGTTCTTAGCGCCTGGATCTTCGGATGCCGTGGAACTGCGAACTCCGATGCAACTACCGAGCAGGGAACGAATCAAGACGCTCCTGCTATTGAGAGCGTGTGGGCCATGCATTACGACAACGACTCAAACACTTCACAATTGCAAGCAGTGCTCATAGCCAGCGCTTCCGTCAACGTGAGTGACACAGTCAAATTGTCGGGGTTGTTTTTGCCTGGGGGAACTGATCCCAAGGCGCAGTTGATGTTTGGACAGCTGCGCTCAAGCGTCGACTGGATTCACGCCAGCCGTCAACTGCTGGCATTTCGCTACGACGGCAACTCAGCGCATCTACTCTCGGCCGCTGAAGTTCCTATACCAGCGGGCGAGGTTGCCGGAAGTATCGCAGTAGTGCCGGAGCTCAAGGCCGTTTACCTGATTTCATACGTTTTCGGAGGCTACTTCGATACGCCCGGCCACCTCCTGCTCTTTCACTACGATCCAGACGGAACCATCACAGGGCCGACCGACGTTACACCATCCATTGATCGATATTCAGTTCCCACCTTCAGCGATCTGGCATATGGCGAGAAAACACAGCTCCTCTATGGCACGTCATACATTTTTGCTCACACCCAACCCGGTCCCTTGCCGGCTTTCGCCACCGTAAGCAAGGACGGAGTTCCTTCAAGTTTTGCTTCGTTCAAGCCGGGAGGCCAGCCTGCGCCTGTGCTTACAACTGCCAACTTTTGTTTAATTTCGGGCGGTTCACAACCGTTGGCATACACTCGCGATGGAAGCTTCCAAGTCAGCTACAACAGCGAGCAGAACGCACTGACAGTGATGTCCATCACAGGCGAAGGAGTAGCAGGCTTCGCCGCTCGCACTGAACAGTTCGGAACAGATTGCTCGGGGCCAGTTGTGCGTGGCGCCGCGCTCGACGAGCCGCACAATGCTTTGTACGCCGTTTTGCAGATGCTGGACGCAAAGATATCGACCCCACTTTCGGCGGTGCTCGCACGGTTCACCTTCGATCCGATGACCGGAGCGATCAGCTCGGCGCCTGTCCAGCAAATCCCGGTTGGCGCAACCGACCGCATTTACATTCCACGCTATGGCTCTCGGATATTCGTGCTTGGTAAGAGCTCAAGCCTGATGATTTACGCGCTCGCGGATGAGCGACCAACAAATCCGCAAACTGAGATCCTCGCATTCACACCTGATCTCCTGTTCGGAGATGTACCCAAGCTTTGAATTCAAAGCTAATTGCTAATCGCTACTTTTCGAGCTAATTCTGCTTTCGAATCGCTGCTTTTCAACTAGCATCTCCAGATGCGGCTCTCAATTCTGCTTTTTGCTTTAGTCGGTCCGCTGGCGGAAAGGATTCCTGGTAATCCGCTCGAGCATCTTCCTGCTAACGTCGAGATCCTGACCCATTTCGGCGAACGTGCGGACATCTCCCCGGACAATCAGCGAGTCGCCTTCATGGCTAAGAGTTTTGGCGACGCTATGGTCGTCGACCTGAAGTCGCGCATCATTCAATGTTTGACGTGTAATGTTCCCGGCGCCGCCTTCCTCCGAGTCATGTATCTGGTGACCGGGGACTACCTCCTGATCGGCCCCGATCGCTTCGAAGATACCCACATCAGTCGGACCCGCGACAACGAACTCTGGTTCTTGAGCAAAGAGCGCGGAGCCAAGCCGGTGAAGCTAGGCCAGAAGATGAGTGAGGGCGCAGCGATTTCGAAGAAGAATCTAAAGATTGCGTTTTCACAGGTCGCTGCCCAATCCCCCGATCTTGCGCCCGAGGCTTCACGGCTAATGATGGCGGACTTAGATCCTTCCGGCGCGCCCAAGCTGATCAACAAGAGAACGGTGTACGAAAGCAAAGACCGAGGGTGTGTACTCGAAGCCCAGGACTTCTACGACAACGATACCAAGATGACTTTCACCTGCTATGAACCAGAGGGACATGCGTCTGTCATGGGCATTGATCTCGAAAGCGGTCAGGTGACGAACTTCTCAAAAGCTCCGGGAACGTATAACGAAGTGGAAGGCATCTTCCCGGATGGACTCTACACGACGGTCGAAGCCGACCGTCAGTGCGAGCAGCTAGGCGGCAAGCGCGGCTCCGGCAACATTGACATCTGGAAGCTGAAACTCGACGGAGCCGGAAAGGACTTTACCCGGCTAACACACTTCAACGATTACGAAGGCGGAAAGGCATCGAACCCGGTAATTTCGACTGATGGACGGTTCATGGCCTTTCAGTCTGCAAGGACGAGCGATCCTGCCGGCGTGGGCTACGGCATTCTCCTGTACTGGTTCAAACGCTAGCAATTAGCTGGAAAGGCAGCAATTAGCAATTAGCTACGGCAACGGCTTAAAGCGGCAATTCGCGATCAGCAATTAGCTAAGACAAAACCGGACAAAATCGGATAGCCTGCACGGCTAGCGGCTTCCCGCTAATCGCTGCGTTTCGAGCTAATTGCTTATTGCGAATTGCTTATCGCTGCTTCTCCCGGAGCCCCAGGATTCATCCGAGGAGCGAGGCTTTCCAGCCTCGCGACAAAGCGAGACGAACAGACGATGCGTTTTAGCGCTGGCCCGCGCCCCATCAGGGGCGGGCAAGTGCCGCCCATAATGGGTCTACAATTCAGTTCGCGTCGGTGGCGCCGTGTCCAACGAGGATGTCGTTCACGTCGATGTTGTCGAGGACAGCCGCACCAAAGAAATCAGGCCCGGTGTCGGTCCCCTCGTCAAAGACAATCTGAATTCTCTGGACCTTAGCGCTCGCCGGAATCCCCGCAGCCAGCAGTTCGGGGGCGCCCCAGCGCATGCGTATCCAGGCATTGCTGAATAACTGAATCGTGCCGGTGTTGCAGCCAAGAAAGAAAAATCCCATATCGGTGCTGATGTTCCAGCGCGGCGCTCCCCCACCGCAATGTGATCCTTGCGGGCTGGAGGTCCCGCCGAGCGTGGGACTCTTTCTGATGTCCCAACCGAGCTCGGTGAGAACAGTGCCTTTCACCTTCTTCAACTCGGCAGTGGCTGAAGCAAAGTTCTCGCTCGGGCCGGTTTTCACAAGCAGAAGACCTTCGTTGTGCTGGTCCTTCACATCGCCAGTCGGGCAGCCCGGGTCCGTAGATGTGTGAAAACTTGCGATTCCCGTGCCAGTCGCGTTCGCAATCGCAATTGTCGCGTTCGTAGGGCAGCCGATCCCATTGAGCCAGGCCGACTGCACCAGATTGGTATGCCCGGGGTCGAACTCCTGAGGCTTCACGCTGTGAAACTGCTCGTTTGGATCCGATACGGGATTCCCAGATGCGTCGAGCACCACGTTTCCATTGGCGTCAAGCAGCGGGTCGTCGGCTGGCTCGGGAATCGCACTCATGATCGCCAACGAGCTCTGCAGCAGCCTAGTGACTTGATCGGGGGACAGAGTGCTTTGAGCTGTGGTGGTAGGAGTTGTTTGGCCCAGGGTCTGTGCCCTCAGGAACAGCGCAAGACCCAGGCAGGCCGCGACGGTCACTAAACCAAGTAGCTTCTTCATGGCAACTCATTCTTTTCTCCAGGGGAAAAGTTGATTAATGAGAGAGTTGTAGGAAGTAAAAGGGGCGCTTCGAAAGATGCCGATGGTGGGAGGCACGTTGCCAGAGCGGGTGAAGCCGATTCCCAATATGGCACTCACGTACCGGCAGGTCGGGCCAGCACACACTTTTGATCTGACTCTGTCCAATTTCCGGACAATTCCCGCTGCATGCAGGATGATTCCCAATCTGCGCTCAAGCTACGGGCAGGTAGGGCCACACACACTTGATAACTCTGCTCAATTGTTAGACTGTCATCGGCTCACTTTTCTGTCGTTCCATTCTCCGTCGGCTTTCGTAAGGTCGGAGCGGCACTCTTCCCATTTCCAGGAACAAAGGCCAGAGAACCCGGACACCTCTCCCCAGAGTTCCCAGCTGGGTTGTCGTTTGTACACCAAAGATCTTCGGCGTCTTCTAGCGGCTCCCGGGTACCAGCAGCCAAGAGCTCGCGGCCAATCGCTTGTCGCGAATTGCTGCCTTCCTGCCGTGTGTCGGTTTACGGTGTAAGCTCTGGTCTTGGGGTGTGGCTCTCGGGTATTCGTACTTGGTAAGAACTCAAGCCTGGTGATTTACGCGCTCGCGGACGAGGGACCCACAAATCCGCAAACCGAGGTCCTCGCATTCACACCTGATCTCCTGTTCGGAGACGTACCCAGGCTTTGACTTCAGAGAATACGACTCTTCGCGTGAAACCGGATTCCGTGTGCAGTGAACTCGCACGAGCACTCTTGGAATCCTCAAATCCTTTGTTCCCCGAGGTACCATTTCGGGATTCATCACATCAGCGCATGAACCCGCATTCTGGGTTTGAAGTTCAGTCGGAGAGCGATGAGGCAAACAGCGCAGCTCCGAGCTTGAATTACGTTCCAATTGAAAGGTGTTCTAAGCGAGCCAGGTAATTGATAATGTTGGAGGAGACCGCGTGACAACATCTTTCGCAACGAAGAAGTCATGCGCGCAAGACTGCACGAGCGCACATGACATATGAAGGCCAGGTTCCCAATTTAGCAATAAGAGTTAACAGTCTGCGGTGAAGTGGAATACGAACTGATTTCGAAACTCTCGACTCGCAGCGATTCCTTCCTGCGCGAATCGCATCCAGAATTGTTCCATTTTGAGCCACACCACCGCGTCCCAACTGGTAGACCTCAGCCGTCCATTTTGAGCGCAGCTGGCGAGATGCCGTGTCGTGGCACAAACAACAATGAGAATTCGGAAGGAAAGAATACGATGGGAGGAAAAATTAAAAGGGCTGCGACATTGGTTATGCTCCAGCCAGCAACTCCTGCGAGGGAGTTACCGACGTGGATACATGTACCGTCACAGCCCCTGATGCGATCACTGCTTTCGCAGTTCCAAACCCCGGCTGCACCTCGCAGTGTCCGCCGGTTTTTTCGGGTCTGGTCACCCTGTGGATCGCTCCACCGGGTTGATCACCCAGCCTACTTCGGTTCAGCAACTTGATAGGCACTGAACCTTTCAGCCGTCGACGCGACTTAATCTAAAGATCACGACCATAAGTGTCAACGCTAATGATTGGTGCATAGGCAATTTCAAAGCTCTGGAAAACTGACAGGGCAAAACACTGACGAACCACCACTTATGCCAGCGATTTTGATTACGTACTCATTTTTCACATTGTTTCCACAAACTCAAATCGCAAGAACTTTGGGACGAGTCCAAACATTCACTTGACCGCCGAGCAGAGTTGACGCATTTTGTGAGTAGAACGAAAGCAGATGTCAATTTTTCTTGCACATGTTGATGGTGGTTCCCACGGCAGTCCCGGACCTTCCGGGATTGGCGTCGTGCTCCAGGACTCTCAAGGCGAGAAGATCCGGATCTCAAAGTGGATAGGGCATCAGGACAATAATGTTGCCGAATACGTCGCCTTGCTCGAGGCTTTGCAGCACGCTCTGAAGCTGAAGGCTAAGGTGCTGCACGTTTTCTCCGACTCTCAGGTGGTAGTCCGTCAGATGACAGGCGAGTACGCATGTCGCAGCCCGCGCCTGTACTCCCTCCACTGGACCTGCCGCAAGCTGGCCCGTTCCTTTGATTTCGCGATCTCTCACATCAGCCGCGAGTCGAACCGCGAAGCCAACCAACTCGCTCACCATGCCGTCCACTCCCGAGGGTAAGAAAGTTCAAAATTGAACCGACTACGATCAGCCACCTGGCCACACTGACCGGCGGCTACGTTGATCCCGGGAATCGCACAGCTAGTGATTCATACCGCAAGCGGAATCTTTCTTTCCGCGCGGAAGGCCTTGCCTAGAGCTATTACGCCGAAGCTAAAAGCCGTTTTAGCCAATCCGCATCAACAATTTGCAGCTCTCTCGTATGTATTCTCGTTCTGGAATCCCGAGGGCCACGAATTCGAAGCCATATTCCGTTCCATATTGGTAGCAAACGCGTGCGGGAAGGTGCAGAGGTTCGGGAGCCAACGGGATCTGCAAATGCACAGTGTCGCCTACCTGAAGCTTGGTGCTGGTGCTTATGCCGGCGCCTCCTTCAGCCAAATCGACTCCCCTTCCATCTACGTAGGTAGGAATTTCCCCTCTGCTGATACCGATTCTGACGTTCTCGTGGAACTGAAATCTCGGAAAGCGACGCTGGGGGGCTAGAGTCACGTTTGTCCAAGAGAAAATTGGGCGGAAACCCGGGGGAACCCACTTGCAGCAGCATCATGCGTTCTGCGGTAACTTGCTAATTACTGAAGGACATGTCCGCATAACCGTACGGACATGTCCTATAGGACAAGGGCCTCTCTTGAAACTTAAACAGTCTCCTGAAAAGTTTCAAAAGAGAAAATGCGTCACCGCGAATGCCTGTTGTTAGCTGTAGAAGTAGAAATGCAAAAACTTCGCAAAAGGATGCACAACCCTGCGTGCATCAACTCGCATCTGTTTTCTTCACGGAGGCACTCTGGTTTTCCAGAGTCTCCATAGCCGTTTGCTGCTCCGAAGCGGTGGCAAGTCATCGGAGCCGCTGGATTTGCGTGGCCTTCGTGCAATTGTGAAGGCTCTGAGTTGGCGACCGGGGAATCGAGTATTTGTCCTTTCTGCTTCAGGGTGTTTTCAACTGGTAAGACTCTAAGCCTAAGCAGCACGGGCAATGAGTTGATTCTGCTTTGAATACCAGTTCGCACCTCTCTGTGGCATTGTGTGATTGCGTTCGAGCCAAGAAGGTACGTTCCTTTGTTCGCATGGCTGGAGTTCCCGGTGCGCTCTACTTAGGACCGAGGATTTGCAGAGTTAGTCCCTCAAGAAAGAGGTTCTTGCAATGAGCGGTGCCACTTGGTCTTCGTCTGCCGCCCAGAAAGAAGCCTGCGCGCCGGTTGCGCCCACTCCCGTCGCCCTCCCGCCTGCTGAAATTCCTCTCATTGAGGGGATCGCCGAGGGCTTGTTCTTTGTCTGTCACAGTCGGGCGATGCGCGAAGTTCGCTGCATGGTGGATCTCGTCGCACAGACTAATCTGCCGGTGCTGATTCTGGGAGAAACCGGAGCAGGAAAAGAAGTCGTCGTTCGCCTCATTCACCATGTCTCGTTGCGCAAAAATCGGCCATTCCTAAAAGTTAACTGCGCCGCCCTTCCGGCGGAATTGCTTGAAAGCGAACTGTTTGGCTATGAGGCTGGAGCGTTTACCGGCGCGACGAAAGCCACGGCGGGAAAGTTCGAGGCCTGCAATAAAGGCACAATTCTTCTGGATGAGATCGCCGAAATGCCGCCGGAACCACAGGCGAAGCTGCTGCAGGTATTGCAGGACGGCGAGTACTGCCGGCTGGGAAGCGCGAAGCCTATTCGTGTCGATGTCCGTGTGTTGGCAGCTACGAACGTTGATATTGCTCGTGCGATAAGAACGAAAAAGTTTCGGGAAGATCTCTACTATCGACTGAATGCGTTCTCGCTGCAGATCCCCCCGCTTCGCGAGAGGATAGAGGACATTCCGGTTCTTCTTCAGCATTTCATCTCTGCACAAGCAGCTGTACTCGGTTGTGAACCGCTGCCGCTCACGCCAGACCTGCTAAAGGCGTGCTTGCGCTATTCCTGGCCGGGAAACGTGCGCGAACTCGAGAATTTCGTGAAGCGCTATCTCATTGTGCGCGATGAGAAAAAGGCAGTAGCTCACTTGCTGCCCGAAACATACCGCGCGAGCAGCTCGCAACAGAGCGCCACCAGCACATTTTCAATGAAGGCCACCGATTTGAAATCGCTTGTTCGCGGACTGAAAGAACAAGCCGAGCGGCAGGCGATCATTGGAGCTCTGGAATTATCGCGCGGAAATCGCAAAGATGCTGCTCGGATCCTCAACATCTCCTCGCGAGCTCTGATCTATAAAATGCGCGAATACGGCATCGACGGAGCGAAGGAAAACTATCCCACCGAGCTCTCCGCATAGCTGAACGGCACGCGTCGGCAAAGCTTTTCCAATTCCTCAGTATTCCTCGTGTGCTGCTGTTGCATCGATCTCTGAGAACAGAACTTGCATTTGAATTTCTGTCTCGTTCGTTTCGGCACTCAGCGCCTGCAACTTTGAGTTGCAGGGACGGACCGGCAAAGCTACTTTCTGGTTCACGTAATAAACCCAAGCCGCAGCTCTCGTCAGAAAATTTTTGCGCGCGAAAATCTTTTCACTTCACCTCGCTGCGAAAACAGCATAAATATTGATTCTCATGAGGTTGGCACAAATCGTGTCAATTTATCGCAAGTCGTTGCGCATGCCGATACTTAGCCGAGAAACAGGTGCGCAGCCATCGCGAATCTCTGACTCCAAAACGATTTGGAATCCAACATGCTCTGATAGGCGCGATCGCAAACGTATCAAGCGAACGCGATATTCATGGCGCCCTCTTCATTGACTACGAGTTCATGGCCGCATCAGGAACTCAACCAATTGCCTCCTGACACAATCTTCTTCGGTCATTCCGAACACATGAAGGCACTGCAGAGTCGAATTGAGAAAATAGCCGCTTTGGATATGCCGGTGCTGATAGAAGGAGAGAGCGGCACGGGAAAGGACATTCTCGCGCGAATGCTGCACCAGCGATCGCCATGGATGTCGGGAGTGTTCGTAAAGCTGAGATGCTCTAACATCCCTGAGAGCTTTGATGACTTTCTGGAATCTTATGCCGAGGCTGTAAAAGGTATACCTCGCGCTACTTTAAGTTCCGCTCACTCTGGTTGTCACGGCACTTTATTTCTCGACGAAATATCTGAGACGAGCGCAAGCCTGCAGGCAAAACTACTACGGCTACTGCAAGAGGGTAGGCTTTGTAGCGTAAATCTCAAGCGATGCAAACTGAACCTCCGACTGATCTGCGGGACCACTTGTGCGTTGGAGAGTGCGGCAGAGCGAGGCGATTTCCGCAGGGACTTGCTTTATCGGATTAACGTACTCACACTGCGTGTTCCTCCTTTGCGCGAGCGGACCGCCGATATACCAGATCTCACCGCGCATTTCCTGAGTTTCTTCAGCAACGCATATGCCGGCGAGGCCAAGCGTCCGTCGCAGGAAATGATGCACTTCTTACTCAATTATTCATGGCCAGGAAATATTCGTGAGCTCGAGAATTTGTTGAGGCGCTATGTCCTTTTCGGCTGCGAAGAAGCCGTTTGCCAGGAACTCTTGGGACGAGCAAGTGAGCAGAATACGAAACAGCTCTCATCGCCTGGCGCAGTATCGCTGAAGGAACTGACGAAGAAAGCCGTTCGCGAGCTTGAACGTGAAGCGATTTTGAAAGTGTTGCATGCAAACAAGTGGAACCGCAGGCGAGCGGCTTGTGCGCTGAATATTAGTTATCGTGCGCTGCTTTACAAACTGAAGGATGTTGGCATGGCTGCCGCTGCGCCAGGAAAAGCTGACTGGCAAGCTGGCGTGCAGCAGACGCGATAGAGATGTAAGCAGTGTTTGGAATAGGAAGCGACCTCGCAAAACGAGAGCGCTTCCCGCAGCCGGTGAGTTTTGGCGAGTTTGCACCGGTCATTTAGCAACAAGGAAAGTGAGGTTCTAATCAGGGTCCGAGCGATGGGACTTAGAGGGCGAAGCTATGGGCAGCGTACAAGTCATACCACACGAAACGACGATTCCAACGTTGCCTGAGGCTCAATGGTACGCAGTACAGACGCGTCCACGCCATGAAAAGAAAGTCGTCACGGAACTAAGCGAGAAGCACATCGATTCATATCTGCCAGTGTTAAATGAAGTGCATCACTGGAGTGACCGGCGCAAGGTAGTGCAAGTGCCTTTGTTCCCCGGTTATGTGTTTGTTCATGCGCACCTCCATATCAATGCTCGTCTCGCCATTCTGCGCACCTGGGGGGCTTTGGGTTTTGTTGGACCGCAGCGCGAAGCTATCCCCATTCCAGAAAGCGAGATCGAAGATATTAAGACTCTGCTAATGACGAAGATTCCTCTCTCACAATATCCGTTCCTCAAGATAGGACAGCGTGTGCGAGTGCGTGGCGGCGCACTGGACGGATTGGAGGGTATCTTGATCACAAACGGGCAAAAGAAACTAGTAATTTCGGTCGCAAGTATTCAACGCTCACTGTCCATCACCATTGAAGGCTACGACCTCGAGCCGGCATAAGAAGCTCCAGCAACTGCTGAAGTGACTAATATGGGATCAAATTACTTTCTGCGACCGGCCACAATCGCGATTGCTCTGGTTCTTTCCCTTTATCTTGCTGGTCAAACAGGCAAGAGCGGTATTGACGGCGATTCTGCCGCAGCTTCCGCAGCGGTGAGTGTACCGGTGCCTGCCAATCAGTACGTAATTGGTCCAGGCGACGTTTTGGCTGTGAATGTATGGAAAGAGCCAGAAATCTCACGAACGTTGCCTGTGCGACCCGACGGAAATATTTCGCTGCCGTTAGTCGGCGATATCATGGCGAACGGTCGCACACCAACAGAGCTACAGAACGAGATTCGGCACCAGCTTGGTACTTACTTGTCCACTCCTGAAGTAACCGTTCTGGTACAAGAAGCGAAAAGCCAAAAATTTAACATTGTTGGCGAAGTAGAGAAGCCGGGCTTATACGTGATCAGCGGCCCGATGACGGTTCTTGACGCGATCGCCATGGCAGGCGGGCTTCGCGATTTCGCTAAGGCAACGAAGATCTACGTGCTCCGCGGGAATGTGAATGGAACGCGCGTCCGGCTTCCGTTCAACTACAAACAAGTTATCAAGGGCACAGATCTTACTGCAGACATTCAGCTTCAACCACATGACACAGTGGTAGTTCCATGACGGAACTCGAATGTGCCTGAAACTCTTGATATTCGCGGCTCTCTTGCTCGTGAGTGAAGCAAGGTTGCAGGCACAAAGCTTGAGCGATCCAATTCTACCCGGCGAAATCCCATTATTCGCAACCCAAGAGGGTGGCATACGGGAAAATTCATTTTCACTCGGTCTGCGCACCTCCGTTGATTTCGACGACGACGCATTAGGTACTGCTCGAAGTAAGCAATCAGACTTGCTCACCATCGTCGAGCCTCACGTAGGATGGAATGTCTCCAGGCCAGCAGCAAAATGGGCGATTGACTATCGTCCCGGCTTCTCGAACAGCAGGGTACTCGGTACGTACAATCTCCCGTCCGAATTTCTCAATGGCAGTCTGGAACTCGCAGTCACAAAGCGCCTCAGACTACGCGCTCACGAGACATTCCTGAGGACGAACAACGCATTCGATCAGCTGCAAACCTCACAGCTCATATCCACGTCAGGCGCCGCTAATTTGCTAAATAGCAACATCATCACAACGGCAAGAATGAACAATGAGCAGGCAGGCATGGATTTAGCGTACAGCTTGGGACCTCGATCCATGGTTGGGTTGAACGGGACGTTCTACAACGTTAGTTACACTTCTTCATCCGATGCGCGGGAACTCGGCGCCGCGAGAGCCGCCAGCGCGAACACCTTCTATTCCTATCGATTGACCAGGCATAATTCGATCGGAGTGGATTGGAATGTTCAGGAACTCGTTTCAAGAGATCCTCATTCGCGGTCTCTTGTTGAAAGGGTTCTTTACACTCAGGCGATGCTGCTCACTGCTTCGAATAAGCTCACATTTTTCTTGGGACCGGAACACTCAGCTTTTCGCACTGACTCTGGCTCGAGTCTCTCAGAGACAATCAGTGCTCTTTCGCGGCAAAAGGAATGGAGCTGGACGGGCGGAGCTAACTACGTGTGCTCGCGCAAAAGTACAACCTTATTGCTGGGATGGAACCGGAGGATCAGCGATGGAGCAGCTCTAGAAGGTATTGTCCGACTCTCCAGTACGAGCGCCGAAGTGAGACAGGTGCTCACTCGTCGTTGGAAGATCAACGCGCTTGCTTCTGAGGACCATGCTCAAGGATTAGCAGTACGTACTGAGCCACTCTCCTATGTTTCTGTTGCGTTTGGCGCGACGCGCGCCATCACACCACGGTTGTCCTTGGATGTTCGTTACTGGCATGCCCATGCAACAACCTCAAATCCGGTGGCAGCAAATTTGGCAAATCACAATCGACTATCAGCGTCGCTGATTTATAACTTCACGGCTCCAGTTAGCAGGCAGCATCGATGAATAATCCGCAGAAGTCACCAGCAGGAACGCTGCAGTACTACTTCTCGGTAATTCGCCGGCGGCAGTGGTGGCTGTTACTACCAATGTTCGCAGTATGGGCGGCGGTGATGGTGGCGGCGTGGTTGATTCCCCCGAAGTACCGGTCCGAGACGGTGATTATTGTCGAGCAGCAAAAAGTGCCGGAACAATATGTTGTTCCGAATGTCGCTGTCGACCTGCAACAGCGCTTGCAGAGCATGACGCAGCAAATTCTGAGTCGAACCAGGCTGCTGGGAGTCATCAATACATTTCATTTGTACAGCAACAAACGGAATAACTCTGACGCCGATCTCGCAGTGGAAGGAATGCGGAGAGACGTCAAAATTGAGCTGGTACAAGCGCCTGGGCGCCCCTGGGAGCTCTCGGCGTTCAAGATCTCGTACTCCGCGGGCAATCCAACGTTAGCTCAACAGGTCACTCGGCAACTCAGCTCATTATTCATTGAAGAGAATTTACACAATCGGCAACAGCTCTCGGAAGAGACCACAAGATTCCTCGAAAGTCAGCTGGAACGGGCTGGCCAGAATCTGGCAGATCAGGAGGAGCGGCTTCGTGATTTCAAGGCTAAATATCTAGGGGAACTGCCGGAACAATTACAGACCAACATACAGATACTCTCCGGCCTACAGACTCGGTTACAGGCTGCTACTGAAGCTCTGGATCAGGCAAACCAGCAAAAGCTGTACCTGGAATCGCTGCTCAATCAATATAAGAGCGTGCGTTCGCAGCTTGCCGTTCGCCGCGGCGATTCCAAAGGCAATCCGCTCACGCTTGATGAGGAGCTCGACAAGCTTAGAGCAGAGCTCGCAGATATAAGCTCACGTGACACGCCTCGGCATCCGGACGTTTTGCGCTTAAAGCGGCAGATCGCGGATGCCGAGGCCCTGAAGCAGCAAGTAGACGCCGAATCGAACTCTAGTAAACGCGACGAGGAAATGGAAATAGCTGGACGGCCACGGACTCTCTCCGAGTTGCAAGCGATCTCGCCGATGTTACAAATCGAAGGGCAGATCAAGTCCAACAAACTTGAGATTGCTAATCGCCAGCAGGAGATCAGCCGACTGGAAGCCCAGCTTGATGCATATCAGAGTCGCCTGAACCTCACTCCTGTGCGAGAGCAGCAGCTGGCTGCCATCACTCGTGACCACGAACAATCTCGCACGAACTATGAATCATTGCTGAACAAAAAGATGCAGTCGGAAATGGCTACCAACCTGGAGAAGCGCCAGGAGGGTGAGCAGTTCCGCATCATTGATCCAGCGAACTTTCCTCAGAAGCCGTATTTTCCTGATCGGCTGAAATTCAGTCTGCTGGGCCTGATCTTAGGTACTGGGATTGGCGCGGGCGTAACCGTATTGGTCGAGGCAATGGACGAACAGATTCATTCTGGAGAAGACTTGCTCACCATTACACCAGTTCCAATTCTGGTCTCAATTCCCCTCCTTCAAACCGCTGAAGAGCAGAGTAGAGCCTGCTGGCATCAGCGATTGCAGACGGGTGCCGCGTTACTTATCTTTGCTGTAATCCCAGTGGTGACCGTACTTTCCTACTACAAGGGTTAAAAGAATGAATAAGATTTTCGCTTTGAATGGCGAGGCGGAGGTACTGCGGGAGTTCGATACAAACGCCATCGAAGTGGATCACGTTCCAGTGATTCAGCTGGTTGTACAGCCACAGCACCTGGTGGCATTCACCGACCAGGCCAGTCCCGGCGCTGAAAAATTTCGCGTACTGGCTCTTCGCCTGCGAAATTTCCAAAAACGGCAGCAGCTGAAGAAGCTCCTGGTTACGAGCAGTATTAAGGGGGAAGGGAAGAGCGTGATATCGGCCAATCTGGCTGTGACGCTGGTGCAACAAGGGCAGCGAATCTTGCTTATGGATTGTGACATGCACCAGTCAGGGTTGCGGGATTTGCTGGGCAGCCATACTCAGCCAGGTTTAAGCGATTGGTGGAACGACTCAGAGGGCATCGTTAGCTTCTTAAGAAGGGTAGAAGGCCTGTCACTCTGGTACTTGGGAGCTGGTCGATGCAGTGAGTCGCCAATGGAAATCCTGCAATCCCAACGCTTCGCGGATATGCTGAACCAAGTCGCTTCCTGGTTCGACTTCGTGATCATCGACTCGCCCCCTCTAGTGCCAGTTGCGGACTCTACCTTCCTGGCCGGCTTGTCCGATGGAAGCCTGGTGGTCGTGCGTCAGGCACGAACACCGAAGCCCCTCCTGAAAGAAGCGTTGAAGACGGAAAACTTGAAGCCACTTGGAATCGTCGCTAACGAATGGAACGATGCAGAGCATCGGTATTATGGCCAGTACTACAAAACTTATCCGCCTGCCAAAGAAGTAGAAAGATCCGTCCCAATATCTGTAGTCAAGTCAAACTAGATTCGAAGCTTATAAGTACTCACAATAGATCCAATGTGCGGAATTGCAGGCATTGTCGGCGCTGACCAGAGTTATCTAGCCGAGGCGGCGCAAGTCCATCGCATGTGTCAGGCCATTGTCCATCGAGGACCTGACGATGAAGGCATCTATGCGAAAGGCTGTGCCGGCATCGGCATGCGACGCCTGAGCATTATCGATCTATCTACGGGAAACCAGCCGATCCACAATGAGGACAGAACGATCTGGGTTGTCTTTAACGGAGAAATCTACAATTTCCCAGAGCTGCGGGAAAAGCTTGAAGGCCTTGGTCACGAGTTTTACACCAACACGGATACCGAGGTGATCGTTCATTTGTACGAAGAATACGGAACGGCCTGCGTACGTGAACTGCGGGGAATGTTCGCGTTCGCAATCTGGGACGAGAACCGTCAGAAGCTCGTGCTTGGGCGCGATCGCTTCGGTAAGAAACCGCTTCATTACGCCGTCAGTGAAGGCCGGCTGCTGTTCGGCTCTGAGATCAAGGCCATTCTGGCAGTTGCGCCTGAGCTGCTAGAGATCGATCCTCGGGGAGTTCTTCATTTCTTCCACTTCGGTTACATACAGGATCCACTCACTGCCTTCACAAAGATCCGCAAGCTACCACCTGCTCACGTGATGGAGTGGAGTAAAGGCCGAATTCACATTCGCCAATATTGGGACTTGCCACCTCTTGGCTCGTTTGATCCGAAATCGGAAGAAGAATGCTTAGAGGAATTGGAAGCGCGTTTTAGCGAGGCCGTGCGAATCCGCCTGATGAGCGATGTTCCCTTGGGTGCGCTTCTGAGCGGCGGCGTCGATTCTTCCGCAGTGGTGGCCATGATGGCCCGATTCAGTTCGTGCCGTGTAAGAACATTTTCGATTGGCTTCTCGCATGCAGATTTCAATGAAGCGAGTCATGCACGCCTTGTGGCGCAGCGTTTTGATACTGAACACCACGAACTGTTTGTTGACCCGCAAATCGAAGAAACAGTCAACCAACTAACCTGCCATCTTGAAGAGCCGTTTGGTGATTCATCCATCGTTCCTACATTTCACGTTTCCCGAATGGCACGCCAGCATGTGACTGTAGCCCTGGCGGGAGATGGTGGGGACGAGCTTTTCGCCGGGTACGATCGGTATACCTCACACATCCGGCGCCAATGGATTCTTCCCTTCCCTTTTCGGACCGGGGAATGGTACAGAGCATACGTCCATCCGCATGTTCCCACGGGATGGCGGGGTCGCAGATTCTTGTTCAACCTATCGTTGCCATGCCGCGAGCGTTACCTGGACAGTGTGTCTTTGCTTCCTACTTGCGTTCGAGAGCGCCCTCTATTTAGCACCGGCTTTGCTGAATGGGCAGATAGTGTTGAATCGCCCTACAACTCATTTCTCGACTACTTTGCCGGACGACCTGCTTCCGATCCACTGAGCGAGGCGCAATATCTGGATACAAAGACATACTTGCCCGGGGACATTCTGACCAAAGTGGATCGAATGAGCATGGCGACATCTCTCGAAGTTCGTGCACCCCTGCTCGATCATTGTCTTGCAGAGTGGGTAGCTGCTCTATCACCAAAATGGAAACGGCGCTTCGGACAATCGAAATACATGCTCAAGAAATTGGCGGAGCGACTCGGAGTTCCGCGCGAAGTGCTATATCGGCCCAAGCAAGGCTTTTCTATGCCGCTGGTGCACTGGTTTCGGCAGGATCATTCTCCTGCGCTTCTCGACATTTTGGTTGAGCCGAAGACCACGCAGCGAGGGTACTTCAACGAGCAGGAGGTCCGCCGGAGAATACAGGAGCATCGTAAAGGTATTCGAGATCGTTCCTGGGAGCTGTGGCACTTACTGATCTTTGAGCTGTGGCATCGGAATTTTTTGGAACCTGCGGCTCAGCTACACTCTTTTGCTGTCCCCATGCGCAAGCCTTTTCTCAGCCCAAGCGTGATGGCTGTAAGCGGAAGAAGGACAGCGGCAGCCGAAGTGGCCTGACGCAGGCTAAAAACAAGCATTCCTTTTTCAGACATGCGGCCATCCAGCAGTTGCGTGAAGCGTGTACTACTTCTTGTAGACACGCTGAATCTCGGGGGCACGGAAACGCAGTTAGTAAACACTGCCATTCGGTTGAATTCGGATTCATATCAGGTGACTGTCGGCTGTCTTCGGGCGGAAGGCCCACTGCTTCAGACTCTGCGGCAAGCTGGTATTCAAATTGTAGAGTTTCGAAAAGAAAAGACACTGTTGTCGCTGAACGGTTTGTATCAGCTGTTTCGACTGATCAAGTTTCTTCATCGGGGAAAGTTTCACGTACTCCATGCTTACGACTTATGGGCAAATCTGCTGGGAATCCCAGCAGCTCGGTTAGCGCGAGTGCCAGTGATTATTTCCAGCCGAAGATATCTTGCGGATCACGATTGGTATACGACGCGGAGGAACAAGATACTTCGGTTTCTCTATCGAATGTCAACTCATGTTGTAGTGAATTCGATTTCGGTTCGTGAGCTACTGGTAAAGCGAGACAAAATTGCGCGCCGAAGGATTCGTGTCATCTACAACGCCATAGAGGCTGATCGCTTTGCCTGTTCCCGTAGGAAGAAGATTGAAAAGCTGCCAAATATCTGCGCAAATTCCAAGATCATTGCAGTCCTGGCAAACCTGTACGCGGTGAAAGGTCATGCTCATTTGATCACGGCAGCGACGACGGTCTGCGCCTCTCACCCTGGTACCGTATTTCTCCTGATCGGGGATGGACCTGAACGAGTGAAACTGCAGCAAATGGTAAAGGAGCTTGGACTCGAAAAGAATGTGCTCTTCCTCGGATGCCGCGAAGATGTCCCTGAGCTGTTGGCTTGCTGCGATCTCTCAGTTCTTGCTTCGGAATCAGAGGCGCTTCCCAACTCAGTTCTCGAGACAATGGCGGCTGGCCTGCCGATTGTGGCAACTCGCGTGGGGGGAATCACCGAAGTCGTCCAGGACGGAGTTAACGGCGTGCTCGTTCCGCCCAATAATGCGGAAGCGCTGGCAAGAGCCATCTCGCGATTGCTGCGAAATCCGGAATGCGCCGCCAAACTCGGCTCCGTTGCGCAAGAGCGGGTGCGAAGAGACTTCAGCTTCGAGCGGCTTATCAGTCAGACGAAACAGCTCTACGACGGCTCGGACAATGCAGTAACTCTGGAAGTCGCTCGCCTGCGCCCCTCTCAAAGTCTGCATAAGCGGCAGCCTGCCTGAATCGGAATCGTTATGAAATCAATCAGTGTGTTTGGTCTTGGATACGTCGGTGCCGTCACTGCAGGTTGTTTCGCGAGCGTAGGGCACAATGTCATTGGCGTGGATGTTAGCCCGGAAAAAGTGGAAATGTTGCAATCGGGCAAGGCGCCGGTCATGGAGCCCGGGCTCAATCAATTGATAGCAGACGCTTCCAAAGCCGGCCGCTTACGGGCAACTCTCGACGCGGGCCTGGCCGTACGTGAATCGGAGATCTCGTTCGTTTGCGTTGGCACTCCGAGTTTGCACAACGGTTGCCTGGATTTAAGCAGCGTGCAGTATAGCTGCGAGCAGATTGGCAGAGCCCTGCGGACGAAAGAAGAGTTTCACTGGGTCGTGCCTCGTAGCACGATGCTACCCGGTACTGCAAAGTCGAAGATCATCCCCGCCATCGAAGGCGCCAGCGGAAAAAGGGTGGGGATTGACTTTGCGGTTTGCGCCAATCCAGAGTTCACCCGCGAAGGGTCGGCCGTGGCTGACTTCTTGAATCCGGCGATTACCGTTTTGGGAGCCGATGATCCAGCTCACCTTGCGCCTCTGCGCGAGCTGTACAAGGAAATCTCCGGTCAAATCTGCGAAACATCGCTCCCGGTTGCCGAGATGGTGAAATACGTCTGCAACGCATTCCATGCACTGAAGGTAGCGTTTGCGAATGAGATTGGATCGGCGTGCAAGGAAATGAAGGTCGACGTAGATGCAGTGACAAAGATCTTTCTTTCCGACACGCGGCTCAATATTTCCCCAGCCTACCTGACGCCAGGATTCGCTTTTGGCGGCTCATGTTTACCGAAGGATCTGCGAGCACTCACATACCGTGCCAAGCAACTCGACCTCGATCTGCCGTTATTGCGGGCCATTATGCCAAGCAATCAGGCTCATCTTGAGCGTGCTATCGATACCGTACTTGCCACCAGGCACAAGAAGATTGGTATTTTGGGTTTGAGCTTCAAGTCTGGAACGGATGATCTGCGTGAGAGCCCTTCCGTACAACTAATCAAACGCCTCCTGGGCGAAGGATGCCAAATACAGATCTGGGATCGCGATGTTTCACTCGGCCGTTTGGTCGGCTCCAATAGAAAATTTATCGAGGACGAGATTCCTCATATTGGGATGCTCCTCTCGACAGATTTGGAAGAAGTAGTTCGCGGCAGCGAGGTTGTGGTCATTGGCACAAAATCTATCGACGAAGAAGTAGTCTCGACGCTTCTCAGGGCGGAGCAAATGGTGATTGACCTGCACTCTCCAGCCCAGTCCAGAGTCTCGATCCCTGTGAATCAGGAAGCTTCCGTCCATGAGTCGGCCCCCTCGGCGCTCTTCGGGGAGCCCGCATATGCTGCATCATGAAGTGATGCCCTCTAGCGGCACGGCATGTCACTTCCCGCGAGTAGATGAGGTTCAGATCTTATGATCGATGGACAGCTAGCGTTAAACGGTAATCCTGACCTCAAGGATTTTGAACGCAGCATCGAATCGTACCGTCGAGATCGACGGCTCGGAATCGTAATCCTGCTTATCCTAATAATTGGTACGTTTTACTTGCTAACTATACGATCGGGTCAGCCTTGGGGTGATGATTTTGCGCTGTACATTCAGGAAGCGGCAGATATTGCTCATCACTCAAGTTACATGAAATCGAATTACCTGTTTAATCCACAAAATCCAGGCGTGGGTCCAAAGGCTTATCCCCCTGTTTATCCACTACTTCTTTCTCCGATTTATGCAGTCTTTGACCTGAATCTCACAGCAATGAAGGTCGAAAACGTAGTGCTCTTCATCGCGTTTCTTGCGATCTTCTATTTCTTTATACGCGACGAGCTTCCATTTCCTTACGTCGTTGCGGCAATCGCGATCGTGGGAGTTAATCCGAACTTTTGGTATATCAAAGATGGCATTCAATCTGAAGTACCGTTTACTTTGTTCCTGTTCACAGCTTTCTTCGCCATTAAACGCGCTTACGAAAAGGAGTTGGAGCGCGGCTGGATCAGCCGTGCTGTCTTATTGGCGGTCCTGATTTATCTCTGCTACGGAACCCGCACCACGGGAATTCTGCTCATTCCGGCTTTGCTCGGTTATGAAGTGGTTCGCTTCAGGCGAATCACTCGACTCGGTGTGACCATCACGGGCATCTTTGTTGTGCTCTGGTTAGTGCAGAATGCGTTTGGCTCTAGCGATGCAAGTTATGTAAGTACGTTGCCGAAAATCTGGACCAACCCAAAAATCATTTTGCAAAACACAGTTGAATATACGAGGGCGCTTTCACTTTTTTGGGCAAGTGAAACTGATAAGCCGATTCGCTATATCGTTTTTCTCCTTCTTTCATCGCTCGCGGCAATCGGTTATCTGAGGAAGCTTCGCAGGCCAGCCGTCTGGGACCTGTATCTGCCGTTGCATTTATCTCTGATTCTGGTTCTCCCTTATCCGGCAGGCCTGCGGTATCTGCTTCCAATTGCGCCGCTGTATGTACTTTACGCGCTTACCGGATTCCGTGAATTCACATGGAAAGGCTTTGCAGTGAGACAGGCGGTTGTATTTCCCATTGTGATATTGCTCGTTGCGCTCTCCTACACGGTGCTATATAGACGAATGGACTTTGGAGCCTTCCCCGACGGAATTGCGAAGAAAGAAACCGTGGCATTTTTCCAGTATGTGAGGAATAACACAGAACCGACGGCGGTTTTTATATTCAGGAAACCGAAAGCCCTGGGATTATTCGGACAACGGCTAACATCGGTTTACCCCGCGGAGGGAACCGATGGCCAGCTCTGGCAATACATCGAAAGCATCCATGCGACTTATCTCGTCAAGTCCCCTATCGACGAACCGCTTTGGCATACATTCCTCAATCGGAACCGAGGCAGGCTGATCGAGACTTATTCGAATGCGGATTTCAAAGTTTATAAGGTTCCGAAAGATAACATTCAGGGCCAGCCGAATCTATTGCAAACCGCCCTTCATTGATCTGCAAGAACTCTGAGAAGCGACTTTACGGGAAAGAAGACCCATCCACCGACACGATCGAGTGTAGGCGTTGAGAAGCCTATCGGACCTCCGCTCTCAGGGAAAGGATCATTACATCATGACCGCCATTAGCTCTCCGCTGCTCGTTGCTGAAGCAGGGAAACTGCCTGTTCCCATTGCTCCCGAAGTCTCAGTAGTGATGCCTTGTCTGAACGAGGCAGAGACACTACGAACTTGTATCGAAAAGGCGCTGCGCGCATTTCGAGAGACGCAAATCGACGGAGAAGTCGTCGTGGCTGATAACGGAAGCACGGATGGTTCTCCTGAGCTGGCGCGATCGTGCGGAGCTCGTGTGGTCCATGTCGAAAGCCGAGGTTACGGAGCAGCCCTGACGGGAGGAATTGACGCAGCGCGCGGCAAGTACGTCATTATGGGAGATGCCGATGACAGTTATGATTTTGGGGATTTGCCGGTTTTTCTCCAGCAGTTGCGCGCTGGTTTCGATCTGGTGATGGGCAACAGGTTCAAAGGCGGAATAAAGCCCGGTGCGATGCCGGCGCTACACCGATATCTTGGCAACCCGGTTCTCACGCGAATCGGACGCCTATTTTTCAAATCTCCTTGCGGGGATTTTCATTGCGGACTGCGAGGCTTCAGTCGAGTTGCCTGGCAAACAATGGGACTCCGGACGAGCGGAATGGAATTTGCAAGCGAAATGGTAGTGCGGGCTACGCTGCTCGGCATGCGGATTACAGAAGTGCCGACGACTCTATCACCGGATGGGAGGAGCCATCCGCCGCATCTCCGCACATGGCGAGACGGCTGGCGCCATCTTCATTTTCTGCTTTCGTACAGTCCACGCTGGCTTTTCTTTTATCCGGGAATGCTGCTCATGGTAATAGGTGTACTGGCTGCGACTCTCGCGCTCTCAGGACCACATCATTTCGGGAACGTATTGTTAGACCATGGCTCTGTCCTTTGCGCGCCTCTCGCGTTGCTTCTCGCTGTGCAGGCAATTGGGTTTGCCGTGTTTACAAATATATTTGCTATTTCTGAAGGGCTGTTGCCGCGCAACAAGAGATTCAGTAGCGTACTTCGCTTTCTGACACCAGAAGTCGGTTTGCTGTTTGGTTTAGCTCTTGTTCTCTGGGGCGTTGGTGGATCTTTCATTAGAGCTAGAACACTCCAGCTTGGGTCGCTTGACTATGCAGCCACGCAACAAATACTTCAATCTCTAATGCCCTACATACTTCTTCTTAGCCTGGGTGTTCAGGCGATTTTGTCCAGCTTCTTTGTCAGCGTATTACCTTTAAAAGCCGTATTGGCTGAGTCGGAATTGTCGGAAGTCGTGCAGGATGCGCCTTCGGAACACAGTCTGCTGCAATCTACTGGATCTTAATAAGATAGACATCGGTGCAAGCGGTGGAGACGTGCCAGTTTCCGCTACAGCCGTTGGGATGAGCCATGTTGCTGTCGAAGATGACGTATTTGCCATCGCGACTAATGGCGGCATGAGGCTGGGCTCCGAAGTCCTCCATGGCGCGAGTACGGGCATGAGCCAGACGATAGATTTTCGTGCTGCTGTTGTTGGCATCGATGCGCGCCAGAATGAGCTCGTCCTCGTATAGCGCCCAGTTGCTGGAAGAAGGCGCTTGGTAATTGCCGTCGTTGGTGAAAAATTCCGGTCCCGGTGTGTTGCCTTGGAAGAAAGAGATCACCGACCAGGGCTGCGAGGCGCTGCCACGATAACTGATATGCCAGGCTGGCTGATTATCGAGCAGGCATATGGCGGACGAGGTGTTGTTCATCTGGCGTACATCAAGTCCCCAGCCGCTGGGACACGGGTTGGTGATGCCGGCCAGGGTAGTGGAATTGCCGCTCTCCAGATAGACCGGGTTGCCGTTCAGATCAGAACCTACATCGATATGGTTGGTGAAGTCCTGCAAATGAATCAGCGAGGAGCCGTTCCACAGACGATCGCCCTGTTCGGCTCCGCTGCCCTCGGCGCCAAAACCGATGACCGGCAGATTGTTGGCGGCAAGCAGCAGCCCATGTACACAGCCCGGCTGGTTGGTGCCGGTGACGCTGCCGGAGATAGTGCAGGAAGTGGTGTACTTGGAGGTTTTGCTTTGCAGGCTCAGCGACCAGACAAAGACATCCATGGTGTTGTTCGCGTTCTGCCCCACCAGCAGGATGTGATCTCCGTCTTTAGAAAGATCGGCGTTATCGGGGGAGTTAATGCCAGCGCTGTACTCGGTAAAGGTGTGCACCACTGTCGAGACTACCGAACTGCCGCCCACCGTTCCCTTGTAGAGGGTGTTACCGCTGGTGTAGTAGAAGACGTTGCCATTGCTTGCGTCCCACAGCGGGTGGCCGTTGTTCATGCCCGGCATGTTGGCGGCCGAGACCGCTACGTTGCCAGTTGTATCGCGGATCCTCAAGGTACCGTCGCTACCCCAGATGAAGACCAAGGTGTCGGTGCTGTTAAGCGGAGTGTAGGTGGAATAGCCGTGGGTGAGTCCGAGATGAGCTCCATTGCTGTCGGTTTCGTCGATGCTGCTGTCGGTCAAGCGTTTCACGGCACAGCCGAAGGCAGGATCGGTATAGCTCTGGCCCTTGGCCGGCGGTACAAACGTCGCCCAGTTCGTAGGAATATGCACTAGCCCGTCATTCTGCTTGCCGCAGATTAGTCGTGATGGAGCTTCGGTCACAGAATTGCCCGTCTTCCCAGCATGGGAATCAGATCGAGCACTTCGGTTACAGCCGGAATTTGTTAGGAGCAGCGTCAGAACCGCAACAAGGAAAAGGATCATTTGTGACACACTTATACTGATCCGAGTGGCGGTTTCAAGTTTTCGCGAACGCGCATAGTTTTCGGGATCAGAATTGTACAGGTGCCGCGGCTCGCAACACTTCATTTTGCTCTTCCGATCCCATCTTTATCTAAAGCAATTTTCGAATCCTCTGACAAGATCGCGTCATTCAAGATGTCCTCACGCTTAAGAATGCCAGAGCGAGTGCGCCACGTGCCGCCTCAAGTCTGGTGGATTTTGCTGATCGGAGCGGCGCTCCGTCTCGGATTTTTCGTGGTGGCGGAGAACAATGGTGGCGATGCTCTTGCGCGTGCGGCAATGACTGCAGGATGGTTGCAGCACCCTGCTTTCCGACTCAATTTTGAGCCGTGGCTTCCTGTGCATTTTTGGCTTATGGGAGGTATGTCTTTATTAGTTCGTGACGTCAGCTTTGGGTCGCGTGCATTAAGCCTGGTTTTGGGAGTCAGCACGTTAGCGGTTTTCTGGCTTCTAGTGAAAGAGATTTATGGCAAGCGGGCAGCGCTTTTATCTCTTCTTGTATTCACGTTCTATGCGCTGCACATCGGGTACAGTACAACCTCATCTTCGGAGGCTCCATACCTCTTTTTCCTACTCTGTGGCTTACTTGCGTTTTTTTGGTATCGGCAATTGCATTCACTTGCTTTTCTGATTGTGGCGGCGATTGCGTTGGCAATTGGCGCTGGCATACGCTACGAGGCTTGGATCTGCATTTTTGCAGTGTTTCTAGTCCTGTTACTTATGCCATCCGAGAACGCAAATCTGGGGCACGGGAAGCACGTCCGTGAAGTCCTGTCGTTCGGAGCGATTGCTGCCTTGTGGCCATTGTTCTGGATGGCCTACCAGTGGAAGATGTTTGCGAAGCCTCTTTACGGGGTCACGATGAACTACGCCTGGGTCGCCCAGCAAACTGCAATCGAACACAGGTCCGCTCTGTATCGATTGGTGCAGCCAGCGGGGGTGATTCTGCTTACACTTTGCCCCATCGCGGTCATTGCAAGCATCTACGGATTGGTGTCGGGGATGCGCTTACGCCGAAGCCGAGAATTCGGATTGATTCTGCTGACTATGGGGACCGTATTCGCGATTCAAAGTACTACTGGCGGCGTGAATTCCATGGCTCGTTACACGATCACATTAGGAACACTCATCGCAATTCCTTCGGGCTACGGATTCTGCCAATTTGCGAGGTTTATGCGCCGGTCCATGCAGACTCAATTTCGGGCAGCGATAACAGTCCTGTTGCTCCTCAACTTAGGCGCAATTCTTGCAGTAAGCGAGCTGCCAAATCGCTTGAGCGATAAATTCAGCGCGATATCTCCGCGACTTCGGTTTCCCAATCGTATCGAGGAGCTTCGGCAGTACTTGAGGCCAAGAATCACGGTGGATGATGCTTTGGTCATCGACGACTACAACGTGGAATCCAATATCATAGCGGCAGCTGTTGGGGTGCCATTCCGCGCTAGCAGTCGCGTATTCCTGGCCTCCTCGCATCCAATATCGGAGCTGACGGGATTCTTTCACGAAAGACATCCTCGATATGTGATTTATTCAGATCGCGGAGTGCTTCCTGCTGCTCTACCTTTACAGGGGAAGTGTACGAGCTCGGGTATAAGGATTCAGGACAGAACATTCCAGTGCCTGTTCGAAAATGATGTATATCGTGTTTATCAGGTGACCTACGGCCAATCGTTCGAAGCGGACGAACGCTTTTCAGATCAAGCCGGGCAGCAGCCCGGTGCCGATCAAGCGCGGCGAGCAGGTTATCTCGACAACGCGCCTCGCTTGTGAGCATTTCTCAGAATGAGAGTAGTTCCAGAATGGAATTTCCAGGCAATCCGTGAAACTCTCGCGCCAAACTCTTACGGCTGTATAGCAGGCGTGGAAGATCCACTCGCGTTATGACCAGATTTCCTATTAAGCAGTTCTTGCGATTCTTAATCGTCGGTACTATCAATACCGTGGTGGATCTGGCTGTTCTTAATGCGCTGATTATTATCAGCAAGAGAGGCCGAGAGGGGCTGCTGTATGCCGTCTTCAAGGCTATCGCCTTCACGGCCGCCGTGATTAACAGCTACTTAATGAATCGGACCTGGACTTTTCCGCGTTCCGCCGATAAAAGGCAGGTGCTCGAAGGCGGACAATTTCTCTTTGTCAGCCTTGTTGGCGCGGTCCTGAATGTAAGTAGCTCATGGTATGTGGCCACATTTGTGCCTCGAGTTTGGAAAACACAGGGCTACTGGCCTTCAGTTGCGGCGCTGGTGGGTACGGGATTTTCGTTCGCGTTGAACTTCCTCGGCTATAAGTTCTGGGTTTTCGCGCCACGGCCTGCCTCAGCACGGCAGCCTGAGCGTGCTCAAGCTGCCGCGTAGCTGAAAGCCCGATTTCCTATTGCACGTTGATCATGAATACATCGGTGCAAGCGGTGGAGACGTGCCAGTTTCCGCTACAGCCGTTGGGATGAGCCATGTTGCTGTCGAAGATGACGTATTTGCCATCGCGACTAATGGCGGCATGAGGCTGGGCTCCGAAGTCCTCCATGGCGCGAGTACGGGCATGAGCCAGACGATAGATTTTCGTGCTGCTGTTGTTGGCATCGATGCGCGCCAGAATGAGCTCGTCCTCGTATAGCGCCCAGTTGCTGGAAGAAGGCGCTTGGTAATTGCCGTCGTTGGTGAAAAATTCCGGTCCCGGTGTGTTGCCTTGGAAGAAAGAGATCACCGACCAGGGCTGCGAGGCGCTGCCACGATAACTGATATGCCAGGCTGGCTGATTATCGAGCAGGCATATGGCGGACGAGGTGTTGTTCATCTGGCGTACATCAAGTCCCCAGCCGCTGGGACACGGGTTGGTGATGCCGGCCAGGGTAGTGGAATTGCCGCTCTCCAGATAGACCGGGTTGCCGTTCAGATCAGAACCTACATCGATATGGTTGGTGAAGTCCTGCAAATGAATCAGCGAGGAGCCGTTCCACAGACGATCGCCCTGTTCGGCTCCGCTGCCCTCGGCGCCAAAACCGATGACCGGCAGATTGTTGGCGGCAAGCAGCAGCCCATGTACACAGCCCGGCTGGTTGGTGCCGGTGACGCTGCCGGAGATAGTGCAGGAAGTGGTGTACTTGGAGGTTTTGCTTTGCAGGCTCAGCGACCAGACAAAGACATCCATGGTGTTGTTCGCGTTCTGCCCCACCAGCAGGATGTGATCTCCGTCTTTAGAAAGATCGGCGTTATCGGGGGAGTTAATGCCAGCGCTGTACTCGGTAAAGGTGTGCACCACTGTCGAGACTACCGAACTGCCGCCCACCGTTCCCTTGTAGAGGGTGTTACCGCTGGTGTAGTAGAAGACGTTGCCATTGCTTGCGTCCCACAGCGGGTGGCCGTTGTTCATGCCCGGCATGTTGGCGGCCGAGACCGCTACGTTGCCAGTTGTATCGCGGATCCTCAAGGTACCGTCGCTACCCCAGATGAAGACCAAGGTGTCGGTGCTGTTAAGCGGAGTGTAGGTGGAATAGCCGTGGGTGAGTCCGAGATGAGCTCCATTGCTGTCGGTTTCGTCGATGCTGCTGTCGGTCAAGCGTTTCACGGCACAGCCGAAGGCAGGATCGGTATAGCTCTGGCCCTTGGCCGGCGGTACAAACGTCGCCCAGTTCGTAGGAATATGCACTAGCCCGTCATTCTGCTTGCCGCAGAGCGGAGTAGAGGAGCTAGTTACTCCCGTTCCGCTGAGCGAGACAGCGGGACTGTTCGAAGCGTTACTGACGAAACTGACGCTGCCGGTTGCGCTCGCACTAGCCGTTGGCGCAAACACCACAGAGAATGAGGTGCTCTGTCCTGCCGCAAGTGTCACTGGCAGCGTGAGCCCATTCAGCGTGTAGGTGCTGCTCCCGGTGAGCGACGCGGAAGAGACCGTTACAGTTCCGCCGGACGCAGCAAGCGTGCCGGAAAGGCTGCTCGTACTTCCAACCACAACGTTACCGAAAGAGAGCGAGCTGGGGGTAGCCGTCAATTGCAGGACGGGCGCGGTGACTCCGGTACCGGCGAGTGGAACTGTTACCGAATTGTTGGAAGCATCACTCAGAATCAAAATCTGTCCAGAAGCAGCGCCAGCAGAGGTCGGTGAAAACTTCGCGAGGTAGCTCGTGCTTTGGCCAGGCGTAAGCGTGAGCGGGACAGTGACGCCGCTTCCGCTGAAGCCCGCGCCGGAAGTCGTGATCTGAGAAATGGTCAGATTCGCATTGCCGGTGTTGCTGATTGCTATTGATTGCGTGGCGCTGCTTCCTACGTTGACACTGCCGAAGCTGGCACTGGTTGGGTTGGGGGTGAGTAGACCTGCCGGAGCCGCTGCGCCAGTACCGGTTAGGGAAACGAGAGTCGGGCTATTGGAAGCGTTGCTCACGAATGAGATTTGTCCGGAGGCGCTGCCCGCCGAAGTTGGAGCAAATTGTGCAGTGTAGGTGGCGCTTTGACCGGGCGTAAGCGTTAGTGGAACAGCGATGCCGGTTCCGCTGAAGCCGGCGCCGGATGTCGTAATCGACGAAATAGCCACGTTTGCATTGCCGGTATTACTCACCACGATCGATTGGGTGCCGCTGCTTCCCACGGTGACATTGCCGAAATTGGCAGTGGTCGGATTAGCGGTGAGTTGAACCACGGGGGCGGCTGCGCCTGTACCGGTCAGAGAAACAAGACTCGGGTTGTTCGAAGCGTTGCTCACGAATGAG
>Ga0209473_1000012_pt1 | contig 121381 bp, 95 predicted proteins | sample GraSoiAngelo_133_FD_185890 | JGI IMG/M metagenome (GOLD analysis project Ga0209473, IMG submission 185890) | Grasslands soil microbial communities from the Angelo Coastal Reserve, California, USA - 14_0929_05_20cm (SPAdes) (version 2) | ecosystem: Environmental > Terrestrial > Soil > Grasslands...
ATCAAAGAAGCTCATGTATTTGCTACACCCGATTGCTACCCAAGCCGCCCATTGCAGGACCGATCAGGACGCGCAGCGGGACTCTACGTTAGGGCCATCGTGAATTCTCAACGCCACAGATGGTTGGAGCAGCCTTCCGCAGAAGAAGTGTTGCCTTCTCCATCCTGGCAATGATCGCAATCGGTAGTGTGGATATTGATTGTCCTGCGCAGTTGCGCCTGTCGGTTTTCATATCTGTATAAGCTCATGCTTTCCAATCTGGGTCACCGGGCAACATGGTGCCCACGTGCTGCGATTGGTTCTTTGGGAGAGGACTTACGTTTTGCGGCTCGCATGTTTAATTCTGAAGCGAGAGCTGGAATCTGTTCTGGCTAGGCATGGCGGTGTCATTCATAGATCGGAGGCGGGACGCTTTACTGAGCTGGTCACTATCGGTTCCTAGCGGTGGGGAGGAACAAAGAGTCCGCCGGAGATGGGAGTCAGCGCTCCCGATGGAACACCATGCACGGTGCTGTTGCTGGAAAATCTCGGAATTGTTCCCGGCCAGCACGTGGCAAACGATTTAGAATCTCCGATTCTGCCTGCAGCCAGTCTTCTGTCGCATGACCATCCTGCTTACGTCTCAGCTCATACAATTCGTGAGCGCGAATCTCAACAAGGTGCGAAACAGTAGCCGGAAGGGTTTGGAGTGGGCAACTACTTGCAGGGCGAGGCGACGAAAGGTGATTAGACATCGTGTGGCCTGCTCGCAGTTCTTACTGTGGGACACTGAGATGCGTACAATATTTCCAGGAGCGTCTTCCTGAGTGCGCTGGTCGAAATCATTGTGTGATAAACGTCCGTCAAAACAGCGCGCCTATCCTCTCCGATGCCGCACGTGTATTCACCCTTTGCGGCACCGCAAGTATATTCAATTCTCTGGGACATTGTCCGGGACCTGACGTGCAAGCGGCGCGTCACCGGAAGCTTTCGTAGGACTCTTGCTTCCTCCTGCCCGCCTAGCTCGAAGTCGAGCGTGTCGCTCTTTTTACAGCGATTGATTTCATGGCAGGTGCTCTGCAACCATTTCCGCGACTCAGACCACAGTAGAGGAGCTGCTTGCTGCAGTTCCATCAGTTCTCCGCCAGTGACGGTCTCGCCTCGGCCATTTCGCAAACGTGCAACGTATTGTTTTGCGTACTCGTTCATCTTCCTCACTCCTTCCTTACTGCGTGGCAGTCTTTTCTGTCTGCTTCATTTTTTTCTGTGTGCTATGCAGTGTCGAAGACGATCAAAGTGTTCGTACTGTCGTCGCTATGTTGCTGCCATCCGGAGGCGACGGTTAATGGAATTGAAGCCTCCCTCGTCATCCCAGCGCGACAAGGCATTCTCGTCTTCGAGTGTCGAATCGGGATCTATCAAGACAGGTGCTACCACCGTGGCCTCACTAACTTTAGTGTCTCCACACAGCGGCTCAGCGGAACGCGGATCGCCATCCGAGTCTGCGACAACAGAGTCGTTCACTTCTCGTAATAGCGTTCTTCGCATCGCGTTCAATCTGTCTATGAGAGCCTGAGGCAGACGCGAAACTAAGGCGAGATCATCGAGGATGTCCCCCAGGTCTTGATGTACTCGAACTATTCGGTCAGTGCTTGTTGTCAGGAGCATTTTGGGGTCCTTGTTCCCGAGTTACGTGTAAGCTGGAAGGCAGACTGATGCGATCCATGGCTTCAGCCATGCACTTCCTGGCTGCCTTCAATTCGGCTTGGCCCGGACAAGCGACCTGGATCAAACCACGTGAGACTTCAGAGGGAGACGGCGTGAACGCGTCTTGATGTTGCATGATTGCATCGAGCATCCAAGGGAGATCGGCTGAAGAGTTCCCGCTAGTGAATGTCGTTCTATTCTGGTGAGCTATTTCTGAGCCGGCCCGATGCTCGCAGACCAGGTTCCAGTAACCTCGCTTCGTCGATGACCAAAACTTCAGACACTCCAACGAGCGATTGGTCGCCGTGCCATATTCAACCTGCACCGAGGTCGCCTCGGCGTGGCGCGTGAAGTCCTTCCAGTTGAGGGCGACAGCGCACTCCAAAAGGTGCTCGATGGCCACCTTCGATTGGTCTTGATACTTAAGATCAGGTTCGTGGTTGTGAGGGATTGTCTGTGATGCTGCCATTCAGTCCTGATTTCTATCTTCAACTCAATTACACTCCACAGACTGATCTGGCACTGTGTAAAACTGCTCACCCGAGCAGTCACGGATGAAGGCTCCTAACCATGCCGCGTCAGTTACCCCACCCGAGAATCTGCTTCTCTAAATCTCTAGCCTGCAACTAATTCGTGCGCTGAAGAGAAGCTCGCGTACTGCAATTTCGGCAGCAGGATCATCCATAGTGACTGCCACACGCACGGAACGGGCGCACAGGTGCCTTAGGAGATCAAGACACCGACTTAGTCTGAAAACGGTTTCGGAAGTTCTTGTGAATAGCGGAGATGACAACACAAATAGGCTATGAAATGGATGGGGGGAAGCATACGGACGCGCAGAATATCGGCATCAAGTCACATGTGCGCTGAGGCTGAGAATTGCGGTGAACAGTTGAACGTGCTTCGCTAGGGACGGCTAATCGGCAACATTCCAAACGTAGAGAAACTGTCCATCGGACGCGGTCGCGACATTTCGCTTCTGTTTGCGTGTCGCACGGTTCAGCGCTGAACGGACATTCTCTTTGGAGTCGCCCAGTTCTGCCAGCTCGATCTTGAGCGCGGCACCGTTTTCCAGCCGGTCAAGGTCCGCGATAATCGCCGTCACAATCGATTTGTGCTTGCCGTTGCGTCCCTGGGGCACGTCCACTTGAGCCATCGTCGCGAAATGGCGCCCTGATTTCCCCGTGTTCTTGGTCTTCATGGAGATCCCTAGCCGTAAACCTGCCGCTAACCTAGCGAATCATAACAAGACGTAAACGTACCCTGCAACGTCTTTCGCAAACCTGACGGCGGCCTCCCCAGCGTATCGCTCAAGTTAAGCCCCATATAAATGAAGCACTTACAGGCATCGCCGAACCGTCTCGCCGAATTAAAGACTCTCCCCGTACGGAAGAATCGCTGTTAGCTTCGAGACTGAGGCTAGCAAAAAATGACCGATCCAAAGACACGGTTTCAGACCCTGAGTCTGGAAGACCTTAAGAAGATCCTTCCGGAGCAGGTAATGGCTGGAAATCACAATCACAGAGGCAATCACAAAGACAAAAAGAAAAACAGCCAAGACGTAGCGACAAAAACAAGCAAGCTGAAAGCAAAGGCTTGACCCGCGTTCTCGGTCCTGCTTCGAGGCATGATTCTCGCAACAAATATGGGCAAATACCGACGGTTTTTGCGCAAAGCATGAGTCCGAAGCCGGGACTCGCAGATCGCATGCGCGGCGATGCCTGTCGTTTCCCAAAGACCCCCTGCTGTCCGTTTGTAGCGGCATGCGCAGAAAAGAGTAAGCCGGTATGAAATCACCGAGACTGCAGCAGGTTCGGCCCGAGGTTTTTCTCTCCCAAGCGGGCATCGGCCGGGCGATCGTTGAAGTTCCCAGGAAACTGCAGCAATTTCAACCTGAGGTGTTTCTGTCCCAGGCGGGCATCGGCAGGGAAATCGTTGAAGTCCCGAAGAACAAGAAAATCTTTTCCCAAGGCGAGCTAGGCGAAGCGGTCTTTTATATCCAGAAGGGAAGAGCCAAGCTCTCGGTGGTTTCGCGCGAGGGCAAAGAAGCGACCATCTCACTCTTTGGTCCGGGTGACTTCGTTGGGGAAGACTGCATAGCCGGCGTTCGATCGACGCGTATGGCATCGGCCACCGCGATGACAGCATGCACGGTGCTGCGAATCGAGCGGAAGGAAATGATGCGCGTGATCCACGAGGAACATTTCTTTTCTGACATCTTTGTCGTTTACCTGCTTGCGCGGAATACCAGGATCCAGGCAGACTTGGTCGATCAGCTTTTCAACTCCAGCGAAAAACGTCTGGCGCGGGCGCTTCTCCTGCTGGCTAACTTCGGCAAGGAAGGTAAGCCGGAGACAGTGATTCCCAAGATCAGCCAGGAGATACTAGCCGAGATGATCGGCACAACCCGATCCCGAGTCAGCTTTTTCATGAATCGCTTCCGCAAGCTCGGATTCATTGAGTACAACGGCACTCTGCGAATTCACAGCTCCCTCTTGAATGTCGTTCTTCACGACTAGCCAGAGTAGCGCGTTTGCAAAAGATGAACTCTTGTGAGTTGTCCAAAATTAAACAGATTTTGAAATCGGCAAATGGGAGACTCTTTTTGCCGCACTGCCTGAGTAATTTGCGGTGAGGAGAATCCCCCAATGCCCAACACTCCAACAAATCCAATCCTCATAGTTGATGACGATCAAAATAATCGCGCGACAGTGGCAATGTTGTTGGCTGCCAAAGGATATGAAATCTCGACCGCAGAGCATGGTTTCGATGCTCTCCTGCAGATGAAGAGCAGAGTACCTGAGCTGGTTATTTCGGACCTTAACATGCCGCAGATGTCCGGCTTCGAGTTTCTGTCGGTGATCCGCCGTCGCTTTCCAAAGGTGTTGGTTATTGCCATGAGTGGAGCTTATGACGCTGCCGATGCGATCCCAGGCGGAGTGATTGCAGACGCTTTTTACGCCAAAGGCACCAACAACCCGCGCTCTCTTTTGAGTCTGGTCGCCGACCTGTTTCGCACTTCTGCTTCGCGGGCCGTTGCCCATACCAGGCAATCCGCTCCGGTGTGGGTTCCCCGAAACGGCAAAGACTCGAGAGGAATACCTTACATCGTGTTGACGTGTACGGAGTGTCTAAGGTCATTTCCCCTGAACGTGTCCTCAGAAGTCACCGCGACAGTGATGGAAACGCCATGCATCTTCTGCCTTAGTGAAGTGAGATACATCATCGACTTTTCGCTTTCCGTGGCTTCTCCGAAGAAAAAGGACTTAGGCGTGGTTCGCATCACGGGAAGCGCAACAGGCTAGTCTTGTGCCTTCAGCCAGGCGGAATCATGATTCCATCGAAGACCGGTTGCGGACTTATGCGAGAGTATCGCGGAGGAGCTTGAAGCCCGAGACCAAGTACTACGAAGAAGATCCGAACAAGCCCTGACTTGCTTCCATTACCTGCAAGGATGGGCGGACTCGTTCCGGGGTGATGGAACTTCTAGCGAGACATTGTTATCTGCAAGAACACGAACAATGCGGCGCTTCCAAAAATGAATGAGACCAGCATGAGCTGCATTGCTTCTAAAAGTTCTACGTGACACACGTCCGTCACGTGGACTATAAACGCCTTGCGACGGAGGATAGCGTTGCGCTTCCTCTTTGGAAACTGGATTTAAGATAGCCAATTCCCACGCTGATTTCTCGAGTCTCAGTCTGACATTTTGCTTATCAGTAATACACCCAGCAATCTGATACTCTCGCGGAGACTTCCGGCGATGCCGAGCAGCGATTCTCATACTAACGGGTGCTTATCGGCCAGTAAGTCGAGTTGCTCGCAGACGTCTACCAGGTGCTCGATCTCGTGCTGAAGAGCTTCTGCTGCTGACATGTCGCGCGCTTCGGCGATTCTCGTTTTCCGATGGAATTCGCTCGGGAGTCGCACTCAGTTGTGTATCTATGTATTCATTTTGATTACACTCCGCACTCAGACCCGCAACTGTACAGAACAGCTCAGGCAGACATGTGTGGTGCGGTATTCTAAGCACGCCTCTGCTTGTTGGGACCATATGCTTTAGGTGAGATAGTGGAAGAGTGTCAAAAATACGGGCCAAGTTTCCAAGATTCCTTTTTCTTAGAAACTAATGGATGTGCGAAATTGCTCATACACGAGCGGGGCAACGTAATACCTTGTGGACACTGTGAAGAAATCAACTCTACTGGATGAAATGGCTCGGGTGGTCAGAACTGAGGCGCTGCGGATCGAAGCCGCCCGGCACGAGGCGAAGCGTCTTCTTCAGCGCCGCCAGGCCGAACTAGTCGAATGTGGCGCTCAGGAGCTGAAAAGCAAGAGAGTATCGCGTCATGGCACAACATGGGCGCTAGTCGCGAAGAACCACGGTGAGTAGCGCGCTATTCACGTGCAAGCTGCCGTTGTACTCAATAAAACCGAGCTTCCTGAATTTATTCATGAAGTAGCTCACGCGCGAACGAGTTGTACCAATCATCTCGGCCAGGGTCTCCTGGCTCATGTTGGGAATCACGGTTTCAGGTCTCGACTCTTTCCCGTAATGGGCGAGCAATAGGAGCAGGCGGGCCAGTCTTTTTTCGCTGGAATTGAACAGTTGATCAACAAGATCCTCTTCAATGCGGATGTTGCGGGAGAGCAGGTAGGCGATAAACATCTCCGCGAAGTCGGTTTCCTTGTGCAACAACTCCACCATAGTTTCTTTTGCAATTCGCGTCGTACTCAGATTTTGCACGGCAACAGCCGAAGAAATGCGTAGCGGCTGAGCTGCCAGACATCCCTCGCCAAAGAAGTCACCATGTTGCAGGATTGCGATCACGGCTTCCTTACCACGCTTGGAAACTACCGTGAGCTTCACTTTTCCTGTCTCAATGTAGAACACTGCGTCAGCCCGATCTCCCTGAGAGAATATCGCGTGCTTGTCGCGATAGTGATGAGTAGTTTTTCCAGTTCCCACCTTCGCGAGAAGCAAATCCGGATGAAAAGTGAGAGGCTTGCGAGGGGCTCGCCCGACGTCGCGATTGCTGAGTTCTTCAATGCGTGTAGCCGAGGCCGAAGACCTCGATTTCGATGCGCGTTGCGCCATAATTAATTTCCCTCAGCGAAATTTCGACTGTCCGAGTGCGCCGGCTGCTTCCAAAGGCATATCCCTAAATCAGCGTGAAAACGAGGAAGGACTACGAGACGCACAGTGCGAGGCAATTCGAGCAGAAACAACAACCGTTTTCTGTTCTAAATTGCACAGCCTCCTAAATTGTTCTCTTCCGCAGGATCCCCGCACTAGAATGCCTTCCCAGCTTGCTGCTTAAGATGCTGATTCAGTTTGCCAGCTCCGTTTCATTTTTATCAGCCCACATCAAAGCGAGTCGCGCCATTGTGTGACTGTATCGAACAGCTCAGCAAAGTCGTATGCCGAGGTCTAAAAACGAATAAGTGTCGCTCTCGTCACGAAAGCTGCTGTGATCCCAGCGCGCACAGGAGAAATACTTTGCAAACTCATCGCAGGCAGTTGCTCTGGACATTGGCCTTGGCGCTCGGTGCCTCGGCGGTAGCCCTTACCACTTCGGGCCGGCGGTCTCGCGCTGGACAGACGAACAATTACAGGAGCGCGTTGCTAAGGTACAGCTATGGCGACAGGAATTAATACAAAGCCATGTACCGCCAATCCTATCAGCGCCGGTACCAGCAAGCCTATAACGGGAATAGCTATTACAACGACAAGGTAAAGAACGTCCATGTTGGCCACCGCTGTACGGTTAAGTCGATGGTCAATATCTGAAGCCGCAAGGAATCCCGCATCCAGGCGAAAACGGCTTCATATGACCAGGCCCTTCATCGATATTCATGAAATGGAGACTCTCAATGAAAAAGCTCGAAGCATTGCTGCTCGTCGTCGTAGGAGTGTCGCTTACTCCAGTTTTTGGGGATACCGTCACTTTGCGTGACGGCACTCGTTATCCGAACGCTGTTGTCACCGCCTCATCCCGCAGCGGAGTCAGTTTCCGTGATCAGGGCGGAAAGGCCCGTCATTTCGGGATTGGGAAAGTGCAGACGGTGGAATATAGCCCGAACACCAGCCCCTCACTTCAGAGGCGCTTGCCAACCACTAACAACCATCGACACGGCAACTCCAGCGTCTACCGAACGATTCCCGCCGGCACAGAAGTTGACGTCCGGACGACTGAGCCCATCGATTCAAAGACGGCAAGTGTTGGTCAAAAGTTCTCAGCAAACCTATACGCGGATGTCCTCGACAGTTCCGGAGCAGTGATTATCCCGAACGGCTCCGATGCAGAACTTGTGATTGAAAGCTCAGCGCCGGGCAGCACGACGCACGCATCGGAGTTGGTATTGGACATGGATTCCTTGACTGTCTCAGGAACTCGTTATCTGGTCGCCACAAACGACGTGACCAGAAATGGCAACCAGCGGCTCGGGGCAAACCGCAGAACCGCAGAGATGGTTGGAGGCGGAGCCGCGCTAGGAACACTTATCGGCGTTCTCGTCGGTCATGGAAAGGGAGCCCTAATCGGAGCAGGCGTGGGTGCAGCGGCAGGAGCCGGAGGACAGGTCTTGACGAAGGGAAAGAACGTGCAGGTACCTGCGGAAACTGTCTTGAATTTCAAACTTGAACGAGACTTGCGGTTGCAGGCTGCACGGTGATCGCGGCGTGCCAGGGGAAGGTGCCGCAATGACGCCGGTCTTATCGGAGACTCAGAAGGACGGTTGGGGTTCGATCAGTGATATCAGCACTTGTGCTTCGCTGGCGAAGAGAACCCGCCGCCTCAATGAGCTGCGACGTCTCTTTGCAGCGCTCCACCCAGTTATTCGCGCTATATTGCTTTCCGCGTGTGTTCTGGGGGTGGGCGGATTACTCTTCGCCGCAACACTGCTCACGATCACGCTTCACTACCTGTACTTCGATCGTACTAACCTGCCAGACATAGAAGCCTTTGTGCGTTTTGATTGTCCTTCTATTGGTCACGTGTACGACAACCAAGGTGAATTGCTCGTGGAGCTCTCGCGAGAGCATCGTCACATAATTCAGTACGAGGAGATACCTCTGATTGTCCGCGACGCGATTCTCGCCGCCGAAGACAAGAACTTTTTCTCGCATGGCGCGGTTGACTACTCCCGAATCCCGCGTGTCCTGCAAAAAGTCCGAATCAGAACCATACTGACGCGGATGACCCGGGTAGGCCGGGCCGACAAAGCTGAGAGCCTGGCAATGCTTCGTCAGGGTGGATCGACCATCACCCAGCAACTCGTGCGCGCTTACTACCTACGTAATCTTACAGACAAAGAGAACGGCAACCAGCTTCGCTCGGGTGTGCTGTCCTATATCGTAGGTGCGCGCAGTGCCAAGAAGTTGGCTCGAAAACTCGAAGAGATGCGGCTGGCCGTCTGGGTCGAAGAGCAGATGCGTTCCCGTTTCGGGTCGAAGCAGCGAGCCAAGGAAGAGATTTTCGCCCGCTATGCCAACTTCCTGTACTTGGGAAACGGACAGTACGGTTTCGCCACCGCGGCAGAGTATTATTTTGGGCTACCTCTCTCAGCCTTCAGTGGTGCGGATGCCGACCGGGCTGCTCTGCTGGCGGGCATTGCGAAATCGCCTCGTTACTACGCTCCTAACTCGCCCGATGCAGACCGGGTATTGCACCGCCGAAACCAGATTCTGAGGCTCATGCTGGCCCGCGGCTCGCTGTCGCGAGATGCTGCCAAAGCCGCTGAGAGAATGCCGATCAGGTTGGTCACAAGGAATGGCGCGGTGCAGGCTGACAACTCAAGCCAGGCTCCCGCTGTGATCGAAACTGTCCTCGATGAGCTGAAACTTCGGTATTCCGGTGCGGATGCTGAAGATCTTCTGCAGGGACGAATTCAGATCTATTCCACGGCCGACGCTCGCTTACAGCGTGTCGCAAACGAAGCACTGGAGCACGGCTTGATGCGGTATGAGAAGCGGCATCCCGCTGCTGCCGGAATTATCCAAGGTTCCGTCGTGGTTCTTCGGAATAGTGATGCCAGCATCCTCGCGGAAGTGGGCGGCCGTAGAATGTTTAACCGGCGTCTCAATGACTACAGCGACTTCAATCGCGTTACGCAATCGGAACGGCAACCCGGTTCGGCGATGAAGCCGATCGTGTATCTTGCGGCCTTTCTGCATGGTCCCTTTACTCTCGAATCGATCGTTCCCGATGAGCCAATCAGCATCCCGGACGGCGACAAGCCGGGCGGGAAGGCCATTTCCAACTACGACGGCGAGTTCAAGGGACCGATACCTCTCCGTCTCGCGCTGGCAGAATCCCGCAACGCGGTAGCTATCTGGATTACAAAACAGATCGGCATCGGCAGCATTCTGCGTGCAGCGCAGGAGGTAGGTATCGAGTCGCGGCTCCAGCCGTATCCAACTACTTCGCTGGGCGCTTCCGAAGTGAACCTGCTCGAACTTGCGAACGCTTATCGGACGATTGCTTGTGGATCATTCAATACTCCTCATGTAATCCGGCAGGTCTCGCGCGGTGCAACGTTGGTTGCCGCAGCCTTCGCAGAGCAAACCATTCCTGAGGCCATGAATTCCACTGCAATAACTCTCTTGCAGGAAGGCCTGCGCGGAGTGGTCCGCTTACCGACCGGCACAGCCCATTCGCTCGATGGCGTCGACTTTCCAATTCCCACGATGGGAAAAACAGGAACGACCAGCCAGTTCAAAGATGCCCTGTTCGTCGGTTCCACCTATGGGATGGAAGGCATCACCGTCGCGGTGCGAATCGGCTTTGACGATAACCGCTCCTTAGGAAATAAAGAAACCGGCGCCCGCGTTGCGCTGCCGGTATTTAGAGAAATTCTGCTGAATACCTATGCTGCGAAGCTCGTCGGTGACGTTCCCGAGTTTCCCGCGCAAATGGAAGACAGCATCGCTCAATTCCTGAAACCACCCGCCGAGGTCACGCCCGAAGACGTCGTAACTCAACCGCAACTCTAGAGACCTCGACTACCCTCTGAACAAGAAACGGCTCAAGCGCATCTTCAACATGCGTCGCAGCTTCAGGAGGTGGAACCGAAGTGGCAGGAACAGTTAGAGAAATGAATTATCAGTCGGTCGGTGCATATTTCCGATTCATGGCTGCCTACTCGCTCGCAATGGCTGCAGATTACGTTCTGGTCTTGCCCGCGACCATCATACCGGCGCCGGCTAGGATCATCACTGCACTGATGATGGGCGAAATTTTTTCGCTGTGCTGCGTCTGAACCCCAACTGAGACGCCACCTGCTGAAATTCCCTGGCGCTCATTGTGAGGAATTGGGATCACCAGCGATAGCAAACCAAGGACGATCAACGCCAACCCAAACAGAAAGAGTATCTTCATCGAAAGCCTCCTTGCGGCACCCGTGAACTAACTTGCTGATCGACAGTTATCCCAAATTAACTCTAGCGGCAATACTAACCCTTGCCAAAACACGCGATGCTACACGTTATCGTTTCGTTAGATCTGTTCATAAGCGCTCACATTAAGACTTACTCAACCTCCTAAATAGCGGGACTGGATGCTTACGTTGTCCTGCAGCATTCCAGTTCTGTTCAATTGTGAACATACGGCTTAACCCAGAGTTGTTATGGTTGCTCCCGAACGCCGTACTGGCGCTGAGCCGAGAAGAAGAGGTTTGTATGCGGATACAAAGACGTCACAACATCTGTTTGACAGCACTTTTAGTACTCATTTTCGCGGTGGGTTGCGGCGATCCGGACAAGAATGGCGCGGCTCCCACCGATCCAGTAGCTCCCCCTACAGTCACGTCAGTTACGCCGCCAACCGGCTCTACGCTCATTTGTCCCAACACCGCAGTTGTCACTGCGACCTTCAGCAAGGCGATGAACCCTTCGACGATTAGCACTTCCACGTTTACTTTGAGTTCAAGCGCTGGCAGCGTGTCTGGGCAAGTTAGCTATGTTGTGGCTACCAGGATTGCTACCTTCATACCCACGGCTGCTCTTACTGCAAGCACGACCTTTACGGCTACGATCACCACCGGAGCTGCTGACACATTTGGTAATCCACTGGCTGCCAATTTCGTGTGGACATTCACAACGTCGGCTCCTTGTCCTCCACCTCCAACGCCTCTGCCCGCGCCCTCGCCTTTAGGAGCGGCTTGTAATTTCGGAATTCTGGGCGGCACTCCAGTGGTTAGTAGCGTTGGTCTCACGAAAGTTACAGGAGGAGATGTAGGGATATGGCCGGCGGCTTCGATCACTGGATTTCCGCCCGGCACAACCACCGGAGCATTTCACGCGGGCGATGCCGTGGCTATGGCCGCGCAAGGAGATTTGACCACCGCATACAACAACGCCGCAGCCGCTCCAGGAGGAGCAATCCTCCCGGCAGACATAGGCGGACTCACTCTCGCGCCTGGCGTTTACAAAACCACAAGCTCACAGCCATCACTCGGAATCACCGGGAATCTGACTCTGTCTGGCGCGGCCAATGGCGTGTGGATATTCCAAGTAGTCTCCACGCTTACAACTGCCGCTGGGAATAGCCAAGTCATCATGGCCGGTGGCGGCCAGTCTGAGAACGTCTTCTGGCAGATCGGGAGTTCGGCCACGCTCGGAACCAACACGACGTTCTCAGGGAACATCATGGCTCTGGCCTCCATCACCGTGAACACCGGAGCAACGCTGAATGGAAGAGCCCTGGCACGCAACGGCGCCGTCACATTGGACAGCAATCAAGTAAATGTCCCCACATGTCCATGAGCATTCGGAGTGGACCAGCTTCGGTCTGGTCCACTCCAGCTCCGGCGAAGCACAACCTTTACGTTGATGAAATTCGGAGGAATATTCGCATGTATTCGCAATCAAAGAGCGGTCTCGGTCGTCTTGTAGCGATGTTGCCGGCAATGATTATTTTCGGGTGCGCATTTGCCACGTTTGCCGTTGCCCAGGATCGCCCAGTTCCAAAATGGGAGCTTTATGGCGGATACTCCGTCTTTGATCCGGCAGCGGACGTGCATGGTCAACGTCCTGCAGCGTTGCTGCCCTTGAGCAGTCGGCTGGAAACGAATCCGAAAGGTGTTGGGCTTAGCGGGACTTACAATTTCAATCGCTGGCTTGGACTCACGATCGATGGAAGCAACCACTGGGGCAGCGGCGAAACTACATTCGCTACCAGAATTGATGACACTCGCTTCGACAACATATCGTTAGGCCCAAAGTTCACTCTTCGTTCCCGTCATTTCTCTCCATTTCTGGAGGCATTAGCGGGCGACCACCGTCTTGTGCCCGAAGCTTTTCATAGCGTCGATAAACTGGGCTTCATGGCCGGTGGCGGTCTGGACATCAATCTCTCCAGGCATATAGCGTGGCGATTAATCCGCGCCGACTACGTATTCTCAACCTATCGATTTGCTCCAGGCGGAGTGCCAACGACCGATATCCGAGGCGTAAGGTTGCAGACCGGTCTCAACTTCATGTTTGGCGGCGGAGAACCTGCAATCGCCCCCAGCGCCGCTTGCTCGTTACAGCCGACTGAAGTCTTCGCCGGCGAACCTGTGACCGCGACCGCCACCGGATCTAATTTCAATCCAAAGCGCACAGTCAAATACACCTGGAGTGGAACAGGGCTGAGAGTCGCGGGAACTGACGCCTCAACACAGATTGACACCATGGGCTTGCAGCCCGGGTCATACGCAGTGAATGCCAACTTGAGCGACGGAAGCAACGGTCTTGCATCATGCAGCGCCACGTTCACCGTGAAACAGCCTCGTCCTCCGTCGATTTCATGCGTGGCAGATCCGGCTAGCGTGCAAAGCGGCGGGAGCTCGACTATCAAGTCGAACGCCAGCAGCCCAGATGGCCGCAGGTTGACTTACAGCTACACCGCTAGCGCTGGTCAGATTTCCGGTACCGGTGAGACCGCTACCTTGACTACAGCAGGCGCACAATCAGGTCCTATCACGGTCACTTGCAATGTAAGTGATGATCGCAATCCGCCGCTCACGGCCTCGTCCACCACCACAGTGAACGTGGAAGCTCCGCCGCCTCCCCCTGCTCCTCCCGCTGAGGTCCAGCAGTTGGAAACCAGGCTTGCCCTCCATAGTATTTACTTTCAGACTGCTCGGCCCACGGTGCAAAATCCCACGGGCGGACTGCTCGCCAGTCAGGCGGAGATCCTGCAGACCCTCGCTGCGGACTTCAACAATTACCTGAAATACCGGCCCGATGCCCATCTGATACTCAGTGGCCATGCAGATCCGCGCGGCTCTGCGGAATACAACAAAACCCTCACAGAGCGACGCGTGGAACGCACCAAGAATGCCCTCGTAGAGCATGGCGTTCCTCAAGATCACATTGAGACCCGGTCCATTGGCAAAGAGGAGCAATTGACTGCCGACCAGACAAGGGCGCTGATAGCGCAAGATCCGGACTTGACTGCGGCCGACAGACAACAAATGCTGAACAATCTGCCAGTGATGGTGCTGGCCAATAATCGGCGCGTTGACGTCAACTTGAGTACGACCGGACAACAATCCACTCGCCTCTACCCGTTTAACGCGAAAGATTTCCTGGCGCTGATCAATACCAAGGGTGTCGAAAAAAGACCGACGCCCAGGAAGAAAAGCAAGAAGCGATAAGTGGCAGAGGCGCTGGGCAAAGAGTTGACTAGCTACTAGTCAGTGCCGACTCTCGCCGCGAAAAAGATAGCACGTCAAGCTCGCCACTAATCGAACGCAAAGAAGAACACCGACTGGGGAACACTCCCTGGCCGGTGTCATTTCGGGAAGTTGTTTGTTTTTGAGCTTACTATGGACAAAAAATCTCAAAGTGGTCAATTCAGACCAGTAGCTCCCAGGGGGGATGAACGATATTAGTTAAGTGCAAGTCTCCGTACGCTTCTGTTTCATGCACGGAGGCAGCCGGTAGGTCTCAGCGTGCCGGACGCACAGGCCTCTCCATCGCACTCCCCGCCGCGCACTCCGCGCGGCCGTCAACCAAGCTCTCAGAGAGAAGGTAACAATGAAACTCTTCACGAAATGTCTCATCGTGGTTTGCGTTCTCGCGGTCTCCTTATTTGTGTTGCCTGGCGCGTCGGCAGATGACTGGAATAAAAAGACTGTAGTCACATTCAGCGCGCCGGTCGAAGTTCCCGGCGTCGGCGCTCAGGTCCTGCCGGCGGGCACGTACGTGTTCAAGATTATGGATTCGCTGTCAGACCGCCACATTGTCCAGATCTTCAACGAGGACCAAACCCATGTTTACACCACCATCCTAGCGATTCCGAATTATCGTTTGCATGCAACCGACAAGACTGTCATGACATTTAAAGAGCGGGCGCAAGGCGAACCGGAAGCGATTCGGGCGTGGTTCTATCCTGGTGCTCAGTCGGGTGAGGAATTCGTATATCCGAAGTCGAAGGCACTAGAGCTGGCGAAGATCGCCAATGAGCCTGTGCTTGAAACGCCTACTCCGATGGCAGACGTAGAAGCGCTCAAGACAGCACCGATCGAAGCCGTGAATCCAGCTGGAGAACCAGTTCCCGTTGCTGAGGTAGTTCAGGCTCCAGTGCAAATAGCCAAGGTGGAAACCCTGCCGCAGACGGCGAGCTATATGCCGCTGCTGTTTTGCGCTGGGATGCTCTCGCTCGCCGCAGCCGGTCTGATCACCAAGTACTCCTCATAGATCGTTGGGATTTGCTTATATAGGCTGTACGTCTCCGGAAAACAAGCCGAAGCGCACAGCCGATATTTTGCCGCTATCGCGACTCCCATTGGCAGTTAGAACGTTTCGCTTGAACGGAAAGTTAGTCATGTTCATGATCCGTGAATGCGCGTCCTGCGTCCTCGCGATTATTTCTTTCGTAATACCCCTGATGCTTGTTAACGCCCAGCAGGTTACGCCATCACCACCCTCCGATACTGGTTATAGGATCAGAGTGAACGTTGATGAAGTCGTCTTGCACGCGACAGTGCGGAACCGTCATGGCGTTCCTGTGGCCGGTCTTAGCAAAGACAACTTCCAGATCTCCGAAGATAGAGTCCCGCAGGCTATCAAACATTTCAGTCATGAAGACATTCCGGTCACAGCTGGACTAGTTATCGATAACAGCGGCAGCATGCGGCCGAAGCGTGCGGAAGTGATCGCCGCAGCGCTGGCATTTGCCGGCTCCAGCAACCCGCAGGACCAGATGTTTCTTGTCAACTTCAATGAGAACGTTTCTTTCGGCCTACCGCATGGCACCTTATTCACCGACCGGCCCGAACAACTAAAAACTGCTATGGGCACGGTTATCGCGGACGGCGAGACCGCGTTGTACGATGCTGTGGCCGTCGCACTCGAACGCTTGAAGCAGGGAAATCGAGACAAGAAAGTGCTGATCGTTGTCAGCGATGGCGCCGACAATGCCAGTGTGCATACCAAAGCACAGATATTGCAGGCCGCAACTCAATCCGATGCGATCATTTATGCACTCGGAATTTATGAGCCTGACGACCCTGATAAAAATCCTCACGTCCTCAGTGAACTCGCAAAAGCCAGCGGCGGCGAGGCGTTCGTTCCGGATTCGTTACGCGAAGTGGTGCCGATTTGTGAACGGATCGCACGTGAGATTCGAAACCAGTACACCATTTCCTACCTTCCCACCAACCAAACACAGGACGGGACTTATCGCGCCATCGAGGTTCACGCCGCCTCTGCTAGTGGCGGCCACTTGCGCGTGACAACGCGCGCTGGCTATATAGCCCGCTCGAAGCCATCAGTCGCAACCGCTGGCGCAATCCAGCCGAAAACGCGGAATTAAATGATTCCGTTGGTTCCTCGTGCGAAGTTTCCGGCCTTGCAGCACAGCCGTTGGCTCTTTCTTGCACTGGCGATCGCATCGTTGGGATACGTTGCCTTTTCGCTGGTGGATGCGCAGTCCTTTCAGGCGTACGAAAATTGGCGATTGAATCAAGCAGCGAAGAATGCGCGCCAACCATCAGCGCAAGCAGAGTCGAAAGTTGTGTCCGCATCTTTATCGCTGCGCGACCACAGCCAGCGCAAAACGCTTGCTCTCGGCTCCGTGCTTGGACGCGTCGAGATCGGCAGAATCGGCGTTGCCGTGATCATCGTGGAAGGTACCAGCGGAAAAACACTGCGTCGCGCAGTTGGGCATGTTCCCGGAACGGCACTGCCCGGTGAGCCAGGGAACGTCGCGATCACCGGACACCGTGACACGTTCTTCAGAGCGCTGCGCAATATCCGCGAGGACGATGAAATTACGTTAATGACGTTTAACGGATCGTATCGCTATCGAGTCGATTCGATGAAGGTCGTTGAAGCGGAAGATACACAAGTGCTGAATGATTCAGACGAATCGATCCTAACCCTGGTCACCTGCTATCCCTTCTATTTCGTGGGTCCTGCGCCAAAGAGATTCATCGTGCGCGCGCATCGAATTTGAGCAGGCCGACTGCACAGCCGATTTAGCCCGCGGTACCGTTCACATTTGTGTGGGGCTTGAGCCATTCGGGAGTGTCATCTCTCTTACGTCCGCGGTCGAGAACCCGTCTTTACTTTTTTGGCCAGAGACTCGAGCCGGCTGACGTCATCGAGCGTCAAGGTAGGGAACCTGGGCTGAATGGATGCAGTTTTGAAAATTCGATTGCAGCGTCTGGAAATTGTTGTTCCTTTGTGATCTGGCGAGTTCACTATGCTCCGCTCCTACCCGTCTACGCTGGTCAACAATGAACACTACCTGCACGGCCAAAATTCAATTAGAGCTACATTGACCAGACCCACGCACGTCTCGCTGCTAACGTTATTCACCTGGACCGATTTCTGAAAGGGCCGTCCGCATGCTCGGCACAGTACTCATCGTAATTCTGCTACTCATGTTGATTGGCACTCTTCGCCGGTGGAGATACAGCAAGAACTGGAATCACTATCCCAGCGGCGGCCTCGGCCTTGCACTGCTCATCGTTATCATTCTGGTTCTACTAGGCCGGATCTAAGAAATCTATTGCCGTTAACCAAGCTCTGGAGGCTGTAACTATGAAGAAACTCTTGTTGTTCGCAGTAGTGTTTGGTGTCACCCACTTATCATGGGCCGGGACAGCCCACAAAGATGCCGTCGATCGAATGGACAACGCAGCCCAGGTGCTGCATGAGATTCTCGGCGCTCCCGATCAGGGAATTCCGGAAGAAGTTCTCGAAGGTGCCCGTTGTGTCGCGGTTGTTCCGCATATGCTCAAGGGCGGCTTTATCATCGGCGCGAAAGAAGGCAAAGGAGTAGCGACTTGTCGCACTGCTCATGGCTGGAGCGCACCCGCATTTTTCAGTGTCGGCGGTGGCAGCTTTGGGGCTCAGATTGGCGTGGAATCCGTGGACTTGGTGATGATCCTTAACGAAAAAGGCATGCAGCGCCTGATTGCCAGCAAGTTCGAAATCGGCGGCGATGCCTCAGCGGCAGCCGGTCCGGTTGGGCGTCACGCGTCCGCCAACACCGACTGGAAGCTGGATACTGAGATCCTTACCTATTCTCGCGCTAAAGGAGCCTTCGCCGGAGCAACACTGGAGGGAGCATCCGTGAGGCGCGACGACGACTCTACTCGTGCCATTTACGGAAGCAAGGCGAATACGCAGTCGGTACTTGAAGGTCGAGTGAAAGTCCCCAACTCGGCTCACACCTTCCTCAATGCTGTGGGCGGAGCACAAGCCGAAGCCAAGAGCAAGTCCTGACAATACTGGTCGGGTGTCGCTTTGCGAGCACCCGACCAGACCATAGTCGAGGTTCGAGATACGAAATTGGAGAGAGGCTATGCTTTGGACTATCTTCGCCATTCTTCTTATCCTATGGCTTTTAGGCTTCAGCTTCCATGTAGCCGGGCGGCGCCAGTGCCCCACGTTCTGTTGCCGAGGGAGCGGCCGGAATCGTCTGGGCAGCGAACCTGCCCGATGGCGGTCCAACTGGTGGTTTCTTCCGTGACGGTAAACCGCTCTATAGTGAGAGATTCAAATGACACTCGCACTAGTACTTCTTGACCCAAATGTCCCGAACTGAAACTTTTGAGGGCGCGCCTTCGATCTCAATGCCGATCTCACCTGAGACGTTATTCGGCGAATTCGGATCGTCGTCGACTAGTACAGCCATCAGATGGCCATTGAGGATGTGGATGAGCGCACCGCCACGGGCAATGATCAGATATTGGTTCCAGTCGTTGATTCTGACGTAACCCCCCAAGGCTTCGCGATCGGCAATGTTCGCGACCAAGCGCGGCGGTTTGCCCGGATCCATGTGCACGACCTGACCGCGCCAGGCAATGATGCGGAGCGGCGTGTTTTCGGAATAGATCTGACCTGTGAACGTGGAGGTTCGCGGACTCACCGGATACCAAAAATCGGCCTGTAGACCCGTGTCCATCCAATTCAGGTTCGGCTGTGCCTGGCCGGGACGCAGAGCGAGCCACGGCACGCCGGTTTTGCTGCGGTATTGAATGCCGCTCCCACCACCTTTTTCTACTTTGATCTCGAGCTTCAGGTCGAAGTTCTTACCAGTGAAACCGCGATACGTGATATAGCTGTTGGCGCTTGGCTTTTCGAGCGTCGATTCGCCCACGATTGCACCTTCTTCGACGCGCCAGATAGAGGGATCTCCGTCCCAGCCTTGCAACGACTTGCCGTCGAACAGCTGCACATACCCATTGTGGTCCTCAAACTCGATTGGATCGGACTCGCGAAAACTCAGCCGACCAGTCTGGCTGCGAGCGGTCGTCCCGTCGGCCTGTGCGGAAGTGGAAGTAGTACCTGACGTTTGTTCTGCAGAGGCCGACGGGACGGCGTGGCCGCAAGGTGCCATGGGTCCAAGCATCGCTACTGCGAGGGCAGCGGCAGTGCCTTCGAAAGACATTGTGGGAATCCTCCCGACGCTCTGTAATCAGCTGTTCGCCAAATAAGTCTCTATCGCAGAAAATCGAATTCCGGAACGGGCCGACAGAGTTTGTAAAAATAAATTCACCGGTCGGTTATGCGCAAGAAAACTGCGATGATTAAGGGGCGAATTACCTAACGGATTGCATAGTCTGTTCGCAGTTCCAATGGGTTACGGCTTGGCCATGAGCGCCTTTTCCAGTCGGACTTCACCTGTGAGCTTGATTCCGCCTGAGGAGTCACCTACCAGGACTTTGTAGTGTCCTGCTGGGGCGAGCCACTGCTCTTCATTCACGTCGTAATAAGCAAAAGAGCGCGTCTCTAGCGGTATGGTGACCTTTTGGGTCTCTCCTGCCCTTAATTTTGCTTTTGAAAAACCTTTCAACTCCTTCGGAGCGCGAGGAATGCTTCCGTCTGGTGCAGAAATGTATAGCTGTGCAACTTCCGCACCAGGCCTCTTCCCTGTATTCGTGACATCAAATGAGACCAGATATCGTGAACCATCTGCCGAGTTGAGATTTGGCTTTACCGCGAGATTCGCAAATTTGAAGGATGTGTAGGAGAGGCCGAAGCCGAAAGGAAAAAGAGGCCTGGCCTGGTTGTGCTCGAATCCGCGATAACCAACGAAGATCCCCTCACGATAAGAAACGCGTTTCGTTCCGGGTTCGGGATAGTAATTGGCGAAAGTCGGATTGTCTGTCTCCTGCTTCTCAAAACTGATCGGCAAGTGCCCAGATGGGTTGACCGCGCCAAAAAGAATTTCAGCTAGTGCAGTTCCTCCTTGTTCCCCTGAATACCACAATTGAAGATAAGCTGGCACTCGGTCTATCCAAGGGGCGGCATCAACGGCGCCGCCTGACGTGACTGCGACAATTGCGTTTTTGTTGTGCGATGCGATCTCTCGGATCAGAGCCTCCTGACCAGTAGGCAGAGAGAACGCTCGATCTGCACCTTCGCCTTCGCTGTCGCGATTGAAGCCCACTGCTATCAGGACAGCGTCGGCTTTTGCCGCTATTGCTTTAACACGATCGCTCACCAGCTTTTTCTGATCCGCAATCGCCAAACGCAAACGGCCACCGAAATGAGATCGTTGAACGTCTTCGACGACAACATGGTGGGGGCCCGATGCGAGTTCAAGAGTCACGTGATCCTGGTAGGCCTTTGCAAGTTCCCAGTTATCGAACACAATCTTATTGTCGATGGATACGCGAAAGCCGTTGTTCTCGCCTGGACCTTGCACCGCAATTTCATAAGGGCCGGAATCCTTCGCGATGTAGTAGCCCGTCCACCTACGAGAGGTTGTTTTGGGTGTGCTCGCCAGGAGAGGTGCAACATCCTCCCAATCCGAAAGCGTGTCCCATGAGAACCCAGGATTGTTAATGCGCCTGACAACTTCAGTACTCTCCGGTGAACCGGAAAAATCCGCATTCTCAAAGCGCTCCATTTTCAGTCCGGGTTCGCCGCCCTGAGCTTCAGTCATGAAATTAGTGCCGGAGACCAGCTCCTGCAGCGATGGTATGCCAGGCTCGTAATACACCTTCACTGAATTGCTAAGGATATGCGCCAGCCCCTCCACAATACTTATCGATGAATAGGGAATTGCAGCCCCACTTCCACCACCGACCGGCTGGGCCGGATAGGCATTTGGGCCGACAACCAGAACAGACTTTAGCTTCTGCTTGTCGAGTGGAAGCAGCTGGCCATCATTCTTTAACAACACGATGCTTTCTCGTGCGGCATCAAGAGCGATTTGATGGTTCAATTCGTTGTACTTCGAAAGAGATAAATCGGTCTGTTCTCGATCAGGCCACCCAAATCTGACAGCAGTGTGAAGGATATGTCGCACTTTCTCATCGATTACCTCCTGGCTTAGGCGTCCGGCTTGAACCGCAGGGAGCAGGTTCTTGCGATTCATGAATTCACCAGTAGGCATTTCGAGATCGAGGCCGCTATTTGCTGCGGCGACGCCATCGTAAGTCGACCTCCAGTCCGACATCACGATTCCATCGAAGCACCACTCCCTCCGCACAACATCATTGTTGAAATATCCGTTCTGTGTCGCGTGGGCGCCGTTAATTAGGTTGTAGGAGTCCATAATGGCACCCACGTGCGCTTGTTTTACGGCAGCCTCGAAAGCGGGTAGATAGATCTCTCGCAAGGTACGTTCATCGACTACAGAGTCGGAATCGTGTCGCAAGAATTCCGAGTTATTCGCAAGAAAGTGCTTAATCGTTGCACTTACACCTTGTTTTTGCATTCCGGTGATATACCCCACGGCGATCGCAGAGGCAAGAAAGGGATCTTCTCCGAAGTACTCAAAATTTCTGCCGTTGCGGGGCGAGCGGTAAATGTTTACTCCAGGTCCTAACATGAAATGCAGACCGCGGGCACGTGCGTCACGTCCGATGCCTGCCCCCACTTGCTCAGCTAAATCTCGATTCCAAGTTGCGGCGAGTCCGATGCCAGCCGCGTAGACGGTTGAAGGGGCGCGGGAATTGCTGCGCACACCCAAAGGTCCATCGGACATCTCCAATGCAGGCAAGTTCGCTTTTGGTACTGCCTTAATGGCAAAGCCTGTGCCGCCGATGTAATCAATCTTTTCTTCGAGCGACATCCTGCTGATGATCGATTCCACCCTATCTGCCGACGGCAGCGTCGATTGAGCTTGCGCATACGTTGAGGAAACACAGGCAATAAGAATTAGACCGCTGTGAAAGACAGTTTTCATGTATAGGCTCTGATTTCCCAACCGAAAGGAGTTGTTTGAGATCCGGACGCGTAGTTTCTGTAATCAAGACTGTCGGACGACTAGGCGTAAGATGCGACTGCTCCAACGTTCCGATCACGACGCTCTCTCGTGACTTGCTCCAGATATCCACTTTCGGAAAAGGTCTGGAGTGGATCTTGAGGGAGCCCGCGTACTTGCCGCCATTCACGGACGAGTGGCCGGACATCCTGCCAAAATGTAGTTCGGAAACACTCCTCGGCCTCCACTAAGGAGCAGGAGTCCTGAAGTTGAGACAGCCGATCACGATCTACAAGAGCGGCCTTGGCGTAGAGTTCCTGGGCGGTACACACGGTTTGGATCATGGCCTCGATCTTGCCCTTTAAGTTGTGGCTTTGATCGATCATGAAGGCCACATCAGGACTGGCCCCGGATTCCCATTCTTGAACGAGTAACTCGTGAAATATCCGAAAGACCTGATACGGGTCGATGGACCCGAGAGTTAAGTCGTCGTCAGCATAACGCCTATCGTTGAAATGAAAGCCGCCTAACATATCCTGGTGCAAAAGCCAGGCAACGATCTGCTCGATGTTCTGGGATTGATAGTGGTGGCCCGTATCGACAAGAACTAACGCCTGCGGCCCCGCATTCCTCGCGAGCGCTAGTGCCATGCCCCAGTCAGCAATATCGGTGTGATAGAAAGCAGGTTCGAAGGGCTTGTATTCAATGAGAAGCCGTTGGCCAGGTCGCAAGGCCGCATGGACCTCTTTCAATCCTTCTTCAAACCACGCAATTCTCTTGCGAATGCTTTGAGTGCCAGGATAATTCGAACCGTCGGCGAACCAAGGCGAGACGTCGCGGCTGCCAAGAGCGTCGGCAATGGCAACACACTCGAGGATATGATCCAGAGCTCTGCGCCGGATATCGGGATCAGGATTACCAACGGATCCGTACTTGTATTCCTGGTCTTGAAACACGTTGGGATTGATAGACCCAGGTCGGACACCGCACTTTTCTGCGAGCTTCTGAACTTTCGGCACATCGCGCAAACCATTGGGCAGATCCCATTCAACGTGTAGCGCCATTGTCGGACAGGCACCTGTAAGACGATGAACTTCAGCCGCGTCACTGAATTTCTCTTCAATACAGGTTGCTGCCGCAGGTTGAATGAATTTGCCGAAACGAGTTCCTGTATTGGCAAAGCCCCACGAGGGAATCTCAATCTTTAGTTCGTCAAGTGCTTCGAAGACGGTTGCGCCTGCGCTGTCTTTAGCCATTAGATCTCCTCAACTACTCCTTCTTCATGCCATCGATTCAGCAGAGACTGTTTCTCGTTCAGAGTGATAGCGACCAGTTAATGCACGCGCCCAAGCCGAAACCGTGTTAGAAGAAACTCCCACGGAGGATTTCCAGCCCCCCTCCAAGGTTGCTAGTTGCACAGCAAAGTTGCCGATGGTAGAACTCTCAGCCGGCCCCAGAATGACTTCCAGGCCGGTTTGCTCAGCAGTTAAGCGATTCAGCAGAGTGTTCCTATTTCCCCCACCCACAATGTAAAGCTTCTGTATTTTCTTTCCGGTTACCGCAGCAATATCTTTCAAAACTTCCGCATATCTTTTGGCTAGACCGTGAAAAATCAGATTCGCAGTGTCGGCGACGGTATCGCTACTCGAGAGTGGATTTCCGTTTTGCGTCTTTTTCAGTTGTGCTCGGATCTTTTCCGGAATATTTCCAGGCAGCAGCAAGTCGGGATCGTCAACATCAAAGTAAGTCGTTGGAGGCTGAAGAGCACTGCACGCGTGAACTAAATCGGGAATCGTCCATTTGTGGCCCTGCTCCCTCCAAGTCTCTAAGCATTGCTGGAGCAGCCACATTCCGTTCACGTTTTTCAAGAAACAGACTTTCTTACCTACCGCTCCAAGATTCGTAAAATTCTTCGAGAGGGCGTGATGGGTTGCGCAAGCTGTGTCTAATAATGTTCCAACCAGAGACCACGTACCCGAACTGATGAATGCCCAATCATCGCCTTCTGCCGGTATCCCGGCAACTGCAGACGCGGTGTCATGACAGGCTGGGGCGATCAGTAGAGTGGACTGGAAGGCAGTCAGTTCTGCAATTGCCCCCCGAAGGCGGCCCACGATCGCTCCGCTTTCAACAATTTGCGGTGCGGCGCTCAAATCCAGTCCGCTGCGATCGAAAATCTGCTGACACCAATTGCCGGTGTTCAGATCAACTAGTTGAGTGTGCGTGGCGTTGGTGTACTCGGCGACTTTTTGACCTCCAAGCCGAAAGAGAATGTACTCGGGCAAGTTGATCCAGCGAGCGTGTGGATCAACTCCATCTTGCTGATCCGCGTAGAGTTGGTACAGCGTGTTAAAACGCAAAAACTGAATTCCTGTTAGTTCGTAAAGATCGTGGCGTGAGACGAGTTGGTGCACACGACGCTCGGCCTCAATTGTCCTCTCGTCGCGATAACAGCGCGGATTCCCTAAAGGTCTGCCGTCATCCGCCAACCGGACATAGTCCACCGCCCAGCCGTCAACACCAATGGAAGCTATGCCTTCGGTGGCAATTTCAGCACAGTGGCAGAGGCCTTCAGTTACTCCCCCAATAATTCCTTCGATATTCCAAACCAAGGAGTTCCCGCGGCGTATCGGACCATTTGCGAAGCGATGAACGACAGAAAGTTGGGGAGAATCGTCATCCCAACGTAACAGAGACACACGACAACTTTCTGCTCCCAAATCAATCGCAACTGATGCTGCTCGCTTCAACTTAAATCCCTCACGACCCCAACATCAACATCGCGCGCAAGTTCTCTCGAGTTCAATCCGAGAGACTCAGCGCAAGAAAGCGTCAGTCAAACCTCCATCCACGGGAATAAGATGCCCCGTGGTGCATTGGGACTGTGGTCCCGCCAGAAAGAGGATTGCTCGAGCACAGTCCTCCGGTCCTATCGGCGTATGAGTGAGAGTGCGCTGCGCATAAAACTTCGCAACGAGATTTCGGAGATCCTCGTCTGAGGCGTCCGCCGAGAACGGAATGGAATATTTCGTCAGAGATGCGATCACACGATCTCTGGGAAACATGGTTGATCCTTTGACCACGGTCGCGGGATTAATTCCGTTCACCCGCACCTTTGGCGCAAGAGAAACAGCCAGTTCACGCACCAAGTGACTCAGAGCAGCCTTGCTGACGTCGTAAGCCTCACTTCCACGCTTTGCAACGACCGAATTTGCGGAGCTGGTCAGCACGACGGAACCATCGAGCTCTTGGTCGCGAAACACTTGAGCGGCTTCATCGACAAGTCGATGGTTGCCGGTCACGTTTAAGTCGAGCGTTCTTGTCCACTGCTCGTCGACAATTTGTCCGCTTGCGGAAGCAGGGAAGATCGCTGCAGTGTTGATGATGATGTCTATGCCGCCGAATGTAGCGATTGCGGCACGCAGCCCTCGACGTATTGCGCTTCGATCACTAATGTCGATACTGATTGCAGCAGCGCTCTCTTTCGTGCTCGCCTTTTGTGCTAATTCGCAGGTAGCCTGTCCCCCTTGCTCGTCACGATCCGCGACGACGACGTGTGCGCCTCTGCTCGCGGCCAGTTCAGCCGTGGCGCGACCGATTCCGCTGGCTCCGCCGACGACCAGCGCGACTCGCCTGCTCAGCTCCTTTTCGGCAGGCTGGCGACGAATCTTCGCTTCCTCGAGCTGCCAATATTCGATACCGAAAGCCTCAACGGCTGGCAGCGCAACATAGTTGGAATAGGTGCAGAAGGCCCCTGTCTTCGCGGCTGGCCCGGCCTGAGGCAGAGGATTGACCTTGCTGCCGTCGCCTAAGGCAGTGGCGCCTTCCATGACATGGATCGCATTGGTGTAAAACTCACCTGTGATTCGAGCTTCAGTCTTGGTTTTCCCAAAACTAAACATTCCTATTCCAGGAATGAGCACTACAGTGGGATCGGAGCTCCGTATTGCAGGAGATTCCTTGCGGGCAAAACTACGATAGTACTGCTCGTATTCCTCGCGATACCCTCTCAGGGCCACATCAATTTGCTCTCGGAGTCCGCGAAAATCAGTAGACGGCGTCCAAGGCACAAACAAGGGACGGATTTTTGTCCGAATGAAATGATCTGGGCAGCTCGTGCCAAGGTGGGCGAGCGACTCAGCATCGTGGGAGTTTACAAAGTTGAGCACCTCGGGGCGATCGTTGAAGTTACCAATCATGCGTTGCTGGCTAGACACTCTCCCACGCAAAAATGGGAAGAGATCGACAGCAAGCTCACGAGGGCTGTTCAAGATGTTGTGCCGCGCCCCGCCGAAAATAGCGTTTCCTTTTTTCTCGACGTGCTCTTGGACAAACTGACCGAGCTGATCGATCATCGTCAAAGTGTTCATGTAGCATTCGCGCTGAGTTTCACCCCAGGTGAAGAGACCATGACCGCCAAGCACAATTCCGTCGCAGCGGGGATTGTCATTTACCGCCGCGCGTAACATCATCGCGAGCTCAAAGCCGGGTCGCTGCCATGGAAGCCAGACCAGCTTGTGGTCGAATCGGCGATTGAATTCATCCATCTTGTAGCGGCCGTTGGCGGCCGCTGCGAGCGCGATGCCCCAATCAGGATGGAGATGATCTATATGAGAGAAGGGCAGGAAGGCATGCAATGGAGTGTCTATCGAAGCAGCTACAGTGTTCTGTCCGAACATGCATAGTGGATACAACTCCACCATTTCATCTTCCCAGGCGACTCCGCGATAGTGCTCGGCAAGCGCAAGTACCTTGTCTAAATACAGCGTAGCGAAACCCGACAGGGTGATACTGCCGACGTCGCCTCCACTACCCTTGATCCACAGAATCTTGCGTTCGGAGCCGTCGAGCGGATCTCGCTCGTTTATTTTTGAGCTGGTATTGCCACCGCCGAAATTTGTAATGCGGAGATCGGAGCCAAGGAGATTGGAACGATACCGGAGCAGTTCCGCGTCGCTCAACTTGCGTTCAATCTGTTCGTCCCAACGGTCCTCTAAAAATTGCAGCTTTTCTTGTACTTTCACGGAAATCCTATGCACGCGAATGAACGTTCAGCCATGGTCTGCGAGTGTTCCGAGTGCTGAGCAAGATTAATAGTAAGAGCGATTGAATGCAATACATTAACAATTTCAATACAGAAAACATTCTGGTTTTTAGGGTTACTTCAATACGTTCTTAGTGCTGAAAGAATAGGTGCCCGCCGGAAGTTCGTAGCCCTGTCCCTCGCGATCCTCTAAACGCCGCGCCTTCGGGCTCTGGGTCAATGGCTGTCCGTCGACCGAAAATGAGTTTGCCCCGTCTGCAGATACAAGTAACCAGGCTCTGCTATTGGGCGGGATAGTAACCGTCCACGATGCCTTCTTCCCAGAGAGCGTCCATTCGGAGTGGATCTTTCCGTATGGTGATTGATACGAAAAATCCAAGGCCTTAAACCGCGGAACGAGTGGGCGAAGGATGACGGTCCGAAATCCAGGATCTACTGGAGATGTGTCGACTCCTGCAGCATAGCGATAAATCCATTCGGCGACTGCTCCATATGCGTAATGGTTATAGGAGTTCATGCTTGGGTCCCCACGCATCTGATCTCCATTCCATCGTTCCCACATGGTGGTTGCGCCATGCTCGACAAGGTAACCCCAAGAGGGATTCTCGGTGTTAAGAAGAAGGCGATAGGCGACATCGGAGTACCCGGTATCCGCTAACACCTCGAGGAGATAAGGAGTCCCGAGGAAACCTGTGTTGAGACGCCATCCGTTCGCTTGGATTTTATCCACCAGCCTCTTTGCCGACACCGATCTCAAGTCGTTGGGTAGCAGGTTCATGTACAGCGAAAGGACGTAGCTGGTTTGCGTATCGATCGGCTGATCGCTCAGTTTCCTTGCAGTTCCCGAAGCGAAGACAGGTGGTGGCGCAACGCCTCCTACGAACCCATCGGAGCGAACGTAAGCTTTATTGAAAGCTTCTTTGATTTTCTCGAACAGAGCAGCATACCTGTGCTCGTCGTCAGTTTTACCGGCTGCGTGGGCCATCTGCCGCATCAGGCTTACGTCATAAGCCCAGTAAGCAGTCGCGATGAGGTCTTCAGGAGTCGGACCTTCAGGAGAGAGCCAATCTCCGAATGGAATGCCATAGTTCTTCTTCCACAGAAAGTCAGGATTGTCCGTCTGGATCGCAGCCAGATACTTCTCCATGCCTTCCCAGTTCTGTTCTATGGTCCTCTTATTGCCGTACTGTATCCATCCCGTCCAGGGAATGATTACTCCGGCATCGCTCCAGCCTGTACCGTGTCCTGGATTCGGCGTTAGTGTCCCGGGTGCGAAGATGCCATACATCGGAGTGCCAATCTGGGTACCACGCAAGTCGGCGGAGTACTTCTTCGAGAACTCCGTGAGATTCATGTTGTAGGACGCAGCCCTCCAAAACACTTGGGCATCGGCGGACCATCCAAGACGCTCATCTCTCTGCGGGCAATCGGTCGGGACACCTACGAAGTTTGAGCGCTGTCCCCAAAGGATGTTGCTCCAGAGCTTATTCAGCATGTCATTGCTGGTTCGCAATTCTGCGGTGAAGGGCGCATCGGTATGGATGACCACTGCTTGAATTGCGTCTAGCCCAGGTTTGGAAGGAAGTCCTGTGACCTCGGCATATCTGAAGCCGTGAAAGGTAAAGCGCGGCTGATATTCCTCGATACCGTTTCCGGCCAAGATAAAGTGATCGGTTGCCTTCGCTGTACGCAGATTCTCGACGTACAACGTACCGTCCGGGTTCAGTACTTCAGCAAACCGAAGTTGTACGTCCGTGCCTGCAGGCCCTTGCACTCGAAGATGGGGGACACCAGATAGATTTTGACCAAAGTCAAAGACGTACACTCCCGGTTGGGGGTTGGTTATTGATCTAGCCGCGATCGTTTTCTCAACACGGATTGGCTGAAAATACTGCCAAATAATGGCAGGCTCCTTTGGAGCAATCAGTTGGGCAGCATGCCAGCGCGAGTCTGAGAATGATGCAGTGTCCCATCCTCGGTGAACTCGTCGCGCATCGTATGTTTCGCCGTCGTAAATCTCAGCGAAGGTGATGGGAGAGATGTCGGCTCGCCATGATTCGTCGGTGATCACCCAATCGATGGAACCATCAGAATGCTCGATTCTAAGTTGCGCTTTAAGGGCCTCTGGCGTGTCCCCGTAGTTGTACCCTTGCCTAAACCACTGCAAAGGAGTCGTATACCATCCCGGCGCAAGATAGGCTCCGATGGCATTCTGTCCGGATTTCAATTGAGAAGTAACGTCGTAAGCCTGATATGGGACGTGTTGTCTGAAGTCCATCCATCCAGGCGCAAGGATCTGGTCGCTTACGCGCGATCCGTTTAAGTGCACCTCGTAGGCGCCCAACGCGGTTACGTAAAGCCGCGCTGAGCGGATAGGCTTCTGCACCGTGAAGGAGTGTCGTAAGTACTTGACTGGTTCCGTCGGCCAAGGGTGACCGAGGTCGCCACTCTCAAACCCACTCCGAGGGGCAACATACTGCACCGCGGGGGCCCAAGAACTGTCATCGAAATCCGGAGCGAACCAATTGCCACTAGCGTTTAGAGTCGCTTTCCAGCCTGTGTCGCCAGTCTTGAATGTGCGGAAGATGCCATCGCTTAACTCAACGCAAAGAACGGCGTTCATGGGAACGCGGCTATTCGCATTCGACGGCTGGTCTTTCCTCGCATAGTGGATTACATCAATAGCTAGCAAGTTATTTCCGGCACGCAGTGCTGAATCGACCTCAACCTTTATATATGTCTTCCACGGAGCTTGATTCCACGCCGGCAGTGGTCTTGCTTCAAGAACCGGTCTCCCGTTTATCCAAGCCGCGGCTGTATCTTCGCCAGTCACGTAAAGGTTGGCGTGGCGAAAACCTGCTGGAGCATCAACGACGAATCGGAAGTTATGGTGCGTATCACCACTGTCTTTGTAATCATCACTTCCAGGATTGGTTACCCATATGGCATTCGCTTCTCGTAACGCCCGGTGCTCATCTTGTTCGTATCCGATCCATTTGGCGCGCCAGTTCTTCGAATCGAGAAGACCGGTTTCCCACCAGCTGACATCGCTCACTGGGTAGAGTCTTCCATCCTTATCCCAAATCTTTACGCGCCAGAAATAGCGCTTGCTAGGCTGCAGCGCTGGACCGCCATACTCTATGCCGACTGATTGATCGGACCGCACGCGTCCACTGTCCCAAATGTCTGGCTTATCTGATGTGAGAAGTGAAACTTGACTCGCAGTCTGGATTTGGTATGAGGTTTGTTTTGCGCCAAAACGATCGTCCTGCAACTGCCACGAAAGTAGCGGCTTGATATCGTCGACGCCGAGAGGAGTGACTAAGGAGTCGCACAGTAGTCCAGTCGGCTTGTCCACTGCTGCGGCCGCAAGAATCGACAAAGCAAGAAAGCAGACAGCAAAACCCAACTGTCTCAATTTCGGTAAAGCTGTCAGTCGGCGATTCAAATTTCGTTCCTCCTTAGTGCTGATATGGGAACAAGTGATCCCCTGCTTGCCTTTGACTACTCCATCTTGTCAATCATGTCGTCGATCCCGTTAATAATCGCTCTCTCTGCACATCCGGGCTTAAGAGACGAGCCGAGTACTTGGAAGGTGTATCGTCCGAAAGCATCATCCGTCGGAACATAGCCCGAATTCGACATGCCATTCGTCAGAGTCACAACGATTGTGTTGTGGAACTTCGACCCTGACTTCACATGCTGTCCAATCATGTTGTAGAGCTCCGCATTTGCACGGCCGAGCGCAACGTCGCCGATACGCAGTGCGCCTATCCTGATACGAACAGGCTCGAGCGAGTCCTCATACCTCCCAGGAGCGCCTTCGCGTCCTGTATCAAGTCTTCGGCGCCCTGGACAGCTGACATCCTGCTGCGCACCCTCGATCTTTATTTCAGTGTTCATCGAGCGAATGTGATTCATCACTCGAATGGTCTCTTCAGCGGTGATCTGACCCTGTGATTTGACTAGTTGTACGCTCTGTTCCAGTGCGACAGGGTCAAGAGGAATATTGTCCGCTGCTGGGTTCCCCACGAACATGGCATGCATGATGGCCGTGCCAAGGTCGACGTGTTCAGCATTCATCACCGCGCGAATACGTGCCTCGGTGATCTTCGAATTGGCCCGCAGGTACAGCGGATTCTGATCTCCGGCTGCGCCACTGGTCCAAAGCGCGACCGGCTTGTCGTTGTATGTGTGCTCGAGATAGCGCTCGGCCTCACCAGGAAAATCGCCCGACACCTTGCCGTTGAGAAACAGCGAATTCGCGTGCATTGCATAGTTCATATACACGGCAATCAAGTCGCCGGTTAATGATTCGATCTTGATTACCGCAAGAGTCTTGTCGGAGGGATACTCAAGATTCGGTTGCTGCGCCCAAAGGCGTGTGTGCTCGTCAATCGCATCACGGTTCACATTCAAGTACAAATTTCCTGTTCCATACCCGATTCTGGCTGGCTGCATCTTCTCCTTCGCTTGTTTAGCAGCCTGCACAAGGCCCGATTGCAGCTTCTTCTCGAAAGCGGCCAGGCCCTGGGGAATTTCAGAGCCGGGAGATCGCGGACCACCGAAGATCGCATTGTGATCGTGTGTAGCCGAAATGAGAATGTTTGCTGCTGGAACGTTCAGTTCCCGAGAGATCTCGGAGGAGACGTTCTCCGTAATCGTGGTGGCGATTGCGCCTATGTCTGCATTCAGCAGGACGGCTCGATCATGTCCATTTTCGAGGTAAATTGCTCGGGCATAAATGGGATCCAGGATGGACGTGTAAGGTCGTGGAATTGCATCGGGATCAGGCGTGATCTCAACGCGTGCAGCCCCTGCCTTCAACGTTCCGACAACAGCTGCTCGCACGTTCGCCGACAGGAGCGGAGTGAGCACGGCAACTGCGATTGTCGCCTTCAGGACCAGCCTCATTCGTCGCTTTCCCACGTGTTACGCAGACCAGGTTTATTGCATTTCAGCGCGGATAACTGTGACCGGACCAAGCAAACCAGAAGGCAGCAATGGTGAGCTCGCTTTGTAAGGCTTAACGTCGGCGAACGTCAGCTTTGTGGCTCCCGGCTGTTCATCGCCAATTAGCCGGTTGACCCAGGCATTAACTACTCTGATTGTGATCTCGTTTGCACCCGGCTTCAGAGCGGAGGTGACATCCACGCGATATGGTGCGTGCCAAGTTTGCCCGAGTTCCTTTCCATTCACGGTGACGACAGCCAGGTTTTTGACTTCGCCCAAATCGAGCCACAACTGTGATCCTTTTTTAAACCAGTTAGGCGGTGCTTGAACTGTCTTCGTGTACGTTCCGCTCCCAGAAAAGTACTTCACGCCTGCATCGCTACTCTGACTCCAATCGAAGAGCTCATTCACGGTGATCGCGTCTGGAGCGCCGCGTCCGGTCTGAAACGTAAGTTTCCACGGACCGTTTACTGTGACCAACTTTGTTTCACTATCCTGCTCGATCGTACGTGACGTCTGAGTGGTGGGCTGGCGAAACACTACGAAGGAAGTGCCCCATGGCTCCAGATGAAGGGGAATGGTCGTAACACCGTTCGCTATTGTGAACGACGCTGATTCGGTGGTGCCGGTCTCCGCACGCCACAGCTCCGGCCGTTTGCCTGTCACACGAAATCTGGCGTCGAGCGCGGCATCGTGATCGCTGCGGTTGTCGACGAAGTAGATGTCGCCGCCTCTGAGTTTTCGATGGACGAATTCCAAATTGGAATCATTTCCTTTTGAATAATCGAAGTCAGGCTTGAGATTCAGTGCGGCGAAAACTTCGCTCAGGTTCTGTCCAGCGTAAACGGTGCCTTTGCCTACCTTGTGCACACTGGTTCCATCGCCGAATAACTGCGATGCAAGCTTCTCGAATTCAGACTGATCATCCGCGAGACTGGGATCGTCAGTAGGCTTCGGTCCCGCGACTACAGCACCGTTCTCCACCAGCGCATGAATCGCGCGCAGAACAGGAAGCGACATGTGCCGACTGAAAGGATCAAGCCCGAGCACCCTGTATTCCATGCCGCTTTTTGTAACGATTCGACCATTCGCGACACTCAACTCGTGAATTAATGCGTCTGCATTGATGTAATCGAAGCCATATCCGCGTGGAATTTCCGGAGACTTATGCTGGAAGATTGCCGTCAGATTTGAATCTTCTCCGTAAAAATAGACAAGGTCGGCGCCGAAGTGTCCTTGCTGGAGCATGTAGCTCGACCGTGCCAAGTAGTCAATCCATGGCCCTGCCTGCTCCGCCCACGTCTCATTCCGGTTGAACCACTGTCCGAAGGGCCCGAGCGTCAGTCCAGGTGCTTTCCCCACCAACGGTTGATGTGCCGATTCATGGATTACGAAACGGTTGATTCCATTGAGCGATTCCTGATCGGCGGTCGGCTTCAGGGTTGCTGGCGACCAACCCCACGGCGCGGCCGCTGCAGTCAACGATTCGGCTGCCGCGATGTTTTGTCCGTAGATGTGCGCTACAGAAGCCGATTCTCGATCGTCCGCGTTGTAGCCGTACTGCACGTTGTTGACGCCGGGCCTTTGCGTCCACATCGCGCTCATAGGCACTTCGTTAAGCTTCTTCACTTCCATCCCATCGGCGACGAATGCGCGTCCGGATTCATGTGATTCCCCGTAATGCCGCATTCCGCGCTCGTGGAGGGTTTCTTCCAACTGAGCATAGTGCTCGTTGGCAACAAGATCAGCGATAGTCTTGCGGAAGTCCCACAGAAAACGATCGCTCTGCTCAGCACTTTCCACGATGCGGCCTGTCAACACAGGGAGCCAGGGAATAGCGTCGTAGCCACGCAGCTTTTTGAACTGGGAGAGCATGTTGTCAGTCCAGTTTTGCGATCCGGCTTCCCAACTGTCGTTGATGACATACTGGATGCCTTTCTTTCCCATCTCATCTGCGCCGACTGTTTCTTTGTAGCTGTCGAGGTACTTTTCGAAGTAATCCTTAACAAAGCGCCGATCGAGCTTGTCGACTTCGAGTCCGGTGGCTTCAGGAGTAGCAGGGTGATTCGTTATGCCAAGCAGGGAATACCCGATACGCAGAACTAGCCACTTTCCGTGGGGTGGCGTCCAATCGAGTGTGCCGTCCGGCTGCATCTTAGCCGTAAGATCGATTACGTCAGGCTTCTTGATCGCGGTTGAAGGATCGATCGGCGGAGTTGCGTGTTCGTACATATCGACGGCTGGAACAAACGCTGCTTTCTCCTCAAACTGATTTACTCGCGGATCGGAATGCAGAATAAGCTCTGCGACTTCGTAAGACGTAGGTCGGGCAGGCGCTCCGATTCCGAACGATGTGGGATCGACTCCCTCCGCCCACGCCGGCCTCGGAGGAGGCGGACTGCGTTTAAAAGTCACGCGGAAAAACTTTGCGCTTACCGGGACAAAGGAGACCGTGTGTTCAGGCGCTCTGCCTCCACCAAGAGCAACGACCTTCCGGAAATTCTGTCCGTCATCACTGGCTTCCAGAGTCTTCTCCGGAGCAGCCATTCCGTACATGAGCGCTTCAACGAACCCCGGATCTCTTGTCACATACGTGACTGCTTGCACACTATGTGGAGAAGCATATTCAAACTGGATCCAGGAGACGGAACCCGAATCGGGAACTGGGACTTTTGTTGTGTTTTCCAAATCCCCGTCGCTTAGCATCGCAGCATCGAGTCCTTCACCGCTGGAGGTGATTTTCGGCTGCGCTGCGTTTTCGTCCGAAGAAGTTCGTGGAATGCGGAAGGCTACAACGACAGCATCTGCATAAAATTCCGGTAGGTTCGGTGCGGGCCGGTTAAACTGCTCGCGTACTCCGATGTCTTGAAATGCGCCAGTCTTCGTTGGAGGATGACGGAGCTTTCCCGTAAAAGGTCGTCCACCATCGACCAGGGATTCGCTCCAGACATACTTCTTCATCCCGTGAGCTGCAGGCACCCATGGTCCACCGGTTTCGCTCCACCCTGGCGAGCCGGCAATAGCCATCTCCATGCCAAGCTGATCGCCAAGTTTGATGGCGTATTTGAACGCCTCCTTCCACTCAGGTGTCATGTATGCCAGACGCTTGTCGACGACTTGCGGTGTCTGAAGGGCTGCATCAAAATTCTGGTAGCCCGCAATTCCGACGCGATGCATCCATTCGAGGTCGAGCTTGATGCCTTCTTTCGCGATGTTACCGTTCATCCAATGCCACCAGACTCGGGGCCTAGCTGATGTGGGAGGGTGCTGGAAGCCAGCCTTTAGCTGATCCTGAGCAGGTTGAGCCTGCGAAAGCCCGAATGTGCTAAAGCATGTAAACGCGGTGACCAGAAACAATGGTCGAACTCTGACTAAACGCTGGATGCAGACACGATCTATGAGCAGTGAGAACACTCCTGTACCTCGGCTTTGATATGGTTCACGTCTCCCTACAGCAACAAAATGCTGTCGAAAAAGCGGAGCAACTCTATTCCTTGAAGAGGTTGTGAGTCAATAGCGACTTTAGTTCTCTATTGGAATTACAATTGTTAACAGACTTGCACGAATTGCAGGTCGAGCAGTTGAGCGAGCTTCCTGAGTTTCGCAGCGATGTGACCCACGCCGATTGCGCAGTGATGGGCTGGCCCATGAGAATTCCAGTCGTTGATAAATCTTCGCGCGCCTAATGCGAATCTGTAGCGGCTGTTGGTATTTCCGATTTCAAGAATAGGGCCGGGAACCGATTCGGCTTCCGCGACTAGCAACTTGATTGTTCCCTCTCCTGTTTCAACTACTGACAGAAGCGTGACCGGACCATGTTTCACCGACATTTCAACTGAAAGTCCGCGCCCCACTTTGCCGTGGTATGTAGTGAGCGGTCTTACCTTGATTTTCCCTTGAGCGATTGCTATGTGTCCCGGACCGTCGTGACCCAGCAACACAACATCGTCGTTGAAATCCGTCGCATAATACTCGCTGAATGAGCCACCGGCATGGAAAGAATCCATAATTTTCATCGCTTGAACATTCTTAATCTCGTATTCGCCGGCAACAGGAATTCCGCGCGCTGTGAGCAGACTGGTTCCAAGAACGATGGAACTAATGGCATTTTCGTTCTCTGGATTCCCTGTGCCCTGATAGTAGTAGGCAAGCGATCCAAGACGGTGGTTGGATACTAGTTTGTCGAGGGCTACCGAGGTGCGGGCAGCGCGTTCGAGTTCTTCCGGGGAGCAATCGGGCTGCACATCAAAAACGTCCGTAAATTCTCTGCACCGGTTTGCGGCTTCGGCCGCTGTCACGTCGCGCCGTAATGCTGCGACTTCGTCAACTTCAAGCATTTGGATGTGCCCGCCGAAGCTTGCGCATTGCTGCGTCAGGTCGGAATAGATGTCGAGCATTCCTCCGTAATAATGGCCCATCACGCCGAGACGGTTATGCTCCATGATGTTTGCAACGCGAGCTGCGTCAATCCATCCCTCGATCTCCTTCCACGCGGCAGGATCGTCCTCAAGCATTCCCGTAACCTGAAAAAATGGGATGCGCGACCGCTTGAAGACATTCGCGATCTCAGGCACAGGGCACGCCTGACAATAGGCTAACCACTCTCCGGTCATTTTGGTTCGATCACCCAAGCTGTTGAAGCGCTCGTAATCAATCGCAGGGCCAGGCGACAAATTCAGGATGATTACCGGAACCTTTGCGCGTCTCACCACGGAAAGCACCGTGGACGAGAGAGCATAAGTGGTTACGTGCAGGAAAATGAGATCGACGTCCGCTTTACGGAACTCGTGTCCTGCAGCCAGTGCCTTTTCGGAATTATCGACTAATCCAAGATTAACGACTTGCAGGCCCGGCCACTTGAGACGTTCCGCGACGCGCTCGGTGTAGCCGCGCAGCCGGGCCTCCAATCCCGCAAACTGGGGCCAGTATGTATCGAGCCCAATCCCGAATAGTCCGACTCTCAGGTCTCGGGTGACTTCAGGTCTCGGCATCAGCGGTTCGCGACAGTTCATTCCGCTTTCAGGACAGTGACGGCAAACGGAGCGAGCTTCAGTTCGGAACCATTGATCTTGGAGGTGCGAGGTTCTTCGTCTCCGGTGTCTTCGTCAACCGTAGATGAGGTCGCTCGTTGCCACTCCGTCGGCAATTCTACGGTAGCTTCGCGATTCGTTTTGTTCACGACTAAGATTCTCCGGCCTTGCGGAGTGACAAATCCCTGAATCTTCAGATCATGACGATCGAACATATTTTCCTTGGTCACGACTATCTTGTCGCCGGGATGAAAGTTGTCCTTCAAGAGCTTCAGCACCCAATAGCGGGAGTTCGGTTTCCCGGTGTTGTAGTTAATCATCGAGACGCTGGGAAATTGAGATGGATATCCGACGAGTTGTGACTCGCCGATCACATCAACCCCTTGCTTCGACAACTCCGCGAACAGATACGCGTACAGCGCAGCCGCCGCATTCCAGTAACGATGGAGAATCTTGTCTGGCAGAGCCTTCGACGCCCTGATCTCTTCTCCATCACTAGGAAGTATGACTCCCAACTCGTTCGTGTCGATTTTCACTGTAGGCGCTAATCGGTCGCGAATGGCCAGGATGAACCGCGTCGTAGCAATAAAGCCATCAGCCTGATCGAAAAATGAATGCTGCCAGTCATCGAGACCTTCGTCGGGAGCAGGGGACGCATAGAAGTGAAATGAAATGAAATCGATCGGAATGCCGGGCTTGTGGTTCTTCGAGTTCAGGAAGTACTCGTAATACTTCGGATTGCCCCCGGTTTTCGCCAGCGCTAAACCCATAAACTTCGTTTGAGGACTGACTTTCCGAATGCCCTCAACGATGGCGTCGTAACGTTCGGTGTACTGCTCAGGCGTAGTACTGTGCTCTGCCTCGACTTCGTTCAGTATCTCCCAATATGGAAAGGTGTAGTGATACCCCGACGTGTGCTGCTTCCCATTTTCATCAGTGAATCCGCCTTTGGTGTACCAGCTGACAAGCCGGCCGAAGTAGCCGCCTAGTTCTTTTCCTGTCGGATCCCGCAGTTCGGTGCCCTGCGTGTAATTCCAAAAGACCTGATTGGGATCGTCTGGATATTTCACCGGCTGGTCGGTTTTGAACATCCACGCAGGAATGGTGCTGAAGTTGATGATGGTGCTGTGGTTCTCGGTCGCGTCTAAGAAGTCTTTAGTGACTGGATCGATGTAGGTAAAGTCCCACGAAGTGCGCTCGGCAGTGGGTGGTTCGAGTTCGGCAACCGCAATTTTGGGATAAGGCAACCACGGAACATATCGCACATAGTCCGCACCGAGCGCCTTTAGCGCGTTGAAAGCGCCATCGTGAATCGGCGAACCGCGATTCAGCATAGGGTTAGTGACAACCTGCAAGGTCGGCGTGGACTTGGAAACTCGAATGATCTTCGTCCAATCAATGTCGGCAACGGTGGGAGGGTTAACTTGTGATTCAGAAGTTCCTGGCACTAAGAGCGCGAGCAACAGCAGATGACTAGCAACCAAAAAGTGATTCACAGTATGACTCTCCGGTGGCGACACAGAAGAAGAATTCAACTACTCCAAATAAAACACTTCCTTCATCATCGCGAATCGCTCACCTGGCTTAAGATCCGAGACCGGTTCAAAATAACGAGCCATTTCCGCCTGCCAGCGCAAGTTAACGGGATCGCGGCTCAATGCATACCAAGTCCGTTCAAAATCCGATGTCCGCATGACAAGAAACAGGTCCTGACCGCGTCGAAATACTGAATAATCGGAGATGCCCACTTCCTTGAGCTTTGCCAGCAACTCGGGCCAGACGTGCTCGTGGGCACGGTCATAGGCCTCAATTGCTTCTTTCTTCACTCTGAGTCGGAACGCATAACGCGACGAGGCCATAGCTGTTTAAAGTTCAGCACGAAACTTTCTGTTCACAGTACTCGTGCTTCAGCGGACACACGTTAGCGTCGTCTGAACCGTGCGTCAATACCTAATCTGTTTTCGTATTGAACCATGTTGAGGGCACGAGGGAAAATGGCAATAGTTTCGCCTACACTTTTCGGGATATCGAGGCTAGTACTGGCATACTCACGAAGAGCGTTTCTTTTTGGAATGTTGGGCACGGCAGGCGCTCACTTCTTTGGCCAGGGAATGTCCACACGGAAGGCGCCAGTACAGCCACGAGGCAGGGCATCCGGCATCGCTTTTGCAGCACACTTCACCGATGTTGCACCTCAAGCCGGTCTGACTTCTCCCACTGTTTACGGAGCCGGCGAACGCAATCAATACATTCTTGAAACGATTGGCTGTGGCTGTGCCTTCATCGACTACGACAACGATGGGTGGATCGACATTTTCCTATTGGGAGGAACTCGTCTGACAGGAACGGCCGAAGGCGGCGGCAACAGACTCTTTAAAAACAACCGCGACGGCACTTTTACCGATGTCACCTCGCGAGCCGGACTGGCGAAGACTGGCTGGGCGTGCGGTGTCTGTGTGGCCGACTACAACAACGACGGCTTTGACGACATCTTCGTTAGCGGTTGGGGTGACAACATCTTGTACCGCAACAACGGCGACGGCACCTTTACCGATGTCACGAAAGCGAGCGGCTTGAAGCAATCTGCTGGACGTTGGGGAACAGGGTGCACTTTTCTGGATTACAACCGAGATGGCAATCTCGATTTGTTTGTGGCCAATTACATTGGAAGCTTCGATCCGGCAAAGGCTCCTAAACCGGGAATGGCTGCAAACTGCCAGTACTCGGGTATGCCGGTGTTATGTGGGCCGCGTGGCTTTCCCTTCGGCCAGCACAGTTTGTATCGCAACAATGGCGATGGCAGCTTCACTGATGTCAGCGTTCAATCCGGCATTGCAAAAGCTCGGAACAGCTATGGCTTGACGGCTATTGCCGCCGATTTTGACGATGACGGATGGCCGGATATCTACGTTGCCTGCGATTCAACTCCAAGTCTTCTGTTTCTCAACAATCACGATGGCACGTTCCGGGAAGAAGGCGCCTTACGCGGAGTTGCATATAGCGAAGATGGACAAGAGCAGGCGGGAATGGGCGTTGCCGTCAACGATTACGACCTCGATGGCCATCTCGATATCTTCAAGACCAACTTTGCCGATGACACGTCCAACGTGTACCACAATGACGGAAGAGGCAGCTTCGACGATGTCACTCGAAGAGTGGGGCTTGGAGTTGAGAATCGTTTTGTAAGTTGGGGATCCGGCATCGTCGACTTAGACAACAATGGCTTGCCTGACTTGTTTGCCGTAACTGGAAACGTGTATCCAAATCTTGAAAGACTCTCTCCTAATTACCCGGTCAAGAGCCCTCGAATACTCTTTCGGAACTTAGGAGGTGGCCGGTTCGAGGAACTTTTCGAAGCAGGAAAGGCGCTTGCCGAGGCTCACGTTAGTCGCGGCTGCGCCTTTGGCGATTTTGACAACGATGGGGATCTCGACATTCTTATCGTCAACTTGAACGAGACGCCTTCGCTGCTGCGAAATGATCTCTCCTCAAGTAATCACTGGCTCAAGGTCAAGCTGATCGGAAAGATCTCGAACAGAAGCGCGATAGGAGCTCGACTTGTAATCAAAGCGGGGGATCAAACGCAGACGCAAGAGATCCAGAGCCAGTCGAGTTTTCTTTCTTGCAATGATCCCCGATTGCATTTTGGGCTGGGCTCTGCCACAAGCGCCGAGATAAAAGTTAGATGGCCAAACGGAGGTTGGCAGAGCTTTTCCAAAGTTGAGTCGAACCAGTTAGTCTCCATCAAAGAAGGAGTGGGCATCGTGCCCACGATCGGGTGGAGAGCATAGAGGAAAGTCGCACTAATCATAGCAAGCTGAGGAGCTCTGGAAACTGTCATGATCAACTCCGGCTGCAAAGCCGATTGCAGCTAAGAGGATTCACCTCGACAGGCGTTCAATTTTCACAGAAGCCATTCCAGCAACCTTGGCAGCTTCAATTCCCAAATCCGAATCTTCGAATACTAAACAATGCTCCGGCCGTACACCCAATCTTGAAGCAGCAATCAAAAATGGCTCAGGATGAGGTTTGCTGTTCACATAATCACCCTGACAAACAATCACTTCGAATTTGCTCAGCAGCCCTAAAGTTGTGAGAGAAGCCACAACGGAATCCCGAGTACTTCCAGAGACCACCGCATAACGGATTCTCCCCTCTTCCGCTTCGATATGTTCCAGCACTTCAGTTATGGCTTTCAATTGCGGAAGTGAGGCGTAGTACAGTTGCTCCTTCCGCTCTGCCACCACTTGCACAGGCATATCTAGGGCGTTTCTTTTATTGAGCAAATCAATGATTTCTGAGGGAGGCTTGCCTCCCCAGGCGTAAAACAGGTCTTCTTCAAACGCGCAGTTCCACTCGCTGAGTGCTTGGCTCCAGGCGAAATAGTGCAATGGCATGGAGTCCGCAATGGTGCCATCACAGTCAAACAAATAGGCTTCGTATGAGCCAGGTGGCAGCTGAAGTTTCATTATGGATTGCTGTGAGAACCTAGTGAAGGAATAAAGTCTCGGGACAGATTTACGAAGCTCGGATTTAGTTGATCAGCGGACGAACAGCCAAGCAACGTGAGAGTGCGTCGCAAGTCGTCGCGTAATATCTCCAGCGCTCGCTCCACCCCCACTTTGCCATATGCAGCGAGACCATAGGCGTATGCTCGTCCAATGAGAACGGCGCGAGCACCTAAGCAGAGAGCCTTCACAATATCGCTGCCCCGTCGAATACCACCGTCCATTAGAATCTCGGTTTCTTTCCCGACTGCAGCATAGATTTCTGGAAGAGCTCGCAGTGATGCGGGAACGCCGTCCAACTGCCGCCCTCCATGATTCGAAACCACGATGGCCGCAGCACCATGATCAACAGCCCTTCTAGCATCTTCGGCTGTAAGTATGCCTTTGACGACGATCGGTCCTAGCCAGCACCGACGAATCCACGCGAGATCGTCCCATTGCACTATTGAACTGGAAAGAGCAGCAGCAACATCTGTCATGGCGAGAGGTCCCTTGCCAGGCACCACGACGTTTTCCAGCTTCGGAACACACCCGTCGAGTAAAAACGATATGAGCCACCGAGGGTGTTTCAGAATCTGAGGTGCAAACCGTATCTTCTCCAGAAGCGTGCCACTCAAAAGTTCTCGCATTCCGTTACGCGGGTCGCGCTCACGATTTCCCGCGACAGGAGTGTCAACAGTAATGACTAGGACGGAAAAACCCGCCCGGCGAGCCCGTTCGATAGTTGACTCTGCCGCTTCGCGACCTCCTAGAAGATAGAGCTGATACCAGAGAAGACCATCCGACGCGGCTCTCAACGCTTCGAGCTTATGGCCCGAGATCGTGGAGAGCACAAAAGCTGTGCCTGCTTCGTGGGCTGCACGCGCCGCAGCAATTTCGCCATCGGGATGCATTAGGCGGCTATAGCCCACCGGAGCGAGTATCACCGGCATCGACAACTGCTGCTCCAGCACACATGTTCTCAAATCCACCGCTTCAACATGCACAGCCTGTCGCGGTCTGAAAGTAACCTGCTGAAAGGCGTGCACATTGTCCTGCAGGGTGATCTCGTTCTCGGCGCCGCCTTCGAGGTAATCGAAAACAACACGAGGCAGACGACGCTGCGCAACACGTCGAAGATCATTGATGTTGATGATTCGAGGAGAACTCAAGCGTGACAACCAGAAACTTTCATTCGTGGGAACTCAGTGTTGGGAGGAGGAGAGTCCGAGGTAGTTGCCGTATCCGACGATCACCGTAGACGCGACAAGCACAAAAAGGCTGAGCGCAACCAACCACTTAGTCCGTGGTCCAACTCCTTTCCACTCCTTCAGCGCAATTCCCCAGAGAGTGCTGAAAATAATGATGCTGGCCATATGCAGCGTCCAACTGGAGAACTTGAATCTTCCCATTTTGGTCTCGCCCATCGTGTAGAAGAAGAATTGCATATACCACGTCGTTCCAGCCAAGGCGGAGAAAAGATAATTGGCAACCATAGGAGCGCGTGCCGGCTGCTCAGTAGCGACTGCGACGGCAACTGCCATCTCCTCTCCTGGGGCATCCGTCGCCGTTTCCAAGACATACTCCTCATCTCGGGAGGGCACCACACCACGAATTTCGGAATGAAGGTATTGGTAGCCGGTTTTGTTGCGAATGTTCAGAATCAGGCACCAGATGAAGTTCGTAGTGAAGCCTCCGAGGAGAAGGACGACCAAAACGGGAAGTCCCTGCCAGAGAGGGGCGGTGCCGTGTTGAATTGTAAGCGCCTTGATCGGATCGCCTGCTGCCAAGCCGTAAGCAAAACAAGCACTCATGATCCCGCAGAACGTTGCGACTAGCAGTCCCTTCTTCAGTGCAAATTCCCTAATAGATGCACGCTTTTGCTCTTCAGAAAGTTCCCGCTCTTTGTGCATACCGGCTAATCCCGCAAAGACGATCCCGGCCAGGCAGGCCGCCACTCCTATGAGGATCACTCGACCCGAGGTCGTTCCCAAAACCTCAGTTGCGAACACTCCGCGAAAGATCGGAGGCATCAGGGTTCCGAAGGCTGCCGTATAGCCCAGTGCAACTGCCATGCCCAGAGACATTCCCAGGTATCGCATGGTCAAACCGAAAGTGAGTCCCCCCAATCCCCACAGGACGCCGAAGAAATATGTCCAAAATAGGGAGGTAGCTGGTGCCTCATGCAGAACCTGGAACAAGTCGTGGGTCAGCAACGAACCGAGCATCCAGGGCACAATGATCCAACTGAAGAATCCTCCGACGAGCCAATACGTCTCCCACGCCCACAGCTTTACGCCACGATATGGAACATAGAAACTGCCGGAGGCCAGTCCTCCCAGCCAGTGAAAGATAACGCCGATCGCGGGATTTGGATTCATGAACGCTTCGATCTCAAATAGACTCGCCGACTCTAAGTCTTAGTCTCCCGTTGTGTCAATGAACAAACTATGTGCCAAATGAAACCATGCAATGTGAGTTGTATACTGCGGCTTTCCCCATTCCCCAGAATTCTGAGGCGAAATCAGATTGCGTAAGACGGCTCCCAAAAGGCTCTACTTGATTCCGGTTCTTTCGAAGGCACTTGATGTACTTGAATTGCTCCAGTCGGACAATCGTCCTCAAGGTTTGGAATCGATTTACGAGCAGACCAACATTTCTAAGACGACGGTGTACCGAATTCTCAAAACCCTCGTGCACCGGGGTTATCTCGCGCAGACCCAAGACGGCTTATACCGAATAGTTTCGCGTCCCAGAAAGATCCGTTTCGGCTTCGGAAGCGAGTCATCGGAGATGCCGTTCTCTGTCGATGTCACTAAGAGTCTCAAAGCCGCTGCAGCTTCCGCGGGAGTGGATCTAATAGTTCTGGACAATCGATATGATGCCACCGCAGCTTTAGAAAATGCTGACGAGTTCGTTAAGCAACGCGTAGACCTGGTGATTGAATTTCAGATCGACGAGCATATCGCGCCAATGATTGCGGACAAAGTGCATGGTGCCGGCATTCCGCTGATCGCGGTCGATATCCCTCATCCCCATGCAACATTTTTTGGAGTGGACAACTATCGAGTCGGCTTTGAAGCTGGCGAATTTCTCGCGCAGCACGCAAAATCTGCATGGAACGGGAACGTCAAGTGGGTGATTGGCCTCGGTATCAGTGAGGCAGGTCCCCTCGTGCAAAGCCGCATAAGCGGAGCCTTTGCTGGAGTTCGATCGCGGCTTCCAAACGTTGGAGAAGGAGTATTCCTCAATCTTGATGGCGAAGGATTGCGAGAGAAGAGCTACCGGCTCACACGTGAATTCCTGCGCAAACATCAGGGTGACAAGGGGATTTTGATAGCTGCAGCAACTGATACGAGTGCTCTTGGTGCTCTAAAAGCAGTTCGCGAGCTCAGACGTCAAAACCACGTTGCCATCGTGGGCCAAGACTGCATCGAAGAGGCGCTCCAAGAAATGACTGCAGGTGGTACTCCGCTGATTGCCTCGGTATCTCACGAAGCGCCCTCCTATGGTCCCCGATTGATTCATCTCGGTTTGGCATTGCTCAAAGGAGAAACCATCGCTCCTTATAACTACGTAGAGCACAAGCTAATCACAGCCTCATCGCTTACCCATCGTATGCGAGCTGCGAGGTAGGTCTTCAAGCAGCCTCCATCTCACTTCTTCCACAATTAGTTATTTCAATAGGGAAATAAGTTCTGATTTATCTTGACAATGCAATTCCGAGCTGTCTAAAGTGCCCACGCGAGTTTCTACTTCGCGTGCCGAGAGCACTGGAGGTTGAATGAGGACCACGAGAGCCACTCATTTTTTTGCCTGCCTGCTGATTGCTGTCGCTTCTGCAAGCCTGATGTTTGCACAGGGAGGCGCGACCGGAACCATTTTGGGAACTGTCACGGATCAGTCTGGAGCAGTAGTGCCCAACGCAACCGTGCAGATCATGAATGTTGGCACCGCCATTACACAACAAGTGCGAACCACGGGCTCCGGGGACTATTCGGCTCCGCTTCCTCCCGGGACTTACCGGGTGACGGTGGAAGCTCCAGGATTTCAGAAGGCAGTCGTCGACAACATTGGATTGGCCGTGGCTCAACAGGCACGCGTCAACGTCTTCATGAGACCTGGTCAAGTCACCGAGGTTGTCGAAGTCACTGGTTCGACGGCCGCGCTCGATACCGACAGTTCCTCAGTATCACAACTGGTGAGCCAGAAGCAGGTTGACCAGCTGCCCTTGAACGGACGCAACTTCCTGAATTTGTTGTTCATCGGCGCGGGAGCCGTGGAAACTACCGGCGAACAGGGCCAGATGCGCCAGGGCGCTGGTAATGCAATCAGTATCAATGGGTCCAGACCGACCTCGAATAACTACACACTGGATGGCATGGTGAACACTGACACGGCCCTGAGCACACCAGCCGTCATACTTTCACAAGACGCTATCCAGGAATTCAAAGTTCAAAGCGAGACCTATTCGGCGGAGTACGGGTTCAGCGCTAACCAGGTCAACATAATCAGTAAGAGCGGAACGAACAGCCTGCACGGCACAGCCTTCGAGTTCCTACGAAATGACGCGTTGGACGCACGAGCGCCTTTTCAAGCTACTATTCCAAAACTCCGACAGAACCAATTCGGTTTCGTAGTTGGCGGCCCGGTCTATATCCCGAAGGTTTATGACGGGAGAAACAAGACGTTCTTTCTAGCAAATTATGAGGGTTGGCGTATCAGCAGCGGCATTAATCAGTTCTTTAATGCCCCTTCTCCAATGTGGTTGACTGGTAATTTTTCTTCTCTGGCCGGCCTCGGCACTCCAAAAGCAGCAGGTGGTGCTTGCGTTCCCGGACCAACCACATTCTGCCGTCCAGTCGATCCGCTTACCGGGTTGCCTTTTCCGAACGACACCATCCCCGCAAATCGCTTCGAACGACTCGCGAATGTTTCGCTCGCAGCTCATCTGATTCCAGCGCCGAATTGCTTAGCTGGTCCACCTGCATGTCTGGGGAACTTCAGGCTGAACGCTACGTTGCCTCAAACAGTGAATCAGCAAACCTATAAGTTGGATCAAGAGCTACGGCAGTTCGGCAGGGTATTCGTCCGATGGACCCATTCGACGTATCAAAATCAGAACGTGAATGGTGCCGATTCAGTTCCTTTCGGATTTGGTGTGTTTGACGTGCAGCCGGAGAGCTGGACGATTTCGCACACCAAAGCTCTAGGGACGAGGAATGTGAACAACTTCCGGTTTGGTCATCTCACTGCCATTAGCAATCAAGGCGGAGTTCCCGCTCCCAGTTCTGACGTGACAACGCTCGGACTAAGCGGCGTTTTTCCGAACCTCCCTAACGCTGCCCGCCTGTATCCCGACTTTGGTTTCAACGGCCCTGGACTTACTAATTCGCGATCTGGCAGTCAGGTTAACGATACGACGACCAGCGACATACGAACTTGGGAGTTTGCCGATTCTTTCACAACAGTTCGTGGCAAACATTCTTTGAGTGTGGGATTTGACTATCGCCGCTGGATTCAAAAACGGAATCTCTCCGCGGACTTCCTGGGTAGCTTCAACTTTGCTAATGAAAACATAACCTCGAATTCCGGAGGATGTCCCAACGCGTCGGCTCTGTGCGGAACAGGTAACTCTGTAGCCGACTTTTTGCTCGGTTACTACCAAACTGGGTCCACCTTTCAGCCGGGGCCATTCAGCAATCCCTCGGCGGCACCGGGCAACTTGAACCAGTTCCACTACCTGTATGTCGCTCCCTTCATTCAAGATGACTGGAAGGCCACTAGTCGCCTCACCGTAAACCTTGGCTTGCGTTGGGATTATCGATCTGTACCCACTGAAGAACACAACCAAATGTTCTGGTTCGATACTGCTAATCCAGGCGGCGGATTGTGCTTCGCCAACCCTGCCTTGGGAACGGAGACGATCGCCGCCCTTGGCAGTCCTATTGCTCCCCCCGGTAACGGCTTTTATCGATACTGCGGGCGACGCAACCCGGCCGACGGTTCCAAGCAACCCTTTGCACCGCGCACGGGCCTTGCTTACCGAGTATCGGACAAAACGGTAGTTCGCGGCGGCTACGGAATTTTCTTCGACTCCGCCGAGACGCGCGAGATCGATAATACTGGCGACATATACCCGATTATCGTCCGCACCGCCCTCAGTCCGAATACCATTCCTACTCTTCCAAAGACGACGGATCAGACTTTCCCTCCGGTGACGCTGCATCAAGTCAGCCCAGCGAAGGACGGCGGCGCTTTCTTTGCTGTAATCATCTCGGAAAAGCCACGCAATCCTTACGTCCAGCAGTGGTCGCTTTCGGTACAGCGTGAACTGGCGAGCAACACTACCTTGGAAGCCAATTACGTGGGCAACAAAGGTACCCATTTGTTGAATCGGTTCAATATTGGTCAGCCTTTACCGCCGCCAAATCCAGCGCTGTGCGATGCCACCGTGGGTGGGAATCCAACCAATGCTGCGGCCCTTTGTCCTGTGAGTACTCGTCGTCCGCTGGCGAATATCACTTCGGCAAATGGCTTCTTGGACAGCGAATGGAATGGGTACTCTAACTACAACGCCGCTAATCTCAAACTCGAACGCCGTTCAAGTTCTATGGCACTGGTCGCGGTTTATACCTGGGCTAAGAGTCTGGACGATAAATCGGCCGCCGCTGGCGTCGGAGCCACGAATGCCTTTGCCGGACACATGAACGAACATAATACTCGTGCGGATTATGGACGTTCAGATTTCGACGTAAACCATCGCTTCGTTGTGAGTAGCGTTTTGCAGTTGCCTTTTGGCCGCGGGAAGCGTTTTGGCGGGAATGCGAACAGGGCGGAGGATGCTTTGATCGGAGGATGGCAGTTCACCACAATCGCAACGTTCCAAAAAGGCTTTCCATTCTCCGTGGCCGCAAATAACAAAGACAATCTGCTGGTTACATTCACGGAACGAGCTAACTTGGTGCCCGGTTGCGATCCCAACAATGCTCCCAGGAATGTGAGCCAGTGGTTTAACACGGCGTGCTTTACGCAGCCCCTATCGGGTCAATTTGGGAACAGTGGCCGGAACATACTCCGCGGGCCCGGCATTAGTAATTTTGATCTCGGTCTGGGTAAAGAATTTAAGTTTACCGAGAGCGTTGGCTTGCAGTTTCGGCTCGAGGCGTTCAATGCATTGAACCACGCGCAATATGGATTTGACCCAGCAACCAGCACGGGTATAGGTAGCGCAGTTGGCAACAACCCGAGCGGCGCAAACTATGGTGTGGTCACCGCCTCTCGGCCAGGCCGCACTGTCCAACTGGGGGCCAAAGTAGTTTTCTAACAGCGAAGTCAGTCTCACGGACCCGCCTGATCTGCCCATTTGGTCTGGCGGGTTTTCCCTTATAGGGGATAGACTCCCGATCATGCTCATGGCAGTTAGAACTTCGATCAAATTGATTGCTATCTGCGTGTGTTCTTGGGCTGCGCCTGTACTCGCTCAGTCAAACGACTCCGCATTGCTCGCCCAATACGGTGAAGAAGGACAAGCAGCTCTCGCGTCGGGGCATTATGCGGACGCTGAGATAGCGTATGAAAAGCTCCGGCAGCTCGCTCCGGGAGCCGCCGAAGTGCACGCGAACCTCGGCCTAATCTATTTCGAGGAGAAGAAATTTGAGCAGGCGGTGAGCGCTCTACGGCAAGCACTGAAGTTGAAGCCCAGTTTGGCGAAAACAGAAGCACTGCTCGCAATGTCCTTATCGGAGTTGGGTCGGTTCCAGGAAGCTGTTCCTGGACTTCAAAAAGCCTTCCGCCAAACTAGTGATCCCGAAACGAAACGTCTCGCCGGGCTTCAATTGCAACGCGCTTATACGGGGCTTGGTCAGCATGACAAGGCGGTGGAAGTGGCGCTTCAACTGAATCGTCTGTTCCCGAAGGATCCAGAGGTCTTGTACAACACTGGTCGCTTATTCGGAAATTTCGCGTTCTTAAGTATGGAGAGGCTCGCGCAGGAGGCTCCGGATTCCTTGTGGAGGCACGAGGCTGCGGGTGAAGCCTATGAAAGTCAGGGAGCAAACGATCTTGCGATAAGGGAATTTCGCGAAGTACTCGCCCGCGATCCTCAACATGCTGGAATTCACTTTCGCCTGGGGCGAACACTCTTGGCGCGCTCTCGTGCTGCTTCTTCAGTCGAGGATGCAACCGCAGCCCAGGAAGAATTTCAAGCGGAACTCAAGCTCGACCCGAGCAATGCCAATGCAAGCTATGAGCTTGCAGAAATGCACCGCAACGCTGGTCGATTCTCTGAGGCTGAGCAGTTGTTTGAACAAGCGCTCAAGTACTATCCGGAATTCGAGGAAGCCCATCTGGGCTTGGCTGCAACCCTGTTATCTGAACAGAAACCTCAAGTTGCGCTGCCGCACCTTAAAAGAGCGATCGAGTTGAACCCAGACAATGACGTGATCTGGTATCGGCTTTCGCAAGCTAACAGAGCTATGGGCAATTCAGCGGAGCAACAAAAGGCTTTCACGGAATATCAGCGCCTTCACGCGAAAAAGGAGAGCCAACAAGCGGCTACTGGTGAAATCTTTTCGCGCAGCGAAGTCACTAAGCAGGAGATCGGCCCGCGTGACAAGTAAACGTTTTTTGCGTTGTTGCCCGGATCGATCAATTCAAATCACTTTTAGGAGAATTCATTGAGACGTGCCGTATTGAATCTGTTCGCAGCAGTGTTGATTACAACCGCAGCTTGGGGACAGGGATCCGAGTGGCAGATAGACCCTGCTCACACTACTGTCGGCTTTACCGTCCGTCATTTGGGCATCAGCAACGTACACGGACGATTCACGAAGGTGAGCGGCTCGGCGACTGTGGATGACCGGGATCTCACCAAATCAACGGTGAACGCCACCATGGATGTCGCTTCCATCAACACCGGCAACGACGGCCGAGACAACGATCTGCGCAGTCCCAATTATTTCGACGCGGCACAATTCCCGAACATGACATTCAAGTCCAAGAGCATCACGAAGAATGGTGATAACAAGTTGAAGTTAGTGGGCGACTTGACGATCAAGGGAGTGACCAAGGAAGTCACCCTCGACGTAGATGGGCCTTCAGCTCCCATGAAGATGGGGCCGAATCAGCGTCGCGGGCTTTCAGCAACAACCTCAGTGAACCGCAAGGACTTCGGAGTCGGTGCGAAGGCGCCGGCCGCGATGATTAGCGAGGAAATCAAGATTGACCTCGACGTTGAACTCACTCAAAAAGCAGCAGGACAGTAGCGTCACAGCCGAAAATAGTTAAGTCGGGCGGATGGTTCCGGAGAGACCTTGATGATCATCCACAAGGCGCCTGCGGCGCTACTTTGCGTCGTTTTGGTTGCAACCACCAACGTTCCGTGCCCGTCACAAAACACCGGCACAGCCGTGCCACCGATAATCGACATTCATTTTCACGCGATGCTTGAGTCTCGTCCCGGCGGTTTAATTTGCCCTAACGAATCCAAGTTCCTCGCTTCTGACCCGAATAGCAAGGAGGGTCCGTCCGGGTGGAGTCACGAAGACTGTACCCCTAAACTTTATCCAGCCGCGAAAGGCGAGTACGTTAAGGACGTAGTGGCCGATATGGAACGGCTCAACGTCACCGCAGTGGTCTTTGGCGATCCTGCGAGCGTACAGAAGTGGAAGGAAGCTGCGCCGGGAAGGGTCATTCCGGGAACCAGTTTCAGTCAAGGCCAGCCCCCTGGCAAGCGTGTACCACTCGATGAGTTACGCAAGAGCTTCACTCAAGACGGGTTCAAAGTAATGGGGGAGATCGGGCTGCAATACGAGGGTCTATCGCCGAGTGATCCTTCGGTCGACCAGTACTTCGCACTGGCAGAGGAACTTGATATCCCCGTCGCGATTCATATGGGCACAGGTGGATCAGGCCGGGCAAACATCGCCATGCCCAAGTACCGCGGCTCCATGGGTAATCCCTTGCTGTTAGAGGAACTGCTTGCGCGCCACCCAAAGCTGCGTGTGCAGGTAATGCATGCGGGCTATCCGATGATCGACAACATGCTTACGTTGCTGCAAGCGAACTCGCATGTATATGTCGATGTGGCTGGACTAATCTGGAGCTATCCGCTGAAAGAGGTCAATCGATATATTCAGAGACTCGTCGAAGCCGGATTCGAGGACCGTGTAATGTTCGGCACGGACCAACTGCAGTGGCCGAAGTTGATGGCTTATTCCATCAGCCTCATTCAGAACGCCGAGTACCTCACCCTCGAACAGAAACGCGACATTCTCTACAACAACGCAGCCCGATTTCTCCGGCTCGATACAAAGCCAGCGAACTAGATTCGATGGCGGACCGATACGGGCACTGAACGGCAGACCACTGGAACTCGAGGATCATGCATTACATTAGGCTGCGCATCGGATCAAAGTTCACGATCTCATGGCGCCCCCAGATAAAGTCTATTCGCTTGTCTTTCTGATCCCGAGTTCGATGTGCTGAACCAAGCCGGAAGGGACTGGCTGTACTTTGTCCATATCCTGTGGTTCAAAACGAACACCGTACCGAAGGTTGAGTAGACGGTAGTCGGGAAGTGCATGCCCAGCCATATGGTTCAGCGCTAGATTCGCGACCTCTATGCGAAGGAGATTCTCTCCGTTATGAAGCAGCGGTGTTACTTCCAAAGAATACGGCGGGCACCAGAGGGAACCGGCACGCTGGCCGTTCACATACACCACTGCGGCTTCCCGGATCGGAGCGTCGAGCCATGCCTGCATACCTGATCGAAGCTTCTCTTCGGGTATGGGCTTGCCTTCACCGAAGTCCAGCCGGATTGAGGTATTGCGCAACATAGCAGCAGGAATCGAGATCGTTTTTTCATATGTTGCCTGGCCGGAGAAGTACCGAGTGTCAGGGTTCTCGGTCCAGGAGCGCAGATCGTGCATGGTTTCCCTTTTCGTGCCGTTCCCGAATGTGACATGCCAGTCATGGCTGATGTCGATCGTTGTGGAATCAACAGGAACCGTCGACTTCACCGTGGAACCAGTTTGCGAAAACACCAGGACTCGCGACGCATACGGCTCCAGGTCAAGCGTGACGGCGGTTCGATTTCCCTGGCTCACTTTCACCGTCGCGGTTGAAATCGTGCCCGTCATCGCATTCCACCATTGTGCTGCCCTGGCTGGGACACGAAAGCTGGCATCGACGATCTGGCGCACATTGGAGGTGTTCGCGATGAAATAGATGTCAGCATCCCGCAGGCGGCGATGGACGAAGCCTATCTCCGGCGCAGCGGGCGTAAATGCCAGATCAGGATCCTTACTCTTCGAAAGTACACCGGCGAGCTTCGATTCTTCGGGCACAAAAACCCCTGATGAATTCCCGTTCTGGAACAGATACCGGCTGATCTCACGAATCTCTGCGGTTTGTGGATCGCGGCTGAGAAGCCCAGGAGCGGCTGAGGGAAGCTGGCGCGTGGCCGCCACCACTCCGCCCGCACGAGCGAATTCTTCCAGCCTGCGGTAGGTCTGCAGTGGAATGCTTTCTACATTCGGCAAAACCACAATCGCGTAACGATTGGGGCCGAGCAGAAGAGTGTTGTTTTGGATTCGCCCTTTCTGCTGGAGTGTGCCTTCATCGAAGAAGTCGAAGTTGTGGCCGCTTGCCAGAATCGCTTCGATCGCATCCGTCCCAATCCGGGATCTAAGCGTCTCGAACAGGTCGGCCTCACCAGGATGAAAGCTCGCCCAGGCGTCGTCGTTGGGCAGATACACAGCTACGTCGTTGACGGGTTCACCCTGACGCAGGAGGTAGCTCACCCGCTGCAGATAAACCGTGATCTCGGGCATCACGATCCACCACGGGTTCTCTTCATCAAATACAGCAGCAGCGTAAAAGCGCCAGCCGGGATAATCCAGGCTTTTCGGTGTGTACGGCCAACCATGACCAATGAGCTGGTTGATGCCTTCGAGAAAGTGGCGGTCGGCTTCGGCTTTCATGTCCAGCGGCGTCGCACGGAAGGCGGGTGAATGTAGCCAGGTCCAAGTTTCGGATGAAGTCACCGGCACGCCATAGATGTGGCTTGCCGACGAAGCCCATCGCGTCGCGGACAATTCTTTCCATTGTGCCCCCTCGCCTTCCGGCAGATCGACGAACGCGTGGCTGGAAAGCTCAGCCGGCGGAATTCCGTAAGCCTGCATTCTCAAGCGAGTGCCGTTCTTCTCGGCCCACTGGTGCAACGGCCCAACGAAGTGTTCGTTGAAGAGCTCGGTCAGCGTTTGTGCCCTGTCGTGCCGGATTGCCTGCGCGTTGGGCACGTCGGCCGACGCAAGCGCCGGCAAGTGCGGAACAAGATCGTATCCGCGGCGCTTCTGGAATTCGCTCAGAAAATCTGGTGTCCAGTCGGAGTGATAATCCTCCAGACTGTCGCAAAAGATCGCGTATGGTTTAGCACTTGGGAAGGCCTGCATGAAGTGGTCGCCAACGCTCGCCAGATAATGGTCGACGGCGGCACGATCATAGTGATCGACTACAAACCCTTCCGCGCCGACGGCAGCTCGCTTCACCATCATTCCTGTGCGGCTGGAGACAAAAAACAAGACTTCGCCCGCCCCCTCGGGCAACCGGACCATGCCGTCACGAATGTCGTCTAGTAGCTGGTACTCCTGCGGTGTTGACCGGCCGCCGCCCGGCGCGAAGAAGACAGCGAGCAACTTCTCTCCATCAACGATGTCTGGTAGCGGAAACTTTCGTCCTTCAGCAGCAGTTACGCGCACTTGGTGAATCCGAAGCATCCCCGCGGCCTCATTGACTGGAACAGAAGGGCCACCGTATGGCCATCCGCTGCCAAGTGTTAAATCAAAACGCAAACCCAATTTAGCAGCCGTTTCTGCAGCAAATCGCAACCTCTCAAGAGAGGCATCCGACAGGTACGGAGTGTTTCTCACTCCGCTGACTGAATCATCGAGAGCAAGCGGATACACGAGTTGCACCTCGACGCCACCAATGCCGCCCAGGTTCATCGTTTCGAGCTCGCGCCGCAGTTCCGCGTTCTCCACTGTCGGTCCGAACCACCACCAGCGCATCATGATCCGCGAGTCGTCAGGAGGTTTAGCGAAGTGTGCGCGAACTTCGGCGACGGTGCTTGCTCTGCTGCTGGTCGTTTGTGCAGCAAGCGGTGCCGCCAAGAAGATGAGGACGGTCAGCGCCCTGGTCGTTGCAGCCTTGCAACCTGCGAGATTTGATCCGCTCAACACTCGCTCGCTTTGGGACAAACCACCGCTAGCCGGACGATAACATTTTTTATTGACTTAGGCAGCGAAAACCCTGAAGACAAGCGGACACTTTGCGGGTCAGGAAGCAGCCAATCGCGCTTGCGAACGACGGGGCGAGTTCTTTCGAGAGCTAAATAGACGCCCTTCGAAGAGTTTCCACCGCATACTAGCCACACGCGATAAACCGAATGCCTACTGCGGACAGCCTTCGTGTTGCCAAACTTCTCAAACCGTCCGGTCCTGACCGGACCTTGTCCAACCCGCAGCGCTCCGCTACCTGAGACCAGTGTCGGTGACCAATCCCTGCCAGAGACATCGGTAATCGCGTTCAGCGGACCAGGAGTCCCTTCGAACTCGATTCCAACATCGCGAGCCCGCAGTTTCGATTGCACACAGGCAAGACTTGTCGGAGGTAAGATCAAAAAGAGAGCAGATAAAGCGGAAGCGCATGGTCAGGGATTATTGCACGCGCTTTCAGAATCGCTTCAACACAGCTCGGCCTAAATCTGTTGTCATTGGAACAGATGTAACAAATGCAACTGTTTCCATTTGTTACATCTGTTCCAAGCGAGCGGTGTTAGACGCGGTGAATGTCGGCTGACATTCACCGCTAAAGGCGTCGCGTCACGACGCCTTTAACCATTCCATTAACGGCGTGTCCTCAGGGACACGTAATCGGGGACACGCCTGGGGACAGGACACCTGTCCCCGATTCATGCTCTACAACCACGCTTGGCTGGCTGTAAGGGTTCACAGTCATTGTGCGGGCGCGATTGCCAGCAGACTGTGAAAGACCTGCACCAGCGCTACGAGGCATACATCTGTCCGCTGGAGGGCATGTCTGCCATGGGAACAGAATGTTTCCAGATCTGTCATTTTGCCCTGTCTCCATGTTTTTTCAACAATTCGCCCTCGAGCTCAGCGAAGGGAATTACTCGCATTGGCATTTGTCGCAGATATGGCGTCATTAAAGGATGATCCACGACGACGTATCCGTCGACTCTCCAGTCTTTAGTTTCTTTTATTTTGAGCCACTTCAGGACGGATTGTAGATTCTGTTTTATCCAAGTCACTCGTTTGTGATGGCGGAGCGAAATAGGGTTGCTGACCCTTTCACTGCTGAGCAGATTTTCAATTTCCAGTCGCATTTCGTGTGGTGTCCGTGCATTCGACAGGTCCTTGCACTCGATCACATCGAGGCGTTTTCGTAGAGAATCGGCAACCAGGACATCCAAGTCGCCGACATTCTTGAGCCCAGTGGTTCCTGGAATTTTACTGACCCGTTTGTGGACGTCCAGACCTGGATAAGAAAACAACTTTGCTACCTCATCATTAAAATGCAGTCCTTGGCGATTCGTGACGGGACTAATGAAATTCTTCATCTCTGTGGTGCTTGTCCGTAGGCGACCACTGAGACAAAGCTTGAGCAGGTTTTCATGGGCAAGATGCAGGTTGCGATAACCCCAAGCGATTTGTTTCTGGCCGCTCCGTGTTATTTCAATCAAGGGCCTGCGCATATATGACAGATTGCGGTTAAAGCGCCAGGGTAGACTTCTGCTGTTGAGAACGGTGGTTCAGGCCTGAGGAAGTCAGCACGAGGCCGGAGGACCATTGATTCAACGATTTTGGTGATCTGTGCGTTATTCCAACCCGTCGCATTGCGCACCGCGGTATCTAGGTCATCCCGATTGGCGTTGCAGAACGGCTGCCCAGAGTCACTCATCTGGAGGAGCGCACCCATGAATCTATCCAAATCGGATATTGAATAGCCGAACTCGGCGAACGCAGCTTTATCTAACTCTCCGACGAGTTGCGGCGGCTCTTCGTCGGCTTCGATCGGCACCGTCAGTGTCCGAAATGTTCTGGGAGAAACATACATTTCATGGCTCGCAAACGCTTCCATGTATTGGCTGCTTGCTTTCCTATACTCATCACCTCTGATTCCCAAGCGCCCTGAAGGCACAACACTCAGCTTGAGATCCGTGAGCTCGTTTTGGACAGAGTCGCTGAGCATTCCGAAATTAGTGATTTCGCTGGCCAGCATTAGCATCTCATCGAATCGCTCCAGCGTCATCGGCAGTTGGCCAGACGGCGGTGTCGCGGCGAGATACTCGATAAGGAACCGGACAGCAATGGCATCGCGAGCCTGACTCTGCAGGTCGTCCCGAAAGCCAGATACAAGCCTGGAGTCATTACCAAAGCATGCAAGTCGCGTCGCAATAGTTGATCTTCCGAGGGCCTGCCGGTGCAGGATTGCCTCATGCTGCTGCATCACGAATTGCAGTACGCCTTCCTCGGCGAGTGATGCAATGAGATTTTCCAGCTTGCTGTAGCAAAAGCCGACTATGTTATTTAGAACGGCCGTACGATCCGGATCAGGAATAGGTCCGATGGCAAGCTGTGCCGCTGCCAAATGCTCTCCCACTGAATCGAGCAGTTTGCCGATCTAGTACTTCCGTACACCTCTGTACAGAGGCAGACCGCGCTCGTCGAGAGCCGCGTCGGCCCTAACATTGAAGGACAGCAGTTTCTTTTTGAGCCCTAAAGGCGCAATCTGCTCCACGAGAGTAGCGACTTGGTGTTCAAGTTCCAGATTTGGCGTCATCAGAGCGAGAAGTAGGGACTTGAGCAATTCACGGTCGGCGCGATTATCGGGCTGACGAACGAGGTCGTGAAACGTCGAAGTAAACACGAGCTTCAGGGCGGAAGCCCCGGTGCTCTCAACCAGAAGTGCCGGCAGAGATTTGCTCTCTTCTACCTTCCCTTGGAACTCTTCTGCAACGGCCAGTTCGATTGTTAAAAGCGAAACATGTTTAAGCTTTCCATGCAAACGAACACTCGCATGCCATAGCCAAAATGCAACAGCATCTGCGAGTTCGCCATAGAGCGCGTCATTGTCGGACTGATCTGGCCCGAGAATCCAAACCGGAGTCTCAAGCGCTTCGAGGTAGACCGCTACCCGCCCTCTTCTTGGGCCCAGTGGAATGTAAATTGGAATCTCAGCGTTTCTGTGCAACGATTGCACTTCAACGCTGCCCTTGAGTTGATAGTGTGAAACAGCATGTACACCCAAGAGGTGCGACACCTTACATCTCAGCGGGCGAGCAAAGTCCGCAGCGTGAATGGAAATTACGTTAGGTACACGATCGTCTCCAACATAGAAGCTGTATTCGTGCGCCGCAAAAAATCCATACTCATCCAACGTGTTCCATACCTGTACGCGCACGCCCTTCTCGCGCAATCCGTGAGCTGCCTCGGCGAAGCTTCAAACAGCAAGCGGATCGCCAGCCTCCAGCACGCTGATTGTTCGGAGGTCAGCCGCACTGACCATGTGAAGCATAGAGGTATCTGAGAACTGCGGAAACGCGACACCGTAAGCCCGACCGATAGCTTGGTGAACTAAAAGAAACAGAATTCTGGTGTTGGAATCCTCAGCGTGAATCTGTTGTTCGAACTCTTTCATGCGATCCATAAGAGGAGTTATCAACGCATCCATGTTCCAATAGCGAGTTTTCCCACTCACGTCATAGTCTTCCATTGGGTCCGTTACTATCGCCACATATGCCCTCTTGTCCTTGTCGATTTCAGCCAGTATCTCCGTTATCGTCGATGGTAAGGTCAGTTTTGCTGGAGGGGCTAAGACGATTCCGTTTACCAAATAACCAAGACTCTCTGAAACTGACGCTTCAACGGAGTGGTTGTATGCGAGGGCGTACTGAGCCTGCAGGTTATTTTGGATTGTCAGACAATTCAGACGGTGTGCAAGCGCATCCAGGAGGGCACTTGGCGAAGCAACGATGTACGTGGTTCCAAGTCGCACTATCGGACAGCGGTGAAGGGGCCCAACCTCAACGCTGTATGAACTAGCGTGATCCTCCCCGGCCTCTGCCAGGAATGGTGCGAGTGCACTGATGTCAACCTGCTGTCGAGAGAGAACCTCTTGCAGCTCGGTCTCCGTGAACGTCACTGAACGTTTTAAGGCTTGGAACACCTCCGATGAAGGCACACGAACATCTTTGCCTCCGGCACTGGGTTCTGTTCCTCGTCGGAGACCGGCGCGAACAGCGACTTCATTACTTATGGATAAGATCGCTGCCGCTGAGTCGTGCGAATCCTGCAGAAACTGCTTGTTAGTGATATGAGAAGAGAAGAATATTGCTGCGATCATGTTCCTGAGAATGAACGGAAAAGATTCGCCAGCGCCTGGGAAGACTCTGTATGAGCCACCAAAAATGGGAATCTCTTCAATAATGCAGTCGGGAGGAGGATCCTCTGCCCTCCCAAAGAGGCGATAAAGCAAATCATTCAACAAGTTTCGCAACCGAGGCGAACTGATTTGATTGTTAAAAGTCTTCAGGGACGCGGCTGCGTGCGCTAGTGCTTCTAGGCGTACGACGTGTTCCGCATTTTCGGGAAGTAATTGCAACCCACCAGCGGTCGCCACTAGATCCGCCGAGTCGAAGTGAGAAATTGCCGTTAGCACTTCGGAAAGTGGACTGGACATTTCGTTTAGAAATTCTCGAACGAGCGGTTACGACGACAGAGTAATTTCGATGATCGTCTTCGCACCGGACCGAGCGCGCGTTGTGTCATCCCGTTAGGAGTTCAGGATGAGCCTTCTCTTGCCAGGCGACGACACCAAGGCGCAGGTCAGTTGCTGTCTTTATCGCCAAACCCAATTCCTGATTTGAGACGTTCCCCGCTGCGTCGTAGCTGGTCGCATTCCGTTTCTTCGAGAGCAGCTTCATCCTCTGGATCAGCTTGTCATCTGCCCTGATGGTGAATTCGAGAGACTCGATGGTTTTCAGATGATGCCCAGTTTGAGATGACGTGCGATAGCCACAGGCACGAAGTGCAATCATGGCGGCGGTTCGCGCAGCGTTGTATGCAGCTTCGAACCGTCGGTCCTGCGAAACTGCAGCGACATTTGCATCCTTCAGGTCGCGCTCGACAATCGTAAGCAGGTTCTTAATCTCGTCGCGACTTGTCGGTTCCGTTTTGAGCCAACCGTATTCCACCCACTCTTCTAAGCTCATCTTCGTCTCCGATCACGAATATCTTTTCGCCGCGGACCACCGAATTAAGGAAATGATTTCCGCTCGCGAACTTTGTCTTGAACTCGGAGGGGGAATAGACGGTGGGGTTTACTGCTCGCCGAAGCGATGCTTCGATACTGCTCAGTTTTCCAAGAACATCTTCGAGACTGGCTTTGCCCACGACCATGAGGTCGATGTCGCTTTCTGATCTCTCTTCGCCTCGTGCCACTGAGCCATAGATAAACGCCACCGAAACAGAATCGGCTAAAGGAGCGAGTGCGGAACGCAGCATGGGAATTGTCCCGACTGTCTTTGCGACCAAGGCACGCAATTCGGGAAAAACTGGATGGCTGCGATTGGCACGATAAAAGACTTGTTTGCCGACTGTGGAGCGTTCGAGGAGACCAAGCTGGCTCAGAAGATCCAACTCGCGCTGGATCGTTCCCACGCTCAAGCCGCCAAGTTCGCGAGCGAGCTGACGGTAGTAAAAGGACTCATCAGGATGCTCGTACAAAAGCCCAAGAATGGCTCCGCGGCCCTTCCCGAAGAGCACGTCTGCCAAGGCTTTCGGTTCTGCTCTCATTACGAGAGCAATTGTACGCAAATTGAGAGCAGAGTCAAGCTGTCGAAGTAACTGGAAAACCGGCCGATTACGCTGTTCGGCATTACGCCGCCGGGCGCAAGCGCCTGTCCAGCTATGTAGATTTTTCTAAGGCAAAATTTTCTTCGGTCGAGGCGCTCATTTTTCCCAGTTCATGGGCATTAGGAATATATAGGAGGTCTTTGCGTTGGCCCAGCTTGCTTCAGGTTGTCATAACAATTTTTTTATTTTTTGTTTTGAGGTTTTGCCGAAAAAAGGCTTCTTACAAATAGAGTGATGTCATTGGTCGGCAGGGAGGCGCCCGTAAAACGTCCGTTCCATTTCGTACCAAGGAAAATCGGTTTGACGCGACCATTTTTCGGAGTTTTTGTGCAATTAGATATATAGAGGGCAGCTCTTTGACCATACCTCCAGTTGGCCGAAATAGCCGTCGAGCCGCCCAAGTCAATCCACAACAGAACCTAAAGCCACTCGAATTTGGCCAAATAGGACCCTTATTCACCGTCCCCCAGACAAAGCCAAAAAAATTTGGTGAGCTTTTGCTCAAAAAACGCCTCATTGGTAAGTAGAGGGGTAATGCCAGGTCACCGGGCTGCGCAACTTTTCGCCGCAATTTTCGTTAGTACCGTTGCCCGAGTCTCTCCAAGAACGACTGTCATAGCCATCGCTTTTTAGCTCGAACCCACACTCAAGCCTCACCACAAAGCCACATTCCACTGACCCACTAGTCAAAGCTACCGACCCACTCCAAATCTTGCATAGGAGAACCGGGGATGTTGCGTTTCGATAATCGCGTGGCGCTGTTGGATCTGCGCTCAGACAATTTTCTCAACACGCTTGTCCAGCTCGGAGGGTACTGCACAATTGGACAAGCAAAACGGCTAGGACTCGCTAACTCGGACACCCGAGCGGCGGCTCACCTCCGAATTTTGGAGCAGAACGGATTCCTGCGGAGAGTGTCCAGTTATCCGGTTGTTTACCAGACAACGAAGTCAGCTACCCGACTGCTGGGAGCAGATCGGAGGGCCAGGCGTTCGCACAGGGAGAAGACCGTGCTCGATCGGTTGCTGGCGGTCGATTTCTATTTGGACGCGACCCAATGGGTGGCCGAGTTCGTATTTAACCATGAAATGAAAATCGCCCTGCTTACCAAGCAGGGATGCCCGTTGCCTACGATCCCGGAGCGCAGTGGACGACCTTACTTATGGGATGAATTCCTCCTCAAGGTCGGCGATGGAAGCACCACAATTGCCCAAATAGATGACCAGCAACGGGGAACATTCTCGCAGGCAAAAAATCTGGCGATACGCTTCTCTGACGTCACCAAATTCCTTCCAAAACATTCGCAACTCTACATGGTTACGGGGAGCGCAGTGCGGGACCGGAGCTACGGATACGTGTTAAAGCATCCGGACATGCAGCGAGTGCACGAGTGTTGCGGAATTCCAGTCAGAACATACTTGATCGAGCCATCAGTTAAGTCCTTCGCGACGACAGATCCCTCCATAAATCCGAGCGTTGAGCAAACAACTGCTCACAGGCACCGACACCGGCGTGGCGCCTGGTCTCCACACCTAGCCAGAATTTAAGAGAAAACGAACCACAAAGACACTCAGTCGGCAGCGGCGGCGAAGCCGCCGCTGCCGACAAGCACGAGCACAACAGGGCGGACTCCTTTCCCTTAACCCATTCTCCTTTACCCATTCGCATTGGCCATTCCCATTCCGACTACGAGACGTTGGGGGCGGCCGACACAAAAAGACGAAAGTGACAAACGGGCATTCATATTTGTCTTTTTCGTCACTTTCACAAGGGCTCGCTAGCAGAGCGAACAACCACAAGGGCTGACCCATATCAAGCAAACCCACGCCAATTCTCACGAAATGAGTAGGCGAGCTGATGAAGAAATTTGAGGAAAGCGAATGCAATCCGCAGCAACCGAGTTGTGCTATCGTTCGGATCAAGGCGAATTCCGGCGAGCCATCCAAAGGAGATTTCGAACGGATGGCCCGCAGGAGATTTCAAGACCCGCGACCTGTTCGACGCGGTGGGTGGTGGACCTTGCTGTTTTGGAAGGACCACTTCATCGCGGGAAAACACAAGCGGAAACGAGAACGAATCAAACTAGCTCCCGCGAGTATGCGCGAGCGGGAAGTTCTGAAGGTCGCTGCTGAATATCTCAGGCCTCTCAATCAGGGACTTGAGAGCATCGGATCAGCGACAAACTTTCAATCGTACGTGGAGAGCACGTACAAACCAGTGGTGATGCCGCTCATGGCCTCAAGCACGCGCGAGCGATACGAAGGAGTGATACGGAATTACCTGTATCCGGCCTTCGCAAACTCGTGCTTGCGTGATCTGACCACACTCGAATTCCAGCGATACTTCTCCGGAACAACTCTCTCAACGCTCGGCCAGGAATCGAAGGACAAAATCCGCGACGTTCTGTCGAGTATTCTGCGTTCCGCAGTGGGATACGGTTTGCTGGTGAAGAATCCAGTGGAAGGAGTGCGGCTGCCAACTAGCAAGAGAGGAAAGCGCAAAGCGAAACCACACATCACACCGGAGCAGTTCGAGCAGCTTGTAAACGAAATCCCAGAACCGTACTCCACGATGGTTTATGTGGCGGTTTACACCGGATTGCGTGTGAGCGAATTAATCGGATTGCGCTGGGAAGATGTGCACGCCGATTCCATCACGATTGATGAACGTTACTGTCGTGGCGATTGGGGGCAACCCAAAAGCGATTGCAGCAACGCAACGATTGGAGTGGATCGGTCGGTTATCGAACGTATCCAACGGTTGAAATCTTTGACCGTGATCGTGAGAGCGGGAAGGGCCAAGCGACGCTACAAGGTGGTGAAGTCCGCCCTACCGAATGATCTCGTTTTTCAATCGCTCAAAGATGGGAAGCCGATGCGCGATAACAACGTGCTAGTTCGGTTCATTAAACCCGCTGGGCGAAGGCTCGGCATCGAGTTTGTGAACTGGCGCTCGCTGCGCACTTCATATGCGACTTGGTTGATTGAAGCCGGAGCAAATCCAAAAGATGTGCAGGGCCAGATGCGGCACTCGCGCATTGCGACGACCATGGACATCTACGCGCAATTTGTTCCTGAGTCGCAGCAGCGTGCGATTAGCAAAATGACGGCGATGGTAGAGCAGCGGTTGGCGGCAAAGCACGCTACTGATGAGCTAGCTTCGCATACCATTCAGTGAGTGAATTGGAACCAATTGGAACCAAATGGAACCAAAACAGCGGAAAGGGCACTGCCAAGTGCTTGAAAATATGGTGGCCAGGGACGGAATCGAACCGCCGACGCCAGCCTTTTCAGGGCTGCGCTCTACCATCTGAGCTACCTGGCCAATCTGGATTGCAACGACAGGTTGGAGCGTCGAACCCCGATGCTCATGGAATTATAACAATCCGGCTTGGGCGGCGTGAACCTCTGCGAGGCATCGGTTCTGTGGATGCATCGTAGACCGAAAATCGATGAAACCACGAAGCACACAAACGTCACGAAGTACGTGCGAATGTTTCCTTTGTGCTCCTTTGTTCCATTCGTGGTTTCACCATGGATTTTCCTGCAATAACTTTTTCCGATTGTAAGTATAAGAAATCTCGATTTCACTAATTGGTAATCGGAGCGCACAGTAGTTACCTGGAGGGCCAACATGGAAACAGGTCAAACAGTTGTGCTGTGTCCCAATTGCCGGTGGAGCGCTCGTGGAATCGACGAGCAGCAACTTCGCGCGGCGAAGGACCACCATGCGATGTACGAGTGCCCGCTGCCTTCAGCCGCGCCTGGCGACCCGCTGGTCGATGCGCTTGCCAGCTAACGCGGCGTAACCGCCGCAGACCCCCCAAGACGGTGGAAATTCCAGCTAGCTTTGGGAATTCTTGGCGCTGATGCGCGCTTGTTTACTGCCGTCTACTGCTGGCGGTTACTCCGGCTCCCTCGACAATCTTCGCGATCGCTGCGACCACTAGTTCCGGTTCATCGAGCTGCACCCAATGCCCGCTTTTTTCGGCGAAGATGAGGCGCGTCTCCGGTGAGAGTCTCTTTGCGTATTCTCGCGCATCAGTTGGATGTTCGTTCTGCGTGCCCAGGAGCATCGTCACCGGTACGTTGAGCGGCTTCACTTCGGAGAGCTCCTGCGCACTCTGGGCCAGGGCTTCGAAGTGCCGCGCCATGGCTTCGAAGCTCTTCTGATTCTTCCAGTGCGCTGCCACAAGCGGCCAGGTTTCCTCGGGCATCTTCTGTACTTGTCCGGCAATACGATTGGTGACCTGCGAGGCGTCTCCACTCCAGAGTTTGGCTGCGACTCGCGGTATGAGCCGGTTGCCGGCCAGCAGGAGATTTAGGCAGAGGCGCACAACTCCGAGTTTTGCGGCGAGAGCTCCTCGCCGAGACAGGCGTATACCTTGGCGGATCATGCGACGTTGCTCGTCGGTGATCGGAGTCCATTCCGCCGGATCGAGCGGATCAACCAGCACTAGACCGGCGGTTTCATGTGGGTACAAGTGGGCGAACGCCTGGACAATTAGTCCGCCAAAGGAATGTCCTACGAGAACGTAGGGAGCTCCGATTCCAGTGTTGTGAAGCAGCGTGTGGAGCTGCATCGCTAATGACGATGGCGTGCACGATTGCTGGCAAAGATCGCTCCATCCCAGCCCGGCGCGGTCGTAGCTGCATACGCGTGTGAACCTGGAAACTTCAGCTTGAACTCTGCGCCAATTGAGCGAAGACGCAGAAATCCCTGATTCCAAAACGACGGCTGGAGAACCTGAACCTGCTTCGTAGAGATGCAGCTTGTGTCCGCCAGTATCGATGAGGCGTCCCGGGGCTGGGAAGCGTCGTTCATCGCGCTTCAATCCGATGATCTGAAAGAGAAGCCCGATGACAATTAGGGCGGCGATTGCAAAGACGACGATAAGGGCGTAGAGCACAATCTAAGACTAATCGGAAACAGCCAACTCGCCGGGAAGGATCGGGCGCGTACGCGGCAGATGTCCTCTCACCGCCAGCGCTCCCATGAAAGCGAGTACGCCGCCGAATCCGCAGAGCCGCAGGATGTCAAATATGCGGCCTCGTGGAAGCCACCACCAGAGCAATCCCAGAATGGGCTGCGCTACTACGCACGCCCAAACCGTGCCGTAGAAGTATCGGCGTTCGTGGCCCTCTCCGGCTGTGGATGGCTTTACTCGCGGAAGTTTTCCCAGCGCGCCGAGTACCCAAAACGTTGCAGCGATAGGGAAGTATGCGTAGGAATAGATTTGTTGCAGCCGCCATTGGCCAGTCGCGATTGCGCCGATCAGTCCCGCAATGTTCAAAGCGGCGTAGGTAACCAGCTCGCTCCATGCCAGTGTGTAGCAGGTGCGACGATAGAGCGGATTCGAACGATCCTCCGTGAAGCGGATGATGTATGGCTTTGGTTCAACTCCGGGTAGCTTCCCGAACAGGCCCGCCATTCCGGTAGCAATAATTACTAGTCCTAGCCAGGCCGCCATGTACGGATGAACTCCGTGGGCGAACAGGTCAAACGTAAATGGTCCGGGTGCAAGGTAGAACACGACGATCCAGATCGGCCAGTGCGCAAACCGATAGTGCAGCTTATTGCGCTTGCGAATGGTTCTCTCACTCGCATATTCGAAGCGAACCGCAACCGAGGAATTGGGCATTCGACGAAAAGCTCCGTGCTCAATATCCCACAGCCGTGCTTGAGGCAGCAACGGTCGTGCAGATGCCGTATTTCTGATCGAGAAATTTTCGCAATGAAGCTGGCAATGCCTGCGACAGTTCCTGGAAGGTAAGCAGCTTACAGCGCACGCGCAGCTCTATTGGACGAATGGCGGCAAGTATTTCGTACCAGGAATCGATTAAATCTACCCGGCGAGCGTCGGTGAGCAGGCAAAAGGCGGCATTGTGCGCATTGGCCGCAAGCACATTGCGCAAGAGTTGATAGCAGCGATATTGCCTGCTTGAACGCGGCAGTTCACTCAGGTGGAAGACTTCGCGAAAGTCGGCGTAACTCTGCATGCGAGCCGTAGTGCAGCTCTCAAACGAACTCTCCGTAAGTTTGGCTTCGATGAGCAAATTGCCGAATTTCATGTCCACCTCAGTGCGATCGAACTTCTCATCGATCAACGGCACACGAGCTCGCCAGCCAAAGATCGGCACAGCGCAGTCGTCGACTGCGAGCATTGCGCGGAGTTGTGGGGAGCTACGTGCGCGCGGATGACAGAAGATGTTCATCAGCAATGCATCTGAGCTGCAGCAGGAATCGAGTTCGCACAGCCGGCGATCATCCTCGCGATCGTTTAATCTTTCAGGCACCGTGAGCACCTTCGTCAAGCGTCTGCGCCACATGGGACGGTTGAGAAGTGCGCGATAGCTTGCAGGATGGAAATTGCCATGTGAGCTGTCAGCATTTGGGGTAAAAACAATGCTTCCAAAATCAAAGTGACTGCGACGGAAAGCTAAGCCGTTTTGCTGCGCATATTCCGCTGCTCGGCCGGTTATTTCGTTTCGAAGCTGTGCAGCGATTGCAGACAACGTTCACTCCTCTTCAACCAGAATTCGTCGCACAAGAACTAGCGTGCTTCTCAATCCCAATAGCGTCAAGCCGAATGCCGATTGCCGATTTTCACAAATGAACCAGCCATGCTACTCGCACACGAGCCCGTGCGCTTTTATCTTCAACGAATCTGTTGCGTCTACTTCGTCTGGTTAAGGGGCTCGACCTTCGGGATGCCACATCTTCGGCCTGCGGATGTCACTTTCTTTGAACTCAAAAACACTGTCTTCTGCGTGGAATGCGAGCTAATGAGCTACAACAGCGGCGCCAACTGTCTTGCCTGCGGAAGTACTGCGCTGCTTACACTCGCTCGCGTTTTAGGCGGTTCGCTTCGAAGCCAGGAACGGGCACGAGTGATCGATGCTGAACTTATCGATCGCGCCGTAGAGAACATTCTCGGAAGCGACATGGTTCGCGAGATTCCTTCGGACCCGGTCGCGCCCTCGTCATTTGCGCACCTCGCTTATCGTGCCGCAAGCGGCGTCGCATGCCGGACCCTGCCAAATTCCTTGCCGCAACACCAACCAGCTATGCGATGGGTGGTCGAGCGCGCCTGCACGATTACGCGAGCTGACGGTGCTGCGCTCGCCCTTTCACGCCAGGGCAAGCTGGTGTGTCAGGCGCAAGCCGGAAATGTTGCTCCCGATCTGGGAGTAGAACTCAGGCTTGGCCACGGAATCTCGGGATTGTGCGCAAGTACGGGTGTCAGTTGGCGCTGCGACTCCGCCGAATCTGATACCCATGTCGATCGCAATCGCTGCCGAGAGCTGGGAACGCAGTCCGTTTTGGCCGCGCCTGTGGCGCACCTGAATAGCGTGCTTGGCGTTTTGGAAGTATTTTCCAGCCACAGAAACGCGTTTAGCGATCATGACATCGCAACCGTTCAACTGCTGGCCGGCTTGCTGGTGGTTGCCATTACCCGCGGCCCGCGTCAATCAAGCTTCATTGAGTCCGCGCACACTTCCCTGGTGAGCCCAATCCCTGCCAGTCGAATGCGATACCTGGCTGACTAGCGGAAGGGATCACAAGTATGCAGGAAGCTAACGAGAATCTCGGTAGGCAAGCACTTGTTGAGGGAATGACAACAATCATCCTGTAGACTTCAATCATGCGACCATCGCCACGGACCGGATGGCTGCTTGCACTCCTCTCCGCCGCACTTCAGATCCTGAGCTTCCCGTCGCCTGGCCTATACTTTCTCTGCTGGATCGCGCTCGCGCCGCTGTTTGTCGCCGTAATCGACCGCCGATATTCTCCTACTCTGATCTGCGGCGTACTGCTCGCATATCTCAGCGGCGTCGTCTGGTACGCAGGCACTTGTTACTGGATTTTTCACGTGATGCACAGCTACGGCAATCTCTCGCAGCCGATTGCCGCCGGCATCCTCGTGTTGTTCTGTCTGTATCTGGCGCTCTACCACGCGGCATTCGGCCTGCTTCTTGCACTCGCGACACGTACTCGACTCTTCGCGAATGCGCGCTCTCTCATACTTGCGCCGATCTTCTGGGTTGCCGTGGAGTTCGCGCGCGCCCACATCACGAGCTTCCCCTGGGATCTTCTCGGATACGCTCAGATAAACAATCTGCCTTTTACGCGACTGGCTACATTGAGCGGTGTGTACGGGCTCTCTTTCGCGATTGCGCTCGTGAACTCAGTCCTGGCTCTCGGCTTTCTCCTCCCGCGAGAGCGGCGACTGCTGGTGGCGTTCACCGGAATCCTCGGTGCGATTGCATTGGAATCCGGATCGCTCGTTTCATATCCGGAGCCTCACCCTGACCACGTAGCCACACTTGTTCAGGAAAACCTCCCCATCGTTGAATCGGATTGGACGCCCACCTTTTACGACTTAACTATCGCGCAACTCGTTCAACTCAGCGGCCAAGGCGCATCTGGGGCGACTCGGAGCCACGGGAGCCCAGCTCTGATCGTATGGCCAGAATCTCCAGCACCGTTCTTCACTTCCGATCAAAAGTTCCAGCGTTGGCTCAGCGCTCTGGCTCAGGATTCGCATGCATACGTGATCGCCGGCAGCCTGGGTATAGGTCCGAGCGCCGGCAGTAAGTCCGAGATGTTTAACTCGGCCCAGCTCGTCCTGCCCGATGGCAACTGGGGACCTCGATATGACAAGATCCATCTGGTTCCATTCGGCGAGTTTGTTCCATTCCGGAATCTGCTTAACTTTGCGCAATCGCTTACCCATGATATCGGTGAATTCTCGCGAGGGAACCAGCGCAATGTCCTGCACGTCGATGGTCATGGCATTGGAACTTTCATCTGTTACGAATCGATCTTTCCCGACGAGGTGTTACGATTTGCGCGCAATGGCGCCGAACTTTTTGTAAATATTTCTAACGACGGCTGGTTCGGCGAGTCCGGAGCTCCGGGACAGCATCTGAACATGGCGCGCATGCGCGCAATCGAGAATGGACGCTGGCTGCTGCGCGCCACCAACACCGGCATTACAGCTTCCATTAGCCCCTTGGGCCAAGTCGTTGCATTGTCTCCGCGGAAAACACGTACCGTGCTCGAGGCGCCTTACAGCTTCGAAACGGGAACCACATTTTACACTCGGTACGGCGATTGGTTCGCGGGAGGCTGTGCGATAATTTCAATATTGGCTCTATGCAGCGCCGCACTCAGCGGACGCGCTCCACGCCAGTGACTCTTTATGCAGACCGGGGAACGCAAATTCATGCTTGAGGATCTCGAACGCGAATACACCGTCGTGCGCGACAAGGTCCACGATCTGCGGGAGTATCTTTGACGCTCCGCGACTGCGCGAGCAGCTTGCCGAAGTAGAGAAGAAAGCAAGCGATCCTAACTTCTGGTCGAACCAGGAACAATCACAGCAGGTAATGCGTGAACGCAAGCGCATCGAGGCTTCCCTGGCCGGCGAGAGCGATCTCGCGCGGCGCACTCAGGACATCGAAGCTTACTTTGAGCTCGCGCGCGAGGGCGAGAACGTGGAACAGGAGCTGCGTCGCGAGATCGGCAGCTTGCGGGAGATGGTTGAGAAACTCGAAACTAAAACACTCCTTGCGGGTGAGAACGATGTGCGCAACGCCATCGTGACAATTCACCCAGGTGCTGGGGGCACCGAATCGCAGGACTGGGCCGAGATGCTCATGCGTATGTATTTGCGCTGGGCTGAGCGTGAAGGCTTCGAGACGGTACTCAACGACTATCAGGCGGCTGAGGAAGCCGGCATCAAGTCTGCGACGTTCACTGTGAACGGCGAGTACGCCTTCGGTTTGTTGACCAGCGAGATCGGCGTCCACCGGCTGGTGCGCATTTCTCCATTCGATCAGGCAAGGCGCCGGCATACGTCGTTCGCCAGCGTGTTTGTCTCTCCGGAGATCGATGAGTCGATCGAAATTGATATCAAAGAGCCTGATCTGAAGATCGACACTTATCGTTCTGGCGGAGCCGGCGGGCAGCATGTGAACACGACAGACTCTGCCGTACGCATCACGCACATTCCTACCGGTATCGTTGTGAGCTGCCAGAACGAGCGTTCCCAGCACAAGAACCGCGAACGCGCGATGAAGATTCTCCGCTCCAAGCTCTACGAATACGAACTCGAGAAGAAGCGCGCCGAGACGAAGAAACTCGAAGACTCGAAGCTCGACATCGATTTTGGTTCGCAGATTCGTTCATATGTCCTCGCACCTTATCGACTAGTCAAAGACGTAAGGTCAAAGGTAGAAGTCGGCGATCCAGACCGGGTGCTCGACGGAGATCTGACTCTCTTCATCCGCGGATATCTCCTGATGCGGCGCGAATCCGGCGCGAGCTAATTCCTGATGGCTCGACTGATCGAGATGATGAAGCAGTCGGCTGTCCCGGCGGGCGTAATGCGATCGGCCGCCCGCGGAGCCCTCGCCGTTCCTCCCGGAGAGATGCTCGAAATACTCGTCTACTTGAGCGAGCACCCCATCTTTGGTGAGCAGGCCCGCATGACGCTGGCCGCATTTGATGAAGCCGGATTTGCGAAGGCTTTGGCTGACCCGAACATTCCGCACGAAGTTCTGAACTACTTTCTTGTGCCACGGAATCGCAGGCCGTCCCTCCTCCAGTCGCTCTTCAATAATCCTTCCGTGCCTGAAGAAACGCTTGCGACGATAGCCGAATCCGCTACGCGGGAGACAACCAAAATGTTGCTTTCGAGTCCGCGAGTCATGCGCTCCGGTACTATGTTGAAACCATTGCTCAACAATCCCAATCTCCTTCCCGAAGAGCACGAGCAAATCGCGGCAAATCTGAAGCGGCTAGGAGTGGACGTTTTAGCAGAGTTGGGGACCCGCACCGATGTCGAAGTAATCTCCTGGTTAAAAGAGCACAGGCCTGAACTTGAATCGGAAGAGGAGGAAGCGAAACCCTTCGTGCTGCTGGGCGGAGCGGATGAACTCGGCGACGAAGAAGGGACTGTCATTACCATTCAGTCCCTCCAAACGCAAAAAGGCAAGAGCAAGGAAGAAGATGAGCGTCTTTCCATCTTGCAGAAGCTCGCGCGCATGAACGTCGGCGAGCGCATCAAAGTTGCCTTGCTCGGCAGCAGGGAAGAGCGCGGCATCTTGATTCGTGATGGATCAAAACTCGTTTCCTCCGCAGTGCTGGCTTCGCCCAAACTCACCGAGCAAGAGGTAGAGAGCTTCTCCAACATGAAGAACGTTCGTGAGAACGTGTTGCGCGACATCGCTCGCAGCCGCAAGTTCATGAAGAACTACGTGGTGCTCAGGAATCTCTGCAGCAATCCCCGCACCCCACTTGATCTCTCACTGAGCCTGATGAAGAACCTGTTGGGCCCAGACCTCAAGTTGCTTTCCATGAATAAGAACATCCCCGAGACGCTGCGCAGAATGGCGATCCGTCTTGCGCAGACCAGAACCACAGGCGGTGGAGCTGGATAAGTGCTTGAGAATTCCAGCTCCGGTTAGGTCTTGCCCGAAACATTAGAGAGCTTTTCTATCGTGAACTCGGTGCTGCCGCACGCTGAGCAGGACCTGGCCGAGCCTCTCGGTCCCGTACACTCCGTACAAGCTCATTGTAAAAATCTTCGACATCTTCCATGACTGTCCGATACTGCGCGCGATCTCTAACTAGCTTTCGGTTCCCGGCGGTCGCCCGCTTACGAAGATCAGAATCCTCCAAGGCGCGAATGATGCAAGCGGCAATCGCCGCTGGATCGCTTGGATCGCAAAGGAGCCCATTTTCGCCATGAATGATCCATTCGCGCAGAGACTCGATATTTCCTGATACGGGAAAACAGCCGGCGGCCATGGATTCCAATAGCGTATTTGGGGTGCCATCATGGGAGCTTGGCGACACCGATACATCACCGGCAGCAAATAGGGAAGCGAGCTGCTCTCGGGTTAACGTGGGAAGCAGGCGGACAGACGCGGCAATGTTCATACGTCGAACCCAGCGCTCGGCCGCGGGATTCCCCAGCATTCCCGTAGCGATAATGACAGCTCTTGGAATTCTCTTTAGAACGAGGGGGATCGCTTTGAAGAAAGATTCGTTGCGAACATATGTTCGAAATCCCCGGGGGTTGATGACCAAGAGAGAGCCTTCGGGAATGCGGAGTTCGCGTAGCAACGAATTATCGGGAGCAGCATCGAAAAAGGACTGATGAATGCCTCCGTTGCCGGGGAGCACCCGCCAGGGCTTGGATCGCTGGAATTCCAAAGTAAATGCCATGTTTAAGTCGCGATTGCAGTCGCAGTGAAGGGCGTCTGCGCGTTGCAGCGCGGATCGAGTAAGCGCGGCGAGCGTGCGATGCCGGCTTGCAAACAGAGTGAAGTCATTGCCCCAGACGGACAGCGCGAGGGGAAAATGCTTCACCGATGCTGCTGTCAAATATCCCTCAAAGGGCAAACGCATGGCATGAACAATGTCTGGCCTGAGATCGTCGATTAACGCAGAGAGGGCTGCTGTTTTTCGGCGAATGTCGATCGGGGCTAGCCAGGTTCGAACTCGTTGCGAGGCAGCTAACAGCTTCGCGCCGCGAAGTTCAGCCAGAATCCTATTTTGAAAGGAATTAGCCTTTGCATTTCCATTTCGAGTCATTCCGGAAAGGGAGCTCAGGGCAATCGGGAACTGGATAATTCTAGCTCCGAGAATTTCGTCGGGCCCGCACGGATAAGAACTTATGACTGTCACTTGGTGATTGCCGGCGACGAAGTAGGAAATCCAATTCTTGGCTATCGGGCTTCGTGCGTCAGCGACGTAGCAGATGTGCATGGGCTCCGCCAAAGTCCATTTCAGGAAGAGTCAGAAATACTACCGGGAGAGCGCAGCTTGTGGCAATCGTGGAGCTTGCAGTGGGAGCGTTAGCTGGAATGAACTTTAGCGGGAATACCGTAGGCGGTCTGGTGTTCGGGAATGTCGGAGATCACAACCGAGCCGCCGCCGATTACGCAACGCGCACCTATTCGCTTCAGGGGGAGTACGGACGCCCCCATGCCAATATGGGCATAAGCTCCGATCTGTGCGCCGCCGCCCGCGGCGGATTTGGGCGAGAGGTGAGCAAAGCGGCCGATTCGCACATCGTGCTCCACGATCGCACCGGTATTAATGATGGCTCCTTCGCCAATTTCACAGTCGGGATTCAGCACAGCTCCGGGCATAATCGCAGCGCCTTCTTTGATCCTGGCGCTGCGAGCAATCACCGCAGCCGGATGTACCACAGTTAAGATCGCGCAACCGGCCTGTTGTGCCCGCACTGCTGCTCGCTCCCGCGCCACGTTGTCGCCGATGCCCAGCGCCACTCGGCCGTCGGGATGAGAAAACAGCCATTCCGCGGCTGGATAGACTGGCAAGCTAATAACCTCTGTGCCGGACACCTTGTCATCGATGAAGCATTCAACTTTCTGGCCGCAGGCCGCCAGGATCTCCGCTATTACCTTTCCGTGTCCGCCCGCGCCATAGACCACACAAAGGGAAGTCATCTCGAGTTCGCGGACTCCAAAAGGCTCTCTGATTCCTTTGCTGATGTTGGAAGTAGCTCATCGAGAAAATTCGAGATGACCGTGTCGGGATCAAAGCGCTGGCGAGCTACTTGCCGGGAGTTCTCGCCAGAGGCCTTCAATTCTCCAGCGGAGAGCGAAAGCCACTGCGATATAGCTTTCACGATAGATTGAGGATCGCTGACATCAAAGAGGAAGCCGTTCCGTCCAGTCTCCAGGCACTCAGGATGATTTCCGACTCTTGATGACAGCAGCAGAGGCAACCCCGCCCACAACGCTTCAATTACCGAAATGGGATTGGGATCGAAAATGGATGGCAGGCAAAATCCATCAGCTCGCGCGTACAAGTCGGCTAATTGCGATTGGGTTTGCTGGCCCCCCAATCGAACATCGAGACTATGCTGCGCCATCCATTGTTCCAGATGACGCCTCAGGCAGCCTGAGCCTGCGATGAGTACAGTCAATTTCGATTGATCGTCGGCGCTCAGTTCTTCGAGTCCTTTCAGGAAGGGAAGCAGCCCCTTTTCTTCTGCCAGACGAGAGACGATCAACAGTACTCTGCGGCCATTGCGGTCACTCGCAGAAAAAGAAGTATTGTCGGCAGCGCGCAGATTAACGTCGTTCTGGAACAGCGCAGGATCTACCAGATTCGGCAGATAGTGAATTTGAGCTCCAGGCGAATGATGCGCAACATACTCTCTCGCTAGCTGCCCAGGAACCGCAAATTCCCGAAAGCGTGACAGCACCCATCGTCGCGCCATGGCAGTGATGAAGCCGGTCCAGTGCATCGATCCAAGGTGGGATTCCGACCAGAAGATGGTTCGCGCTGGAGTCGAGGAAGCGGTCGCAAACAGAACCGTCGGATGGATCCACGCTCCCGCAACCAGCAAGATGTCCGGACGTACTTCCACTTGCAGATTGTTGATTTCAGGGTTCCAATACAGCGTTAGCGAACCGAATTGGAACCGCTTTCCACTCAGGAACCGGTGATGAAACTTGAATTCCGAACGCTCGAATGGCCAATGCCGCTCCGGTTCGGAGTGTCCCATGAACCAGACTTCGAATTCCCAGCCGCGCTCGCGGAGCCTCTCGCACATCCTGCGGAAGAGAAACAGCCGATACGGCGTAGGAATATTGGTCAAGCAGACGAGTCTGGACGCGGTCACGGAGCATACAACCTATCACGCGGAACAAACCTTGGAACCGAAAACCGGAGAATCTACAAGGGCAAAACGAGCACTAAGGGAGAACAATTGCTCCTTCGTGACTTTCGTGTCCTTCGTGGTTTCATCCCGGATTTTGGGCGCTGAAACGCTATACTAGGCGTGATGTCCACCGCACAGAAAACGTTTTACCTGGAAACCTTCGGCTGCCAGATGAATGTCCATGACTCGGAAAAAGTCATCGGCACGTTGGTGCAGCAAGGCTACGCTCAGGTGAACACCGTTGAGTCCGCTGACCTTGTCCTTTACAACACCTGCTCAATTCGCGACAAGGCCGAGCAGAAGGTCTTTCATCGTCTCAACGACTTCAAGAAATTGCAGGCCCAGGGCAAAAAATTCGGGGTGCTTGGGTGTGTCGCACAGCAGGAAGGCGAAAAGATCTTCGAGCGCGCACCGCACGTCTCACTCGTTGCCGGATCAGCCTCGTACCGCAATCTTTCGCAAATGGTGGTGCAGATCGAAGCAGGGGAGCGGCGGGTAACCGGACTCGACGATCGCCAAACCGATCAGACCTTTGATACCCCATTCACCGTTCGGACGAATCCTTACCGCGGCTACATCACCATTATTGAAGGCTGTGACAAATTTTGTGCGTACTGCGTGGTTCCTTATACACGCGGCAAAGAGCGCAGCCGGACATCTGAGTCGGTCCTTGAGGAAGCCCATCGTCTCGCCGATAGCGGATACAGCGAGATTCAACTGCTCGGGCAAAACGTGAATTCTTACCGCGATCCTACTGATAAAAAGACGTTTGCTGAATTACTAATTGCGGTCGCCGAAGTGCCTGGAATGCGTCGAGTGCGGTTTACCACGTCGCACCCGCGTGACTTCACGAAAGACATCGTCGAGGCAATTGAGTCGACTTCAGCACTATGCGATCACGTACATCTGCCGGTACAGAGCGGGTCAAACCGTGTGCTAAAAGCAATGCTTCGTGAATACACGCGCAACGATTATCTCGAGCGCATCTCTTGGATGAAGGCCTCGAAGCGGCCGATCAGCCTGACGACCGATATCATCGTCGGCTTTCCAGGAGAAACCGAGCAGGAGTTTGAAGAGACGATCACGCTGCTACACGAGGTCGGCTATGACGGAGTCTTCTCGTTTAAGTACTCACCCCGTCCAAACACGCCTGCTATTCGTATGTCAGATAGCATTCCCGACGCAGAAAAATCGAAGCGCCTAAGCATCCTTCAGGAGCGACAAAGGGAGATTCAACGGGTTAATTATGAGAAACACATCGGGAAAGTTCTGGAAGTAATGGTTGAAGGACGAAACGAAGCTCGCGGACAGATCATCGGCCGCAGCACGCAAAATAAAACCATCAATTTCACGGCAAATTCGCCGATATTGCCGGCCACCGGAAGCTACGCCCATGTGCTGGTAACAAAGAGCTTCCCGAACAGTCTCATCGGCGAGATGGTAATGAACTAGCCGATTGGCGGGTGTTGAATTCGCGGAACGCTGGTATTAACGATGGATCGCCGACGCGTTCCAGCACAGCGAACGCACGACGGAGGTCACTGATGGAAGTCGAGATGAAGATTCGCGGGCTGATGATGGACCCCGTCACCAACATGCCGATCGTCGTGCTGAAGGATCCCTCGAGCGACGCCGTCCTACCGATCTGGGTAGGGATTTACGAAGCCAACGCGATCGCTCTGGAGATAGAGAAAGTCGCCACGCCCCGTCCCATGACGCACGATCTGATCAAGAATGTCCTGACCGGACTTGAATCGAAGGTTCACAAAGTAGTTGTAACTGAGCTGCGCGACGACACTTTCTTCGCCGTCATCTGGATCGAACGCGAGGGACGTTTCATCAGCGTCGATTCAAGGCCGTCCGATGCGTTGGCGATCGCTATGCGACTCGATTGTCCAATCTTCGTGGAAGACGATGTGTTGAAGTCCTCCAAGCTGGCTGCCACGGTTTCCGATCGGGTCTCTAGCGAAGAGCTGCGGAAACTACTCGAAAATATGAACGACGAGGACTTCGGGCGATACAAGATGTAGCAGCAGGCGGCAAGCTGCAGCTTAAAGATGGATCCTTCCGAAATCCTCCAATCCCTCTATCTGGCGGGCTTCGAACTCCAGACCTTCGATCGTTTTCCCAGAGCAATTTGTGTCGTCAAAGGGAATTGCATCGCGCTTCTTGAGCCTGGCGGGAAAGGTTTACGCTTCATTGGAAAGCCTGGATGGCGCCTGGGCGAAGTTCTTGGCGTCCTCACCACAAAGGCCGGTCAGCAGGTCTTTCAAGCCAAGGATCAGTGTGTGGAGGCGACGGCAGAGCGCCTGAAGCAATTACAGGAGTTCGAAACGGAACTGGCAAGTTTTCTAAACCCAAAGCCGAATTGATGAGGTTTTTGCTGCAGTGACTACGCTGCGCGTCTGCTTAGATCACGCCGCGGAGATCGCAATACGCGAAGTGGCAGAGTCACGATCACCCAAAAAAGTTTCAGGACTCCGTCAACAGTAATACCAATGATTCGAAACGGCAGCAAAAACAACCAGACAATCGGATAAAGGCAAAGCGCCGCCAATGCGACCGGCCAGCAAAGCACGAACAGGATGCACCACAGGACAAAAGTAAGCAACGCAAACCTCCTGAAGCAGAATACGACAGAGAACCTGCAGGAGTTCCTGCGGCAGATACACCAGATGCCCGACACAAAAGTTGCGGATTCATTGGGGCAGAGTCCATAGTTCACAGAATATCTGTTATCGGACATTGACTATAAGGCTGATCAGCCATCACGACTCTCAACCACATCGAGTCCATAGCCTTGCTGGCTACCTAAGCTGCTCTCAGCACTACTTTCGGTTGAAACAGTGTTCCAGCGATTCGGCTCGCAATTGCGATCAGCTCTTCCTCACCTAGAAATACTTTCACCTGCCGCGCTCCAGAAAACTCAGGGAGATTCACGGCGCGGCCATTTCCTATGAGACCCGCCGTCTCATCGTTGACAGTCACGGATGGAATCTGGGGCAGAATCTGCCTCGGGTGTAGCGAGATATTGGATAACGAGTCAGGCAAGTTCCTTTCATGCTGTAACCCGTTCTTTCTGATCTCGGATAACCGTTCAAGGGTGACGGCCTGATCGAGAGTGAACTCGCCTGAACAGGTACGACGCAGATCGGCTAAGTGGGCTCCTACCCCCAGCTTTTGTCCGAGCTCATCCGCGAGCCCTCTAACGTAAGTTCCGGCGCTCACCTCGGCTGTGAACCTTGCATGATCCCCTTCTAGGTTCTGAATCTCAAACCGATGAACGAAGACTTTAACTTTTTTGAGTTTAACGTCGCGATCTTTCCGGGCGAGTTTATAGGCCGGAACTCCGGCGATCTTCTTGGCGGAAAACTTTGGTGGCTGCTGCTCGATCTCGCCCGTGAGCGTCTGAGCCGCATTTCGTAATTCTTCAAGTGAAACTTTACCTAGTTGGGGCGGGCCGAGTGGCTCACCTTCGGCGTCCCAGGTATCGGTAGCGAAGCCAAACCGGATTACTCCCTCGTAGGTCTTGTCTGCAGCCGTGTAGAACTGCGCCAGACGCGTAAAACGTCCGGTGAGCAACGGCAGGACTCCGGTTGCCATAGGATCGAGTGTTCCCAGATGTCCGACCGAGCGTTCGCCGAGCAAGCGGCGCACTCGAGCGACCACGTCATGAGACGTCAGGCCTGCGGGCTTGTCGATTACGAGAACGGCGTCCATGGTCGGTTTGTTATTGTGTTCTGTTGCCTTCTGACCGGGCGCATGGGCATTCGTGGACGGGAGTTCCCTCACATTCGTACGCCCTGATCTCTCATGATACCGATTCGCGACGACCAGCCGAGTTTCACAACGCCATTCATCAACTATCTACTGATTGCCCTGAATACGCTTGTGTTCTTATTCGAGGTTTCGCTCAGTCCGGCAACACGCAATGCTTTTGTTTTCCAGTTTGGAGTCGAGCCGATTCGCGTGCTCGCCGGACTCGGCTTGGCAGCCGCGCATGTGCCCGATCCTTCTGCGCTGCCGCTGTTCACATCCATGTTCCTGCATGCCTCATGGCTGCATCTAATCGGCAATATGTGGGTGCTCTGGATCTTTGGCGACAACATCGAAGACACCCTCGGTCACTTTGGATATATGGTGTTTTATCTCGTCAGCGGGTTAGCAGCTTCGCTGCTGCACATTTTCCTGAATCCCAATTCGACGGTCCCCAGCGTGGGTGCCAGCGGCGCGATCGCCGGCGTGATGGGCGCCTACTTCCTTCTATTTCCTGCCGCCCGCGTCTTAACGCTCGTGCCCCTAATTATCTTTTTCACCTTTGTGTGGCTGCCGGCCTGGATCGTTTTGGGATACTGGTTTGTGCTCCAGTTCCTAAGCGGCGCTGCCACTGCGATCGCATATTCAAGCGGTACTCGCGGCGGCGGTGGAATCGCGTTTTGGGCTCACGTGGGGGGATTCGTGGCTGGAATAGTGATGATTAAACTCCTGCCTAAACGAGTCCGTCAGAGATCTCGATACTCATATTAGGCCCCGGCGCTAGCCAAAAAACCCCTTTCACGGTTTGCCCTTTCTTCGCTATAACTCGTTGCGCGGTATGTGCCGGAATGGGAAAAATAAGAGAGATCACGTCACGCCTGACTTCCGTCTCCATCCGTGCGGTTCAATCGCTCGGGATTTCACGGGATATCCCATCCGATCCCGGGGGTCACACAGGGATATCGCCGGGGATCAGCTGGGGATGCGGTAATTAACTCCTTTAATTCAGGGAATTCAGAAAAAAGGCGGCACTACAATCTCAAAGCGATTCTTCATCAACCTGGTTCGCGCTGTTCGCTATCGCACAGTGGCGTTTCGTCGTTGCTCATTGCGGATTGCTGAACCAACCCCAGGCTCTTCCTAACCTCCTGATTTCTAAAAGTTTCGCTCAATTACTCCTCGGCGACTGACTTGCACGCGGAAGTGTAATGGATACGCTCATTCAGGATCTCCGTATCGGAATCCGGCAACTGCGCCGGACACCCGCCTTTGCCGTAGTCGCGATTTTGACGCTGGCTCTTGGAATCGGAGCCAACACCGCGATCTTCAGCGTGATGGACGCAGTTCTCATGCGCGCACTGCCGGGATTAAACCCTGATCGGCTCGTATATCTCCACTATCAGGATCAGCCTGAGCGCACCTCGCAAACCGGCTACGACGACGCTTCCATAGCGCAGCCGGTGTTCGAGCAGTTGCGCCAGGATCACCGTATCTTCAGTGAGCTGATGGCTTTTGTTCCTCTGTCGGCGGGCAAGATAGGAATTCGCTTTGGGGACGATCTTCAGCAGGGCCGCGGTGACATGGTGAGCGGAAACTTCTTCTCCGGGCTGGGGGTTCGTCCCGCCCTCGGGCGAACGTTCATCCTGGAGGACGAAAAGAATCACACGCAAAGCGCCGTCCTGAGCTACGCGTACTGGACGACGCGCTTTAATCGCGACACGCAGGTGCTCGGGCAAACCCTATATGTAAAGGCAGTTCCCTTCACCATCGTCGGCATCGCTGCTCCAGGATTTACCGGCCTGGAGCGCAAAACCGCCGTCGACGTCTGGGTCCCATTTCAGGACCGTCCGGACCTCAAGCCCTGGGGAGCTTCGCCTCAGGAAAAAGTGTCGATGTATGGCAGCCCCGATTGGTTCTTCCTGATGATGATTGGACGGCTCAATCCGGGAATTACCACGCAACAGGCACTCGCGCAGATCAATGGTGAGTATCGCAACATCATCGAGCAGACAGTCGGTAAGCAGACGAAGCCTGAGCACAAGATCGACCTTTACTTCACTCCCGCGCGAGGCATCGAAGGCCTTAACAGCGAATACAAGCAGCCGCTTTATATGCTGATGAGCATGGTAGCGCTGATCCTGGTGATCGCTTGCGGGAACGTTGCGATGCTTCTCGTCGCGCGGAACACTTCCAGGAGCCGCGAATTCAGTGTGCGGGTGGCGCTCGGCGGCAGCCGTGGACAGATCCTGCGTCAATTGCTGATTGAAAGCGCCGTGCTGGTAGCAGCAGGGGCGCTGCTCGGATGGATCTTTGCGAGGTGGGCAACCGATGCCCTTGCGAAATGGTCGGAATTACAAGCAAGTCTCGCTCCTGATCGAATAGTTCTGCTGTTCACCGTGGCTATTTCAGCTGCTGCAGCCTTGCTATTCGGACTGGCGCCGCTCCGCAGCGCCACCAGCGCACCTGTGGCTTTGGCGCTTAAGAGCTCCGCACTTTCATCGCAACACGACAAAGAAAAGGTGCGTAGCGGAAGGTTCGTGGTTGCTCTACAGATGTCACTATGTCTCGTGCTCCTCGTGGGAGCCGGGTTGCTGTTGCGCACCTTGCAAAACTTACGTCATGCCAATCTGGGGTTCCGCGCTTCAGGTTTGCTGGTCTTCGGAATCGATCCGCCGACAAACATCAGGGGGGATCAGCAGGTCGCGCAGTTTTATACCAGCCTACTCGAGCGCCTGAAGACGATTCCGGCAGTGGAATCTGCGACCATCATGGGAAACCGCATTGGCTCAGGCTGGAGCAACAACACGGGCGTGCACGTGGATGGAGCCGATCCAACGCCTGGAAAATTTCCAGCCGTGCGATGGAACCCTGTAGGTCCAGACTACTTTCACGTCCTCGGGGCACCACTTCGATTAGGACGAAATATCAGCGTGTCTGATACTGCGACTTCGCCTCGAGTTGCAATCGTGAACCAGACGTTTGTGGATCGCTATCTCGCTAACCGCAGCCCTCTCGGACACCAGATCGCCCTTGAGACTTACGGCGACAAATTCGGAGAACCTTACGCGATCGTCGGTGTGGTTCCCGATTTGAAATATACAGCAGTGCGAGAGCGCGCCAGGCCCATGGCGTGGATTCCGTATACACAGTTTCCCGGTGCCTCAACCATGCAGGTGGAGTTACGCGCCAAAGGGAATCCGGCTTCGCTCCTGGACGATGCTCGCCAGATTGTGCGGGAGTTCGGCTCCGATATCCCACTTTTGCAACCGATGACTCAGATGGAGCAACTGCAGGAGTCGTACTCCAGCGAGCAACTGTTCTCTCGGCTGGCGGTCTTCTTCGGCGCGCTCGCAGCGTTTCTGGTTGCGATTGGACTCTACGGAACGCTTGCGTATCGCGTGAGCCGCCGCACGGCAGAGATTGGTGTGCGGATGGCTCTGGGTGCGCAGAGAAAGCAAGTGCTTTGGATGATCTTGCGCGAGAGCCTGATCATGGCGGCGGTCGGGATTGGCCTCGGGCTTCCACTGGCATTCGCCGGAGCGCGACTGCTCAAATCGATGTTGTTTGGTCTGAGCCCATCTGATCCGTTGACTTTTTTCTTCGCGCTGTGTGGCATGGCGGCGGTTGCTTTAGTTTCAGCTTTGCTGCCGGCAAGTCGGGCATCATCGGTGGACCCGATGGTGGCGCTGAGGTATGAATAGTCCGGCTCGTCATGCCGAGCGCGGCCGAGGCATCCCTATTGTTAGAGACTCCATGCGTAGGCGCTAGGACTCCTCACCGCCAAAGAGCGGCGGTTCGGAATGACAACACTAGAGACTACAGAGTTCCGCTCGCAGGTCCGATACGAATCTCGTCAATCGACGTATTCTTCGGCATGATGAGGGCGAGAACCACAGCGCGCGCAATATCCTGAGTTGAGACCATCTTCTCCCGGGGAGCGTCGGGCCAGAACTGCTCCCAAATATTAGTATCCACTGCTCCAGGGATAAGCGCCATGACGCGAATTCCCTGCTCTCGCAGCTCCTCGCGCAATGTGTTGGTCAGTGCCAGCGCGCCCGCTTTGGAAGCGTTGTAGGCCGACATACCGGCGAATGGCTGGTTGGCCGCAACTGACAGGTTGTTAACAATTACAGCGCCTGAACTCATCAGCGGAATTGCCGCCCGGCAGCAAACAAATGTGCCTATTAAATTGATATCGACAACGCGCCGAAATTCTTCGGGTGCAAGCCGCTCTACATTCGCGAGATGGTGTGCCGCTCCGGCGTTGTTAATCAAAAAGTCGAGAGACTTGAAGCGCTCCTGTACCGCCTGAAACAGTTCATTCACCTGGTCGGGATTAGAAACATCGCAGCGCTTGGCAGAGAGCGATAGATCTTCCCTTTTGAACTGTTCGACGGCTGATTCGAGGGCTTCAGGATTCCGGCCGGCGATCGCAACACGACAACCGTGTCGTGCAAGCTCATGGGCAATTTCCAAGCCGATACCACGGCTTCCGCCGGTCACGACTGCGGTTTTTCCTGTGAGATTAGCGTTCATCGTAGGCACGAACATTTAACGTGGTTACGGCCGTCCCACGCCGGGCTCTTGGTTTTGCTCTTCACGATCTGAATGCCAGCCAAAGCCCGGCCGAGGGCGGCCGGAACCACGTTGCCCTTCGTGACAAAGAAAGATTTTAGAAGCCGTTGGGCTTGCCCGACCGGATCAACGACAAGAATTCCTCTCGCGTTTCATGTTCGTTGCGAAAAGCGCCCAGCATAGACGACGTAACCGTAGCTGAGTGCTGCTTCTCGACTCCCCGCATCATCATGCAAAGATGGCGCGCTTCGATCACAACGCCTACGCCGATGGGATCGATGGCGTCCTGAATGGCTTCCGCAATTTGCTTGGTGAGCCTCTCCTGAACTTGGAGGCGACGGGCGAATACATCCACTAACCGTGGAATCTTGCTGAGCCCAATCACCTTTCCTTTGGGCAGGTACGCAACGTGCACCTTGCCGAAAAACGGCAGCATGTGGTGCTCACAAAGGCTAAACATTTCGATGTCTTTGACGATGACCATCTCGTCATAGTCGACTTCGAAAAGAGCTCCGCGAAGAAGCTGCGCAGGATCTTCCTGGTAGCCGCGAGTGAGGAACCGAATGGCCTTTGCCATGCGCTCAGGAGTTCGCTTGAGGCCGTCGCGATCCGGATCTTCCCCGATTCTCTCGATTACTTCGAGATAAGCTTTCTCGAGAGCGGCTTCCGCTTGATCTTTTTCCTGCAGTGTCGTCTTCGGCATGGTCATTACGCGCTTTGCTGCACTGCCTTTCACTCGATCTCCCTTCATCCTTCTACCCGTTTTGGAACTGCAGCCGGGCCAAGTTGCCGGCCGCCTGCGTACTCAAAAGAATTCATCATCGTTTCTTCAATCCGGACCTTCTCAACGATGGCCAGCTTGAAGTGATCGCGAAAGAGATGAAACAACTCACGCGAAAGATTCTCAGTAGTAGGCACGAGGTTCCGAAATTTATCTAACTGGTTGAGATTGCTGAACTCGAACATCGGCATAACGACCGTATCAACGAAGCCATCCAGATCGGCCAGATTGCAGATCATTCCTGTTTCCGGATCAGGTTGCCCGCTGACCGTGATCTCGACCTTATAGTTGTGACCGTGACCATATGGATTGTTGCATTTGCCATACATCTCGCGGTTCTCAGCGTCGTTGAAATGAGGCGAATGCAGCCGGTGAGAGGCTGAGAACTTGTACCGCCTTGTGAGATGGACCTTCATGGTTCACCGTAGATGTCCACGAAGAGGTCGTCCGTTTCGTAAAGGCGCACCCGATGCAGTTTGGCTCCGTTCAGCTTTCCCGCCAGGCGGTTCCAGATGACGATCGCAAGATTTTCGGTGGTGGGAATCTTGTCGCGAAACTCGGGAACTTCCTTATTCAGGTGCCGATGGTCGAGGTCGTCGATCACTTCATGGTTCATGAGGTCTTTAAGCTTCTTGAGGTCCATGACGAAGCCGGAGCGCTCGTCAACCTCACCAGCCACAGTGACTTCCAGCGTGTAATTGTGGCCGTGCCCATGCGGATTGTTGCACTTGCCGAAGATGCGCTGGTTTTCTTCCGGTGACAATTTGGGATTGTGATAGAAGTGCGAGGCGGAAAACTCAGCCTTCCGCGTGAGATAGACCATGCTTGTGCCTTGAGTTCGTTTCCGTTGGATTTATTATACGTAGCGTGAGCTCTGCTCCCCTGTGTATCAGAGTCTTAAGGCTCCTATCCGTTGCATTTTTTATGGTGTTGCAGGGATGCGACCGGGGTGCGCGGCCAGAGCTCGTTGGTCATTCAGCGCCCGATTTTACGGTTTCAGATTCGCAGCGGACTCTATCGCTGCATGACTACAAGGGGCAAGTTGTTGTCCTGAATTTCTGGGCGAGCTGGTGCGCTCCCTGCATCGAGGAGATGCCGTCGCTGATCCAGATGCAGCACAACATGCGCGATCGCGTGACCGTTCTGGCGGTGGCTACCGACCACGATCCAGATATGTACAGGAAGTTCATTCGGGATCACAATATTGACCTGATTACAGTCAACGATCCCGCTCAGAAGAGTAGCGACACGTATGGGACCTCCGGCTGGCCGGAGACATACATCATCGACCGCAAAGGTATAGTCCGGCGCAAGTTTATTGGGCCGGTCGAGTGGACTAGTCCTGCTATTGTGGCGTATCTCGAGGGATTGCGGACGGAATCCTAAAAACCTCTCATGGGCCTTTGGCCGTGAGCAGAAGGGATCTCGCCGCAATTTTCCCGGAGGTTCCCCAATTATTTATTTGAGTGCGCAGCAAAACAATTCTAAGAACTTTGTTCAGGATGGCTTGCGGAGAAATCCGCAGAAGTCCCGTTAGTTCCCTGCCCTTGAAGCAAATTTCGCAGATTTGGGCAGAATTCAAGGAATTCCAGGCCGTTTCAAAAGTGTCTGCTAATCTCGCTCTTTCTGAACATATGTTGGACGGGACCTCTAAAGCGATATCCGCCTCAGCCTTAGCGAATTCGTAATCACTGAAACGGAACTCAGACTCATGGCAGCGGCGGCAAAGATCGGATTAAGCGTCATGTGAAATACTGGGTAAAGCGCCCCCGCAGCCAGTGGGATCCCAGCCGCGTTATAAATAAAAGCAAAGAACAGATTCTGGCGAATGTTGCGCATAACCGCCTTACTGAGCCGGCGTGCCCGCAGGATGCCCCGCAAATCTCCCTTGACCAAAGCAATATCGGCACTCTCAAGAGCGACATCGGTACCGGTCCCCATCGCAATTCCAACATCGGCCTGCGCCAGCGCAGGCGCGTCATTGATGCCATCTCCAGCCATCGCCACTCGTCGGCCGCGCGATTGCTGATCGCGCACGAGCTCAGCCTTACCTTCAGGCGTGACTTCGGCCTGAATTTCCCCAACGGCAACCTGCCGAGCTACGGCTTCGGCAGTTGTCCGATTGTCGCCCGTGGCCATGATGACATGAACTCTTTGCGCACTCAGTTCCTTCACTACATCTGGCGTCGACCCCCGGATTGGGTCGGCTACTGCAATCAGTGCGGAGAGTTCCCCATTCATCGAAGCAAATAGCACGGTTTTTGCCTGAGTGCGCAGTTGTAGCGCCACGCTTTCAGCAGAGCTCACATCAACACCTGCTCTCCGCATTTGTTCGGCGCTTCCAATTACCAGCCGCAAGCGACGAGCGGTGGCAGTCAACGTTGCCGTAATCCCATTCCCAGTTTCTGACTCGAAGTCCGACACCGGCAGCAGACTCAATCCAAACGATTGCGCAGCTCGCAGGATCGCACCGGCAATCGGATGTTCACTTTGGGATTCCACGCTGGCGACCGCCTGCAAGACGTCTTTCTCGGAGACGTTGCCGAAGACCTTAACGTCAGTAACTTCCGGCCTCCCCAGCGTCAAAGTTCCGGTCTTGTCAACAATCAGTGTGTCGATCTTCTCCATAGCCTCAAGCGCGCGCGCATCTCGCACGAGCACACCGTGACGAGCGCCTTCTCCTGTTCCAACCATGATCGCCATCGGCGTAGCTAATCCCAGTGCACAAGGACAGGCGATGATGAGTACTGCCACGGCGCTAACCAAGGCATGAGCGAAGCGAGGTTCCGGACCAAAAAAGAACCAACCCAAAAACGCGGCGGCGGCGCACACAATTACTGCCGGGACAAAAATGGCAGCTACCTGATCAGCAAGACGCTGAATCGGCGCGCGGCTGCGCTGTGCCGAGGCAACCATCGCTACGATCTGCGCCAATAATGTCTCGCTGCCCACACGCTCGGCAACCATCAGTAGCGATCCAGTGCCGTTCAGAGTGCCACCGATTATCTGGCCGCCTGGCTGCTTAAACGCCGGCAGGGATTCACCAGTAACCATCGATTCATCGACACTGCTCTTCCCTTCTACTACGCGCCCATCAACGGGTACCTTTTCGCCAGGACGAATACGCAGTCTATCGCCCAAGATAATGTCCGCGACTGGAACATCAATGTCTTTCCCCGATTCTTGAATTCTGTGGGCAGTCTTTGGTGACAGGTCCAGGAGAGCGCGAATCGCACCGCTGGTCTCCTTGCGCGCGCGTAGCTCCATGACTTGTCCGAGAAGAACCAGGACAGTAATGGATGCGCTGACCTCGAAGTAGAGATCCGCGCGTCCGATGCCTTGAGCGATTCTGGCCAGCAGCCCCCGAGGCAGAATCGTCACGACGAGGCTGTAGAGGAATGCGACACCCGTACCCATCGCAATCAGGGTGAACATGTTGAGATTGCGACTGCGGATGGAATTCCATCCTCTTTCAAAAAAAGGAGCGCCTCCCCAAAGAACAACGGGGGCTGCGAGGGCGAGCTGAAGCCATGCTGAAGCCCGCGTCATATCGAACTCATGCAGCCCGCCCGACCTCAGCATGCCGCCCATGCTGATCACGAGCAAAGGAATGGTAAGAGCGAGGCCAACCCAAAAACGCAAGCGCATGCTGCGCAGCTCGTCATCGTCTTCCTCCGCTGCGCCTACTGCAATGCGTGGCTCAAGCGCCATGCCACAGATCGGACAGACTCCGGACCGGTTGGAGAGAACCTCCGGATGCATTGGGCACACGTACTCGGTTGTTGTGGCGCTCAGCAGCTCCGGCTCCAGAGCCATTCCGCATTTGGGACACGAAGCCGGTTTCGTAAAAATGACCTCCGGATCCATGGGGCAAAAATATTTGGGTGACGTCGGGGGTTTAGCTACCTCCTGCCTCGTGGGCTGCTTACTGACATGAGGTGACGTTGTGCCTAACTGAACCAATTCCCTGGAAGGCTGTGTCGACGCTTTGAGATATTTTTCTGGATCAGCACTGAATCGCTCTGCGCATGAGGTGCAGCAAAAAAAATAGTGATTGCCCCCGTGCTCCCTAATCGCACGGGCATGCGCAGGATCAACCTGCATCCCGCACACGGGATCGACCACCGAGCCGGGCGTAGTTTTCAGTTCGTTCTGCATGTTTTCATGACCCAGTCAGGAGTTTGTATTGCTCATCGCTGAGTGGCACTACGCTCAGCCTGCCCTGCCGCACCAGCGGCGAATCCGCAAACGCTTTCTTCTGCTTGATGTCTCCCAGGCTCAAAGGTTGCGAGATTGGCTTGCCGGCTTTGATTCTTACCTTGGGATTCTTCGTATCGGAAGGATCGACAGAGACCACTGAAGCAGTTCCAACGGCACATTTCTCGTCTCCCGTGTGATATATCACCAACTGGTCGCCACTCTTCATGTTGCGAAGGTTCCTTACGGCGACCGGATTGGTCACACCGTCCCAGATAGTGGTTTGTTCGCGCTCAAGGTCAGCAAACGAGTAAGCGGAAGCTTCGGTTTTCAGCAGATAGTTCATTTGAGTTTCTCGATATGGAAGGTTGTTTTCTGAGTACCATATACCGCACCTGTGGAATCCCCAAGTTCAAGCGCGCTTGCAAGAATCACCAGCTCGCAAATGCCTGTTTTCTGCTGTAGCTTGGTTGTGAATCTCTGGAGGAATTCAACCCAATGACGCAGCTCGACGTAGCTTTTCGTTATGGCACGCCGCCTGGAGAGAACGAATTGCGTGCGCTAACTTATGCGCGAGAGGTTTATGGCATAAGGAAAATTGAATTCGATGAAGCGCAGCAGACCGTGCGTGTCGAATATGACGCATCTCGTCTGAATGAAGAAACGGTTGCGGCAATTCTGCGCCGCGCGGGAATGGATCTTCGAGAAAAGGTTGAATTCGTCTAAGCAGAAATGCTAGGTAACGTTGTTTGGAACAGGGTTGCCCAAAAGCAAAGAGACGCTCAAGAGATCCTCTGGCCGAGTAAGTCTCAAGAGCGTCCCGTTGCGCGCCACTTCGTCTGTCGTGGAAGAAAGCATCCCCAATGCCAACTGCCACTCACTCAAAATGCAGGACTTAGGGGAACGGGGCGAGAGCGTACTTGGTAAACTTTTCTGGAAGTCGCTGGTACGGAGTGTAGGTTTTGCTCGGGCACTGCACCGAGAATGGGCGGGCCCGAATTCAAGAATCTATGCCCGAACCTTCCTGTGGAAATCGTCTTTGTTGACAAGCATTTAGCAGCAGCTCTCCGGTGCTGCAGAGTCCGCTCTGCTATAATTTTTTGTCCACGAAAGTTCTTCCTCTTTAGGCATCTCATTGCGCTAATCGCGCCCTTAGCTCAGTTGGATAGAGCGTCTGACTACGAATCAGAAGGTCGGGAGTTCGAATCTCTCAGGGCGCGCCATCTTCCTGATTCCGCATCCTAAAGAATCTGTCCGGAACTCTGGACTGAATTGATACTTCTTTCGGTTGGACCCAAGCCGTCCCGTCCCACGGGCCGTGAGTTTCTCATCCAAGTCGCCGGAATCGGCGTAACATAGGCGAATCAGGCCAGGGTTTCCGGACCGGAAAAGAGGGGCGCGTTCATGAAAAGCTCCATCATCCGCTCGACACTTGCATTTGCCTCGATTTTTAGCTTTTGCTTAGCAACGGTCGCCCAGCGTCCTAGCGGTTCCAGCGGAACCCCTTCTAGTGGAACCCGACCGAGCACACCGACTACGCCAACTTTTCCGCAGCCCGGTACGGGATTCCCGAATACTCAGACGGAACGTCAGATCCTTTACATTTCTGGCAGCGTGGTTCTCCAGGATGGAACATCGCCTCCGGAGCCGGTCGCTATTGAGAAAGTGTGTGGCGGATCAGCTCACAAGGAGGGCTACACCGACTCCAAAGGGCACTACCAGATTCAGCTCGGCCAAAACTTCGAGCTGCAGGATGTCTCTGAGAGTGGCGGCGCAGGTGGTTTTGGCTCGGGGAGTCGTTCCAGCATGGGAGCTCCGGGAGCAAGCGGACTTGGCGGTGTGAACCCGCGCGAGCTCATCGGTTGTGAGCTTCGCGCCCTGCTTCCCGGGTTTCAATCCAGCAATGTAATGATTCGTGTAGAGGGCAGCTTTGGTGAGATACGCATGGATACCATTACTCTTCAGCATTTGGGAGGAGGCAGCGGGACCACCATCAGCCTGACAACGATGCAGGCGCCGCCGAGTGCCCGCAAGGCCTATGAAAAAGCGCAAAAAGACATCTCCAAAGAAAATTTGAAGGATGCCGAAAAGGAACTCGACAAAGCTGTGCAGGAGTACCCCAAATTCGCCGCTGCATGGGCACTGCTGGGCATGATTCACCAGAGTTCCAGGCAGTTGGACACGGCGACAAAAGACTACACGCAAGCCATTGCGTCCGATCCTCAATATGCCAAGCCATACTTCGGACTCGCTGTGATTGCCGCGAACCAGCAGAATTGGAAGGAGACGGTTCGCTTAAGCGAGCAAGTGAACAGACTTGCTCCACTCGCCTACCCGGAAGCGTATTTTTTTAGCGGAGTTGGTAGTTTCAACTTGGGCAAGATGGACGGTGCCGAACGCAACCTTCGCAAGTTTCTCTCGCTCGACACTGAGCACAGAAGACCAATGGCAGTTCTCTATTTGGGGGACATTCTCGCGAAAAAACAGGATTTTGCTGGAGCCGTAGAACAGGCAAAGGCGTATCTCACTATGGCACCCAACGCTCCCAATTCGCCGAGCATCCGCGAGAAGCTTAAGCAACTCGAAGAATTAAAAGCTACAACGCCGAAGCAATAGGACAAGCTCTGTCAAGCGTCCGTTAGCGCCGGCAACTGACCACGCTCAAAAACATACCTTCCCACGCATTCTTGAGTGCTGTATTGTCATGAGACCTTATATTCTGCATGGGACTGAACGCCCTCGACCTCGCCCTGATCGCGATCTACCTCCTTGGCATTACGCTATTTGGAATTCGCTTTCGTTCTGCCGACCGTTCGCTCAAAAGCTACTTTCTGGCGGACCGCAATATCCCCTGGTGGGCGATCTCGCTGTCAGGGCGTTCTGCTGAAACCAGTACGTTGACTGTGATCAGCATTCCTGGCCTGGCATACGACCGCGACTTTGGCTTCCTGCAAATTGTGCTCGGCTATCTTATCGCGCGGGTGATGATTTGCATTATCTTCATACCCCAATACTTTCGGGGAGAGTTCTACACTGCTTATCAGCTCATCCACGCGCGTTTTGGAGCTCGCCTGCATCGCTTTACTGCCGGACTCTTCCTGGCGACGCGCGCAGCGGCGGAAGGCGTCCGCGTCTGGGCAATTTCTATCGTTGTCGGCATCGCACTCAGCAGTATCTTTGCCCATTTCGGGATCACGCCGGAAATTCGGGATATTATTTCCGTCGCAATTATTACGCTGCTGACGCTGGTCTACACGTTCGAGGGAGGCATGTCGGCGGTAGTTTGGACCGACGTAGTGCAGATGACCATCTACGTCGCCGGCACCATCATCGGATTCTTCACCATCCTGCATTTGGTACCTGGAGGCTGGAGCGTCGTAGATCACATCGCAGGCAGCGCTGGCAAGTTTCGTATCTTCGATTTCAGCTTCAGTCCCTCGAACAGCTACAGCTTCTGGGCCGGAGTGATAGGCGGCACTTTCCTGACAACCTCCACCCACGGCACGGACCAGTTGATGGTGCAGCGCTTGTTGGCAACGAAGAACGAGGGCCAGGCAAAGCTCGCTTTGTTGTCGAGCGGTATCTTCATCTTCACTCAGTTTGGACTTTTTTTATTAGTCGGTGCTTCCCTATTTGCTTTCTACAAGCTCTTTCCTCCTTTGACCGCATTTGCCAGCTCCGACCGTATTTTTCCGACATTCATTGTCAACCGCATGCCACACGGAATCTCTGGAATCCTGATCGCCGCGATCCTGGCTGCTGCAATGTCGAACTTGAGCGCAGCTTTGAACTCGCTTTCTTCGACAACGGTCGTGGATTTCTACTTGCGTCTTCGTCCACAGGCAACTGAACAACGCCGCGTTGCCATTTCCCGTTTTGCAACTGTGCTTTGGGGAATCGTGCTGTTTGGCCTCGCGTTGCTGTCCAGGCACGGAGGGCGCGTGGTTGAAATTGGCCTGACGATCATTTCCGTGGCTTACGGTTCGCTGCTCGGAGTCTTTCTGCTTGGCATTCTCACGCGCCGTGCTACCGAGAATGGAGCGATTGCCGGCATGGTATGCGGACTGGCAATCAATCTATACCTCTGGCTGGGCGCAGCTCACTTTGCGAGTTGGACCGGCTTGCGCATCTCTTATACATGGCTAGTAGCTATTGGAACGGTGGTGACATTCGTTGTCGGATATTCAGTGAGTGCCGTTACATCGCCATCGCTGCAGAGAGTCCGTGCTTAGCCCGGTGATCGCTAGAACAGAATCCGCCCAACTCCCGAGAGTGCTCGGCTTGCGCCATGCGATCGCCATCGTGGTCGGCACCATTATCGGCAGCGGGATCTTTCTTGTTCCAAAAGAAATGATGCAGGCCGTAGGCTCGCCGAAACTGGTTTACTTTGCTTGGATCGTTGGCGGACTTCTCTCGATCTTTGGAGCCCTCACTTATGCCGAATTGGGAGCGCTCAAACCGCAAGCGGGCGGCGAGTACGTTTATGTTCGCGACGGATATGGACCTCTTGCGGGCTTTCTGTATGCGTGGACGTGGTTCGTAATAGCAAAGCCCGCTTCTATTGCGACGATCACCACTGGCCTGATGCGAATCTTGGGTACATTCAACGCGTTTCACTTCCTTACGAGCAACGCGATCTCGACACCATTTGCGATCATGTGGGCACAACTCGGGGCGATTCTCGTGACTATCGCGATCTCCGGTTTGAACTACATCGGAGTTCGAAAAGCCGGAGACTTCCAGTACATCTTTACTTGGCTCAAGGTGTTGATGATCGCCGCGATTGTGGGCATCGCGTTTAGCTTTAGCGGCGGAACCTTTTCCAACTTCTCGACCGCTTATTCCGGAGCTATAGGCGGCGTGAAGGGCTTCATGCTAGCCCTGGTTGCTGCGCTATGGGCATACGATGGATGGAACGACCTCAACATGGTAAGTGAAGAGATCGAACGTCCTGAGCGCAACATCCCGCTCGGCCTGATCGTTGGCGTGTTGGCTGTTGCTGCTTTGTACATGGCTACAAACGCCGCCGTGCAGTATGTGTTGCCGGCAGTGCAGGTCGCAGGCTCAGAACGGCCTGCATCAGAGGCGACGCGACTTGCAATCGGCGCAGTGGGTGCGGCTGTGGTGTCGGCAGGAATGGCTTTGTCGATGCTCGTGGGTCTCAATGGCACAGTCATGAGTGGTGGGAGAGTGCCCTTCGCCGTGGCTCGTGACGGCTATTTCTTTCGCGCATTAGCGGAAGTGCATCCACAATACTTCACTCCGGGAAAGGCTCTGGTCATCCAGGCTGTGCTGTCCTGCATTTTGCTGCTCCTGATCTCACGCTTTCAGCAGCTTTTTTCCATAGCGATCTTCGCCGAGTGGCTCTTCTACATGATTGCGGCCAGCACGATCTTCATCTTTCGCAAGCGAATGCCCGACGTGAAACGAGCATATCGCGCGTGGGGGTATCCAGTGCTGCCTGCAATCTTCATTGTGGCTGCGGCCTTCCTGCTGTATTCGACGTTTACGGAGAATTTAAAGAGATCGCTCTTGGGAAGCGCCGTGATCTTGGCCGGAATTCCCGTCTTCCTGTACTTCCGTTCGCAGTCCCGAGTCAGAACGGTTATTTCTGAAAAAACATCTTCGCTGCGGTAACCGCAAGCAGGACGGCAAACATCTTTCTAAGAACATTCTGCGGTATCTGTTGAGCCCATGAGCCACCGAAATACGCCCCGAAAAAGAAGCCTAGAGCGATGAGCAAGGCGATCTTCACGTCGACGTTGCCGGCCTTGTAGTACTCGACGAAGGCGAGAATTCCAATCGGGGCAAGCAAAACACCGATCGACGTACCCTGCGCCCGGCGCTGGTTCATATGGAATCCGTAGACCAGGGCGGGAATAATTATGATGCCTCCGCCGATTCCCACCATCCCCGACAAGATGCCAGTCAAAAAGCCAAGCACAAGTGAAATCGCGATTGTCATGCTGCGCCCTCTCGATCAGATTTGAGTCGCTACTTTTCCCGTGCCGAGTAGTACTTCCCGATGATGACGCCGATTTCAACTGCAGAGTCCGGCCCCAGGTCCTCGAAGGCAAAGCCAATCCCTTTATCCTCGGTATAGCGAACTTCGCAGCTCAGATTGCGCTCTATTCCCTCGCTGGGATCGACGATGCGCAACAGAACCACTTCTCCGGGACGATAGCTTTTGGGATCGCACTCACAGAAGAGACCACCTTGTCCGATTACGCGCAGCGAGCCTAGCCGCTTTCCATTAGCGTCCTCGATGTAAGCACCCGACTCGCCTGGGATTGAAACGCGCTCGTACTTCCGCTTTTCGATATTGTGCATGGATCTCCTTTATTGAACCTTTTCGGGAAAAGGCTGCACGGGATCAACATCAACCGGCACCTTGCGCAATTGCGCAAGACTCGATCTGAGTTCACTCGGCATTACGGCATATTTCTGGAACCAGGCACTGGCTCGGTTACGATCTCCAGTGGCTTCTTGTTCCAGTAATTCTTTCGCGAGTGCCGCGATGCTATCGGGCATCTTCGTGTAATCGACGTGATATCGGCCCGACGGATCGCGAGTAATTGCCTTTTGCTCGCTAAGGTAGTTGAACTCCATCATCTCGGCCCGGCCATGCGCTTCGCCTACGCCGAAACGCACCGTGCGGAAAATTCCGGCGACGTAGGACGCGTAGTACTCCTGTTCGCGTTCTTTAGGTAAGACGCCTTTGTCCATTAGAAATTTCAAACTATACATGCCCACAACATCAGCCTTCGCTTCTTCCAATCCAGGAAACACATCGGCCAGCGCCTCCCGAATATCTTTTCGGCCCGCGGAGGTACGCGAGTACGCAGGACCAAGTCCATGGCAAATCTCATGCATGACCGTCGATGCCATATATCCCTCCGCGCTCGCTTGCGCCGCCTGCTGCGGATCCATGATGCTCTTGGCAAGCGGCAGAATTACGTAGTTCACACGCGCATCCATGTAGTTCTTGAAGAAGATCTTTTTCGTTCCCTTCTGCTCGTGAATGCGTGGATCGTTAGGGAGGTTATCAGCGACAGCCTGATAGCCGTGACGCAGGTCTCCGCCGCGAAATGGCGTGTCGAGGACCTCCATCGGCGTGGGCTGACCAGCCTTGGATGGACGGTCTTCTGGCGCGAGCGGCAGTGCGTCCTGAATCTCAGGCACGTGCTGCTGATATGTTGCGAGCTTCGCGCTCTGCGCTTCATTGCGGATCATCACGGCAGAGCCATATGAAGTCTTAACACCTAGAACGCCGTCGATATAGGTTTCATAGGGCGCCATGATCACGTCAAACTTCGGATTCTGCAGATCGACCCAGGCGAGGTCGCTCTTGTAGTAATCGTCCGAAAGGAAGGCGTCAGCGCGAAGGCGAAGGAAGTCGGCAAAGGCTTTGTCTTCCGAAAAATCGGCGGCTTCGCGAATAGCCTTCGCTGCAGGAATCAGAAACTGACGATAAGCAACGTGGTATGGAATCGCGTCAAGGCCATTCCCATTACGGCGGATTACCGTGTAAGGACTGTAGAGTTCATCCTTCTGCTCCGGATGCGCTGCAACGTACTTCTCCAGTTCCTCGCGCGAGAGTCCCTCCGGATACACGCCGCGTCCCGGCGACATCTGTTGCGTTCCGATAAACGGTTTGTTGTCATTCGTCAAGTCGAAGCGGCTGCCATTGATCATCAGAAACCGGCGCAGTTGAACGTCTTTGGGAGTCTGAGACTTCTCCAGACGCTTGTAAACTTCCAATCCGTCGGGATCGTTCTGGCGCCAGAAAATCTCATCGATGTACCTCGCTGCATCCACAAGTCTGATGACCATCTGAAGTTCGCGCGACGAAAGCTTCGACTTATCGAACGGGATCACAACTCGCTTGTATTTGGCTAACCGCTCGGCGAGATCGGGGACCAGATACGGCGGCTTGGCAAAACGCGACGTGCCGTGATGTGGTGCTGATCCGGTCTTTTTTTGAGTTGATTGTCCAAGGAGTAACGAAGAAACCAGCAGCGTTGCTGACAGGGCTGTTAGGCTGGGCACGGGCGCGATTTTAACAGGGGGAAGTCACCAGGCGGACAAGGCTACTGCCAAAAGCGAATCAACTCGTCCCGCGTAAAGCCCGCGTCTCGTAACAACGCCACCAAAGTACCCGTTGGAATATCACGATTGTGTTTAGGGACAAGAGCGCGACGTTTCGAAGCGGGATGCTACAAGATGTGAGGGCTTCCTGAAACGTGATCGAGAATAACTCCGTCTTGCTCAAGAAAGGTGATAACTGCTCCCGGCTTATCGCGGGCAGCTTCGGCATACTCAAGATCCAGCGACGTAACTAGCGTCTCCTCGTCGCCAGGCACAGGTTCGTTGCGTTTTTTGAGACTCTCGATGTAACCGGTCATGGTGTCCTTCGCCATCGTCCGAGCCCTGGCGAGCGTCCGACCGCAAGTGACATAGCCGGGCAGCGCAGGAACGACCGCCGTGAAACCGCCTTCTGGCTCGGGCCTAAGAACAACATTCAAGTGTCGACGCTGCTTCTTCATAGCGCGCCCAAATCTTATACCGAAACGATCGCCCTTCTGCTCTCTCGGCACACTGAGAGCCCGGTCTTCCTTTTACTCACCGCAGTCAAGATCGCTTTTTACGGGGCAAAGCAGCCGAATTCTGTTAAGATTTCCACAGCTCTCGACGATTCTCGCACTTCCCCGAGAATGGCGACTTTACTCATCTGCTGCAACACAGATGCGATATCCTGTGTTCGTGACGCAATATCCACAATATATTGGGTCCTCGTATTGACGGCGAAGACCCCCAATCGTAAAGTGACCACGTCGCTACTGAGTTGGGCTGCTGTCTTTCGCCGCGGTGTCCGTGAGTGGAACCATTTGAGTAAACGCCTTCTTATGATCACGGAATTGCCGCTTTTTATGGTTCGTTTGAACCATGGTATTTCCGGCGTTGAGATCCCTTCTTTCCTGCCCAAAGGAGAGCCCTGTGCTTAAGCTGAAGAAGCTACAAATCCTTGGTTTCAAATCCTTCTGCGACCGTACCGAACTCAAATTTCACGGCGACGGGATTGCCGCCATCGTTGGTCCCAACGGCTGTGGCAAGTCGAACGTCTCCGACGCGATCTCGTGGGTGCTGGGCGAGCAGTCTGCGCGCACTTTGCGCGGGGCACGCATGGAGGACGTGATCTTTGCCGGAACCCGCGACCGCAAGCCCACAGGGATGGCTGAAGTTTCTCTCACGCTGATCGACCCCGAAGTGTATGAGGGTGATTCCAGCGGCACGCCGGAAATCGAGATCCAGGATGAGTTGTCAGGCGAGGACTGGGACGAAGCCAGAGTGCGCACATTTGCAGCAGAGGACGCGGCGCGAGCTGAAGAGGAAGCTCGGCCGGGACAGGTCATTGGCGCCGAAGGAAACATCGTCGCAGAAGCTCCCGCAGAGCTTTCAGAAGATGGTCAAACCGAAATGGCAACCAGCGATGTCGAAGCACCCGAGGCCGCTGCCGCAGAGAATCCCGAATCGGGAAGTCCGACAGAACAGTCAGCAACTCCTGAAGTGGTCCTCAAGATTCGGCGTCGGAAGTTTAAGGCACAATTTCGGGCGGGCGAGATCGTTGTCACACGGCGGCTGTTCCGGTCAGGTGAAAGCGAATACCTGCTGAATGGAAAGCTGTGCCGGCTACGCGACATTCAGGACATCTTCATGGGCACGGGTCTAGGACCTGAGTCGTACGCGATCATCGAACAAGGACGCATCGGACAGATTCTCTCGAGCAAGCCTCACGATCGCCGTGCCATCCTCGAAGAAGCTGCAGGAATTACAAGATTCAAAACCAAGAAGCGTCTCGCCGAGCTTCGGCTGGAGCAATCGCGCCAAAATCTCTCGCGCATCAACGACATCTTTGATGAAGTCACGCGGCAGATGAACTCGCTCAAGCGTCAGGCGGCGAAAGCTGAGCGTTATGGCAAGCTGCGCGATGAGATGCGCGAGAAACTGCGGATCGTGCTCGCCAGCAAGCTCACGCATATGACGCGCGAGAACGCTGCTCTCGAAGAACGGATTCAGGCTCTCACCGATGAACTAAACACCCGCAATGCGTCGCTCGCCGAAATGGAGACGACGCATACGGCGGCCGTAGAACGCGGATACGCAATCGATGGTGAAATCCACATAGTGCGAGAACGGTTAGGAGCCATCGAAATTGAGAGTGGCCGCATTAGCTCTCGCCGCAGTAACAACCAGGAGCGATGCGCCGATCTGGCAGCCCAAACAGTGGCGAATCAGGCCGAACTTGAGCGGATTCAAATTCGCTTCGAAGAACTGGCGGCCGAGGAAGTCGATAACCGAGCGGTGCTCGAGTCCGCGGCAGCAGATGTCGAACTCGCGGAGCAGCAATATCGATTTGAGCAGGAGCAGGTAGCCGAAGCCGGACGGCAGCTCTTCGATTTAGAACAACACCAGGAACAGCGTCGCAGATCGGCAATGGAAGTGATGTCGGCAGTAAGCCGAGTCCGGAGCGAAATATTACAGGCCGAAGATCATCTCTCGTCACTCGCCGCACAACGAGAGCGGATTGCGTCTGAGACAGAAGCAACTACCGCCGAAGCCGAATCGCTCGGAGGTCGGCGTGGCCAAGTGACAATGGAGTTCGAGTCCATCACGGACACGGTGAACGCATTATCGGACCGCATCGCGGAAGTCCGAACTAGTCTTGAAGAAAAGCGCGCGCTGGAATTGGAATGCAAGCGCCATGTCGACGGACTCCGCGGCGAACTTGCAACCGCCACGGGAAAGAAGGCATCGATCGACGCTTTGCTCAGAGATCACGGCTATTCAACTGAGTCGGTGAAGCGATTGCTGAAAGCAAACGCTCTGGAAGGTGGATTAGCTCCTGCCGGAGTGCTTGCCGACTTTCTCGAAGTCGATGACCAGTATGAAACCGTGATAGATGACTTCTTCCGCGACGAGTTGAACTACATCGTAGTCAAATCGTGGAACGCGGCCGAGGAAGGCATGCGTTTGCTCAAGGGCGACGCCGATGGCCGCGCAACCTTCCTGGTCCATCCGAACGACTCTCAGGCGAAGTTTTCGTTTGCAGTAGACGAGAACGCACAGCGTGCTCCGGCGGGCGAATCCATCGTGCCGCTCACGCGCTGCATTCGCGTCCTGAACGGCTTTGGCAAGTCGCTGGAAGTAATCTTGCCGAAGCTGCGCGACGGCTACATCGCTCCCGATTCGGCGGTAGCCCGCGAACTGGCACTTGAAAATCCAGCCGCATTTTTCCTCTCACCCTCCGGGGAAACCTTCCATAACGTCACGGTGACAGGTGGCAAGCAACGCACGGAGGGGCCTCTGTCGCTGAAACGTGAGCTGCGTGATATCAGCCGCACCGTACAAGCCTTGGAAGGCGCACTGCGCAATGAGGAGCTCCGTGTTCAGATGCTCGCGAGAGAAGTAGCTGAACTCGCTGCCCTGCTGGAACGATTACAGGATGAACGGCGCGAAGCGGAGAAGGATGCCTATAGCTCCGGCGTGGCGCTCAAGCAAATGGAAGCCGAGCTTTCGCGGACGGAACACCGGCTGCACCAATTCCGTCTTGAGATGGATCGGATTCAGCAACAGCAATCGGGCAAAAAAGAGTTGCTGGCGTTCAAACGAGAAGAACTGGAGCGGCACGAAGTCAACCAATGTCAACTGCAGTTGGAGTTGGATAACGCGCAGCAAGCACTCGCCGAAAATCGCGCAACACGCGATAGCGCCCTGCAACGCGCGGCGGAGGCAAAGGCCCGCCTCGCCGGATTGGAAGAGCGGCGCCGCGCAGCCGCCACTGCCCTCGAGAGAATCAATCGCATGGTCACCGAAGTGCGCTCAAGAATTGAGGCTCTGGAATCGCAGATCGCGAACGCAGCGGCGGAGAAGCAGGAGCGCGAAGCGGAAAACGTTCGTTTGGCGGAGGCACTGATCTCACTACAGGCAGACCGCGAAGGCGGAGAGTTGAAGGCTGCCGAACTACAACGAACAGCAGAACAGACACGCCTGCTTGGCATGGAGCTTGACATTGCTCTGAAAACTGCGCGACAGGAACTCGACGCTGCCCGCGATCGCAAGAGCGAGCTGGCGGCGACGCTGGCAAGGTTACAGTCAGACATGCACCATATGTCTGAGAGTTGTCTCCAGGAGTTGTCGATCACAAGCGACATTCTGCTGGGCGACACCTCCATCGCGACAATCGAAGGCGAAGCGCTCGCGCAGGAAGAAGCATTTTATCGCGAGATGCGAACGAAGCTGGACAACATGGGTCCGGTCAACATGATGGCTCTGGAGGAATACAAAGAGACGGCACAACGTCACGAATTCCTCGAAGTACAGCGTAAGGATCTGCTCGATTCCATTGAGAATACGCAGAACACGATCCGTGAAATCGACGAGTTCTCGAAGCAGAAGTTTGATGAGGCCTTTGCAAAGATCAACGAGAATTTCCAGGTAACATTCCGCAAGCTTTTTGGAGGTGGGCATGGATTCATGAAGCTCACCGACGAAGAGAATTCTGCGGAGAGCGGAATCGACATCGTTGCATCGCCGCCGGGGAAAAAGCTTCAAAACGTATTGCTGCTTTCAGGCGGCGAGAAGGCGCTTACTGCGTTGTCGTTGCTGGTCGGTATCTTCCAATATCAGCCGAGCCCATTCTGTATCCTCGATGAAGTCGATGCTCCGCTGGATGAATCGAACGTCGGACGCTTCACCGAGCTGGTGAAAGAGATGAGTGATCGCACGCAATTCATCGTGATCACTCACCACAAGCGAACGATCAGCTCCTCACCTGTGCTCTACGGTGTGACTATGCAGGAACCGGGTGTATCGAAGGTGGTGTCGGTGCGATTCGGTGAGGAACAATCGAAGGTGCAGATGGCCGCTACAGCATAAGTTCTTCCTCAAATCAAGATCAGAGGACCGAAGATCACGCGCAGGTTTCGTCGAGAGCGGCGACTTTTTTCAGCCTTTGGGATATTACTGAAAACCAAAACCCGCCCGAGGCGCTCAGCAGTCCTGGCCTTACCTCTTCAACTACATTCGGGGAATGCGAAGCTAGTTTGTGCTCTCCAGCTTCTTAATCTGTAGCATCACATTTCTTGCCTCAGTCTTCATCAGACCTCTTGCCGTTCCATCGGCGTCGTTCTGACGAAAGTTGACGTCGCCGTCAAACAGTGGGACGGCGCCGTCTGGCTGGAAGAGTTTTACTCTCGCGTTCAGCTCTACGCGTCCCTGGCCACTTCCCCCTACTCCTCCTAAAGCTCCGCGATTGAAGACGCTGCCAAGCTTTTGTCCAACGCTCGCTGTCTTATACCCATTGATAATTGTGAAAACGACATATTCGCAATTCTGCTGTTTGGCTTGTTCCAGGGCGGCCTCGCGGTCCTCAGGTTCCGATGAGAGGATCACTCCTTGTGCGCCGAGAAAATTCAGATCGTTCACCAACTCCTGCTGCAATCCTCCGGTTGAAAAGGAGCTCTCAACGGTGCTCGCGATCTCAACCACTCCGATCCGGAGCGCCCGCTTCTTAGTTGTAGCTGAATTTGTGGTTTGATCCTCTTTGGATCTGTCGGTTGAAGCGGGTCCTTTCGCACGATCGGAAGGCGCTGCCGGCTGCTGAGGTTCTTGCGCGGCGCTGAACAGCGTCGCCTCCAATGTTGATCCTGCGATTGACATATTCGCAATCGATCTATGACTCGCAACAGCATTGAAGGAAGCTAAAAATATCAGAACAATCCCACTAATAACCCGCTTCATCATTGGCCCTTTCACGCCCAAATAGTTAGGTGCGACACATGCTGGTCCAATTAGCACCTACGAAGCCAGCGAAAGCACATGACGTGAACCTCTTACGCCCTGAAGCTCAAGTCTAGGAATCACCTGGAGCAGTGTCAAACCGCGTTGACTAATATGTTACTGATTCGTCTAAATCCATACCGAAGGGAACCCTGAAGGGCGCGGCCGGCAGTTTCTGTCTGCGGGTGTTGACGATGCGCGACGACACTGTGGCAATCTGCTGGCCGCTTCTACCTGTAGCTTTCCTCTTCTCACTGCATCCCAGATTTTCGGAATTCTACTTCCATTCTGCGGTTCTACAATCGTGGCCCAATCTCCGCCTCCAGAGGAACGACTCTATGATCGTGTTTCGCGAACCCCGCAAACGGCCAATTCCGTGGCGTGAACGCCAGCAGCAAGTGCCCTCCTGGACTGTGCCCTTCTTTTCTCTGGAATGGGTATGGGAGTGGGTCTCGTTTGCGCTGAGTCGCTGGACATTTGTCGAAGTGCTCGAATATCTCAGCAGTCTCTCCGTTCTTGTTGTGGTGTTTTTCTATTTCAGCGAATCGGGAGACCGCGTTAAGCAACGGCACTATCAAGCTTGGCAGGTCATCAATACGGCACAGGGAAAGGGCGGCAGTGGTGGACGCATCGAAGCATTGCAAGAATTGAACCACGACGGCGTGGCACTTATCGGCGTGGACGTTTCGGGGGCGTTTCTACGGTCGATTTCACTTCCCAACGCACGTCTGCGGCGCTCGGATTTCAGCGCAGCAGACATCCGCAACGGTAACTTTGAATCGGCCGATCTTCAGGATTCCAATTTCCGTTCCGCCAATTTTCGGCAAAGCAATTTTCAAGGAGCGTCGCTTGCTGGAGCCGAAATGGATGATGCCGATTTTGCAGGAGCAGACTTCAGCAGGGCCGACCTCTCGGGCGCCGCGCTCGACAATGCTGATCTTCGCCAAGCCTCTCTTAAGAATTCCAACTGGAATCGGATTCGTTCGATTAAGGGTGCCAACCTGTACGGACTGCATGACGCCCCAACCGCATTTATCGACTGGGCCATGAAGCATGGGGCGGTGCAGATGCAATCGGATGCCCAATGGGAGAAATGGAGGCAGACACAAAAACAGTAGCTTTCTCTCAATTTGCCGCAGTGCTTCCCTTCTTGTTAAGGCAGCTCCCATTCTGGTACTTGTCTTGATTGCAGAGCTTGCTTTATGCATCTGGAATCGGGTAAAACGAGGCATTCTATCCAACGGCAGTTGAACGTTTTCTCCGATGAACCGATCACAAGAAAAACGTGCGTCAAAAGAAAGGCATTCGGTTCTGCTGGCTGACGATGATCCCATTGTCCGCGAGGTTGTTAAGACGAAATTATCGGCAGGCCAGGAGTTTGAAGTCATTGGAGAAGCGGTTGACGGCAAATCTGCTATCGGCGAGGTCGAGAGGCTGCATCCTGATGTGCTGTTGCTGGACTTGCTGATGCCCAATCTCCCGGGGATCGATGCTCTTCACGAACTTTCCTCAAAAGGTACCGAGGTTCACACCATCGTTTTCAGCGCGTCCGTAGGGCCTCAGCAGATTGTGCAGGCGTTGCAGCTGGGGGCCCGCGGTATTCTCAGCAAGAAAAGTATCGCTCAACTCGAAGCGGCTATTCGCTGCGTGCTGAACGGGCATTATTGGGTTGATGGCCGCGAGGAAAAAACCATTGGCAAGGTGTTAGCTAAGATTTCTGCATCCTTGACGACGGAGAGGCAGCCCCGAAACTTTGGCCTTACCACTCGCGAGATCGAGGTGATTACACTCGTGACCGAGGGCTGCAGCAATCGAGAGATCGCGTCGCGGCTCAACATCACCGAAGACACGGTTAAGCGGCATCTGACGAACATCTTCGACAAAGTTGGTATGTCCACACGGCTGGAATTGGCTCTTTTCGCTCTGAAGAATGATCTAGCCTCACCAAAGCGTTCTTAACCCAGAACGGAATCGGCAGACTAACAGGCCGCGACTAACAGCTCCAATTCACAGCTGACATTTGTTGGCTGGTATCGACTGAGCAGTTCCGCCTTTGGTCGAGAATGGATCGATTCCATCCGTGCTGGCTCGAAGCAGCAACGACTGAGAGCATGAGCAGAACTTTCCAAGGAATACTCGCTCTGCGGCAAAGTCTCCTCGGGTGTGAATTCACATCTTTCTTGGTCGAAGCCCTGCTTCCGCATCACCTGGTCCACGACGAGAACGTAAACATCTATTAGAGCCGGCAGCTTCCGGAATTTGGCAGAGAGATTTGAAGGAACGTCCAGTTCTCTGGGGGCGGAAATCAGCATGCTGTATCAGTACGACAGTCAAACACACGCGGATTGGGAATGACTCTACCACTTCAGTGGGATTTGAGCGGCAAATCGATCTTTCTAAGCTGAAATGACAGATGCGATCCGCTGTCGCAACTCTAACCAGAAGGCTGCCTCTCATCTCGCTAATCGTAGGGTGGGTCTTGCTGTGTATGTTTGCACCCTGGCGCCAGGTACATCCTTCGGACAACTCACTTGTGCATGCTTTGTCCCGTGCCCCATTGTGGACCAGCCATTATCGAGCAGTTCCAGGAGCTGAGGTGAACGCGATTGAGTTTCTGCTGGAGACCGCCTTGGTACTTTGCGTGGCATTGCTAGTATGGGCCTATCACGCGGGTCCTGATCCACTACGCGGTAACTAACTCTTACACAGCGGTTCCTTCCCGATACAATGGTCAGAATCCCTCGATGAAACTCACGGTCGAAAGAACCGTCCTGGTCGGCTTCGTGATCGTACTTGCCCTTCTCGGCACTGTTGGAGTCGTCTCCCAGCGAACAATCATCGGTTTGATTGACGATAGCAAGTGGGTGACCCATACCTATATCGTGCTGGAACTGCTGCAGCAAATCTCCTTTCGCATTTCCCAGGCTGAAGCTGCTGTCCGAGGATACGTAATCACAGGCGATTCGACATTTGAATCGCAATATGAGGACATTCGGAAGCAAGTTCCCGATCTGATCTCGGAGATGCGCACTCAAACACTGGACAATCCCGCCGAGCAGAGCGATATCAATGCACTGGATACCCTTATCCAAAAGAGGTTCGACACGATGGAAGAGGGGATCCGAGTGCGGAAATCCGGTGGTTTGCAGGCTGTGCTAGCCCTTGGAAGCACTAGCCCTGGCAGAAGATTAAGCATGGAAATCTCGGCGTTAACGGTGAGAATGCGAGGCGATGAAGAGCAGCTTCTCGCCGATCGCAATCAACGCGCACAGTTGAGCGCCCGCCGGGCGTTCCTGGTTGTTCTTTCGGCGCTCGTACTGGCAATGGTGGCTGTCATTGGCTCGGTCGTCCTGGTTTTCCGTGACCTCACGCGGCGACGAGAAGTTGAACGCATGAAATCCGAATTTGTATCGGTCGTGAGCCACGAGCTCAGGACACCGCTTACGTCAATTCATGGTTCGCTTGGACTTCTTGCGTCCGGTCTATTGGGAAAGGTGAATCCAAAAGGCGAGCGCATGCTGGAAATCGCAGTGAACAATACAGACCGGCTGATTCGTCTGCTCAATGACATTCTCGATATGGAGAAGCTCGACTCCGGGAAGATTGCGATGCGGCAGACGCAGTGCAGCGCTCGCGAACTTATCGACCACGCAATCGAGGTCATGCGGCCGATGGCCCAGAATCAACAGATCCAGCTCTCCGGCGACAATTCAGATCTATTGATCTACGCAGATCGAGACCGCATCATGCAATGCCTGACAAATCTGCTGAGCAATGCAATTAAATTTTCCGAGCCAGGCGGTACTGTGAAGGTCTTGGCGAAGCCCGCCGAAAGAGAAGCTCGATTTGAAGTCTCCGATCATGGACGAGGTATCCCAGAAGGAAAGAGACACTCAATCTTCGAGAGGTTTCAGCAGGTTGACACCTCCGATTCACGCAAGCGCGGAGGCACCGGGCTGGGCTTGGCGATCTCTCGCAACATCGTGGAGCAGCACGGCGGCAAGATATGGGTAGAGAGCCAACTCGGGAAAGGGAGCACCTTCTTTTTCACAATTCCACTTGCTGATAAACAGCGCTCCCAGTTGCAGCCTTTTTATGCGGATCCTGCCGACATGGACGGTTCAGAACGGGAATCGAATGCCGAAACACATCCTGCTGATTGATGATGAGGATGACATTCGTGAAGTAACTGCCGTGGGCCTTGAGGCCACTGCGGGATGGCTAGTCTCCTCCGCCGCCTCAGGGATTGCGGCCATCGATTTGGCTAGAAAGACCGTTCCGGATGCGATCCTGTTGGACGTCATGATGCCAGATCAGGATGGCCCTGCGACTCTGCGCCTGCTTCGGCAGGATGAAGTCACTGCGAAGATTCCTGTTATATTTCTGACCGCGAAGGCCCAGTCGATCGAAGGAGAACGCCTGCGGGCTATCGGCGCCGCTGGAACCTTGGCAAAGCCTTTTAATCCACTCACGCTGGCCAATGAAATCAAAGCAATTCTTAATTGGGAATAGAAGTGAGTTCATCAGACAGGCTACTCAAGGACATCGATAAGCTTTGGCAGAAACATCTTCCGCTGATGTACTCCCGAATTGAAACAATTCGGAGTGCGATCGAGAGTCTGAAGCGCGATCAGTTAACCGAAGATTTCCGAACAAAGGCCACGCGAGAAGCCCACAGCCTGGCAGGATCTCTGGGAACGTTTGGCCTGCAAACAGCCTCCGATGCTGCTGCAGAAATAGAGCGCGCATTCCAATCTTCGATTAAGCGTGATGATGCGCTTGGCGTCGGCAAGTACTTGGCTCAGATAAAGCAGGCGGTGGACGGTCGAAGGACAGATTCCTAGCTCTGAGGTGCGCGTTTAGTAACACTTGGCCGCACCTGCTCACGATCAACCACTCCCTTGCCTTCAAGAACCGCGTAGAACCTGTCTGCCGAAAGATTCTTTAATGTATCGATCATGCCAGACGGCCAGCGAATCTCCACAGAGTCGATCTTGGTGGCTGAACCAAGGCCAAAATGCACTCTCAAATCGTTCTGTGAGAGATAGCTCCCGCCGCTGCGAATTTCATCAATTTGCGTCATTCCCCCGGCGGTCAATTTGATCTTTGCCCCGATCGCGGCTCGATTACTCTTGGTACCTGTAAGCTGGAGAGTGATCCAATGATTAGCTGAGCTTCCTTCGTTATATAGGATCAGCGGCTTGCCATCGATATTTTCGACGACTACATCTATTCTTCCATCATTGTCCAGATCACCGAATGCAGCTCCCCGGCTGGGCTCGGGACGCATCACCGCACTGCCCACAAGATTACTGACGTCGCGAAATGTCCCATCGCCCTGATTCAGGAAGACAAGCTTGCGCTCGCGGTACTTCGCTCCCTCCGCTAATGCGTCTACTTGCGGATAGACATGACCATTCACGACGAACAAATCAGGCCAGCCATCGTTATCGAAGTCAACGCAGCCGGTGCCCCATCCAAGATATGGGATTGTCGCGGCGCCGATGGCGGCTTCATACGAAATCTCCGTGAAGCTCATTGCATCATCGTTGCGGTAGAGTGTGTTGCTCTGGTCCTCGAAGTCAGTGACGTAAATGGAAAACCGGCCACTATGGTTGAAGTCACAGGCAGCAACTCCCATTCCCGCTATCTCCCCACCATCACGGCTCACTGCTGTTCCGGAGATATAGCTGATGTCTGTGAAGTGCCCATTGCCATCGTTGCGATAGAGATAGTTCGGCGTCGAGTCGTCAGCTATGAACAGATCGGGACGCCCATCATCGTTGAAGTCGCTCCAAAGCACGCCGAGGCCGTAGTAGCCGCTGGCATCGTCAACACCGGAGCTCTTTGAGACATCGGTAAAGGTGCCGTCGCCGTTGTTGTGATAGAGGCTATCGCCTACTCCTTTCATTCCTCTAGGACCACACTGCACCGGAATACCGCGGTAGCGGCATGTGGCACCAATCCCAAACTTCGGCAGATTCTTCATGTCGAAATCGACGTAGCGCGAGACCATCAAGTCCACAAAGCCGTCGCCGTCATAGTCAGCAAAAGCAGCGCCCGTGCTCCATCGCGGATCGATCAAGTGAGCCTGCTTAGTTACATCTGTGAATGTGCCGTTCCCGTTATTGCGATAGAGCACGAGTCCTTCTTCGCAAGTAACGAGGATGTCGGGCCAGCCATCGTTGTTATAGTCCGCGACAGCTCCTCCCATGGCCCAGCACGGATAGCCCAGTCCCGCGTGATCGGTGACATCAGTAAATGTGCCGTCGTGATTGTTGTGGTACAGAGCGCTGCGCGCTTTTTCGCCTCGCAGGGCTCCTTCGACTGTCGGCGCATTCGTGAAGTAAATGTCAAGCCAGCCGTCCTGGTCGTAATCGAGCAACAGGACGCCGCCGCTCATCGATTCGATTAAGTATCTTTTTTCCGGCGATGCCACGTGCTCAAAACGAATCTTCGAGGCAGCGGTAGCGTCGATCAACTGAAAACCAGGAAGCTTTGGCGGACTGTTACGAGTCCTTTGCCCTGTTCCGGCAGTGGGGAGGCCGAGCAGAAGCAGCGCCGCGAGACACCGCCACAACAGCTTAGGAAGCCTAGAAATCTGGAATCGAAACCTGCTTCTGCCTGACAAATTGGCCCTGTGAACCCGGTCCGAATCCTTATAAAATGCATAAATCCCATGGGAAGAATTTGTGCTCTTAGTCTGGGCGTTCTGCTCTCCTTTGCCAGCGCCGCTCAAGTTACCGTTGCCTCTTCCCCAACGCCACGGTTTGAAGACATAACGAAACAAGCTGGCCTGACCGTACCTCATCTCTCTACCCCGGAAAAGCGATACATCGTGGAGTCAATGAGCGGCGGCGTGGGATTCATCGATTGCGACAACGATGGAAAGCTCGACATCATTAGCGTAAATGGATCGTCGGTAGACCGCTATCGAAAAGGCGGCGATCCGATGATTGCCCTCTACCATCAGGAGGCCGACCTCAAGTTCAAGGACGTAACTGCTCAGGCAGGCCTAACCCATAAAGGGTGGGGGATGGGGGTCGCTGTAGCTGACTTCGACAACGATGGTTGGCAAGACATTTACCTCACGGGCTTCGGCGGCAATGCCCTCTACCGGAACCTTGGCAATTGCAAGTTCGAGGATGTTACTGACAAAGCCGGAGTTCGCGTAGGTGGCTTTAGCACTGGTGCCTCGTGGGCTGATTTCGACCGGGACGGCTTCGTTGATCTCTTTGTGCCCCGCTATGTATTCATCGACATCAACAAGCTTCCGGAGTTCGGCAGCAATGACAAGACCTGCCGCTTTCGTGGAGTCCAAGTGCAGTGCGGCCCATGGGGCTTACCTGGAGAATCCGATTTCCTGTTCCGGAACCGTGGCGACGGAACATTCGAGGATGTATCAAAGAAGGCGGGGGTAGACGATCCCAACCATTACTTCGGAATGCAGGGAATTTGGGCTGACTATGACAATGATGGCTGGCCGGATCTCTACGTTGCGAATGACGCCGGACCAAATTACCTTTATCACAACCGCCACAACGGCACCTTTGAGGAAATGGGACTCATCACCGGCGCTGCTCTCAGTGGAGACGGCCAGGAACAAGGATCGATGGGTGTCGACTTTGGAGACTTCGACCACGACGGCAAGCTCGACCTCTTCGTGACCAACTTCACTGAGGAGCCAGATACGCTTTACCGAAATCTGGGTGCGCAGGGATTCGCCGACATCAGCTGGAATGCCGGAGTGGCGCAACCCACTTATCCGTACGTAGGTTGGGGAACCGCGTTTTTTGATATGGATAATGATGGCTGGGATGACATCTTCATCGCGAACGGTCACGTGTATCCGCAAATGGATCAGGTCAAGGGCGGGGTCCCATACCGTCAGCCTCTGCAGCTCTTTCGCAACAAGCGAGACAAGAGCTTTCAGGATGTGACTGCTGGTTCTGGACTCGACAAGCTGCCGCTACAATCGCGGCGCGGCGCCGCTTTTGGGGACATTAATAATGATGGCAAAGTGGATGTTTTGCTGATGAATGTTGGGGAACCGCCTACTTTGCTCCTCAATCGAACCGAGAGTTCGAATCATGCCGTGCTCTTCAAACTAGTCGGAACTAAAAGCAACAAAGCAGCCATTGGAGCGAGGGTCACAGTAACTGCAGGAGATTTGATTCAATTCCGGGAGGTGCAAGCTGGCTCCAGCTATCTGTCCCAGAACGATCTTCGGCTTCACTTCGGCTTGGGAACTCAGAGCAGCATGAATACGATCGAAATAGCCTGGCCAAGCGGACTCAAGGAGAAGTTCACGGACTTACCTGCTGACGTCATCTACACGATCGTCGAAGGAACGGGAGTCACTGACAAGAATCCGCTTGCCGGACAAGCTTCCGCTGGTAACGCTTCGCCTTCGGTGGCGAAGAAAACTGTTCCGATGAAATAGCGACGCAGCTCGATTCCCTACATCGGCTTCTGCTGTTCTCCCCTCGGTGTCAGTTCATTGTCTCTGGCCTGCTTGAGTTGGCGGAAGCGCGCCATATGTTGCTGCGCCGCGTCAGTCTTTCCCATTCTGGTAAAGAGAAGCGCGAGTTGGTACTCAGTCTCCGGTTCAGATGCATCGGCGTGCTGCGAGCGCTCGAGGGCTGCGTGAGCTTTATCAAATTGACCTTCCTCGAGATAAAGAGTTCCAATTCCCAAAAGCGCTTTTGGATTTCCTGGTTGTTTTTGTAAGACCGTCTCGAACCGTTGAATGCCCTCAGCGGTCCTCCCTTCCTTGCGGGCCAACATCCCGAGTTCATAGTGCGCTTCGAGCAGACTGGGATCGAGCTCGAGGGAATGCTCCAGCCAGTTGCGTGCGTCGGCGTACTTCCCCTCGGCCAGATATGCTATCCCCAAGCCAAGCGCTGCCTGGCCGTCTTCCGGGCGTTTTGTCAGATAATCCGCAAGCAACTCGGCGGCCGTATCGTATTTTTTTCCCTGCAACATCACGGCAGATACCAAGTACTTGTCATCCAGGTTTTCGGCGCTCTTCTCCTGAAGCTCACCAGCGAATCGCAGAGCCAACAGTGCCTGCTTCGTTTCCATAGCTTCCACGATCAATGCTCTGAGAACTGGGAGAGAGTCGGGATCGATGCTGTGCGCCCGCTGAAGTGTAGCCAAGGATTTCTCATGGTTCTTTTGGGCAGCGTAGACGTGAGAGATGGCTACAAGCGTATGAACGGAATCGGGATTACGAGAAAGTGCGCGATTCAGCCTGCTGAGTATCTGAGTTTGAGAAATCAACACCACCGCCTCGGAGCTTTGTCCCACGGCGGTCAGACACGCAGCCTTGAGCGCAATAATTTCGGCGGATAGCGCTGTAGGCGGAATGCCATCGATCAACTGCAGCGCCTGACTACATTTGCGCTGCCCCATATAAAGGCGTGCTAATTCAATCTTGAGATGCGGGTCGTGCGGAGAAAGCGCCAATGCTTCTCGATAAGCAGCGGTCGCCTCAGCATCTTTGCCCTGCGTGACGAGAGTACTCCCAAGGTTCTTTCTCGCCTCGACTGACTTCGGATTGAGCTGAAGCGCGCGACGGAACAGTGCCTCAGCCTCCGCATCGCGCTTCTGCTTTTCGCGAACTACTCCCAGCAGGGTTAGAGCGGCTTCGTCGTTTGCATTCGACGAGAGAGCATCCCAGAGAATCTTTTCGGCGCTATCCAGATGTCCGCGGTTTACTTCGCTGCGCGCGGTTGCGATTGAAGATGAGGGAGCAGACCTCCGCTGACGATCAGAGCCGGCGCAAAGCACCGCAGAGGCCACAGTCAACGCCGCCACGAATCTACAGAACCTAGTTCGATTCCGGAACATCTCGGCCACGATTACGGTTCTTAAGAGTTTGGTAGAGCTTTAGCTCGCGCTGGGCATCTTCGTTTCGCGAGTCGCGCCGATAGGCCATTGCGAGCTGATAATGAATGTAGTCGCTCTCCGGAGTGAGTTTGGTTCCAGCCTCCAGATTCGAAATAGCCTCTTTTACTTCACCTCGCTCCAACAGCAGCTTCCCTAATTCGTAGTAGGCATCTGCATACTTCGGATCCTGATCGATGACCTGCCGCAAGAGGGAGAACGCCTCAGTCTTGTCTTGGCGTTGGATCAATGCATAAGCAAGGTGGTACTTGCTGGCGACATCGGTTGGATTTAGCTTAAGCGCTGCCCGGAATTCCTTTTCAGCTTCAGCGCTCTCGCCCTGATGGATCAGCACCACTCCGGCCAGAAAGTGTAGGCGCGCCTGACTTGGGTCGATTGTCAGTGCCTTGCGATATTCTTCCAGCGCCGCGCTGTATTCTTTCCGATCCGCGAAAGCCTCCCCCAGCAATGTGTGAATGTCCGCGGAGTTGGGATTTTTACTACTCAGATCCTGGAGCCGCCGAACGCCTTCCGTGTAATCGCCAGTTTTCACCAGGGACGTTGCATACGCGTATCCCAATCCGGGATCTTTGTCGACTTCATCGGGAATCACCTTCAATGTCTCCGTCGTCTTGCGGAAATCCTGCGAGCTAAAGAAGCTCAGTCCCAGCGCAGCACGAGCGCGAATGTCTTCCGGATGTTGTTTCAGGACACGACCAAGAGGGGCGATTGCCTGGTCAAATTGATTGGCATAGAACGCGGCCATGCCTGTGTTGCGGTCAAGGGTGTCGAGTAGTGGGTTCCAGTCAGCGGCTTTACGGAAGTATTCCAAAGCAACCGGAAATGTCTTTTGACTCGCGGAAATTACTCCGAGATTGTTGTATGAATCCGCGACCGCCAGCCGTATTTCATTGATGTAATCGTCAGCTTGTTTGCGCGTCTCAGGCGAGACGAGGATCGTTTCGGTAGCGGTAATCTCTTCCTTCTCAGACAGGTTCGCAAGTTCAGGAAATTTTTGATTTTGCGTCTCCTGGGGACGCATGGCGCGGTCGCGAAGTTCCTTAGAAATGGCCAGCTCCTTCGCCCCTTCGTCTTTGCGTCCGCTTCGGAGAAGTATGCGACCGAGCAGATAGTGCGCGCGATTAATCTGGTATTCGTTGCGAGAAATATCGGTTGTAACGGCAATCGCCTTGCGCAGGGTTGTTTCGGCTTCTGAATCGCGCGCCTTGTCGGTGTATAGCTGCCCCAGAGAAATGAGAGGGTCAGGATTCCGCGGGTCAATCTGCGTGGCTCGCAGAAGCTCCTTTTCCGCTTCTGCGAATCGTTGCTGCCGGAGTGCGATATATCCGAGCAAATAGTGAGTCCGCTCATCATTCGGACTTAGCTTTGCTTCAGCCTCCAGCTCCGGTATTGCGGTCTTGAATCCGGACTCACCGTCTCGTCCTAGATAAGCTAGCGCCAAAAAATAATGAGCCTGTGGCAGCTTTTCATTTTTTGCGATCGCCTTCTTGAATTCATCGATCGAGTACTGGAGTGCCTCCCATTCTCCATTGCCGTAAGCACGGCCAAAGCGCATGTGAATCTCCGCAGTGTCGCCCAGCCCGGTAACCATCTCCTCGAATAGCATGCGGGCATGGGGAAGATCATTCAGCTTGACGTAGGTGAGCCCCAGAAGGTAGCCCACGTCGAAACTGGGTGCCGCCACAACGGCGACCTCCAATTCCTTGCGAGCGGCGTCGTACTCTTGCTTGCTGAATAGAATCTGGGCAAGAACCACCCGAGCTGCTGTGTTCTTCGGATGTCGTGCAATTACTTGCTCCACCAACGATTGCGCGCCGACGAAATCCTTCTGTTGGAGACGCATAGAGGCGTAATCGAGCTGGACGCTGTCGTCCTCAGGCGCTAACCGCGCGGCTTCTTCAAACAGATTCGTCGCCTGCTCGAATTGAGCAACATGCGCCTGCGCATTTGCGGCGCCGCGCAGCACGCCGGCCAGAAAGCCTTTGTATTCCGCGGCGGCCTTCTCCTGATCACCAGCGAGCTGAAAGGTTCGAGCAGCGTCATAGTGCTGTCGAGGATTTACTACTTTGGTCTGCGCTTTCTGTGACTGTGCCTGGTTGCAGCTAGGAAGAAAACAGAGGAGCAGCGCGAGACGGAACCGCGAGGCCATGCAAAGCCTTGGTTTACTTCTGAAGATACCGCGCACCACGAGCGAAGATGACCGCATGTTTACTGCAGGATACTCGAAGATCAGTGCGATCGATTCGAGAAAACAAGTATGGGGCTTGATGCTGGATCAAGCCCCATTTTCTTCTGAGGAGCAGCTAGAAAATAAACTTCAAGCCGTACTGAATTTCACGCGGCCCCCTGTCCTTCGTCACCTGTCCGAACGTCGGGTTACGTGTGTTGGCTGCATCGAACGTTACCGTGTTGATCGGCCGACGGAAACATGCACTCGCGGGATTGTTGATGCTGTTCATATCCGTTGCGCTCGTACTGGTCGTTGTGCATCCGCGCACGCTGTTCGAGAGGGTCGTATTTATGTTCGCCGTATCCTGATAGTTGCCCAGGAACTGCGCTTTGTTGAACAGGTTGAAGAACTCCATGCGGAACTGCATGTGGAACCGCTCGGTGAGCTTGAAGTTCTTGTAGAGCGAGAAATCGGTGTTGGCGATTCCAGGCGAAGAGCACTCGCCTACAGAGGCGTTGGCAGCGCCAGTTCCCCCAAACGTACCTATCTGATATCCAACCATCGTCCATCGATTCGGATTCAACCATTGGAACTCGGGAGAACCCGAAGGAGCGCGACAAGGCTGGCCCGGTACCACCAAGGGACGAATGTTGTCCTGATTGGCACCTGCTCCACTTATACCGCCTGGAGCAGTATCGACGGCGCGGGCGTTGAATATCGATAACGACGAACCGCTGGTGTACTGCAGGATAGTGGCCATTTCCCAACCGCCAAGAGTGGTCTTGACGAAGGAGTTGTAGTCGTTCAGTTGCGGAGCGTTGTAGACGATATTTGACGTAAATACATGCGGCCGATTGATCTGACTCGGCCCGTAGTTCAGGTGAGGATTGGCGGGATCCTGCAACAAGCTTGCCCGATTGTTGTTCCCGCTATTGGTTATGTCTGTATCACTAAGCGATTTGGACCAGGTGTAAGCAAACTGCGCGTCGACAGATTTCACTTTCGCGCGGTAAAGGGCCTGGAGTGCATGGTAGTTGGAATCGCCACCCCAGAATGCATCCGTGATGAAGCCGAAATTCGCCGCACCGAACTGCCTAACGCTGTTGCCGTTGTTGAGCGCATAGGTTAGACGTTGTGAGGCAGGCACAGGGTTCGCATCCGTGTACTGCAACATGTGAACTCCGCGATTGCCGACGTAGGCAAGTTCCATCTTGCTGTCGTGTGAGAACTGATGTTCGGCCGTCAAGTTCCATTGCCACGTGTTGGGCAGAATGTCGCTTGTGTCCTGCGCGAAGCCTGGAGCCCCGGCAGATTTGAGCGCTCCGGGCGCCGGAGCCACATCCAAGAATCGGCCCGGACCGTAATCTGCAGTCAGCGAAAATGGCGGGTTCGTTGCCATTTGCAGTGTATTGTTGAGACGTTCGCGCTGGAAGAACTGTCCGACGCCTGCGCGAATCGCAGTCTTTCCGGTGCCCCAGGGATCCCATGCAAAGCCGAGCCGAGGTGCAATCGCGTGGTTGTTATTGTCCTTCAGTGCACGGTTTACACCAGCAGCTCCGCCTTTGAATCCTGCAGCCTGGCAGAAATTAGTGCCGGGAGGCAGCAACAATCCGTTGCATGCATCGTTGCCCAACGCTGCGTTAAAAGCGCTCGGACTAAAGGTGGCGATCCTGTCTGGGCCGCTATACGGCATACGCAGGAAGGACCAACGGAAGCCGTATTCCACGGTTAGGTTGGGACGCATTTTCCAAGTGTCGCCAAAGTACGGTTCGACATCGTGCCAGCGAATCTGAGAGTACGGATTCGTCTGGTTCTCGCTACCGCCCCATTGCACCTGATTCCACAACATATTGAATGCGCCGTTCCCAGTATTGTTGCTGGCCGCTCCCCAATAGAAAGCATTCTCTTGGGATTCGTTTTCCACCATTTCGTTTTTCTGGTTGTTGCTTACGAGGAACCCGACTTTGAAGGTGTGACTTCTCCATACTTTAGAGAGGTCGTCCTTTGCGATATAGAGTTGCTCGTTGTTATGCCACGGTCCCTGCATCCACAAGTTGCTGCCGGTGGCGCAGTCTGGACCGCAACCGCCCCAGAATCCCGGATAACCGATCTTGTTTCCGTTGAACTTCTGAGAGAGTGGATAGAACGTGGGCGAGGCTGCAATGATCTGGTCGTTCAACCCAGGATTGGTTCCAGATTGACTTACCGTGATGCGGTTGGCGGCATAGGAAACCTGGAAATCATTGACAGCGCTGTTTCCAAAGAGTTTCGTCAGTTTGACTGTAGCTTGATAGCCTGGCTGCTTCCAACCACCTTCGATCGATGGAAATTGATCGTCTCCCCAGAAGCCAAGCGTGCCGGGGAAAGGCTGCTCCCAGTGGTCCTGTGTAAACCGGCCAAACAGCATCCAGGTTTTACCGAGATTGTAGTCACCGCGAATATTCTCTTCTCTCCAGTAAATGGGCGCGGTGATTGACGTTGCCCAGTTTTGGCAGTTCACCGGATTGGCTTGGTTAGGGTCGGGGAACATCTTCAGATAAGTCTTTCCCGCATTGGAAAGTCCGCCAGTGGGGACCTGCGAAATGTTCGTAAATGTGGTTCCACCAATGGCGGGAGCGGGATCACAAGGATTCCCATTATTGTCCTTATCTGTACGCCGATTGCTGAAATCCCCATTTTTTTCCGCCGCCGTGGGGACATCACCTGTTCTTGCCTTGCCACGAAGTTCGCGATTCCACTCTTGCGACCAGAAGAAGAATAGTTTGTCCTTCTTGATGGGACCGCCAACGTTGTAGCCGAAGTCGTTGCGGCGCAACTTGTCTTTCGGGATTTTATTCAGACTATTGAACCAATCTGTGGCATTCAAGGCGTCGTTGCGCCCGAAGTAGTACGCGCTGCCGTGGAAATTATTTGAGCCGCCGCGCGTCACGATGTTGATGATTGCGCCCATCGCCTGGCCGTATTCAGGACCATAGCTGTTACGCAGCATCTTGAATTCCTGAATCGAATCAATCGACGGGTACACCAGAATCGTGCGGTTCGATCCGATGTCGTTGTTGTTCACGCCATCGACCATGAAGATGTTTCCAGTAGTGCTGTTCCCGTTTACCGAGAAGTCGACACCAGCTTCCAAACCCTTGTGCTTGGAATCGAAGTTGGCCTGCGGCGAGACCCCGGGCATTAGCTGAGTCAGCTGAACGAAGCTGCGGCCGTTCAGAGGCAGTTCGCGAACCTGGGTTCCGTCGACAACGTTACCCACCGCGCCAGTTGAAGTTTCCACTTGGAGAGCATTTGCCTCTACAGACACTACCTCAGTAGTGCCACCGGGTTGAAGCTTGAGATTTATGGTGGCGTTGCTGGAGACGTGCAGTTCAACGTTCCTGGCGACAACCTCCTTGAAGTTCGGGGCACTCGCCTTCAGCTCGTACGTTCCGGCTGCGAGATCCTGGATGGTGTATTCCCCTTGCCCGTTGGTAGTCGTCGTTCGCACGGCAGCAGTGGCAACGTTGCGTGCGGTGACCGTAACGTTCGGCATCATCGCTCCACTGGAATCGGCCACCGTTCCCAGAATTGTTCCTGTGTATTTCTGCGCGAAGGCCGAGCAGGTTGCGAAGAGAAGAGAGAACAACAGCAGAGCGCTGAGTTTGTGCTTCATTTGCTTCCCCCATCGAAGATCGATGACAGCTTGACTGCACTAACAGCCGGTTTTTTGGAGCCCGTCAGTTCTTACGAATTGACTGACAAATCGATTTAGTAGAGCTTTTCGGCTGCTAATTAAGCTGCATAACCTGTTTTGTTGTCAAGGATTTTTTTATTTCGCGAATTTACAGGCCAAAGCTGTACTCTGGGGTGCAAGCTGAGAGCACACAACCGCGTAAAGGTGATATGGCCAAATCCAAAGACGGCAATAAGGGCAAACGAGATGTCGCCGGTAAGAGGCATGCCGTTCGTACGCTTAGCCTGAAGGCCCTCGCAGAACACCTAAACCTTTCTCCGGCAACGGTTTCGCTTGTGATAAACCGCGCCAAAGCGGCAGCGGCTATCCCGGAGGAAACGCAAAAGCGCATTTTTCAGGCGGCCAAGGACTTGAATTACCGTCCCAACTTCTATGCTCGCTCCCTGCGCATGCAGCGTTCGTTCACAATTGGGATTCTCCACCCCGATCTTTCTGATTACGTTGCTCTTTTGACTAGCGGCATTGAGGACTACCTCATGCGGGAAGGCTATTTTTACTTCGCCGCCGGCCACCGCAATAACCCGGAGTTAATCGAGGAGTATCCGCTCATCATGCTCGACCGGTCAGTTGAGGGCATCATTGCCATTGATACCCCGATTACGCATTCACTTCCTTTGCCGGTGGTCATTGTGGCAGGTCATCGCAATCTCGACGGCGTTACTAACGTGATTCTTGATCATCGGCGCGCTGCGGAACTCGCGCTTGGCCATCTTGTTCGCATGGGACATCGCGAGATCGCGTTTATGAAGGGACCAAAAGTCAGCTCCGACACGGAAGTTCGCTGGCAAAGCATCTGCGAGGTCGCCAAAAACCTCGATCTCGAGATGAAGCCGTCCTTGTGCGTCGAAATGGAATTCAGTACCCCGTTTCCCGATATGGGATATCCAGTTGTGCAGAGACTTCTCGCCAGTGGTGAACGCTTCACCGCGTTGTTCGCATTTAATGACGTCTCTGCCATCGGAGCGATTCGCGCGCTCCGCGACGCAGGACTGGAAGTTCCGGGCAGCGTAGCCGTCGTAGGTTTCGATGATATTCCCAGCGCGGCTTATAACACTCCGAGCCTGACAACAATCCGTCAGCCTTTGCGTCGCATGGGCGAAATCGCCGCCCGCACTCTGCTCGATCGTCTTCGCAACAAAGGAACATTCCCAAACGAGGTCGCTGTAGAGCCCGAGCTGGTGATTCGTGAATCCACCACCACACGGTTGCGGCCTTCGGCGCCACCGCCATCAGAGAGTGTTCAGGCATCTGCAATCAGTAATGATTAGGGTGCAGCCGGTGCTTCTGTCAGAGCATCGCCGAAGTCACGGCTCAAAGACTTGATCTAAATCGATTTACTAAGCACATTTTGGTGATGGGTCAGTCCAGCCAGCGCTGGGACCAAGTAGAATTTCTGCCATGTTTGAGAACACTCGTGTTTCTCTTCTTCTCTGCGCTCTCGGCGCTCCCCTGCTGATTGCCACAAAATCCTTTGCCGAACCGGTTCCGTTTAAGCGAGCAATTGAACTGGCCATCCGCAACAGCACCGCCATGAGTTCCGCTTCTGCCGATGTGAGCCGACTGCAGTCGCTGTATCAGGAGTCACGGGACGCCTACATTCCGCAGGTCTATTTTGGCTCAGGGCTTGCATACTCATTTGGATTCCCGCTGGGCGAACCTTCGATTTTCAAGGTCAGTTCCACCAGCCTCTTACTCAATTATGCGCAGCGTGAGTTCATTAAAGCCGCGCGCAGTGACATGCGCGCTGCGACTGCGAGTAAAGAGGACAAAAAGAACCAGGTGATCCTCGAGACTGCGCTTTCTTATTCGGAACTCGACAAGAACCAGGCTTCAATCAACATTCTTCGCCAGCAGGAGGACGCCGCGCACAAGTTCGAAACCATCGAGCAGCAGCGGATTCAGGCCGGAGTTGACCCAGCCATCGAACTTACACGAGCGAAGCTGAATACGGCGCGCATTCGACTGAAAATTGCGGAACTCCTCGCCGCTGCCGATACGCTCAGGCTTCGTCTATCGCAACTGACCGGATTGCCGGCCAAAGATTTTGAGACCATCGGGGAATCGATTCCTCGTCTTCCGGAAGTCTCACAAGAGGAAGATCTGCCTGCGCGTGCCCTTGCCTTCAGTCCTGTCCTCAAGAGCGCACAGGAGCTGGCGGCGGCGAAGCTGTTTCAGGCGCGTGGTGAGCACAAGCAGCTTTATCCTGCGGTGGATCTCGTTGGACAGTACGCACGCTTCAGCAAGTACAACAATTACGACCAGTACTATAAGACGTTCAAACGCAATAACGGCGCCATCGGGGTGGAGATTCGCGTCCCATTTTTGAACAAAGGTCAGAGAGACCACAGCGAGGCTCTGTACGCGGAGGCACAACGAGCGCGAAAAGACGCGGATGCGGCAAAGGAACAGGTCTCCACCGAGACTCTTAAACTGCAACGTACCGTCGCACAGCTCAGTGCGGCGCGCGATGTCGCGAAGCTCGAGTACCAGCTCTCGCAAAATAATACTCAGGCTATGCAGGCCAAGATCGAGGCCGGCCAGGCCACCTTGCGCGATCAGCAGCAGGCGCAACTCGATGAGAACGATAAATACTCGGCCTTGCTCGATGCGACCTATGAATTGGATAAGGCCCAGATGCAGTTGCTGAAACAGACGGGCGAGCTGGAGAAATGGGCGCTTTCGACCCGCTAAGTCCTCAGTTCGCGACCGCAGTGCAACCGTCACTTCTGCATTGCTGAAGTCGGCTCAGCTACACCGGGCGATTCAGTCAAGCCGCACTGTTCTCAATCAGTTACGGCACCTACATTTTCTTCGCTTCAGCCGCGAATGGGGTTCTCTGGATGTTATAGTTGAGGCTTAAGCATGCCATTAAGAACGTTGTTCCTGAACCCTCCCTCGTTCGAGAACTTTGAC